>Ga0068714_10006041_pt1 | contig 12538 bp, 11 predicted proteins | sample MTBNYHSulfiMetaG_FD_62988 | JGI IMG/M metagenome (GOLD analysis project Ga0068714, IMG submission 62988) | Enrichment culture microbial communities from rom New York Harbor, USA that are MTBE-degrading - MTBE-NYH (New York Harbor Sulfidogenic)... | ecosystem: Environmental > Aquatic > Marine >... | reverse complement strand
TGCGACCCGCCGGCGGCCAACGCAGCGCCTTGGATGAGGGTCGGGCTGAAAGGGGAAACACGGGCACAAAAGGAGACACGTTTCGAAGAGCTCTGCCGGGCCATCGAAGAGAAGGTTCCCATGAAGGGAGCAAACGCCAACTCATGGTTGATCTTTTCCCTTCAGTACGGCCAGTTGCAGCGTGTCTGGAACGAGAATGCTCAGACATTGAAGGCCGCCTACGGAGCCCGTTATGCGGATCTCCGCCGGATGATCGGCAGTCGGTTTTCGGATTGGGTTTCAACCGCCTATCGCGGGATTTACAACTACCCGGCAGTGAGCCCTGTGATGGTCCATCATATCCCGGGATTTCTGGCAAACCGCATCGCGCAAAAAGAAGCCTCGAGAGTCGCCTTCCTGTTGATGGATGGTCTGGCCATAGATCAGTGGCTTCTCCTGAAGGAAGCTCTGGCACCGGCGCTCGCCAATGCCGGCGTACAGGAAAATGCGCTCATGGCGTGGATCCCGACGATCACGTCTGTTTCGCGGCAAGCAGCCTTTTCTGGGAAGCTACCCGTTTACTTCACAGAAACCATTTATCGCACCGATCGCGATGAATACGGCTGGCGGCAGTTCTGGTCAGATCGCGGCTTCCAGTTGGACGAAGTTGGATTCACGGCAATCCACGGAGAAGCCGTTGACCTCGATGAAATCGAATCACTTCTGGATCACTGCGTTCGCGCCTTGGCCTGCACCATTTTCAAGGTGGACGAGATCATGCACGGAGTGCAGGTGGGCTCTCCCGGCATGGCCGCTCAGGTCAAGATTTGGGCTGAGGATGGTTTTCTGTGTGGACTTATACGGAGGCTCCTTGCGGAGAATTTCCACATCGTTATTTCCGCCGATCATGGAAACATTGAGGCCGATGGTATCGGAATCCCAAAGGAAGGTTCGCTGAGCGAAACAAAAGGCGAACGCTGCCGCGTCTACTCTGACCGGAAGCTTCGCGCTTCGGCGTTATCTGCGTTCCCGGAAGCCGTCGCGTGGGATCACCAAGGGTTGCCCAAAAACTTCCATTGTCTCCTGGCGCCGCAGTGCAAGGCTTTTGTCCCGGAGGGGCAGACGGTCGTCAGCCATGGCGGGATAAGCCCTGAAGAGGTTATCGTCCCATTCATTGAGATTTACCGCAGAAAGACGGCTTATTGAATATGCCCATCAGAAAGAAAGTCGATATCGGTTTCAATCGCAGAGTTCGGGCATTGTGGCTCACCGAAACGCTTCGCTTGACCGCGGCCGGCGTTGCCGTCGAGGAGATTGAAGCCAGCCTCAAAGAACAGATCGCTCTGGAAAACCAGGGCAAGGAGACGGTCCGAAAAGTCTTTATTTACCTGAACCGCGTTTGGATCAAGCCGCCGGACTATTGCACGGCGCTCCGCGACGAAGCCCTGGAGATGTTCCGCCACAGAGCCGATGGCGATAGCGCATTTCTCCTCAACTGGGGCATGTGCATAGCAGCTTACCCCTTTATTGCACGAGTTGCAGAGGCAACGGGGCGTCTCCTCCGTTTGCAGGGCGAAGCTCATGCTTCACAGGTCAACGTCCGAATCCGAGAGCGGTTCGGGGATCGGCACTTTGTCTATCGCTCGGTACGCTACAATCTCAGCACTTTTCTTGAGTCAGGAGCTTTGCAGGAAGGCAGAAAACCCGGGATCTACCTATGCGGACAAGTCATGAAACCACGTGACGCCAAGGAGGCTGCGTGGATAGTCGAGGCATTGCTCCATTCCCAAGAGGATGCCAATCTGTCTCTTCCGCTGATTCTCGTCCATGCTGCCTTGTTTCCTATCGACTTAACTGACTTGAACCTTGCCACGCTTAAGGATAATCCCCGCCTCGAAGTATTCCGGGATGGCCTTTCTGAGAATCTTATCGGCTTACGTAATAGCGACATTGGCTAGCTTCAGCCACCCGGTCGAAATCTGCTCGATGAAGCGACTCTTGAGTGTACCGACAATCAGTCGGTAATGATTACTGGCCGCGGCTCGACAAGAAATCTATACTTCTCACACAACCTGGAGCCGACTAGGAATCGAAGGGGAGGCTCACTCATGGAAACCGCCTTAGTGTCTCAATTTCAGAGTTGATCGTTTTTCTGGCAGAAAATGAAGCTTCTCATGCCAGGTTAAGGTGTCCGGCAAGATGGGAATGATGACAGTCAGATATCTCACCAGAGACGATGAGCCCCTTTATGCCAGGGCCAAGGAATTCTTTGACCAGGTCAAAGAAGGGAGCACCAGGGCGGTTATTCTTGAGAGCGTAATCGCTGAGAGTATTTACGTCTTTACCAAGATTTATAAGGCCCCCAGAAATAAGGCGGCGAAAAGTCTGATCGATATACTCCACTACAAGGGCATCGCAAACCAGGATCGACAAGAGCTCATTCGCGCCCTGACGCTCTTTTCCGAAGGGAACCTGGACATCGTCGACTGCATTCTCGGTATAAAAGCTGCGGATTCGGATACATCTTTTTTTTCCTTTGACCACAAGCTCAATAAAATCCGTGATTCCCAACGGTAGCTGCGACACAGACAGCACCAAGGCCTTGCACCAATGGCAAAATACATCCGCGAGCTTCTGGACCTCCCGACCCAAGTTAACAAGGGCGATTTCGTCCTGAACCTGGCGGCGGGCGTGGCCGAAAGCAATGCAGGTGAAACGCTGAGAAATTACGTTGTAACACCCCAGTTGACAACCTGCTTCGACCAAGCTTCGCTCTTCATCAAGAGCGCCGTCGGTTCCAGCTCGAGCAAGGCCTGCTACCTGCACGGCAGTTTCGGCAGCGGCAAAAGCCATTTCATGGCCGTCTTACATCTGCTCTTGCAACATAACCCGGAAGCGCGGGCAATTAATGAGCTCGCCGAGGTCGTGTTTAGACACAACGCTTGGACACAAGGGAAAAAGCTCCTTCTGGTGCCTTTCCACATGATCGGCAGCCGCAATATGGAGCAGGGCATCCTGGAGCAGTACTCCAACTATGTTTTGATTCTCAGCGGGGTGGATACTGAAGCCATCTTGGAGGCTGCCAGGCAAGAGGACAATCCTGACAAGTACCTAACCATACCTGCTTGAAATCTTCAGGGCACTTGTTTGAATGCTGCTAAATGCTGGTAGGCGAGATTCTTCCCATCTTCACTCATTTTTCTTTGGCAATGATCCAGCGTTTTCTGTTAATTAAAGCATCCATGTTTTGGAGTGATTTTCGGTGTTGCCTCTACTTGAATGCTTCGGTGAACGGGAATGCGAGCTTTTCGGTTACTCAAATTGTTCATCTGCCTGTTATTTATGACTTTTGTTCTACCTTGCTCGACAGAAACAAGAGAGCAATGGAGGCAAATGAATGACGGTTTGTTTTTGGGAGAGTTCGTTGCCCAAAATGAGTCGGATCAGAACCCATTAAAGATCACTATTCTAAAAATTGATCCCGCCAAATATGTTTTCAAACTGTTGTGCGCATCCGAACAGCATGGTGAAAAATTAACGGTCAAGGACTGGGCGCAAAAATTCAATCTGATCGCTGCCATCAATGCCGGTATGTATCAGACAGACGAACTAACCAGCGTCGGTTACATGAAGAATTTCCAACATATCAATAATCCGAAGATGAACAGCTACAAAGCGGTGCTTGCATTCAACAGAATTGACCGGAGTGTTCCGCCGATACAAATCATCGATCGGGAATGCCAGGATTATGCCGCCTTAAGATCGAAGTATCGAACCCTCTTCCAGGGGATCAGGATGATTTCGTGCGACGGCAGAAACGTCTGGAAACAGCAGCCGGACAAGTGGAGCACTGCAGCGGTCGGCATCGACAGGGACGGCAATGCCCTGTTTATATTTTGTCAAACCCCTTCGTCCGTACACGATCTCATAAACGCCTTGTTGGCCCTGCCCCTATCCATCCATAACGCAATGTATCTGGAAGGCGGACCGCCGGCGTCTTTTTACCTGGCCGAAGGCGGCGTTGAGCTTAAACTGCGAGGGTCTCACAATTTCGATTTTGCCGGGCCAATCCCCAATGTACTGGGGTTGGCGGCTAAGTAATATGGTTTTGAGAGAGGGGGAGCAAGAAAAACTGGCTCACCGCGGATTAATGTGATGCAGGCTGGTTCAAGTCGGAGGCTTGAACCAGCCATGGGGCCGGCTACAGGGCTATGTCCCGCTAATCCGCCAAGAGCCGAAAAATTTTAAATCGACGGTGGGAGCTAGAAAACCATGTTTGTTCTAACTGAAGAGTTTATTCGCAATCAGGTGGCCGATTCAAGAATCATTTACCAGCGCGGGGAAAGACTGTTTCAAAACGGTGCCTATTCTTGCACCGAAGCAGATCGCGCGGCAGGGTCTTTCATTTACGAAGTGGACGGCAATTACGGCGACTACAGGATCAACATCGAATTTGCCAACGGCGGACTCGAGTACTCCTGCGATTGCCCGTATCCGGGTCTCGGCTGCAAGCACACGGTGGCCGTTTTGCTCGACATTATGGACCGGATGCAGTTCGACGACAAATGCGTGCAGCCCGTCGACATTGCCGACACTCCGAGCCTGGCAGCCTGTCTGAGTGCCGATGAGATCAGAGATCAGGCCATCGAAGATCGAAACAAGCGGGCTAAAACCGAGAGCATGACTGCAATCCTCGGAGACATGTACAAGGGTGAACACCTTGTTGAAACAGCCAGGGGAATTCAATACAAGGTAACCCTGCATGACCCCGCCGCAGGCCTGGGACACTGCAGCTGCCCGGATTATCTGACCAATCGGCTCGGCACCTGCAAGCATCTGGTCTTTATCAACGAGCAACTCAGCAAGAAAAGGAATCTGCAGAAAAATCTCGAGGCAGAGCGGTTTCCGTTCGTAGACATTTACTGGGATTCCAGCCATGGCAGGCCGAGACTCTTCTGTGAACGGCCGCAGGAGGAGATCCTGGATATTCACCCTTTGCTCGAGGAAAACTTCGGCCACGACGGGCTCTTCGTCAAGGAGGACCTCACCGACTTTTTGCCGGTCTTCTTTCAGCTCCAGGGCAACAAAAGGGTTCGGGTGCAGGAGCCTGTATTGAGCCGGTTGGAGGATGACCTCAGCGTGCGCCAGCTGGAGGAGTTAGCCAATAACGGAGTCCCTGCGCTCGACAAAATCAGCGCCCGGCTTTATCCGTATCAGGAAAAGGGCGTCCAGTTCGGTCTGTACCGGAGAGCGGTCCTGATCGGCGATGAAATGGGATTGGGGAAAACTTTGCAGGCCATTGCCTTGAGTGTTCTAAAAAAAGAGGTGTTCGGATTTCAGCGGGTATTGGTGGTGACACTGGCATCGCTCAAAGAACAATGGAAACGCGAGATCGAGCGGTTCACCGACGAGCGGGCCGCAGTGGTGGCGGGCGGACAGCAGCGGCGTGAGGCTCTATACAATGATTCCGGCAGTCTATTCAAGATCACCAATTACGAAGCCGTGCTGCGGGATGTGACGGTTCTCGCGCGGTTCAAGCCGGATGTTGTCATCCTCGATGAAGCGCAACGCATCAAAAACTTTGCCACCAAGACCGCCGAGGCGGTCAAAAGCATTCCCCGCAAACACTCTATGGTCCTCACCGGCACCCCGCTGGAAAACAAGCTTGAAGACGTCTACTCAATCGTGCAGTTTCTCGACCCTCATATGCTCGCTCCTCTCTGGAAGTTTGCCGCCGACTATTTTATGCTGAGCCGCGACAAGAAAGGCAAAATACTCGGCTACCGCAACCTCGATAGACTCAGCGAGCGGCTTAAAGCCGTCGTCATTCGCAGGCGCAAAGAGGAGGTGCTATCCGAGCTGCCCGACGAAGTCGTGAACAACTATTATGTCGATCTGACCGACCAACAGGTGAAAATCCATAGCGGCTACCTCCAATCTTTGTTGCCTCTAATCAACAAGAAATTCCTCACACCCATGGATCTCAGGAGGCTGCAGGAGCTTCTTTTAAAAATGCGAATGGTTTGCAACTCGACTTATTTGATCGATCGCAAGACCAATCTTTCCCCCAAGCTGAAGGAACTGGAAAGCATCCTCGATGAACTGGTAATGGAGAGTCAGCGGAAGGTGGTGATTTTCAGCGAGTGGACCACTATGACCTATCTTGTGGGCAAGTACCTTTCGCAGGCCCGCATCCCCTTTGTGGAGCTGTCCGGCAAAATCCCGGTGGCAAAACGGCAGGCGCTCATTGATGAATTCACCAGGAATCCGCACTGCAAGGTTTTTCTCTCCACCGACGCAGGCGGCACGGGATTGAATCTGCAGGCGGCCGACTGTGTCATCAACGTTGAGCTGCCCTGGAACCCTGCCAGGCTGAGCCAGCGCGTCGGACGGGTGAGCCGTATCGGACAAAAGAGCCAGTGCGTCAATGTGGTGAACCTGATTGCCAAAAACAGCATCGAAGAGAAAATCCTGGCAGGACTCCAACTAAAGCGAGACGTCTTTGACGGCGTCTTTGACGGCGGACCGGACATGGTTGAATTTTCCCATGAAAAACGAACGGAGATACTCAATAAGCTGCGCGAGATGATGGGCGAAGAGCCCGCTATGCCGGCTCCGGAACAAAGAGCCACCGAAGAGCTGCCGGAAGATACTCCCTACTATCTCAACCCCCAGGTGTTGCAGGAACAGAGCGAAATAGTGGCCTTTGCGGCTGAAGAGCCGATCTATGAACCGGAGGCAGTGTCCAGCGCGTCTCAGAGCGAACAGCCGAGCGGACAAAGAGGCGATTTCAGCCTTGCCGCGCAGCCGCCGGAAAAACTCGAGCAGGTCCTCAATTCGGGCATGCAATTCATCAGCGGGCTTTTGGAAATGGCCACCGGCCAGAAACTGAAGACCGTGGAGAGCGAACAGCAGATGATACAGATCGACAAAGAAACCGGCGAAGTGACCATGAAATTTAAACTGCCCGGCTTTTAGGGGATGAACATCATTTGGTCGTTAATCTGCAGGAAGCTCCCTATTGACGCCTTTCAGTATCAATCATATTAAGCAGGCGATCGATCCTTTTTCACCCGAGAACAGAGGTATATTATGGCACACGAGGATATCCCTCTTAATGAGCGCATCATCTTTGCCCTGGATGTGGATTCACCCGAACTGGCCAAAGAATGGGTGAAGCGTCTCGAGTCCCACCTCAAGTTTTACAAGGTCGGGCTGCAGCTGTTCCTTGCCGGCTGGTTCCCCATCGTGGATTGGATAACGGGGCGTGGTCACAAGGTGATGGTCGACCTCAAATTTTTTGACATTCCAGAAACCGTTGCCCTTGCAGTCAAGCAGCTCCAGGACCGCAACGTGACATTCACCACGGTGCATGGCAACGATCCCATTATACGCGCCGCGGTTAGAGAAAAGGGCGCGCTTAAAATTCTTGCCGTAACGGTGCTCACAAGCTTCGGTGAAGACGATATGCGCGAGATGGGATTTACCGGCAAAGTTGAAGACCTGGTGCTGTTGCGCGCCCGGCGGGCACTGCAGCTCGGCTGCGATGGTGTGGTCTCTTCGGGCCTTGAGGCGAAAAGGCTTAGAGATGATTTGGGCGAGAACTTGTTGATCGTAGCACCGGGAATTCGGCCCGGCCAGAATATCGAGATTCAAGAAGACGATCAAAAAAGGATCATGACCGCCCAAAAGGCTATACTCAATGGCGCCGATTTCATCGTGGTCGGCCGGCCGATAGCCCACGCGAAAGATCCCATCGCTGTCGTTGAATCCATGCAGTCCGAAATAGAAAAAGGTTTGCGTAGCTGATCCCCTTTTGCGACCAGGATTCAATTAGCAATAACTCAACACCGGCAAAAACGAGGCGGCCTTCATCCGGCCATCCTTACCGTGCTGGCGGAATGACATAAAAAAGAATGGAGAAAAAATGCAGGATACTACCGGCCAGCACAAATAGATGCCAGACCGCATGATGATAGGGCAGTCTGCGCCAGGCGTAGAAAGCTATTCCGGACGTATAAGCCAAACCTCCGGCAACCAGCAATACCAGACCGCCGAGCGCGAGGGCGGATAGCAGGGGCTTGAGGGCAATCACTACCGTCCACCCCATACCCACATACAGACCAATCGCCAGCGCGGGCCATCTTCGCGGGAAGAAAATCTCAAGCAGCACACCCGCGACAGCAAGTCCCCAAATCACGCCAAACAGAGACCAGCCCCAAGGACCGCGCAGGTTTACCAGAGTGAACGGTGTGTAGGTTCCTGCAATGAGAAAAAAAATGGCAGAATGATCGATAACCCTCAGCACGGTTTTAGCACGAGGTAGTTGAACGCTGTGGTAGAGCGTTGAAGCCGTATAGAGTAAAATAAGAGTTAAACCGAAAATGCCGCAGCTTACGATGTGCCATGCGTTTCCGTATATGCTTGCCGAAACGGTGAGAATCGCGAATCCCGCTATCGCCAGAACAAGACCGATACCGTGAGTGATGCTGTTCGCGATCTCTTCTCCAATACTGTATCGTAATGAGGTCACTCTGGCACTCGTCTTCCTGATTTAGATCAAGGCAGCTTCGGCGCCCGTCAGTACCCGTATTTGCCCGTTTCGATTCTTATCAATATACCGTTTTCGAAGGTCAGGTAGCGGACAAATTTCGTCGATCCGAGATTATAGGTCCATTCTTCAACGAGCACCGTTTCTTTGACTGAAAAGGTCTCCCTATTACCGTGAGACCCGTAAAACCTTTTGGCCGCCCTTTCCACCTGGTAGCTATTGGACCAGTCGGGGTCTCCGCATTTACCCAAAACATCAAAGGTGTTATCTCCAATGGAAACGATCCTGCCTTTACAGCGCAAGCCACCTGGCTGCCTTGAATTCAAAGCGAATCCGCTGCTCAACCAAATCAGCAAAAAGGCTGGAACCAATATGGAAGCCACAGAAGGCAACTTTCGGATTGAATCACGATGCATAATTACTCGCCCCCCAACTGGAACTTGACTTTCACGCCCGGAATAAATTCCATTGTGATCAGGTAACGACATGCTAACTCATAACATAATAGACGGAAAGACTATCCGTTCCAATTTTCCGGGACTATGGGATGATCCCAATCAGACAATTATTAAACCGAATCCGCTGGGACTCCGAATTCGCGAAAGGCTGTTTTGAGGTCGGCTACTTCGATCACATCAAACGAGAAATCGTTCGTGTCTCTTTCGATGAAATCATATTCGAAGAGGGCAACAAGTTTTCATTTCTGCTGCGAGATTATGAAGGTGATCTGATTGCTATTCCGTTTCATCGAGTCAAGGAACTTCGGAAGGACGGGACCCTCATTTGGCAGAGGCCGGGCTGATTCTTCGCTTTTTCAAAAAAAACGATAGCGTAAGGTTTCAAAACGTGGTTTGGAAGGAAGCGATTTCAGCAATGGTTCGCAGGCATAGACAATACATAAAAAAAAAAGAGAGCCAGGAAGGAGGGGAAACCTGGCTCTCCCATCGGAGGAGGAAAGAGTTGCTTTCCGGTCACATTGTATCAAGTGTCTCAAATTAATCAAGTGTTTTTACACAAATTTTTTGACAGCTCGAATTCTTGTGCTTGATCTGAGATAGTCCGGCATCAGGCCAGGCTTGCCGTAAGATAGTCAATGGTCATCGGCATATTCAGGATCAGCTTGGACACGAATTGAACGCCAATCCGAGCACTTTTTACCTCGCAATATTGCAGATGCCCGCCGTGCTCTCTGTCGCCTGTCAGAAAATGCAGGTGATAACCCGCCATACTGAGAGACTTCATAAAATCGGGAGTATAGAAGCCGACAATCGTTCCTTCCACATCGTTATATTCAAAAGTTTCCGCTGTCACCTCATTTATCGGGCGGTAATTTTCCTGCTTGGCAACCGACCATGCCCTTACGCGGGAGAAAACCGCATCAATGCGCAAGGCGTAAAACATGTTCATTGAAGGAAGGAGACGGTACAGAAGGTTCTTGAAGGCTGCATAGTCGAGATGGTCGGAAACCTCTTCCACGGTTGTCGCTTTAAAGCAGGTCACGCAAGCAAAAGGCGTCTGGACGGTGTCACTGATCTGCCGGGTGTGGCCGTCTGCTCTTAGCTGATAGACCATGCCGTCAATCATCACCATCTCTCCGTCAAGGTCGTTGAAGGTCCCCAGACCGAAATCGCCATGCTTTTTGATTTCTGCGATGGTGGTATTCTCTTCATAAAGGCCTTTCATTAAGGCACTTACGGGAGCCGAAAGATAAACGACGCCTGTTTCCCTGTGGTTGCTGAGGAACTGCCGCAATGCCTGCTCTGTAAGCTCGGATGGAGACCGGCCTGTGAGGTCGGCAACATTGGTCAGCTCATCCGACAACTCGCCGGGCAAACTAACCTGGTGACTCATTGATCTTCTGGCAGCTTCAGGTATCATCTTTTGTCCCTCCTTTATTTTACCGAACACTCCCGTTGCAAGAGATAGCTGGTCCCTCATCTTTAGTAGGTAATTTTAACAGGTACAAAATGGGCAGTACTGCCTATAGACAAAGCCTGCAGTTTGTGGCTGGGTGACCTGCACGCATCCATCATCATGGGGAGCCGGTCGGTTTATGGAAAAGGTCTGCCGCTATTTCTTGCCGGATATCTGCAAAGCCAGACGTGGAAATGGCTACTGCACCTATGGCGATTTGAGCCGAATCTCAAAACCGACCCTTTTCATCAAAATGGCCTTCCATGCCCAAGTTTATCAGATCAACGATGCGGTCCCTCCAATCTATGTGAGTGCCGATTATTGCAGAGGCCCCAAACACTGCCCCTGGTACACCCAATCATGATCCCGGCACTCATTGCAGCAACTGACTACTCCCGGTTTAACAGTACATCGCAATGGTGCGCCTTGCCCACCTGCATCTAAAGCTCATAAATGTAGAGCATCAGATCCGAGCGGGTAACCACGCCGACGACTTTGTCCCGGTCGACCACCGGAAGTAATCCGATGTCTGACTCACCCATGAGACGAACCGCCTCCCTAGCATTCTGGTCGGGATGCAAAACGGGAGCTTTGGCCTTCATGAAACCTTTTATCGGGGCCTTCAATTGTGAATCGGTTCTTGCCTTGGCAAGTTCGGTATCGGTAACTATACCGAGCAGTTCACCCCCATCTGCAACCACTGCAGCCCGGATGCCCTGATCGTCCATGATCAAGCGGGCGTCGACCATAGCGGTGGCAGGAGACAGGTAAAGCTTTGGCTCGGACATAATGTCTTTAACGCACACCCGAGGCCGCTCCATTTGGGTCACCAGCTCAACAACCTGACGATATACACCGGCCGGGTGTTCCGTCCTGACCATCGCCGAACCGGCGGCAGGATGCCCGCCTCCGCCGAGTTTGCGCACCACCGCTCCGACATCAATGCCGTGGCTGCCGCCTCTCCCTATGACCATGCACGCATTATGATCGGTGCAAAAGATGCCGAAGGCCGCATCCAATCCTTTAAGCTCCTTATACGTGGTGACGACCGATGACAGCATGTTCATTCCGTTTTCTATCGGCAGAAAAGAGATGCCCACCTGGTAGCCGGCAACCCGAAAAACTTCTGCTCCTTCCAACATCAGTGTCAGTGCGTCGGTTTGGCCCGAATCGAGGGACATGCTCAGATAGGCCCCCGCAACATTGAGATCAGCCCCGTTTTCCAAAAGATATCCAGCAGCATAGGCATCCTCGGTGGTGGTCGACGGATAAGTCAGGTTGCCGGTATCGTCATATAAACCCATCAGAAACAATGTCGCCTGCATGGGCGCAAAAGCCAATTCGCGTTTGCGCATTTCGCGCAGCATGAGGGTAATGTTTGCCCCCGCTTCTTGCTGGCATTTCCAGGACGGTTCGATGTTGCCGCCCTGCATGTGGTGATCCCACAAAATAACTTCGAGATCGGCACGCGCCTGCAGCTCACTCATCCGGTCCAGACGATTCCAGTGATTGGTGTCCACCACAATGAGCATAGTGACATCGGCCGTATCAATCTCCTTCCTGGATACGATCCTGAACAAATCCTTATGAATCGCCAGGAATTCTTTGACATCCGGCTGGACCAGCTGAGGCAGCACCCCCACGGTTCCCGGATAGAGATAAGTTGCAGCGACAAGAGAAGCCAGCGCATCGAAATCCGTATTGACATGCGTCGTCGCTATATGCATCTGCATCCTCCGAAATCCTCCACTACTGATGGATCTGATTCATGCACTGAGAGTCTGGAAAAAACTATCGCATGGCCCCGCATTGACTGCCCTTTTTGAGCGCCACTCCGTAGGGTGCGAAGTCGAGACCATAGCGCGCTTACTATCGCATCTGCATTGTATCCGTTTAATTCATGCTTAATTTTTGAAGAGAATAAAGGAGGTGAATCATGAAAGCAATGAGAACGATGACGGTCTGTAAAGTCATTATCGCTGTAGTTTCACTCTTCATGCTGTTGGGATGTGCAGGAATGAGCACAACCGAGCAGCGAGTGCTGAGCGGCGGCGCAATCGGCGCAGGTACAGGCGCTGCTGTTGGAGCCGCCTC
>Ga0068714_10006038_pt1 | contig 12543 bp, 11 predicted proteins | sample MTBNYHSulfiMetaG_FD_62988 | JGI IMG/M metagenome (GOLD analysis project Ga0068714, IMG submission 62988) | Enrichment culture microbial communities from rom New York Harbor, USA that are MTBE-degrading - MTBE-NYH (New York Harbor Sulfidogenic)... | ecosystem: Environmental > Aquatic > Marine >... | reverse complement strand
AGCTCGACGCTTGACGTGGCCACCAGGCAGCGCAACTCACCCGCCTTGAGCCGTCGCTCGGTTTCCAGCCGCGCCTCGCGGGAGATGCTTCCGTGGTGGACCTGGCAGAGCTCCTCGCCGGAGAGGTCGTTGATGGCGGCGGCGACTCGCTCGCCGACCTGCCGGCTGTTGACGAAAACGAGCGTGGACCGGTGTTGCTGGACCAGCTCCAGCACTGTGCGGTGGATCTCCGGCCAGACGGAGTTCTCGGGAAGCTCGCGGAAATCGCGGACCGGCAACGTGACCTTGAGATCGAGCGGCCGGCAGCCTCCGGCTTCGACCACGGTGACGGGCCTGGGGCACCAGGCTTTTCCCTGCCGTTCTCCGCCGCCGAGGAAGGCGGCTATCTCCTCCAGCGGCCTCTGGGTGGCCGAGAGCCCGATGCGCTGGACCGCCTGGCCCGCAAGGTCCTGGAGTTGCTCCAGGGCCAGGGACAGCTGAGTCCCGCGCTTGTTCGGAAACAGGGCGTGGATCTCGTCCACGATCGCGGTTTCAACCGTCCGCAGGACCTCGCGGGCTTTCGAGCAGAGCAGCAAGGAAAGGGACTCAGGGGTCGTGATCAGGATGTGAGGCGGGTGGCGGAGCATCCGCCGCCGCTCCTCGGGCGGTGTATCGCCCGTCCGCACCGCGCTCGCCAGCACGGGCAGCGGGCGCCCCAGCCGCCCGGCCACCCGGCCGATCCCCTCCAGGGGCACCTCCAGGTTGCGGTGGATGTCGTTGTTGAGGGCCCGGAGGGGCGACACGTAGAGCACGCGCACCCCCTTTGCTCCGCCGTCCTCGCCGCTGCCGGCCCGGAGGTAGAGGCGGTTGAGGCAGTGCAGGAACGCCGCGAGTGTCTTGCCGGACCCGGTCGGAGCGAGGATCAACGTGTTCTCGCCGCGTGCGATCGGGGGCCATCCCAGCTCCTGGGTTGGGGTCGGCTGCCCAAGGGCCTGCTCGAACCAGGCCTTCACGGCGGGGTGAAACCCGGAAAACGCGCCCGCTTCGCCCTCGGGCCCCATAGCCTCTCCCTCCCCCGGATAGGATTAGCGAATGTATGTTCGCCTAACCACGTCTACTCCCCTGCCCGCGGGGTGAGGAGCCTTCTGAATCCCTCCCGGGCCAGGGGCAACTCCGTGACACTCCGCCTTCCCAAGATGTGGTCGCGACCTGGTTTCGGCGGGAGCGAAAGGGCAACCTCCTCGCGGCATCGCTGCGGCCCCCGGTCGGACGGACGTGCAGGAAGGGCCGCCCGGGGCGGGTAAGTTACCCCCGGCCCGGGAAGGCGGCGCCGGGCCACCACACAGGCATTAGGAGGTTTCCTCGACTTGGACACCGTTCAGTTCGCCGGCGCTATAGCACGCACCCGGCCCGAGGACATATCCGCGGAGGCCCTCGCGCAGGCAAGGCGCAGCCTCGTCAACTTGATCGGGGTGGCGGCCGGCGCCTCGAGGCACCCGATGGTGGACATGGTTCTCGGTGTCGGGGCCGGGTGGGGAGGCAATCCCCAGGCAACCGTGATTGGGCGAGGCCAAAAGACCGACGAGCACACGGCCGCGCTGGCCAACGGGGTGTCCTCGCACATATTCGACTACGACGACACGCTCCTGGACACGATCCTTCACCCCAGCGCCCCGGTGTTGCCGGCGTTGCTCGCCTATGCCGAGCGCGAGGGCGTCGGCGGGCGGAGGGTGCTGGAGGCCTTCGTCGTCGGCGTGGAGGCCGAGCAGCGGGTCGCCCAGACGGTCTGCCCGTCGCACTACGAACGCGGCTGGCACGTCACCGGCAGCGTGGGCGCGTTCGGGGCCGCGGCGGGGGTAGGATGGCTGATGGGCCTGGACGAACGCAGGATGACATACGCTCTCGGTCTGGCGGCGACGCAGCCGGTGGGCCTCAGGGAGATGTTCGGGACACATACCAAGCCTTTTCACGCCGGAAAGGCGGCGGCCAACGGCCTGCTGGCCGCCCGGCTGGCCGCGACGGGCTTCACCAGTTCCTCAAAGAGCCTTGAGGCGCCAAGGGGCTTCGGACGCGTGACCTCCGAGGACCCCCGGTTTGAGCGGCTGACCGCGGGTTGGGGCGACAGCTGGCGGATCACGGCCAACAGCTACAAGCCTTTCCCCTGCGGGGTGGTCATCCACCCGGCGATCGACGGGGTGGTGCAGTTGCACGGGAGAGGAGTCCGGGCTGGCGACGTGGAGCGGCTCGAGCTCTTCGTTCACCCCTGGGTTCTGGAGTTGACAGCCAAGAAGGAGCCGCGCGACGGGCTTGAGGCGAGGTTCAGCGTGTACCACTGCGCCGCCGCCGGTCTTCTGGACGGATGGGTGGGCCTCGCCCAGCTCGCCGACGCCAGGGTGACGGCCCCCGACGTCCTCGAACTGAGGGCTAAGGTGACCGCGCGGGCCGACCCGGCCCTTGCCGAGGACCAGGCCAGGATCAGGGCGAGGCTCCGTTCCGGACGGTCTGAGGAGCTCTTCGTGGAGCACTGCCTCGGCAGCAAGGACAACCCGATGACCGACCAGCTGCTCGAGAGGAAGTTTGCCGAGGTCACGGCCGGCGTCCTGGCCGGCGGGCGGCGTGATGCCCTGCTTCAGGCCCTATGGGCGTTTGACGCGGCGGACGACGCCGGTGCCGTGTTGGAGCTGACCTGCGGCAGGTGATTCTGCTCGCGGCCAGTGGACCGGACGTCCGGCCTTGGGGTCGAGGCAGCCGCGTTGGGCGGCCGCCCCGGCCCCCTCTACCGCTAGTCGGGCGCGTTTACCGTCGGAGTGCAGAAAGTCCAGTCCGGACATGCCCCGTTGTTGATCGTCAGGCACTGGGCCCAGATGAAATACAGGACGAGCTTAGGGGCAACACATTCCTCTTCGTCGTCGCAATTGGTGTTGGTGTTGGCTTGGGTCACCGTCTCAATCAGGTTCTGAACCACTTGCGTATCCACCGTCGAAGGCATCCTGTTCCCTCCTTTCCCTTGCAGCTGCTCAGGCCCCCGTTACGCGAGACCTGGCCCTGCCGCACATGCGAGCAGCTACTTCATAAGTAGCGCCACACGGACGCGGGGAAACCGCCGGCCCGTACTTGGAGGCCCGAGGCCGCGACCTGACGCGAGGCCGCGACGTGACGCTTGACCTTGGCGCCCCAGCCTGCCTACAATTGGGCCAATCGAACAGGTTAGCGCACGAAGCAGGGCAGCGGGCGCCGTAAGCGCCTCTTTGGAGCGGAGTCCCGGCTGAGAGTTCCGTGGTAACGATCCTTCATGGCAGGGTGGTATCACGGGCCGCCGTCTTTGGGACGGCGGCCCTCGTCTTTCACCAAGGAGGGAACGCCGGTGAGGCTTTCTTTGCTCCACGCCCCGACGTTGCGGACAGCCCCCTCCGACACCGACAGCGCCGGCTTTCAGTTGCTGGTGCAGGCCGGTTTCGTCCGCCGCGCGGGTGCCGGCGGATATGCCTGGCTTCCCCTGGGGGTCAAGGTCCTCGACAACGTCTGCGCCGTGGTCCGCGAGGAGATGCGGCGGGCTGGCGCCCAGGAGCTCCTGATGCCGGTTCTCGGGCCGGCGCACGAGGAGGCACTCCTGGACCTGCTGGGCGGCGAGATCCGGTCCTACAGGCAGTTGCCGCTATGCTTTTTCCACATCCACACCGGGTTTCGGGATGAAACCCGGCCAAGGTCCGAAGCCATGGCGGGCCGCGAGTCGCTAGTGTGGCACGCCTGTTCCTTTGACCGCGACGAGGAAGGGCTGGACTCCACGTACAGGCGGATGACGGCCGCCATCGGAGTTGTCTTCGGCCGCGTGGGACTCGACGCCCGGCCGGCCCTCGCGGATCCCGGTGCAACCGGCGGCGATATTGCCCACAAGTTCGTGATCCAGTCCGCGAGCGGCCGGACCAGGCTCGTCGCCTGCCCAAAGTGCGGCTACCTGGCGGACGTTGAGGCCGCGGGGTGCGGTGCGCGTGACGGCGAGGCGTTCCAGGACGCCGGACGCGGCCCCCAGCCGGGGCCGGCAGACGGCACACGGCCCGGACCTGGACCGGAGCTGGTCCAGACGCCCGGAATGCACACGGTGGAAGCCGTGGCTGCTTATCTTGGCATCACACCCGGGGCGCTGATCAAGACGCTCATCGTCCTTCTCCCCGACGGCACGCCGGCCGCCGGGCTGGTCCGGGGAGATCACGAGCTATCCCTGCGCAAGCTCGCCCGGGCGCTCGGGGTGACTCGAGTGGCCTTGGCCGATGCCGCCACCGTCGAAAGGGTCAGCCGCGCCCCTGTGGGTTTTGCGGGGCCGGTCGGACTGGGCGGCATCCCCTTGATCGCGGACTACGCCGCCGCGGCCATGCCTGCCGCGGTCACCGGGGCGAACGAACCCGACGCGCATCTGACGGGAGTAAGGCCGGGACAGGATTTCAGCATCGGCCTCGCCGCGGACATCCGGGAGATCGCGAGGGGCGACCCGTGCCCTGTCTGCGGCGTTCCCCTTGAGCCACGAACGGGCATCGAGGTCGCGCGGGCCTCCAAGCTCGGCCCCGTGCGCAGCACGGGCGGGAGCGCTCAGTTTGCCGCCGAGGACGGCACGCTCAGGCCGGTGGTCATGGGCAGCTACGGAATCGACATCGGGCAGACGGTGGCGGCGGTAGTCGAGCAGCACCACGATGCGGACGGCATCTGCTGGCCCGCCGGCGTGGCCCCTTACATGGCGGTCGTGCTCCCGGTAAACGACCGCGACCCCGCCCAAGTGGAGGCAGCGGAGCGCATCTACCAGGAACTCTGCTCCTTAGGAGTCGAAACCGTGATCGACGACCGGCGGGAGCGGGCAGGCGTGAAGTTCAAGGACGCCGACCTGCAGGGCTGGCCCTTGCGGGTGACTGCCGGCCCGCGGGCCCTGGCGCAGGGACAGGTCGAGCTCCGGGAGAGGGCGACCGGCCGGGAGCGGCTTGTCCCGCTCAACGAGGCGGCGGCGGAGGTCGCCGCCCTGGCCGGCTCGCGAGGCACGACGAGCAGCGGGGGAAGATGACCGGCCGCCCCCAGTTGCGCGGGTACTTGCTGATATCCGGAGCCACGCTCTTCTGGGCCGTTTCCGGTACCCTCGCCAAGTCTCTCTTCAAATCGCGTCCGATCGAGCCGGTCATGCTGGTCGAGTTCCGGATGATCTTTGCCTGTCTCCTCATGGGTCTGCTGCTGGCGGTCTCAAACCCCCCGGAGCTGCGGATAAGGCGCGCCGACCTGCCGTTCTTGGCCGTATACGGGTCGCTGGGAATGGCGATGGTCCAGGTGACTTACTTTGTGGCGGTCTCCGAGGGAACAGTCTCGACGGCCATTTTCCTGCAGTACCTGGCGCCGCTGGTCACAGCCGGCTATGAGACGGCCGCAGGGCGGAAGCTCCCGTCCAAGGCTTTGCTTACAAGCCTGGCCTTGGCGACCTGCGGCTCGGCGACCCTCCTGTTGTCGGGAAGCGGCGGGCTATCGACCTCGCGGCTCGGCCTCGTGGCGGGGCTCGCCTCGGCCGGTTTCATGAGTTTCTACACCGTATACGGCGCGCGGGCCGTTGCCCGGTACAGCCCGAGGACGGTGCTCCTGTGGATCACGGGGATAGCGGCGCTTGCGCTCGCCCCGGTGGCGAGGCCGTGGCAGGCGGCCGGCCTCGGACTCACGGTCACCGACTGGGTGCTCCTCTTGTACCTTGGGACCTTCGGAACATTGGTTCCCTTCGCCATGTTCCTGGCCGGGCTGAAGTACGTCAGGCCGGTCCCGGCCACCCTGACCGCGATGCTCGAGCCGGTCCTGGCGACCGTAATCGCCTGGATATTCCTGGCCGAAACCCTCAGCGCCCTGCAGCTCGCCGGTGCCGGGCTGATAATCGGGGCGGTGGCGAATCTGCAGCTCAGAAGGCCCCGAGGACGGCAGGCGGGGTCCGGTTCCTCTCTACCCGGGGAGCCGTACCAGGTATCCGATTGTGACGAGCAGGCCGATGGCGGTGTGCAGCTTGACGGTCCCCGCGCTGACGGGCACAATCCTCGCCGGGTCACCACCGGACGACCGGGCAAGAGATAGCGCCCTCCGGGCGGCCGGCAGGGTTATCAGGGCCGCCAGGGCCAGCCACGGCATCCGGTTGACCATCGGGAAAAATGCGATCAGCCCGTAGGTCACGTACAGCAGCCAGCGGTGGAGGGTGATCCCGGCGCCCTGCCCCTTGCGGACGACCAGGTTGCTCTTCGCGACCGCCCCGTCCGCCTCGAAATCGGGGACCTCGTTGATGACCAGGATGGCGCTGACCAGGAGCCCGACGGGCAGCGACGGCCACACCACGGTCCACGACGCGGCTCTGGTTTGGACGAAATACGTGCCAAAGGCCACCAGCGGCCCGCAGCACAGCCCGGCGACGGCCTCGCCCCACCCGGTCCGCATCAACTGCAGGGGATCGGCGCTGTACCCGACGCCGAGAACGAAGCCCGCAACCATCAAGGCCAAGATCACCGGGCCGCAATACAGCGCCAGGACTATCCCGCACAGCGCCGCCAGGCCGATGCAGACGGCGGCCGCCCGGCCGACCGAGCCCGGGGAGAGCTCGCCCGACTGGATGAGGCCGGCCCCTCCGTTGAAGGGACTGCGATAGCGGTTGATACCGTCGCTGCCGAGGTGATGGTCGTAGTAGTCGTTGCCCAGGTTGACGCCCGCGTGCAGCAACGCCACGCCAACCAAAGTCAAGGCCAGTAGACCCATGCTGAGAGAATAGCCGTCCCAGCGCGCAACCGCCGCGCCAAGCAAGACGGAAACCAGCGAGGCGGTCAGGAAAGGCGCCCGCGAAGCTCTGAACCAGACCAACGCTCTGCCTCCAACGACGCAAATCTACATCCACGCAACAAAGAAGCTATTCATGCGAAACCCGGCGACTCCTTTGTGCGTCCTCAGCCTGTTTCTGGGCAGGCCACATCGCCCCGCAACGCGAAAACACCCAGGGCTTAGCTGACGTCCGGGAGGTGCGCTGCTTGCCGATCGAACCCCAGCCGCTGACTGAGGAGGAGCTGGACGGGCTTTTCGATGAAACCGTGCAGATTCTGCGTGATCTCGTCCGCCTGGACACCAGCAACCCGCCCGGAAACGAGATCATCGCAGCCCGCTACCTGCGGGACCTTCTGCACGGCGAAGACGTCGACTCCGAGATTGTGGAGCCGGAGCCTGGGCGCGGCAACGTCGTCGCCCGGCTGCGCGCGCCGGTGCCGGAGCCCGCGGGACACGGCCTGCTGCTGCTCTCTCACCTCGACGTTGTTCCCGCTGAGCCGGAGCACTGGGAGGTACCGCCTTTTTCGGCGGAGATCAAGGACGGCGCGATCTGGGGGCGCGGAACCGTCGATACCAAGGGACTGACGGCGGCGGAAACCGCGATCCTCATCGCCGTCAAGCGGCGGGGCCTCACCCTGCGGCGCGACCTTGTCCTCGCCTCGACGGCGGGCGAGGAAACCGGGGGCGGCCCCGGGGTACGCTGGCTCGCCGCGAATCGTCCCGACCTGCTGCGCGCGGATGCCGCCCTCAACGAGGGCGGTGGGATAGGCTTCACCTTCCGGGGACTCCGGACCTACCTCGTGCAGACGGCGGAGAAGCTACCCTGCCCCGTGCGCGTCGTGGCGTCGGGACAGCCGGGCCACGCCTCGGTCCCCGCCGAGGACAACGCGGTCGTGAACCTGTCAAGGGCCCTCGTGGCGATCGGTTCGCGCCGCCTGCCCGTACACATCACAGCGACCTTCAAACGGTTCGTCGAAACCATCGCCCGACGCCAAGGACTCCCCGCGTTGCTGGTCAAGCAGCTTTTGAACCCCGGCCTCGTGGACAAGGCGATCACCCGACTGGCGCAGGATCCCGCGAAGAGGGCCGGCCTCGGGGCGATGGTCCGCAATACGGCCACCCCGACGATCGTCAACGCCGGCTACAAGGTGAACGTCATTCCCGGCGAGGCGTCCGCCGAGCTGGACTGCAGGCTCCTGCCCGGGTCGAGTTCCAGCGAGCTGCTCGACGAGCTCCGGGCCGTGCTGGCGTCCACCGGGCTTGGCGGGAAGATACGGCTCGAGGCCGCCGAAGCCAAAGCTCAGCCGGTTGAGTCGCCGGCCTCGGGGGAGCTCTACGGGCGAATCGAGGCAGCCGTCGCCGCCCACGCGGAGGGGGCGTCGGTCCTGCCGTTCCTGATGCCCGGGGCAACCGACGGCAGGTTTCTCCGCCCGCTTGGTATGCCGGTCTACGGCTTCAGTCCGGCGCTCCCGGACGAGCCCCTGGGGACCGCGCACGGCCACAACGAACGGATAGGCCTGAAAAGCATCCGGTTTGGCCTGCGGATACTCTGGGACGTGATAACCGGTTACTGTTCGGCCAGCTAGACATCTTGAAAGCAGGACATAAGCAGCGGGGCCGGGGCCAACACTAGCTCAGGGACTTCCACCAACTACGTCCGGAGGTGACTTGAGCTGGTGATGCAACGCAATATCTCGGATTCTGAGCGTTGGGTTCGCGGCGTCCTGGGAGGCGGGGCAGTGCTGTTCGGGGTCATTTCCCTGGCCAGCACGCCCTGGTCCACGTTGGCATGGTTTGGCGGAGGGGCGCTCGTGCTCACCGCCGTTGCGGGCTACTGCCCGATATATGACCTGCTGGGCTACAACAGCGCGGAAGCCGGCGAGCGCGACAGGGAGCGCTGGTAGCGGGGCACGGTTTCCCCGGGGTAGGCCCGGCGCAGAGGGAGACCCGACATGCCCGACATACCTGACGCAGTTGATGCGCCTGACGCGCCGCCGTCCGCAGGAAACCTGATCGTGGCAGGGCCCGGAGGCACTCCGGCCATGGACCTTGCGGCGCTCGAACTCCTGAAAGGTCGCCCCGGGCTATTTGCCAGGGGCGCGGACCTCTTCTGGGACGACCCGCACATCTCGCAATCCATGCTCGAGGCCCACCTCGACCCGCACAGCGACGCGGCCAGCCGCAGACCGGAGACGATCGACCGGACGGTCGACTGGATCGTTTCCCACCTTGGAATGGCCCCGGGAACCCGCGTGCTGGATCTCGGATGCGGTCCCGGTCTGTACGCACAGCGGCTCGCGCGGATGGGCATGGAAGTCACAGGAATGGACTATTCGCGGGGCTCTCTGGCCTATGCCCGCCGGCAGGCCGCGGCGGCGGGACTGGACGTCAAGTACGTTCTCCAGGACTACCGGGATCTTGATGAAACCGCCGAGTACGACGTCGCGCTGATGATCTACTACGACCTGGGCGCGCTGAGCGACGGCGACCGGGACCTCGTGCTCAGCAGGATTCACAGGGCGCTGCGGCCGGGCGGGAAGTTCGTTTTCGACGTCCTGACGCAAACCGGCCGGCGCATGGCGCGGGCGGAGCCGGGCTGGCGGGCCCACCGCGGCGGTTTCTGGCGTCCGGGATCGCATCTGGTGCTGACGGACGTGTTCGAATACCCCGGGGACCAGGTGGAGCTGGACCAGTACACGGTCATCGACGCGGACGGCAGGTTTACCGTCTATCGCCTGTGGACCAGGTACTACCGTCTTGACGACGTGCATGCGGTGCTTGAGAGGGCCGGTTTCCGCCTGGAGAGTGCCTGGGCCGACCTTACCGGCCTGCGGCTGCCGGCCGCGGAAACAGCCGGGCTCGGCATCGTGGCCCGGAAGGCGTAGCCCCCCCCCCGGGCCCTCGCCTCGTGGCAGACCTCTCTTTGGGCCTTCCCTTTGCGCGGCGGTTCGCCGGACCGGCCATCTGCATACTCATTGTTACTGAGGGCAGACGGCCGGCGGGAGGAGCAGGGCACCCATGGCGAGGGAGACCATATACCTGGATCACGCTGCGACGTCCCACCCGAAACCTCCCGAGGTCATCGACGCGATGCGCGGTTTCCTCGAGGACTCGGGAGGAAACCCCGGCCGGTCCGGGCATGCCCTGTCCATAGCCGCAGGGCGCGCGGTCTACGAGGCACGGGAAGCGGTGGCGGAGCTCTTTGCGGTCGAGGACCCTTGCCGGGTGATCTTCACGCCAGGGGTGACCTACTCCCTCAACATGGTCCTCCACGGTCTCCTCCGGCCTGGGGACCGCGTCCTGACCACGAGTGTCGAGCACAACGCCGTGATGCGGCCCCTGAGGGCCCTTGAGAGGCGCGGGGTCGTCGTTTCGGTGGTTCCCTGCCGGCCTGACGGCAGCCTCGCGGCGGAGGACCTCGACGCATACCTCCTGCCGCGCACCAAGCTGGTTGTCGTCAATCACGCCAGCAACGTCTGCGGGACCCTGCTGCCGGTCGCGGATTTGGTCCCGCTCGCCCGCCGGGTCGGAGCCCTTGTGCTGGTGGACGCAGCCCAGACGGCGGGGGCAATGACGCTCAACCTGGAGCGCATGGGCGTCGATTTCCTGGCCTTCACGGGGCATAAGGGACTTCTGGGCCCGCCAGGCACCGGCGGGCTGGTCCTCGGGGCGGAGGTGGACCCTTCGCGGATGGAGCCGCTCGTGAGGGGCGGCACCGGCAGCAACTCCGAATCCGACGAACAGCCGGAGATGCTCCCCGACAAGTTCGAGAGCGGCACGGTAAACGGCGTCGGGCTGGCAGGGCTGGGCGCAGGGGTCAGGTTTCTGCTCTCGCGCGGCGTGCAAAGCATTCGCAACCACGAGCGCGAGCTGGCCCGCATCCTCATCTCCGGGCTGCAGGGGATTCCCGGCGTGACGGTGCATGGGACGCGGGACCCCGAGCGTTCTGTCGCGGTCATCTCTTTCACGGTACAGGGCGTCTCGCCGTCCGACGTCGCACTCCGCCTTGAGGACGAGTTTGGCGTGCTCTGCCGCGTAGGGCTCCACTGCGCGCCGGCGGCGCACAAGACCCTTGGTACCTTCCCGGAAGGGACTGTCCGGCTTGCCCCGGGCTACTCGACGACGCCCGGCGACGCGGACTACGTCGTCGAGGCCGTGAGGCGCGTGGTGAGCCACCCGTGAGCGACTACTGGGTGGTCCTCTTCCCCAACAACACCGCGGCGATGCGCGCCGCCAGGATCCTGAAGGATGCCGGGGTACGCGGATGCCGGCTTGTCCCGGTGCCGGGCGAGTTGTCCCGCCGCTGCGGCGTCGCCCTGAGGCTCGAGGGCGACGCTGTCACACCCGCCCTGACGGCGATCCATTCAGGGCGCGTCCCGGTCTCGGCGGTCCACCGGTTAGGGGTGTAGACGGCCGGAGGGCGGCGGCGCGGGCCGACCCTCAGACTAGGCGACGCCGCAGAAATCGGCCGCCAGCCTGAGGAGCACCTCCGCAACCTTCGTCACGCTGCCGAGGTCGGCCCATTCCACCGGGGAATGCCCGCCGCCGCCCGATGGCCCGAACGTGACCGTCGGGATCCCGGCCGCACCCATGACGGCCGAGTCCATCCAGCCGGCCGCGGCGCGGTAGCTGGCCGGCTCCCCGGTGACGGCCTCGGCGGCCCGGGCAAGGCACGCCACTACGGGCTCGGACTTCGCCACCGCGTAGGCGTTCCGGAAGAAAAAGACGTCGGCCTTGGCCTCAAAGTCCGGATCCCGGGCGGCTATGCCCGCAAGCAGCGAGGAAACCTCCCGCTGGACATCGTCGAGTGTTTCGCCCGGAACCGTGCGCCTTTCGAGCGACACCCTGCAGGCGCCGGGGTACGAGCTGAGTTCGCGGCCGCCGGAGATCAGCGAGGCGTGGACCGACGGCCTGCTGACCATCTCCGGCTCAACCTTGGACAGCACCTCGCGCTCGTACCGTTCGTAGTCCATCAGTACCTTGCCCGCCTTGGTTATGGCGTCGATCCCTTCGGCAAAGTTGCTGCCGTGGACGGCCTTCCCTGCGACGTCGACGTTTATCCAGGCGAAACCTTTGTGAGCGACGATCAGGTTGAGCCCGCTGGGCTCGGTGATCACCCCCGCGTCGGCACGCCAGCGGCGGACCAGGTCCTCAATGCCCACGCTGGCGTATTCCTCATCGGCAACGGCGGCGATAATCAGGTCGCCCCGCAGGCGCGGGCCGTGGCGGGCGAGGGTTTCCGCAGCAAGAATCATCGATGCGATGCCGGCCTTCATGTCGCAGGATCCCAGCCCGTACATCCGGTGGCCCTCCACCCTGGGCTCGAAAGGGGGGATCTCCATGCTCTCGGAGCCGACCGTGTCGGAGTGCCCGACGAGCATGAGGGACCTGCCGCCCCCTGCGCCGCGTAGCAGGCCTACTGCATTGGGCCTGTCGGGCGACGGGCCCTCCACCGATGCCTGGAGGCCGGCCGCGGAGAGCTGGGATGCTATGTAGCGGGCAATCTCAGCTTCACCGGCACCGCCGGGGACGAGGGACGGGTTTATCGAGTTGATGGCGATCATCTGGGCCAGAAGTTCTGCCGCGCGGGCGGCGGAAAGCGGCGGAAACGGCTGGGTAATGTCGTTCAAGGTCTCGCCTCCTCGGAACGGGGTTGGGTAGCTGCGGGAGAGCCTGAGGGGCCGCGCACGTGGCACGGATGAGCCGCCAGAGGTCATCCCCGCTGATGTCACAGGGCTGGTTTCGTGCCGC
>Ga0068714_10006034_pt1 | contig 12551 bp, 12 predicted proteins | sample MTBNYHSulfiMetaG_FD_62988 | JGI IMG/M metagenome (GOLD analysis project Ga0068714, IMG submission 62988) | Enrichment culture microbial communities from rom New York Harbor, USA that are MTBE-degrading - MTBE-NYH (New York Harbor Sulfidogenic)... | ecosystem: Environmental > Aquatic > Marine >... | reverse complement strand
TATCCAACGCAGAGCTTATGGCATTAAAGATCAGGAGTATCTGATGCTCAAAGTCATAACCTCATTTATCAAAGAACCAAAAATTACTTGAAACTATGCACAACAAACCCGGAAGACCCAGTTTTATTAAACCCGCGTGGGGCAGAATCATCATCTTCTCTTCCGAGGGCACCGTGATCTATGACAGTGCACTAGATGCCGGCGCTGTGTATGCCCCTAAAGGCAGTTTTATTGAATGTGCGGGTCTGGTCAGCAATGTTTTTACGGTCCATGCCCGGCCCCGAGTGATGAATGAAACAAGGTAGGCACAGCCAGAGCACGCTTCTTCAGCCGGTTGTCAAATGCTCCCGACGGAGGAGATCATCGACTGTTTTCACCGGATTAAATGCAGTTATGGGAATGTTGACGAATAGCGTATTCCAATAGGCCATGCCGCCGTTCCAGAGTCCGGGCCATTCCAAAACTTTAAGCGTCATGCCCTTTTCATTTTTTGTGGTGATCAAAAAGGCATCCCGATCGACATAATCAGCTAGTCTGAACTTTTCTCCCCGATAATTTTTGATACAACAGACCATATCCACCGGGTTGAAATATTTAGCCTGCATCCAGATCACCGCCTGCCGCTGATTATTTTTATCGACATGATCTCTTTCCACAATCTGCAGCGTTTGAGTGCCGTTCCGTTCATTTACCCAGAAAGGTCCACCGCCCGGCTCTCCTTCGTTTTTGACCACACCGCAAATGCGCAGCGGTCGGTTTAAAACGGAGAATATTGTCCTTAGTTTCTTTGCCTTTGTTTGTCTCGCAAAACCACGCGGGAAAAAAATATTCAGCGTTTTCGAACAATATTGGGCAAATTGGTCGACCTCCGCCCCCGATGTTCTGCCTGCCGCTATCCTCTGCAAGATGGCAAATATTTCCCGGCTGACTTTCAGTGCCAGGCCGCCCAGCATTTTCTTGTAAGGAAGATTATGTTCCAGCAGATTTTCCGGCACAACATTGTCAATATTTTTAACAAAAATAAAATCAGCATCCAGATCGTTTAAATTTTTCAGCAGTGCACCATGCCCACCCGGGCGAAAGATCAGGCTTCCTTTGGCATTTCGCGCAGGATAATTTTTTTCATTTACGGCAATCGTGCTTGTAGAGTCCGACTGAAGAGAAAAATTTATTTTAAACTTTACCTGATACGTATTTTGATATTTTGCTTTGATCGTCTGCAAATAGTCAATTATTTCCTTTTTATGCTCCCGGGATAAGGTGAAATGTATATGGCAAATATTACCGGTGCTGCAGATATATTTTGCCGCCTCCACCAGATGTTCCTCCAGCGCCGTATGCAATTCGCCTGATGGGTATCGATGAAATGGGATCAATGCTTTGGGCTTATCGCCGTAATTCAAGCCCTCTTTCCCCAAAATAAAACCCAGCAGCTCTTTGACATCATTTCGTTCCCGAAGCATCTTTCCTTTTTTGCTTTTTTTCAGGAACGTAGCAAAAGCAAATAAGTCCAAATCCAGAAAAAATTTTTGATTGAGGATTTCCGAACCGAAGCTCCCCTTCTCTCTGGCCACAAACCATTCGTTAAACATACGGCTGGCTGCGCCGGAAGCCGGCACAAATTTTACCAATTGATAGCGGCCCGCTTCGCTTTCAAAAAGCTTAATTAAGTTCTTTCTCTGCGCGGGGCTGATGATGGAGATACCGTCACGGGCAGCACAGTGGCGGTTCAAATTCAAGTAGCGAATACCGCGCCGGTAACTTTTCAGCTGATTTTCGACATCAACGACACTCAGGCCCAAATTTTTGATCTGGTGTAAATCTTTTCGGGAAAATAAATTTCTTTTTTTCATATTATAAATAAGCTAAATAATTCATCGCAGAATATCAAGTTCAAAATTATGAAATTATCATAAGGGTATTTTCTGCTGAATAAGAGAGAAAATTAATCTTAATGATTAAATTTGACAATTGCTTTTTTTATTACTATTAGTTTTAAAAAAACTATTAGGAGCATCGACCTTGAAATATAAATTTTATTTACCTGCTTGGTTTTTAACTGTTATTCTTTTCCTGACTGCAGCGGATGCTCAGGAAATTCATTATAAATCAAATCAATCAATCAGCCAGGCAATGCTGGCCGCAGTTAAAATTGATAAGCCGATAAATTTTTGCGGCGAATCCGTTCCAATAAATGACCCGGAAATCCAAGAGCGAATGGAGCGAGAACTGCTTTATGCCCTGAATAATAAGGATGACATTATTTTGTGGCTGAAACGAGCCAACCGCTATTTTCCCCATATCGAAAATATCTTAAAACAAAACTCCCTGCCCGATGACTTAAAATTTATTGCCGTCGCGGAAAGCGCCTTAAAACCTCATGCCTCATCCTATAAAGGTGCTGTCGGCTACTGGCAATTTATTGAAAGTACCGGCACTAAATATAACATGGAAATCAATGCTAATATTGATGAACGCCGTAATTTCTTTACGTCAACGGAAGCTGCCGTAAAATACTTAAAAGATTTATACAATCTTTTCGGTTCGTGGACACTGGCCGTAGCCGCCTATAACATGGGCGAGGCCGGTTTGGAAACGGAAATACTGATCCAAAAAGTTAACAATTATTATCAGCTTTATCTCCCTCAGGAAACTCAACGCTATATTTTCCGCATTTTGACCGCAAAAATGATTATGACCGACCCAGAAAAATATGGCTTTTTTCTGGCCGCGGAAGATCTTTATCAGCCATTGCAGTATGACTTGGTGGAAATATCAGTAAACGAACCTGTACCCATTTCCTTAGTAGCGCAGGCAGCCAAAACTTATTTCAAAGTCATCAAATATCTTAACCCGCACATTCGCAACTACACTATCCCGGTGGGAAAACAGCAGATTATGATTCCGAAAGGTGCGGCAAAAGGGTTTTCTGAACGATATAAAGAACTTTTAAGGCAATGGCTGATCGAAAGGAAAGAACATGTTTACACGATTAAAAAGGGAGATAATTTATCCAACATCGCCCTTCGCTTTAACGTTCCGGTAAAAGCGATCATGATCTGGAATGGTATGAACAATGGTAAAATAATTCAGCCGGGGAATAGACTTGTAATTTATCCGAAAATGCTGGAAGCAGGAATCAACAGCAGTACAAAAAGAGACATCCCTGCCCCGAAGCCATCCGAATGAAATGAATAGATCATTAACCGCCAATCAAAGAGGCTGCTCTTTTTTCCTCCATGAGGCGGAAACACATATCTAAAAGTTTATTTATTTGATCAGCACATAACCGGTGCTTTCTTGCTCCCAAACCAACGGCCAGAAGACGGACATTTCCTCTTTTGGCCGTGGCCAGAAGATGATGACCGGACGCGCGAACATAACCTGTCTTTAAGCCGTCTACTCCCAAAGAATCTTTCAGGAGGAGATTACGGTTGCGATAAGTAAGATGATTATAGCGAAAATTTAATGCGGAATGAATATGCAGCATATCCGGAAACCGTTGTAAGTAATGACGAGAAAGTATCAGCATATCCCGGGCGGTGGTTAATTGGCGGTTGTCGGGAAGACCATGAGGATTAACAAAAAAGCTGTGCGTCATACCCAGATTTCTAACCTTGGCGTTCATCCGATCAACAAATTTATCTACATTTCCTGCAAGATGTTCAGCCACGGCCACTGTAGCATCGTTGGCCGAAATAACGGCCATTCCTTTGATCAAATCATTCAGGCTCACTTCTTTCCCAGCCTGATAAAGCATTTTGGAACCTCCGGTGCGGACGGCATTGCTGCTAATTTTAACCGGATCGGACAGATGAATTCTCCCCGCTCTCAGATCTTCATTTATTAAATACAGCGCTAACATTTTGGAAAGAGAAGCGGGCTGAATCAATCTGTCGGCATTATATTCATAGAGGGTATCACCAGTCTCATAATCAACAACCAGCGCCGCTTTTAGAATTGATTGTCTCTTTTGTTTGTCCGCTGCATCGACCGCCGTAGGTAAAAGAAACAAGATTAAGAAAAAAAATAAATATTTCCTTCGCAAAACCATTATTTTCCCTTAAATTTCCAGTCGTTTAGTATTTACAGACGCAGAATCAACATTAATCATCCCTACCATCACAATAAGGGGCTGACATATGGGAACTTTTTAAAAAATCGTCTCGATATTTTTTACGCTTTAATCCGAAAAAGTTTAAGGGCGTTTTGAGAGGTAATCGCGGCCACTTCTTCCCACAAAATTCCTTTGATCTGGGCAACTTTTTTGGCAGTTTGTATAATATAAGCCGGTTCGTTTCTTTTTCCCCGGTAAGGCTCAGGAGTCAGATAAGGACAGTCTGTCTCCAACAGCAAGGAAGAAAGAGGAACATGTTTAACTACATCCTGGATTATTTTGCCCTTCGCGAAGGTAACAACGCCGGGTACGGAAAGAAAAAAGCCCAGATCCAAACATTGCTTGGCCATTTCATAATCTCCGGAAAAGCAATGAAAAACACCTTCTCTTATTCCCGCGGCTTTAACCATTTTCAACGATTCATCATGAGCCTCCCGATCATGAATCACAACCGGCAAATTCAGTTCTTTAGCCAGTTGTAGCTGTTCCCCGAATTTTTCTTTTTGCCTGGCCTGAGGCGCGAGATTGCGAAAAAAATCCAAGCCGATTTCACCATAAGCAACAACTTTTTCACGGCAGGCAAGCTTCCTGAGCTCATCGTAAATTCTGTTGTCGACCTTTCCGACGTCATGTGGATGGACACCGATTGTCGCATAAATATTTTTATAGGAGGAGGCCAGATCAACAGCTTTGCGGCTCAGCTTCAGGTTTGTTCCCACGGTAATGATTAAAGCAACGCCGGAAGACAGGGCACGTTCGATCACTTGCGCGCGGTCAGGATCAAACTCCTTCATTTCCAAATGGGCATGTGAATCAATAAGCATAAATATTATTTTTCTTTTTTGTCCGGATAGACTTCTTCAGCATTATCAGAAACATCAGGCAGCTTTTTCAACAATGGCTGCAGGTCCTTCTCCCCTATTTCCCCCAACAACAATTTACGGGAAATGATGCGACGGTCCATATTTAACAATTCTGTATTGACTTCTTTTCTCATGTAAAAAGCTTCCCCCTTACCCAAAATTATTCGGAATGCGTACTAATACATTTCGACGACTTAATCAAGCCTGAAGAGCAGTTTTCAACGTGTAGGAATGCAATGACTTTTCTAAACGAGGGTTATTATACATAGTTATTTTTTCAAGCGTGGATCGAGTGAATCGCGTATACCTTCGCCCAATAGATTATACCCGACGACTGTAACAAGGATGGCCAGTCCTGGATAAAGCGAAAGCCACCAGGCAATATCGATATTGTCTTTACCGGCAGTTAAAATATTGCCCCAACTGGGTGTGGGCGGTTGCACGCCGATACCCAGAAAACTCAGCGCCGATTCGGTAAGAATAGCTCCGGCAATACCCAAAGTCGCCGCCACTAAAATGGAAGCCATAGCATTGGGCAGAATATGCAGAAAAATGATCCGAAAATCGCCTGCTCCGATTACGCGGGCGGCATGGACAAAGTCCCTTTCCCGCAGAGAGATAAAATCAGCGCGCACCAGTCTTGTTACTCCCATCCATCCGGTCAAACCGATAATTAACATAATATTCCAAATGGATGGTTCAAGAAAGGCAATAACAGCCAGAATAAGAAAAAACGCAGGGAAGCAAAGCATAATATCTACAAAACGCATGATTATCGCATCCACCCAGCCGCCATAATAACCGGCGATGGATCCTAACAGAGCCCCAATGACAATAGCCACACCAGTGGCGATAAATCCGACTTTTAAAGAAATCCGGGCACCCCAGATCATACGGGAGAGAACATCGCGCCCTAGCTGATCCGTCCCGAACAAATGTTCCAGCGAAGGAGAGGCCAACACATTTTTCAGATCAATCTGGCCCGGATCATAAGGAGCAAGCCAAGGGGCAAAAATGGAAACAAGAAATAGAAGCACGACAATGCCGCTGCCGGTAAGCGCCAATTTGTTCCTCGAAAAAGTTTCCCAAAAGTTCATTATTAAAGGCCTTGCATAACGTTTTTCTTGCTCGGAATAGCGTCATAATTATACTTTGAGGAAGTTTGCGGCACAGGCGGCAAAGTCAGCCAACTAAAGCTAAACGGCTTCAACTAATGCGGATGCGCGGATCCGCCAGCGCATAAGACACATCCGCAATCAAATTCCCCAAAAGAGTTAAAATCGCCCCGATCAGTAGAATACCCATTACCGTCGGATAATCTCTGGACATTACCGCCATATAAAAAAGTTGCCCCATCCCGGGGATGGCAAATATCGTTTCAAATATAACACTGCCGCCGATAAGTCCCGGAATGGAAAGCCCTAAAATTGTTATCGCGGGTAAGAGCGCATTACGGAGGGCGTGCTTGTAAATGACCGCCCTTTCGCTTAGCCCCTTCGCCCGTGCCGTCATGATGTAATCCTGCCGGATAACTTCCAACATATTGGCACGCATGTAACGGGAGAGGCCAGCCAATCCGCCAAAGGCAGAGATAAAAACCGGCAACGCCAGATGCTTCAATAAATCAATAAATTGCCCCCACGTAGTAAAATATTCATAATTCAATGAACGTAAACCGGAAATCGGCAAACATCCCAGATGGATGCCAAAAAGGATCATCAACAACAACGCCAACCAGAATGTCGGAACGGCAAATCCGATAAAAACAAAAACCCCCGTTACTTTGTCAAAAAGCGAATCCTGATGCACGGCGGATAAAATCCCAATGGGGATGGCGATCGCAATGATCAGCAGCATGGATAAGAATTCCAGTAGAATGGTAACGGGAATACGTTCGATTATTTTCTCATTAACGGGTCGGTGATCGCTGGCAAAAGAAATACCCAGATCTCCGCGGCTGAGCCTTTTGAGCCACGACCAGTATTGCTGATAAATAGGCTTATCCAGTTCATACAACGATTTAAGTCTTTCCTTCATTTCGGCTGAAGCTTTGGGATTCATTTGCGTTTCCAGATCAACAGGTGAACCTGGGGCCAATCGCATGACAAAAAAACAAATCACGGTAATCCCCAACAGGAGGGGGATCATGAACAGCAATCTTTTCAGAATATATTTAAACAATTTGCCCCTTTAGTTTGTTTTTAAAAATATCTTTCTGCATTTATTATTTTTAAGGCAATATCCATCTAAAGAGCCCCATTTTTTTTATATTGGCCAATGATTCCCAGAGGTGATTCTGAGCATGAGCTTCGATCGTCATAAGCGGTTGAGCATTCATATTCCGTAATGACGAAAAAAGTTCAGCAAAAGGGAAAGTACCATTGCCGATCGGCAAATGTTCATCCATTCTCCCATGATTATCATGCAAATGCATTTCGCCTAAATACTTACCCAGTTCGTGCAGCCATAAGCTGAGCGGCGTGCGGGAAAAAACGTTGAAGTGACCACTGTCAAAGCAGAAACAGATGTGATCCGAAGGCAGACGCTCAAAAAGCCTGCGCAAAATAGAAGGTTCCTTTTCGTAGACATTTTCCAGCGCAATAACTGTTCCAATTTCCCGAGCTAAGCCAATTAACTCCAGCCAGGTCAATACACTTTTGGCCAGCCATTCTTCATCGGTGGATACGTAGTAACGATGATCAAAAGAAGGATGGCAGACGATGCGCAAAGGATGGAAATAAGGAGCAAGCTCAAAGACCTGCTTTAGCCTTTCCATGCTCGCCCGTCGTATTTTGTCATCCAGCGCTCCGGGACGCAGGTCCATAAACGGAGCATGAAAGGTAACCTGAATACCGGCATCAGTCAAGAGCATCGCCGTTTGCCGGCACTTTTTATAATCCATGTTATCGAGGGCAAGATGACTGAAATAAATTTCCAGGTTCAACTTTTCCCGAAAAACCAGATCCTGGAACCGGGAAAAATAATCAATAGGCAGATGAACATGAACTCTCTTTAAAATTTCCTGCATGCAAAGCCTTCACTAATATTAGTGTGCAACAATTATCACACCCCCTTTTTTTTCACAACAGCCAAACTGCTTAAGGCGATTTTGCGGAGGAATAATTTCAGCGCTTTTGACAATAAGCGAATGTAATATTGAGGCTTTTGTCGATTAAAACTGGCACGTTGCCAACTTTTCTCATTTATGGCATAAGAAAATTAAGAATGAAGGATCGATAGTCTTCAGTCTTTAATCCATATATTTGAACTAGGAGGATTATTTGCCAGCAAAAAAAAGTGAAACTACCCGTCGTCTTCTTTTGTGCATCAACGCAACTTTACAGAAAAAAGCAAAAAACATTGTTGTACTGAATGTCAAAGAACGCTCTTCTTTTACAGACTATATGATTATCGGCAGCGGAACAAGTGAGCGTCAAACTCAAGCCATTGCTACAGCTATTCAACAATATTTAAAAAAAGCAGATATCCTCCCGTTAGGTATTGAAGGCCAGGCCAATGGGCAATGGATTCTTCTCGACTATGATGACGTGGTAATCTCCATTTTTATCGAATCCATGCGGTCTTTTTACGATATCGAAAATTTATGGGATGCTCCCCGCATGGTCATCGATGAGAACGCGACAGAAATAAAACGGTTAAACAAAGGATTTTTGTGAACCTAAAGCGGTTATGGAAAGACATCAGGGATATTATCCTTCCGCTTCGCTGTCTGGCCTGTACAGAAATAATAAATTCTCCTGTTGAACGGCTGCTTTGTTCGTCTTGTCAGGAAAAAATTGTGTTGATTTTCGCGCCCTTTTGCCCGATTTGCGGCCTGCCATTTCCAAACAGTCCAGCCGGCAGCCATATTTGCAGCAATTGTCTTGAAAATGAGCCGTTTTATACGAAAGCACGCGCTGTGGTCAGCTTTGAAACTATCATGATGGATGCAATCCACAAATTTAAATACGGGCGCAGCATCCCCACCGGCGAGGCTCTAAGCTTATTTATGGCGGCTTTTCCTTTTCCCGATTTTGATTTCACCCAATACGATTTATTAATTCCTGTACCTCTGCATATCAAAAAACTTCGGGAACGGGGCTTCAATCAGTCTTTGCTGCTGGCCAAGGCCTTAGGTAAAAAGTATAAACTTTCTGTAGATTTTTCCTCGCTGAAGAGGTCAAAATTTACTTTAAGCCAAACCGGCCTGAGCAAATCGGCCCGGGGTAAAAACATTAAAGGTGCTTTTGTCGTGAAGGATCAAGAAAAAGTCAGCGGCAAGGATATTATTCTGATCGATGATGTTTTTACCACCGGTGCGACAATCAATGAATGTGCCCAAACATTGCTCAAAGCCGGGGCGCATAATGTGGCGGCTTTAACATTGGCCCGCGTTCTTCAGGATCACCCATCAGCATAAGGAGCAGAAATGAAAAAAATCTTGGACAGAAATATTCTTCAGAAGAAAGCGGACGTGCTGCGTAAAGAAGGAAAAAAAATTGCATTCACCAACGGTTGCTTTGATATTCTGCACGTTGGCCATGTGCGTTATCTACGAGCAGCTAAAAAAACCGCCGATATTTTAATTCTTGGCCTCAACAGCGACTCTTCTGTTCGATCAATCAAAGGTGAAAAAAGACCTCTAGTTAGTGAGCAGGAGCGCGCCGAAGTTTTAGCAGCGCTCGAATTTGTTGATTATGTTACAATTTTTCACGATTTGACGCCGCTGGAACTTATCAACTGCTTGAAGCCGGACTTCCTCATTAAAGGTGGTGACTGGGCAGAAGAAAATATAGTGGGTCGTGAAGAAATAAAAAAATGGGGCGGCGAGCTTATCATCATTCCACAGGTAAAAGGCAAATCGACGACGAACATCATCGAAAATATAATAAATGCATATTGCACTATTTAATAGATATTTCAAGTGCTTGGCAGTCATGAAATATTTTACTTTACAAAAAAATACCGATTAGGTAATAGAGTTTGCATAAAGCTTTAACATAAGGGGGAAGAAGCACCATTGGAAAAGCATGTGAATCTAAAACCGGAAAAACTGGAAGCATTTCGAGCGATGTTGAACCAGAAAATAAGTGAGTTAATCAACGAAGCAGGAAAAACTGTATCAGAAATGACCAACGGCAAAGAAAATTTCCCTGATCCTAATGACCGGGCGTCTTTGGAGTCAGACCGAAATTTTGAATTGCGGATTCGAGATAGAGAACGTAAATTAATCCTGAAAATGCAGGAAGCTATTAAAAGAATCGACGAAGGGGTTTTTGGTGTTTGCGAGGTTTGCGGCGGCCCCATCTCCGAAAAAAGATTGATAGCCAGACCAGTAACTACGCTTTGCATCAATTGCAAAACAAAGCAGGAAAAAATCGAAAAACTAAAAGGGGAATAAAAATAACCATCATCTCCATCCAAAACGCTCCGGACATGGGGCGTTTTTTGTTGGCGTGCTCGTCGCTTGGAAAATATCGACTATATTAATGTTAGAAATAAAAAGCTCGAGGCCGCAAATAGATCTTTCTAAAGTTTGACCTTACTTTACTATGTTCGTAAACATTGCCCTCAATATCCCGAAGAATAAACTTTTCACCTATGAGATTCCCGCCGATTTGCGAGCTTCCATCGACATCGGCAAAAGAGTATTTGTTCCCTTCGGCCGAAGAAAACGAACTGGTTTTATTGTGGAAGTAATGAATTCTTGCCATCTGGAGAAAATTAAGCCCATCTCTGAAATAATCGATGACGAACCTCTTTTCAGTAAACATGACCTAGAATTTTATCAGTGGCTTGCCGACTATTTTATCTATCCTCTGGGTAAAACTTTGGCCGAAATTATTCCGGCCGGCCCGGAAAGGAAAGATTTTCTGTGGATCAAACCCTTACCCCTTGCGGAAGGCCGTTTTCTTCACGCAGCGCAAAAAAAATTGCTGGAATTTTTGCAGCAATATCCTGAGGGAATTTCACTGTCCAGCATCATTAAAATCACTGGTCGGAAAAACGCAACGCAGATTTTATTGAACATGCAGAAAGCCGGTTTGCTGCAGATTAAGGAAAAACAAAAAAAGCAACTAACCCCGAAGATGGAAACAATTGTAACACTTTCTGACCACAATCAGACAGCGGCAAAATTAACCGCCAGCCAAAGCAAAGTCATCGCTTGTCTGCAAGACAGAGGAACGATGGCTTTAAATGAATTAATCCATTTATCGGGAACATCCAGGGAAAGCATCAAAAGACTCAGAATGAAAGGATTTATCGAGTTTTCCGTAACTAAAAAAAACCGCAGTGTCTCAATTCAATCTCTCCTCAGTCACAAAGCCGGTCCAATTATTCTTAATAACCAGCAGGAAAAAGCGCTTCAAGAAATCGTCGCTCAACTGCGAAATAATATCTTCACACCCATCTTACTGCACGGCATTACCGGCAGCGGAAAAACGGAAGTCTATTTACAGGCCATTGCCCATACTCTGAAAAACGACGGTGCAGCCATTTATCTGGTCCCGGAAATTTCCTTGACCCCCCAATTAATTTCACGCATTCAAGGGCGCTTCCACCACGAGGAAATCGCTGTTCTGCACAGCGGCATTTCCAATTCCATCCGCTATGATCAATGGCGGCAAATTAAAGAAGGTAAAATCCACCTTGTCATTGGCGCCCGCTCCGCTCTTTTTGCTCCCTTACCCAAGTTGAAACTAATTATCGTCGACGAAGAACATGACGCATCCTACAAACAGGATGACCGCCTCTGCTACCATGCTCGCGATCTGGCGGTATTGAAAGCAAAAATGACCGGCGCTGTTGTCGTACTGGGATCGGCTACTCCCAGCATCAGGTCGTACTATAATACACGCATCAAAAAATACCGCTATCTGGAGCTTTCACAACGTGTTGAAGAAAAACCTCTGCCGGAAGTAAAAATAATTGATATGAAGGTGCAACAGGATACTCAAAATAAAAGTTTTATCCTATCGAATGATTTAATCAGCGCTACCGCCACGGCGCTTAGCAACAGGGAGCAGACACTTCTTTTTCTCAACAGACGCGGGTTTGATACATTCCTGATCTGTGCAGATTGCGGCTATAATTTTCATTGCCCCAACTGTTCCGTTTCCCTGAAAAATCATCCGCTGGAAGCGGTCCTGAAATGTCACTATTGCGACTACACCCTTAAAGCGCAGTCGATTTGCCCTTCCTGCCGTGGTACTCATATTTTAAGCTATGGCATCGGCACGCAAAAGCTGGAGGCGGAAATTAGAAGAATTTTCCCGGAAGCTCGCGTGGCCAGAATTGATTCGGATGTTACCTCAATAAAAGGCACCCAGGAAAAAATACTCCAGAAACTGGCCCAACGGGAAATTGACATCATGGTCGGCACACAAGTGATTACCAAAGGACATGACTTTCCCTTCATCACTCTGGTGGGGGTAATCTCGGCGGACACATCCTTGAATATACCTGATTTCAGGGCAGCGGAAAGGACTTTTCAACAACTCACCCAAGTTGCCGGCCGCGGTGGACGAGGCTCGGCCCCGGGAAAGGTCATCATCCAGACCTTTAATCCC
>Ga0068714_10006033_pt1 | contig 12552 bp, 12 predicted proteins | sample MTBNYHSulfiMetaG_FD_62988 | JGI IMG/M metagenome (GOLD analysis project Ga0068714, IMG submission 62988) | Enrichment culture microbial communities from rom New York Harbor, USA that are MTBE-degrading - MTBE-NYH (New York Harbor Sulfidogenic)... | ecosystem: Environmental > Aquatic > Marine >... | reverse complement strand
ATCCAATATTCCAGAAAGTCGTCAATCTCCCGGCTGTTAAATCCATAGGTGTTCAGGTTTTCAGAGAAGAATCCGGACAGATCTTCACGGGAGATCACCCATCCCTGTTCACGCTGCCACAGATCGGGGACCGATGCTTCATAGAACAGGTAATCATAGGTGTTGTCAATGCGCCCGTCGGGAGTCACGGTGATATCCAGCCAGGCATGGGGATACGGGGGATCGGAGATGACGACATCACCGCCCTGTGGAAAACCCAGGGATACGCTGAGCCGGCACTCTTCTTCCGGGTAGAGGTAGATGTTGGGTTTTCTGACAAGTAAAGTCCACCCAAAACCAAAATAAACCCTGTAATCTTTTACAGAGATGTTTTCTCCAGATCGGGGATGGGGTTGAATATCTAGAAGTACAAAATATCCTGTTGTATCCTGTATATATCCCTCTGCAGGTATGTAGTGTCCCTTTAGGGAGTCGCTGTATAGACAAAAATGATCGGTATAGTTAAAAAAGCCGACAGTAAAACACACTTTGGCATTACCAAGTATCCTTTGATCATTTTCATCATAAACCCGCGTATCTGTCGGGATGCTGTCCAGCCGGACCCACACCTCTTCACTTTCATAGAGGGTCTCACCGATCCGGATCACTACCGTGTCTTCCATGTTAAAATCATCATAATCCGGGGATGTGGGATCGTCATCGCAGGACACCAAACAAAAAACAACGAACCATAAAATCATAAGCCATCGATTCATGATATATTTCCTGACATGTTTCATCTCTTTATACTCTTGTTCTTATTGAGTGTAAGGCAGATATGGTTAAAATTCAAGCATAATTACAAGCCGGTCATGACCGGAATCATACGAAGCAAATAAACCGTCTTTCCGCTATAAAAATTATAAATTATCATAGCTCACAAAAATAAACGAACACCTTAGGAGAAAAATGAAAAAAAATCTCATCCTGCTCATTGTCATATTTCTGTTTTCCTGTGGGATGGACAAAAAGGATGACGAAGTAATCAATGGCATCATGATAGACTGTTCCCGCCTGCTGGAAAAACAGGATTACTATTATAAGCTCATCGACTTTATGGCAGATTGGGATATGAACACCCTGCTTCTGCATTTTTCGGATGATCATGGACTTTCCGTCGCTATCCCGGGTTTTGAAAAACTGGCGCATCCCCGTGCATTTACAGCGGAAAATATTAGCGAACTCAACACATATGCCGCATCGAAAGGCATAGAGATCATTCCAGAGCTGGAGGTTTTCGGCCATACACGTTACATTACAGACAATCCCGACTACCAACATTTGTTCCTTGGCGACCGATCCGGAAATATCTCTTTTAACGCTCTCGATCCGCTGAACCCTGAAAGCGTTTCACTCATGCGATCCATGATTGCCGGTGTTGCACCTATGTTTTCGTCCGAATATCTGCATCTGGGCTGCGATGAGGTCAATCTTTCCTCTTTAAATCTAAATAATACGACAGAGGAAGCTCAAGTCTGGACAGACTATGTGAATAAGATGATCGATATTGCGCATAATCAGAGTAAAACACCCATTATCTGGAACGATCATCTTCAGAAAAATGGAATGATCGCAGATCTACTGCGGAAAGATGTTATTCTGATGGAATGGAATTACATTCCGGATTATAAACCTAAAAACCTGCGCCGGTTCAGAGAGATGGGATATCCAACCCTCATCATGGCACCCTCCATCTCCTGTTATCTGCTGCGTGTGCTTCCCTCCCGGCCCGGACTCATGAATACAGATGCCATGGCCTCGTCAGTCCGTAATGGCACGGCAGAAGGATTGATCAATACGATCTGGCTTCCTATGCGCTATATTCAGGATGCGATGTGGTACGGGATCGCATACAGCGCATTTCTGATCAACAGCTGTCAGGAAATGGACCTGCACGCCTTTCACAGAACCTTTGCCCGTAAGGTCTTCGGAAGACCCATGAGCAAGGATCTTGAATATTATTTGAACCGCTGGCCGGACCTGCATCTTGATTATCGCTTTTATATCAACCTGGCAAACGGGAAAACAGACTTCTCCGGTAACCCCGAAGATATGGAAGAATTGCAGAATATTTACGCTTTGTCGTTACAACTTATTGAACAGGAGCCGCATTTTACTCCGCGAAAAAATGGTGAAATACTACAGGCAATGTATCTTGCCACGGACGTAATGCATGTTCTTAGCAAAGGATTGCTGATCCTTAGCGGAGAGGACTTTTCCCTGCAACAAAAACACAACTGGCATGAGCAACTGACAACTGTTATTGATGCTGTTGATGCGGAATGGGATAAAGGTCGTTATCCCAACGATCCCGCAAAGTATGTAGCAAAATTCCCGAATCAGGAACACTCACATCTGCTGATCCTGCTGAAAAAACTGGCTCAATACGGAGAAGATTATTTATTAAAAGAGTAAAAACTTTAAAAGAATCAGAAACTTTTCCTGTATAAACAGGGGTAAACTTATTAAACGAAACGTTCTATAATGAATTGGAATTTTATTACACCTAACTTAGAGTCTTTTTTACAGAAAGAAAATTACACTACCAGAATTCGAGCCACTATATGACGATTCTCTGCATAGATATTGTATATATATTCGTTTCATGGCAATATTCCTAAATGAACATAAGTTTTTCTTCATGTCATATCAAGCGGAAAGTTGAGCCTTTGTATAGAATTTGTGGAGAGTGACCGCACTTTCAAGGGTACCCCGGGAGGCTCGAAACGGGGACCGGGACAAAATACTACCTAATTATATTAACATGTTCAAATGTTGCACTTTTTTCGACATGTCTGGAAAATATGTCGCTGGCATCGACACATGATTTAATGCGCGGATTCAGTGCATATCCTCATATCATGCACTAAAACCGGTGCAATCAGTGGATTTATATTTAATTCCAAACCTTCCCAAAATGAAGGACTAACAAAACACGATGAGTATTTGTCTCTGATGTAAATACCGGAGCATAGACTAACCCTGTACGGTAAACGGGTAGGATCCGTAATGAAAGTTCGACTTCCAGAGGGATTCCAATGCTCAGTTTATTTTCTGTACCCCCAAGTATTTCATAGTGAGACCGGACTAGTGCCAGTCCGCCGGCTGCTGAGAGATACATCCTTTTCAGACTTTTTATTCGTCCCCAGGTTGCAGAGTATTCCGTCAAACTTTCAATCTTCGAGGATGTATTACAAGGTTCCATCATGCTATTTTCAGAAGCGGCATAGCGTATACCAAAAAGTCCCCATTTTGAGTTGTAATGAACACTGACTACACCTCCTAATCCAAACTTCCGATCAAGAATGACAGGTCCGGCACCACCACGAATCCAATAACCGGTTTCATGATGATTCCCAGCGTAACAGACAATCCTATTAAAGCTGATTAGTATAATTATTCCAATAAGAATTCTGAACCTGTTCAACTGACAACTCTCCACGCCCTTATTGATATATCTGCTTTAAATCTCCCCAACCTGCCTTAGTCATACAACCGCAAAATCTTGCATCTCTTCTGACTTTCGACTTTCGACTCGCCTCCTGATGACTGCCCACTGTCGACACCTATGAAATAAGCGGAGCGTATTTCACGGTGCAGACTGCCGACTACTTCATAAACACCATCTTCTTCGCCTGCATAAAATCCTCCGCCTGCATCCGGGCGAAATAAATTCCCGAACTGTATCGTGATGCATCCCAGGTGACGGTGTGATATCCGGCGGGTATATGTTGATTGACGAGTTGTTCCACCAGTCGGCCGGTGATGTCGTAAATGTTCAGGGTAACATGGCTTGCTTCCGGAAGTGAATATCGGATGGTTGTGGTGGGATTAAAGGGGTTGGGGTAGTTCTGGTAAAGGGATATCTTTTCGGGTTTAATGGTTTTTTCTTCATGAATGCTGACGATATTCATATCACGCCGGAATACGCCCCTGTCTGTGGCTATATAAGCAATCTGAGGATCATAGGGTGAAAAATCAATCTGATAGACTCTCATTGTTGGAAGTCCCCAGTCCATTTGCTGCCAAGTTTTACCCATATCCTGACTCATCAGTATCCCGTTTCCCGGAATAATGAGATACAAAGCCGACTGGTCCGGTGAAAGGCAAATATTCCCAAAGAAATTATATCTTTTGAAAATAGAGTGGTATGTGCGATCACTGCAAAAATTCACTGTTGTGGTTGTCCATGTTTTACCCTTATCAGAACTGTGACTAAGAACATTCCGGTCAGTAACAACAATGATACTATCCAGAACAAACCAGAAAATATCATCGCAACTTGGAATAAGATCAAGCGTTTCGATTGCTTCCAGACTATCTGGAAAAAGTGAAATCAGTTCCCAATTGCAGCCAAAATCAGGCATGTTCACCGTGTTAAGGACTAATCCGTCCGGGGCGAATCGAGAGCTGGTATACATATCATAAGAACTTTCATACCATGAATGGATTGACCATTCCCATTGATTTTCATTATCCGAATTGAATTGACCGTTTAAAAAGTATTCACCCATATAATCATCATCACTATGGCATGAATAATGAAAAATGACCTGATTGGCATCATCCGGATATATCGTTATATCAATGACACCGGTTGTAATATCCCAGCCATAGTAAGGAAGCAGTAAATCAAAGCTGCTTCTATCAATCGTTGACCAGCTTTCTCCTCCGTCACGGCTAAACAAAATCCATTCCGAGCCACCATAGAGTATCGTGGGATCAGACGGGGCTTTTTGAAGCATCCCCGGATTAACATGAATCGCCGGATCTTTATTCTGCCAGGTTTCACCACCATCATCACTGATAAAAACACCGGCAGGATTTAAAACGGCAATAAAGCGGGTTTCGTCATTATCACGTGGAATTGCCTGAACTGCAAATACCGGGGATTCTTTCATTCCCGTATTGCTTCGGAACCACGCTGCACCAGAATTAATGGTTTTATAGATACCGGTGAGAGTTGCAACGATCAATTCACCCTGATCCCAATGACGGATATCAAAATCCCTGATCTCTACGCCCAGATTACCGATAACTTCAACGGAATGATCTGTTTTATCAAAAAGATAAATCTTACCCGACTCATCTCCGGCGAACAGGTGTGTTTCATCTTCTGCAAGTGCTGTCACAGAACGGATCCCCGGTATTCCTGTCCAACTGATTCCCCCGTTGTGGGTCCAAATTAATCCCCCACTGCATCCACCTATCATCGAACCTAAATAAACATTTTCGGCACACATATAAAAAATGGAATCAGCTGCCGGATAGCAACTAAGGTAGTATGTACAGATCTGAAGGGATGGTTTATAAATTTTTCCCCAATTATTCAGATCAAGCCCCACGGTTTTATAGAGAGAATTACAATAGGTCATAAAAACCGATCCATCTTCGTGGAACATAAATGAATACGGCTTATTGCCCACACCGATAAAATACGGGTAGCTGCAATGGCTCGTATTGATATTCCATGAGCTGAACGTTTCCCCATAATTCATGCTGATCTGCCATGGATCTATGTCATTCACATGAACAGCAACAATACTGTCATGCAATACCACCTGATATCCCTGCGTATTAAAGACCGATGTCCATGTCTTGCCATAATCGTTGCTTTGATAAACTCCTTTTTCTGTGCATACCCATGCTGTTCCGCCGTTTCCTACAGCTACATCTGCCGGTTTTTCGTGCAATACCCTATTCCAGCTTTCTCCTCTGTCTGCACTACGGTAAAGTCCGCTATTTATGACGGTCGCAAGTATCACATCAGGCTGATCTGAAAAACTTTTGAGTGAAATTACCATTCCGCCGTCAGGTCCCATATTTACCCATTGCCCCTGAATGGTCACTGGCAGATACATTAGTAACACCAACACAAAAAGATGCATAATCAGAGAATGTTTTATATTCATCTTATGCTCTTGAAATCTGCGTAACATTTCCTGTTCTCCAAAGTCATTCATTATTTGGCTGCTGGTATAAGTATCGAGTAATGAGTAATGAGTAATGAGTAGTGAGTAGTGAGTAGTGAGTCCCCGAACGTCGTTCCGACTTATCGGGGCAGGCTTCAGTCAAAAGTCGAAAGTCCCAAGTCAACTGACAAAATTCAATCATTCTTAATTCAATTTATCCCGTGAAATAGGATTCCCAATATGGATTGGGAATTTCATGGGATTCATCCTTCATCCTTCTTCATTCATCATTCTATTCAGAATTAAGAATTCAAAATTCAGAATTCCCCGGCTACCGATAAATCACCCCCCACTCCGTAACGGCAAATCCTTCCCTGTCAAATTCAGGTATAACCGGTTCAGAAAGCGTTCGATAGTCTTGCACCTCTTCGATCACATAGAACAAGCGCAGGATGGAATCGGGCGTTTTGCTGATATTCAAAGTGATTACATCATCAATATCAGCCGTGTGCTGGGGATAAATGGCGTAATAGGGTGAACTTTTCAACAGGGGTATCCAATATTCCAGAAAGTCGTCAATCTCCCGGGCATTAAATCCATAGGCGCTCAGGTTTTCGGAGAAGAATCCGGACAGATCATCCCGGGAGATCACCCAGCCCTTTTCATGCTGCCACAGATCGGGGACCGACGCTTCATAGAACAGATAATCATAGGTGTTGTCTATGCGCCCGTCCGGTGCCACAATGATATCCAGCCAGGCATGGGGATACGGGGGATCGGAGATGACTACATCACCGCCCTGTGGAAAACCCAGGGACACGCTGAGCCGGCACTCTTCTTCCGGGTAGAGGTAGATGTTGGGCTTCCACACCATAGGTCCCATTCCCAACGTAAATATTACAGAGTAGTCTTTGGCTTGTATGTGTTCACCTGACAAAGGATGGGGTTGGACATCTGTCATCCTAAAATGGGCGACTGTATCAACTATGGAATCCACCGCTGGAATTAGATATCCCATGAGTGAATCGCTATACAGGCAAAAACTTTCCTGATGATTGTAAAACTTTACCGTAAAGCAGACCTTTGCCGTGCCGTCTATCCTTTGATCATTATCATCATAAACCCGCGTATCTGTCGGGATGCTGTCCAGCCGGACCCACACAACTTCACTTTCGTAGAGAGTCTCACCGATCCGGATCACAATGGTATCTCCCAGGGTGAAGTCATCATAATCCGGGGATGTGGGATCGTCATCACAGGTGGTGAGGAAAAAGGATAACAGGAGTAGAATGCTGACTGTTTTATTCAGATGTTTCATGGTTATAAACCTTATATCATTTATTCCGTGTAATTATAATCGTATTCATCCCAAACCCTGCCAAGCCAGATTCGCGAGTTATGTATGGTTCTATGATCTTTATCAATACGTATGGGTGTATTGTAATAAAAGTAACATTTATAGTTTCCTGGCGGTATTTGAGGGTATCCTTTCAAAGTAACCGTTCGCGTCATCGATTTGCCCTTGTCAAGCCTTCTGTACCAGTCCGTTGACCATTCTGCGTTTTCACTAATTTTATATTGTGACCAAAGATATTTACCGGTTGATTTATCCCAGAAATCAATACCATTTGTATAATAGTGAAAAACAGCGCTTCCCGCCTTATCCGGATCAAAAACATATAAATCTTCGGAATCGGTATTGGTTAATCTAAACGTATATTGAATCGTTGAAATATCACTGTTTTCCAGGATTAGAACATCAAGCAACTCCACTGATAATCCCCCGTGATATATATTGTCCTGGATTAACGCATTACGTATCCGGGGATCACGTCTCGGATCATCCTGCTCAGATCCAAATTCTATGGGTATTATATCATCCGGATAATAAAAAATCATCCCATCCGAAATAGTAGGCATTTTACCTATAGACATCGAACTTACTGCACTAAAAAATGAACCGATATAGATTCTTTGATTACCGGCATTCACGACAAAGGGTTTTGATGAAAAGTTGAACATATAGAATTGACTGCTGTCTGCAAGTTCATCAAAAAACCGACTTTTACTTTTATTCAGATAAATGTTGTGAGTGGAAAAATCGTAGAATTTGATGTCATCAGAAGAAATCCATGGATCGTCTTTCAGTTCCAGGTCATCAATATCCACATCTTTAATATCCAAATAGGATAAGCCGTCATCTTTCAACATATAAATGGAGAAATTCCCGGCAGAATCCTCATTTATTTCACAGGATATCACCAACAGTAATAACAGACTTGTTAATAAGATGATACGTTTCACAGATCTCTTCTTCAATGGTACACCTTTTACTCTTCCGGATAATCCAAAACAAACCCCCACTCCAGCATACGGTCTACATCTGCATCCTCAATGTAACAGTAAAACCGGTCTCCCCGTTTACATGCACAGGCAGCACACGTCGTTTCATACGGCCAGGTTCGTTTCAAATCATAGATCGTCACACCCTGTTCTTTATAATACGTCTTAAAAACGTCCATCTTTTCTGTTTCACTCAAGTCATGCCACAGGTCATTATTGTCGTCATGTTTTTCCAGCCAGTCCTGCTCCCAGGGATTTCCCATACACTGGATCGCATCAATGGATACCCAGAAGTATACTTCTTCTTCATCTTCAAGACAGGATATGGTCAGTAAAAGAGGAAGACAAAGAAGAATTATCCATCGAATCATGCTATGTTTTCTGACATGTTTCATCTCTTTATACTCTTGTTCTAATTCATTCTAAGGAACTTTGTTATATAAATCAAGAGGGGATAAATACTTTATACTAATTCTGCTTGACTTAAGATAATACCGGTTTAAAAAGTGTCAAAGATAATAACCCATAATGATTTTAGCTGTTTTCTGTTTACGCCATTCACCGGCCTGCATGGTATTTGTCATAAAAGCACAATCTATATCAAAATGATCAAAACGCAGGTTAATTCCCCCTAAAAGATACTGACCATAATAATTATAATTAAATTCTATATAGTTTTTATAGAGATGGGGGGTGGACAAGAATCCCAGTGAACAGGTGATTCGCTCCCCAATATCCCAGGATATTCCAAAACTAATATCATAAGAATCGGATAGAGAATTAAAATCATTGACATTAGAACGATATACTTTTGCAATTTCTGTTGATAATGTGATATTTTGATTCAAAGAACAGGTAAGCCCTAAAATCATCTTATCCGGTATTTTTTCACGGACTTCTCCAACCAGTTCGTCAATAATATACTCGTCATCAAAAAAGGAATTCTTTTCATAGAATAACCCAATCTGGATTCTTCCCGCTCTGTCATACAGAATGCCTGCTTTCCAGCTAATGTTATCGGTACTGTTTTCAATTTCCTGATAAATCGTTTCATCATCTAAATACATCGTATCATTTATATACAAAGTATTGTAATTGCCTTGTAATCCCATGCTTATTGTGTTTTTACGAGAGGCAAAAGGTTTGATGGCATACGAAAGGTTTCCGGCATAGGAAAAAACCCGCACATATCTTATCGGATGTATAAACTCGCCAGTTCCTTCCGGATGATCTATTGTAAAGATTTCCATCTTTGCACAATCAAGTTGTGAGTTATATCGCTGACTGAAACCCAAACCCAGCCGGACGTTGTTAAATGGCATAACCAATCCCACCGATTGAGGATATACATTGTGAATTCTTCTATGTTCAATATTTGCCCACCAGTTTGGCATCTTATAATAATCCCACTGGTAGGATAGTCCTGCGGACAATGATTCAAATGCATTTAATGCTGCCGGATTCATACTGTTTATATTTACCGGATGATTGATTCCTGAACTCTGAAAGCCTTTGCTGCTGATCGATTCAAGAACAAAACCCTGGGGTATGTTTATGCCGAAAACTTTAGTCGAAAGGCTTTGGGCAGACAAAGATATTGCGAATAGCAAAAGAATGAATAATAATACAGACTTTCTCATATTATGACATCTCTATATTTATTATCTCTACACACAAAATAATTAATGAATTTATCTCTTTTTAGCAAGGATAATATTCACTGGAAATCCATCCCCACTATCCCCCACCCATCCGATTCCGCCTTGACGGTGAAGTATTCCAGGTCGCCCTGTGCATCCGGGTGCTGGTAAATCCATTCGAGTAAAGCATTTTCATCGTGAACCGGTGCATCGTCGGGGAATTCACAATAGCGGATTTCCGTCCAGTGAAGTGTCACATGTTTCATGATTAATCTCCTTTTGCTGTTTAAATAGTGTCTTAAAGAAAGGTCCGGACCTTCTACATGTCAGATCATCCCCTCGATCATATCCTCCAGATAATCCGGCTCCAGGCCGAAAGTGTCCATACAGATATCATAAGCGGATGTGATGTCTCCGTGCAGCAGTCTCTCCGCGAAGTCGTCCATGGCCAGAGCGTTTTCTTTAGAAAGTATGCCAAAACACCCCTGTTTTTGACTCCCCCATCCCCGATACGTGCGACTATATCTGGCTTTTTGGCACATTTTAGTAGGACGTATGTAGGACAGTTTTCGTCGAAACAGGTCGTATTCCATCGTATTTCATCGAAATCGGGGGTAAACCGGGGAATTGAAAAGAAAGGTCCAGATACACGAAAGCCCCTGATTATCAGAGGCTTAGCGTGATTGTTCTGTAGCGGAGGGAGGACTCGAACCTCCGACCTTTGGGTTATGAGAATTCAGGAACTCATTGATACACTCTCATAACCTACTGATTCACAGGATGTTATAAAAATATCTCATGTTGAATATTGCTATGTATGCCATATGTATGCCATAGATATTCGAGGGGTTTTAGGTGGATTTTTCAAGCTCCCTGATGGTTTGAGAAAGTGCGTTTATTATTGATTTCTGAAGATTCTGATCAGGATGCGAATAGATTTTGGTGGTATTTGTTGAAGAGTGAGCCAGAAGGATCTGTCGGTCACTCATAGACACTCCGCTAAGGGATAAAAGATGATTAAAGGTGTGACGAAAGCTGTGCAAGGTTGCGTGTGGCCTCTGATTCTGATGGAGTATTTTCTGAAGATGTTTACGCGATATCGCTGTTCGATCATTCACTTTTTGTGGATCTGTATTATATAACTTTGGGAAAACCGGCCCTTTTTTCCCAGCTACTATGTCGAGATCTTCAATAAGGCGGTCGCTTACAGACAGGTTATATACTTTACCGATTTTACTAATTCTAACTTTCAGTAGCTTGCTCTGAAGATCAAAATCTTCATAGAAAATACAAGCAGCATCACCGGCACGTAAGCCAGTTTCCAGTAATACCAAATAATATGATCTCCAATTACTCGAGTCATTCAGGATGATATTTATATCTTCAGCAGTAAGGACTCGGTTCTCACGGACTTGCCTTTGCTTTGGCAGCTTAACATACAAGCAGGGATTCTTCTGCATAATGTCCATACCAACCCAGTCATTGAACATCTGTGAAATGATCTGAATAATGTTTCTGACTGTTTTTGAAGCTAATTTATCTCCAACTGAAAGATGTCTGATAAAGGCTTCAATTATTTGCTTTGTTATATCCATTGGTGTGAGAATGCTGTTAGCTGCACAGAATTCAATGAATCTGTTTACAGTTCTCTTAGTCTGATTGAATCTGTCTGAAGAAGGACATATGGGTTTGATTCTGTTCAAATAGTCCACACATACACCGTCCAGCTTCGATTCTGGAGTGGTCCCTCTCTGGAATTGTGAAATTCCATACTTCACAATATCCTGGTCCCATTTCAAACGGACTTCGTCAGCAAGCTTTTTATTCGTCTGGTGAGTGGATCTACGAATCCTGATTCCATCAATAACAGTATCGTAGAAATAATAATGGGATCTCTTTTGTTTATAGACTCTACTCATATTACCTCCTAATTTGCATGGTTATTTTTCAGGTATTCAAGCAACTGTTCTTCAGAAACTCGGTATTTTCCTTTCAGCTTGTAGGCTTCAAGGTTACCCCGATGTATTTCTGCAAGAATTGATTGATAGTGCAGATGTAGCAGTTCTGAAAGATCTTCCGGTGTATAGATTTTAGTTGGTGTGTTCATCGTGCATCTCCTTGTGTTGATTGTGAAAGGTCTGCCATGCGGATTGTCATCGTCTGCATGTCATTGCCTGCAGTTTTCAGTTCTCCGGACTCACCCGTTTTCGTCTTCATCGTCTTCCCTCCTCTTGGGGGTTGTTTTTGTCAGGGGCGGTATTCACCCATTCTCACCGTAGTTATGTCACGGCTTTTCTGGGCATTTTTGAGGGAAGGGGATAAAAAACGGGGGGATACAAAAAAGCCCCTGAAAGGGGTATCAGGGGCGTGGGTTTTGGACTAAATTTTCCTATATGTGGGAAAAAGGTGGGGGTTGCCGGGGGATTATGGGGTTATTTTAAATGAGGGGGTATTAAAAGGGGGAGTTATTTTCTGCTCATGGTATATTATTTTTACTATTAGTGCCGGTTCTTAATAATCAGCTTTTGATCTTTGTCTCCCATTATAACTTGGTTTCAAGTAAATACAATAAATATCTTGTTTGCAGGATATCCAGCCTATCGACAGATCAATTATTT
>Ga0068714_10006032_pt1 | contig 12552 bp, 6 predicted proteins | sample MTBNYHSulfiMetaG_FD_62988 | JGI IMG/M metagenome (GOLD analysis project Ga0068714, IMG submission 62988) | Enrichment culture microbial communities from rom New York Harbor, USA that are MTBE-degrading - MTBE-NYH (New York Harbor Sulfidogenic)... | ecosystem: Environmental > Aquatic > Marine >... | reverse complement strand
ATCTCGCTTACGACTCCGGCTCCGACCGTCCTACCGCCTTCACGAATCGCGAAGTTCAGTTCCTTCTCCAGCGCTATCGGCGTGATAAGACTGATCTCAAGGGATACATTGTCCCCCGGCATCACCATCTCAACACCATCCGGCAACGTCACAACGCCCGTCACATCCGTCGTCCGAAAATAAAACTGCGGCCGGTATCCATTGAAAAAGGGCGTATGACGACCCCCTTCCTCCTTCGCCAGAATATACGCCTCAGCCTTGAACTTCGTGTGCGGCGTTATCGACCCGGGCTTCGCCACCACCTGCCCTCGCTCAACCTCATCACGCTTCGTTCCACGAAGCAACACCCCAATATTGTCCCCTGCCTGCCCCTGATCAAGAATCTTACGAAACATCTCAACCCCGGTGCAAACCGTCTTCATCGTCTTCGTTATACCAACAATCTCGACTTCCTCGCCAACCTTGACCACACCACGCTCAACACGGCCCGTCACAACCGTGCCCCGCCCCGAAATCGTAAAAACATCCTCTATCGGCATCAAAAACGGCTTGTCCGTGTCCCTCACAGGCTCGGGAATGTAGCTGTCAACCGCATCCATCAATTCAAAAATGCACTTCGCCTCTTCCGAGTTCGCATCATCCGATTCCAGCGCCTTCAACGCACTACCCCGGATGATCGGAATATCATCCCCGGGAAACTCATACTTCGTCAGAAGCTCCCGAAGCTCAAGCTCCACCAGCTCAATCAACTCCTCATCGTCAACCATGTCACACTTGTTCAAAAAGACCACAATACTCGGCACACCAACCTGACGCGCCAACAAAATATGCTCCCGCGTCTGAGGCATCGGACCATCATCGGCCCCAACCACCAGAATCGCACCGTCCATCTGCGCCGCTCCCGTGATCATGTTCTTGATATAATCAGCATGACCCGGACAATCCACATGCGCATAATGACGATTCGCCGTCTCATACTCCACATGCGCCGTCGCAATCGTTATACCACGCGCCTTCTCCTCCGGCGCCTTGTCTATCTGATCATACGATACGTAACTCGCCATCCCTCGACTCGAAAGATGCTTCGTAATCGCCGCCGTCAACGTCGTCTTCCCATGGTCTATGTGCCCAATCGTACCCACGTTCACATGCGGCTTCGTCCTCTCAAATTTCTTCTTCGACATCTCCATCCTCCTCGACGCTTCCGAAAATTTCGGCGGCGGCAATCATCACAATATCAGGTCTCGAAATCGTTTTTGCGCGGCCTGCGCCGTTTCCGCAGGTCCCCGGTGCGCCCACCTACCAGCGGTAATGCGCAAAGGCCTTGTTCGCCTCGGCCATCCGGTGCGTGTCTTCCTTCTTCTTTATTGCTGCGCCCCGGCCGTTAAACGCATCTACGATTTCTCCGGCAAGCTTGGCATCCATATTCTTTTCACCACGCTGCACGGCATACGAAATAATCCAGCGAATTCCAAGAGCCTGCCGTCTGGCCGGCCTGACCTCGGTCGGAACCTGATACGTAGAGCCTCCGACCCTCCGAGACTTAACCTCAACCACAGGCTTCACATTATCGAGCGCCTTTTTGAAAACACCCAACGGATCCTGTTTTGTGCGCTCACCAACCGTATCGAGCGCCTTGTAAAGGATTGACTGGGCTACACTCTTCTTTCCGCCCTTCATCAGGTTGTTTACGAACTTGGCCACAAGTTCGCTGCCGTACCTGGGGTCCGAGGCAATCCTCCTTTTGCTTACAACTCTTTTCCTTGGCATACGTGTTCTCCACCATCCGCCGGGCAGAGAAGCCTCCCCGGCCGCGCAAACTGTCTACAAGCTCTTCGGCTTTTTCGCACCGTATTTGGACCTACCCTGGCGTCTGTCTCCAACGCCTGTCGTATCCATGGTACCTCTGACGATATGGTACCTCACGCCCGGAAGGTCTTTAACCCTTCCTCCCCGGATCAATACCACCGAGTGCTCTTGCAAATTATGTCCCATCCCCGGAATGTAGGACGTGACTTCGATTCCATTCGTCAACCGAACCCTGGCCACTTTCCTCAATGCGGAGTTAGGCTTTTTCGGGGTGGACGTATAAACCCTTACGCATACACCGCGTTTCTGAGGAGCACCCTGAAGGGCAGGTGTTTTAACTTTCTTCTTGGGCTTGCTCCGGCCCTTTCTCACAAGTTGATTGATCGTAGGCATACCAAAATCCTCACATCTCGATTGCGCCGGCGCCGGCCCTCACAGGGCTCCTGACAGCCGATTTCACAAAATCTCTTCTTTTACTGTCATCCAATTTGTTTGTCAAGAAATTTTACATCCAATTCCGATTTTTATTCCGCCAATCCAAGCTCAATATCGCGGTAATTGCGGAGACCGGTTCCGGCCGGAATCAATCTGCCCATGATAACATTCTCTTTCAGACCTTTCAGGTGATCGACCTTCCCGGCCACAGCCGCATCAGAGAGCACCTTTGTCGTTTCCTGGAAGGAAGCAGCGGAAATGAAACTTTCCGTCGTAAGCGAAGCCTTGGTTATACCGAGAAGCAAAGGATCCGCGGTTGCAGGTTGTTTTCCCTGTTCAATAAGCTTTTCGTTTTCTTCTTCGAACCGCCACTTTTCCACGTGTTCCCCGATCAGGAAATTAGAATCCCCGACTCCCGTGACACTCACCTGACGGAGCATCTGTCTTACGATGACCTCGATATGTTTATCGTTTATTTTGACTCCCTGCAGCCGATAAACTTCCTGCACTTCGTTTACCAGGTATTTGGCAAGGTCTTTGAGCCCCCTGATCTTCAGGATGTCATGAGGGTCCGCCGAGCCGTCCATCAAAGCTTCTCCAGCCCGGACATAATCCCCCTCGAGCACGCTGAGATGCTTGCCCCGCGGCACAAAGTAATTCACGGGGTCGCCGACTTCCGGAGTAATGGTCATCTTGCGTTTGCCCTTCGTGTATTTACCGAACGAAACCACTCCGTCTATTTCGCTGATGATTGCCGTTTCTTTCGGCTTTCTGACCTCGAAAAGCTCCGCTACGCGAGGCAGACCTCCCGTGATATCCTTTGTTTTGGTCGTTTCACGAAGAATTCTGGCAAGCACGGCACCCGGGCCGACCTTGTCTCCCTCGTTCACCATCACAACCGCGCCTACGGGAAGATGATACCTTGCTTTAGCCTTTTCGCTGCCTGGCAGCGAGGCGGTTTTTCCGGTGCTGTCTTTGATCGATATACGGGGACGGATATCAACATCATGGGATTCCACGATGACACGGCTGATTTTGCCGGTCACCGGGTCCCGCTTCTCCTGCATGGTGGAGCCCTCTAGGATATCCCCGAATTTCACGGTTCCTTCCACTTCAGTCATAATAGGGATCGTGAAAGGATCCCACTCGGCCAGGGCCTGGTCCGGGGTTACTTTATCACCATCATGAACCTTGAGGTTTGCACCATAAATAATCGGATATCTTTCGACTTCTCTTCCGCCTTTTCCGATGATCGCAATTTCCCCGTTTCGGTTCATTGCCACCAGGGTCTTATCCGCCCGTTCGATGGTTTTCAGGTTGATAAACCTTATTTTCCCCTGGTTCCGCGGATGAATCGTCGTCTGCTCGACCCGCTTGCTGGCGGTTCCACCAATATGGAAGGTCCTCATCGTCAGCTGAGTCCCGGGTTCTCCAATCGACTGCGCAGCTATGATGCCAACGGCTTCCCCTATGTTCACCTCGCGACCGTGGGCGAGATCTCTTCCATAACACTTTTTGCAGACTCCGCGCCTCGCTTCACAGGTAAGGGCGGAACGAATCCGCACCCGCTCTATCCCCGCCGACTCAATCTTCTTGACCTTTTCTTCGTTGATCTCCTCGTTGGCCTTGACAAGGACTTCACCGGTCAGCGGATCGTAAATGTCCTGAAGTGCAATACGGCCCAGGATCCTCTCTCCCATCCTCTGAAGGATCTCCCCGCCTTCAACCAGTGAATCGACCCAGATCCCGTCCAGAGTGCCGCAGTCTTCTTCGGTTACGATACAATCCTGGGCCACATCCACAAGCCGCCGGGTCAAATATCCGGAATTGGCCGTCTTCAAGGCGGTGTCGGCAAGCCCCTTGCGTGCACCGTGAGTCGAGATGAAGTACTGCAACACGGTGAGCCCTTCCCGAAAATTGGACGTTATCGGGCTTTCAATAATTTCGCCTGAAGGCTTTGCCATTAATCCACGCATACCGGCAAGCTGGCGCATCTGATCTTTGCTGCCGCGGGCACCGGAATCGGACATCATGTAAATCGCGTTGAAACTGCTGGTTTTCGCTTCGTTACCATCCGGACTTATGACGACGTCCTCGGCGATTTCCTTCATCATTTCGGAAGCCACGTCTTCGGTGGACTGAGCCCAGATATCCACGACCTTGTTGTATTTTTCCCCGTCGGTTATGAGGCCGCTCGTATACTGGTTGGATATCTTCTGGACTTCGGATTCCGCCTTGGCGATAATCTCCGCCTTCCGTTCCGGAATCACCATGTCCTTCATCGCAATGGAAATGCCCGAACGGGTAGCATAGCGATAGCCTACGTCCTTCAGCCGATCGGCGAGGATGACGGTAGCCTTGATCCCGGCTCTCCGGTAGGATTCATCGATCAGCCCCCGGAGTTCTTTCTTGGTCAACACCTTGTTGACGCTGGAAAACGGCACCTGGTCTTCCATGACTTCATAAAGAAGCGTCCTGCCGGTCGTGGTCTCCTGGACGGTCCCGTTTATCCTGACCTTGATCGCAGCGTTAAGGTCCAGCTCACCTGAATCGTAAGCCATTCTGACTTCACGGACGCTGGCGAACACTTTCCCCTCCCCTTTCGCAAAGGGTCTCTCGCGAGTCAAAAAGTAGATTCCCAGCACGATATCCTGGCTGGGCACAATGATAGGCTCGCCGTTGGCCGGAGAAAGGATATTGTTCGTCGACATCATCAACACCCGCGCCTCGATCTGGGCTTCGATCGACAGCGGTACATGAACCGCCATCTGGTCCCCATCAAAGTCCGCGTTGAACGCGGTACATACCAGCGGGTGGAGCTGAATCGCCTTCCCTTCGATCAAGATGGGCTCGAAAGCCTGAATCCCAAGGCGGTGAAGCGTCGGCGCCCTGTTAAGCAAAATACAATATTCTCTGACAACCTCGTCCAATGCATCCCAGACATCGGACGTTTCGCGCTCCACAAGTTTTTTCGCAGCCTTTATCGTCGAAACCAGTCCCTTTTCGTCGAGCTTGTTGTAGATGAAAGGCTTAAACAGCTCCAGAGCCATCTTCTTCGGAAGTCCGCATTGGTGAAGCCGCAGATCCGGGCCGACCACGATCACCGACCGGCCTGAATAATCGACACGCTTGCCGAGCAGGTTCTGGCGGAAACGCCCCTGTTTTCCCTTCAACATATCGCTAAGCGACTTGAACGGACGCTTGTTCGCCCCTGTCACAACCTTTCCGCGGCGTCCGTTGTCGAACAGGACATCCACGGCTTCCTGGAGCATCCGTTTCTCGTTCCTGACAATAATGTCCGGCGCCTTGAGTTCAAGCAGCCGCTCCAGCCGGTTGTTGCGGTTAATGACTCTTCGGTACAGATCATTCAAATCGGATGTCGCAAAGCGTCCGCCGTCAAGCGGCACCAGCGGTCTCAGATCTGGAGGCAACACCGGAATGACATTCATGATCAACCATTCAGGCTTGTTCTTGGATTCCCTGAATGCATCGATAATCTTAAGCCGTTTCGCGAGTTTTTTTCGCTTTGCCTCGGATTTCGCCCCGATCATCTCGACCCTGAGTGTATCGGAAAGTTCTTCCAGATCGAGGCTCTTCAGCATCTTCTGTATCGCCTCGGCCCCGATACCAACCTCGAAATTATCCCCATAGTCCTGGCGGGCCTGGTAAAGCTGCTCGTCAGGCAAGATCGTGCCGGCCGTCAGCGGAGTATCCTTAGGATCTATGACGATGTAACCTTCAAAATAAAGCACCCTTTCCAGATCTTTCAGGGTAAGATCGAGGAGGTTCCCCACCTTTGAAGGCAGGCATTTCAGGAACCAGATGTGAGCCACCGGAGCCGCCAGTTCTATATGCCCCATGCGTTCCCGGCGGACCTTCGACTGAATGACCTCTACACCGCATTTTTCACATACAATGCCGCGGTGCTTCATACGCTTATATTTTCCGCAGTTACACTCGTAGTCCTTTATCGGACCGAATATTTTCGAACAGAAGAGTCCATCCCGTTCGGGCTTGAACGTTCTGTAATTGATCGTTTCCGGCTTTTTGACTTCACCGTGCGACCATTCCTTGATTTTCTCCGGTGAAGCGAGCGAAATCCTGACAGCGTTGAAACTTGACGGATCCTTGGGTTTTGTAAAGAAGCTGTATAACTCTTCCAATGCTTCTCTCCTTGTATTGTGTTCTCTCAGCCCTGGCTGTCCTCGAAAAGCTGCAACTCGAGGCCAAGACTCTGTAGTTCCTTGATAAGCACCTTGAAGGACTCGGGCAGACCTGCCTCCAGCACATTGTTCCCTTTGACGATCCGCTCGTACATCCGCGTCCTTCCGGCTACGTCATCGGATTTGACAGTCAAAAACTCCTGCAGGGAATACGCGGCGCCGTAGGCTTCCATCGCCCATACCTCCATCTCGCCAAGCCTCTGGCCACCGAACTGTGCCTTCCCGCCGAGGGGCTGCTGGGTAACGAGTGAGTAGGGCCCGATAGACCGTGCGTGAAGTTTGTCATCCACCAAATGGTGAAGCTTCAGCATGTACATCATACCAACCGTTACCTTCTGGACGAAAGGCTCACCAGTTCTGCCGTCATACAATGTAGCCTGTCCGTCCACGGGCAAACCAGCTTCCGCCAGGCACTCCATGATTTCCTGTTCCTCTGCTCCATCAAAAACCGGCGTAGCCATGGGAACACCGTCTTCAAAAAGCCTGGCTTTTTCGAACAGGTCGTGATCGGATAGATGTTCGAAATTTTCCTTATATTCGTCGGGGTTGAACACCCGTCTCAATTTCCCTTTAAGCTCTTCGCTGTCCGCTTTATGAACGAGCTCTGCAATCTGCTGACCAAGCCCATGAGAAGCCCAGCCCAGGTGTGTCTCCAGGACCTGTCCAACGTTCATACGGCTCGGAACGCCAAGTGGGTTCAAAACCACGTCAACCGGCGTGCCGTCGGCGAAGTACGGCATATCTTCAACAGGCAGGATTCTGGACAAAACGCCCTTGTTTCCGTGGCGACCAGCCATTTTATCTCCAACGGACAATTTTCTTTTCACCGCCACGTAGACCTTCACCATCTTGATCACGCCAGGGGCCAATTCGTCACCGAGGCTCAAACGTTCAATTTTTTCCTCAAAAACGTTGCTTATGCGGTCAACCTTTGTGGCGTAATTCTTGACGATATGCTCCATGCGTTCGATCACATCCATAGGAGCCTTCACATCGGCTCCTGCCCATCCGTCCACTGGAATTCGCCGGATGTCCTCTTCGGTGATTTCCTTGTTCGCGGCCATCGATACGCGGCCTTTTCCACGGCCTTCCAGCAGGTTCGTCTTGAGTTTCTTTCCAACAAGAATTTCCTTCAAGCTTTCCCTGGCGCTTCTGCCGATAACATCGATTTCATCGGCCAGATTCTTTTCGAGCCTGGCGGTTTCTTCCCTCTCGATTTCCAGGCTTCTGGCGTCCTTTTCCACGCCCCGCCGAGAAAATACCCTGGCATCAATGACAATTCCCTGCACGCCCGGCGGAACCCTCAGCGAAGAATCTTTGACATCTCCGGCCTTGTCGCCGAATATCGCCCTCAAAAGTTTTTCTTCCGGGGATAACTGGGTTTCACCCTTTGGGGTGATCTTTCCGACAAGCACATCTCCGGGCTTGATTTCGGCGCCGATTTTAATGATCCCGCTTTCATCGAGGTTTTTGAGGGCCTCTTCTCCCACGTTGGGGATATCCCTGGTTATCTCCTCTTTACCAAGCTTTGTGTCACGGGATACTACCTCGAACTCCTCAATATGAATCGAGGTATATACATCTTCTTTTACCACCCTTTCGCTGATCAAAACCGAGTCTTCAAAGTTATATCCGCCCCAGGACATAAAGGCGACCATGACGTTCTGGCCAAGCGCCAGCTCTCCCAGCTCCGAGGACGGACCGTCCGCTATGATCTGCCCCTTTTTGACAGTATCCCCAATCTTAACGATCGGTTTTTGCGTGTAACAGCTGTTCTGATTGGAGCGTTTGAACTTGATCAGCTTATAAATCTCGACCTCCGAGTCGTCCGTCTCTCCTCCGCGGGAACGTATCACGATCCTCGAAGCATCCACATCCTCCACCACGCCGTCTTTTTTGGCGGCCACCGAGATCCCCGAGTCCCTGGCGATGACACGCTCGATTCCCGTTCCCACCAGAGGCGCGCTTGATCTTAAAAGCGGCACCGCCTGCCGCTGCATGTTCGATCCCATCAGCGCGCGGTTCGCATCGTCGTGTTCAAGAAACGGAATCAATGAGGCCGAAACGCTCACCAGCTGGTCCGGTGAGACATCCATGTATTTCACTTCTGCAACCGGGGACTTCGCAGCTTCACCGCCTATCCTCACCGCTGCGTCCTCTCGTATAAAGTGCCCGTCCTCGTCCAGCGGTGCGTTTGCCTGCGCTATGGGGAACTCCTTCTCATCAAGAGCGGAAAGGTACTGTATCTTATCCGTGGCTACGGCGTCGTGGACCTCACGGTAGGGGGTTTCTATAAATCCATATTCGTTCACCGTCGCGTAAGTACTGAGGGATACAATCAGGCCGATATTCGGACCCTCAGGAGTCTCGATCGGACAAATCCTGCCATAGTGGGTCGGATGTACGTCACGAACCTCGAACCCGGCGCGCTCCCTTGTCAACCCGCCCGGTCCCAGGGCGCTCAAACGCCTCTTATGCGTCACTTCAGACAAAGGATTGGTCTGATCCATGAACTGCGACAACTGGCTGGTCCCGAAAAATTCCTTCACCACAGCCGAGGCGGGTTTCGCATTGATCAAGTCATGAGGCATCAGGGCTTCAACTTCCTGAAGGCTCATACGTTCCTTGATCGCACGCTCCATTCTGACCAGGCCGATCCGGTATTGATTCTCGAGCAGCTCACCTACGGCGCGCACACGCCTGTTCCCAAGGTTGTCGATATCATCGACCTGCGCTTCAGCGTTTTTGAGCCTGATCAGCTCACGCACCGTTTCAATGATATCTTCTTTGGAAAGAACTCTTTGTTCTAAATCGGTATTGAGACCCAGTCGATAATTGAGCTTGAGCCTGCCCACCGTAGATAAATCATATGTATTTAGGCTAAAGAACAAATTATTAAAAAATGTATTTGCAACTTCCGGGGTCGGCGGGCTGCTGGGTCGCATCTTCCTGTATATATCCAAAAGCGCCTCGTCAGGAGATGCAATCTTATCAAGAACCATCGTATCTCGTATCGTATTGGCCCCGGCCTGGGAACTCAGCACCAGACACTCGAGCTTATCGATTCCGTGCTCGAGAGCCGACTCTAAAACTTCCATGGTAAGTTCCCGGTTTCCTTCGAGCAATACCTCTCCGGTATTCATATCCACAAGGTCGTCCGCGATCACCCGTCCTTCAATGTCTTCCGGATCGATAGGTATTCGGGTGATTCCGGCCGATTCGAGCATTTTATGAAGTCGCTTTGTGTATTTTTCACCCTTCCTGCCAATCACTTCACCCGTTTCAGGGTGAACGATGTCGCGTTTGAGCTTTTTACGGTACAGGTTCTCCAGCTTTGCCTCGATCGAGCAACCGCTTTTATCGATCGATATTGTTTCTATGTCATAGAATTCGTGCAAAATTTCTTTAACGGAATAGCCAAGAGCCTTCAACAGGATCGTCACCGGAAATTTTCTACGCCGGTCGATGCGTACATATAGGTGATCCTTGGGATCAAACTCAAAATCGAGCCAGGACCCCCGCAAGGGAATGATTCTCGCAGAGTAAAGAAGTTTTCCGCTCGAATGGGTCTTCCCTTTGTCATGATCGAAAAAGACCCCGGGAGACCGGTGGAGCTGGCTTACGACAACGCGCTCCGTTCCATTGATAATAAAGGTACCCCGATCCGTCATCAGCGGGATCGTCCCGAAATAAATCTCCTGCTCCTTGATATCTCTTATACTTTTGACACCACTGGCGGAATCGATGTCAAACACAACAAGGCGGACCGTCAATTTCAGCGGCACCTCATAGCTCATCCCCTTGTTCAGGCAGTCCTCTTCATCATACTTCGCTTCCTCGAAAGAATATTTCACAAACTCCAGGGAAGATGTACCAGCGAAGTCATGAATCGGGAAAACGCTCTTAAACGCCCCATGAAGCCCGATATTTTCCCTCTCATCAGGGGAGACATTTTTCTGCAGAAAACGCTCATAGGAGTGCCTCTGCATCTCGATCAAGTTTGGTATGTCAACGACTTTCTTGATCTTTCCAAAGCTGCGCCTTGCTCTCATGACCGTTCCATTATGTCCAGACATGAACTCTCCTCGACCTCCACTTTACCCCGGCTTATGGAAAGCACCACCGCGGCTTTACCCTGAAAACCATGGTTCGGGGTTATAACGGCCGGAAAGCCTGTGCTTTCCGGCCAAACACAACCTACTTGATTTCGACTGCGGCTCCGGCCTCTTCGAGTTCCTTTTTCATGTTTTCGGCATCCTCTTTCGAGACCCCTTCCTTCAAGGTACCGGGGGCGCCGTCAACGAGGGCCTTGGCCTCTTTCAGTCCAAGGCCCGTCAGTGCTCGAACAACCTTGATAACCTGGATTTTCTTATCGCCGACCGAGGAAAGAACGACATCGAATTCGGTTTTCTCAGCTTCTTCCTCTTTCGCGGCCTCTCCCGGCCCAGCGGCTGCAAATGCAACCGGCGCAGCCGCGGTGACTCCAAATTTTTCCTCAAGCTCCTTGACGAACTCAGAAAGCTCGAGAACCGTCATATTCGAAATAAATTCAACAACATCATCTTTGGAAATATCAGCCATGTCTTCCTATCGACCTCCGTATATTGTAGATCTCCGAAATTCCCGGTCCTTGCGGCCCGGCTTTTCGGGGTGTGTGCCGCTCATGCCGCCTTTTGCTGTTCAATGGCCTTGAGCACATTCATGAATTGAACCGTAACACCGTTCAGCACCCTCACGAACGACGCGGGAACCGCCTGCATCGCCGACAGCGTTTGAGCAAGAAGCACGTCCCGGCCAGGCAGTTCAGCGAGCCGTTTGATTCCTTCAGGACCACTGATCTTGCCGGAAATCTGGCCGGACTTTATTTTGAGCTGATTGAATTCTTTAGCAAAATCGACCAAAACCTTAGCGGGTGCCACAACATCGTCGGCCGCCAGGGTTATACCCGAAGGCCCTGTCATATCCGCTTGAATCACCTCACTGGGCGTTTCCTTGCTCGCCAGCTTCAAAAGTCTGTTTTTGACAACCTGAAATTCGGCGCCGGCCTTGCGCAATTCGTTACGAAGCCTGTTCATCGCATCGACATTCAACCCCTGATAGTCCACCAGGAAAGTTCCCGCCGTATTTTGCAGGCGCGAATGTAATTCCGCGACGAACGTTTCCTTCTCGGTCTTTTTCATATCCACCTCCTCTCCGTTGACAGTCCACACATCAAAGACAGAGAGGTCAGACATGGTCCGCTTTCCATACGCTTATCCATGATACAGATCGACACAGTCTCGGTGGGCGACGATCTTTAAGCTCCTGTTTCGGAGCACCCACTGTCTTTGACAATGCGCGAAAAAACAAAAGAGGCCGTCATCTCCACCACGTTCCATCGTCATGCAGTGAATCGATCCGCGACCTCGAACAACACCCTCCACCCCGTTCATCCGCGGGTTAAAAGGTCCTTCACATATAATGGGTCAATCTTGATTCCCGGTCCCATCGTAGAGGACAGCGCTATGCCCCTGATATACGTTCCTTTGCTTGACGCAGGTTTCAGCCGCATAATGGTCTCGAAAAAAGCAGCCATATTCTCGACAAGCTTTCCGGTACCGAAAGAAACCTTACCCACAGGCACATGAACGATTCCGGCCTTTTCAACCTTGAAGTCGATCTTACCCGCCTTGATTTCGGTCACTGCACGCGCCACGTCAAAGGTTACAGTCCCGAGCTTCGCGTTCGGCATCATGCCTCTAGGCCCAAGAATACGCCCGAGCTTTCCGACCGACCCCATCATGTCCGGAGTTGCGACGGCCTTGTCGAACTCCAGCCAGCCCTGCTGTACTTTTTCAACCAGATCATCGGCTCCGGCGATATCGGCCCCTGCATCCAGGGCCTCCTTCTCTTTTTCGCCCTTCGCAAAAACCGCCACACGTACGGTTTTCCCCACCCCGTTGGGAAGGACAACCGTACCTCTCACCATCTGATCGGCATGACGAGGATCAACCCCAAGTTTCACCGCTAAATCCACCGTCTCATCAAACGTAGCAAAAGCGGAATCGATAGCAGCCCCAACCGCTTCGTCAAAAGGGTATTTTTT
>Ga0068714_10006031_pt1 | contig 12552 bp, 14 predicted proteins | sample MTBNYHSulfiMetaG_FD_62988 | JGI IMG/M metagenome (GOLD analysis project Ga0068714, IMG submission 62988) | Enrichment culture microbial communities from rom New York Harbor, USA that are MTBE-degrading - MTBE-NYH (New York Harbor Sulfidogenic)... | ecosystem: Environmental > Aquatic > Marine >... | reverse complement strand
AACGGGCTGGTCACGTCAATCTGATAGCCGGGATATTTTTCCAGCAGCTCGGGCGGATAGGTGATCGTCGGCGCGGTCTCGGGAGACAGCAGGCCGCCGATCATCCGTCCCTGGATCGGCTCGGGCGGGTACATCGTCGGCATATTGATGAAAAGCGAGGTCTTCTCCTGCTCGGTGAGGTACACCCAGCAGGGCTTGGCCCGTTTGTCAAAACACCGGGGCAGGTTCATCCCGTAACGGTTTTCGATCCATTCGGGAAAATCGAACAGGCCATGCTTGCCGGGATTGACACCGGTGACGGCGGTACGCCAGGCCGGAGGCGAGTTGGGCGGGATGGTGCTTTCGAGAAGGCCGCGCGCACCCTGCTCGACGAGCGCCTTGAGGTGGGGTAGATAGCCGCCCTCGAGAAAGGGATCGAGAATGTCCCAGTCCGCGCCATCCAGGCCGATGACCACAACCCGCGGCCTGTCAGCAGCGTGAGCCGGCGTCGCCGCAACGAGCGAAACCAGAGCGAGCACGACCACAAGCAACAAAGCCGGCGCAGCAGTACAGCGCCGTGGTCGCCGATGACAACTGTCTTTCTTTTCTCTCGCCCTGGAGTCCATCATAAAGCCTCAAGTTTGATAGGTATTATGCGTTGATGCAGGCATTGGTCAAGGCGGCGCTGGGGAGCCGAAGGGGAGCAGAACAAGGCTCGGGCCAAAAGGCCCATGCCGGCTCATTTGCAGCTGTTGCCGGGAAATCAGGCTCCGCACACCCATCCCAAAAATCGTAAGTCTCTTGTAAACAAACGGATATGCTTGAGGGCCGTCATTTTTCTTGACTTCTCCCAAGTGAATCGGTAAGATAACCCAAGAATCAGGCTTGTTTTGTGGGTGCAAGCAGTAGAGCACTGCTCAGGATAGGAGATACTCGAAAGGCAGAATCGTGGGTGGGCACTGAACTTTCCGGTCTTGCGGGAGTCAGTATAGGTGTTCGTGGACGCATTCATGGGCTCAAGGTTCATCCGTTTCATTCAGGAGGCGTGTTGTGAAGGATCTTCGAACGCTCCGCCAGATAACACTGGCCGTCGGCTTGCTATGGCTCAATGGGGTCACCTCGTGGGCTGAAGCAGACCCGCAGGATTTGCTGAGCACACTGCAACAGAAAGACCGAGAGCAACTCAGTTTGTCGCCTGCTGGATTTACAGTATCGTTCGTGATGGAAACAGAAGCCTCCCTCTTGGGTCCCGATCAGGGAAGGATGGTCCACGACTGCACGGCGGCTTGGACTGCGGACTCGCGGGCACTCAAGGGACGCTGCCATTACGACCATCCGCCCCGGTATCGAGAGGATGCCGGCTCGGTAGACTACGACCCGGAGGGGAACCTGATCCTCTGGCGAACCGTTGAGGTGTACGCTATCTCGACACCCCAGCGCAATGAGGCCCTGCATTTGTCGGAGATGTGGTTGGTGGGTCCTGACGGAGAGATACGGGAGACCGTCAATCATTCTACACTCTACCATTACTCGATTGGCAGTTCAGAAGGCACTTATCAATTGGATCAGTTGCGGTCGGCGACGGGCCGCGGATTCGCTTCACGTATAGAAAGTATCACCGAGGTAGATTCCAGTTCCTCCAATCTTCTGAAGGTGCTGGCGAACGGATCCCATGGAGGGTTCGAAGGCCAATGGGATTTGCTGATTGATAGCGACGCAGACTATCTGGTCCGGCAGGCCCGATTCACGATTAAGGGAGGTGCCAGGCCTTTGGTGGAGATTTCGAACTCAGGAACGGTTGAAGTGCCGGAGCTCAAGATCGCCGAGTACGGCGTTATCCGGGGAGGCATTTACGAAACCACTTTCACGGTGACTGCGCTCTCATCCACAGGCGCCTCGGATGTATTCAATGAGATTATCGCTCGTTTGGAGAAGCCGCTGCCTTCAGGAGCCGTCATCAGTGACTATCGTGGGGGGCTACCGCCGGTGCAGACAGACGTTGAGTAGCAATCGGGAGGAGACTCATCATGCTTAGATTTCCAATAGTTCTTTTGACACTGATTGGCGCCTTGTATTGCAGCGCGCCGTCCGCGCAAGAAGGTGGCGAGCCCAAAATCAGGAAACCCAAGGTAGATCTCCCTGTCGCGGACCGGGCCTGGGGAAATCCCGTCGCCGCTGTCTATACGCATGGATGGTGGTTCAAAGGCTCAGAGAGAGGAAATCCGGATGCAATACGACCTCGCGTCACCGTCGCCGTTTGGGCCGACGGCCACATCGTCTGGTCGGATGATTCCATCGAAGGAGGGCCTCCGTACCGGGAAGCCACCCTTGAGCCGGCACGTGTGGAGGAGCTGTTGAAGGACCTGGAAGGACGAGGAGTCTTCGCTGATCCGGGGCCGAGACGCTACTTCCCTCCCGACTCCAACTGGACAGCCATCGTGGTCCTTGACCAGGGTAAGTACTTAAACATGCAATTGTGGCACCTTATGGACAGGGATCCCGAGAGGGAGTGGATCTCGAAGAATCAGCCAGAAAAGTACGAAGAGTATCAGAACTTCCGGCGGGTCTGGGCGGAAGTGAAAGGCGCGCTGCTGGAGCTGATTCCGAGGGAGCAGGGCAAGCCGAGCGATGTCTCCTTCACCGCCGAGCGGGTGAGCGTGGAGCAGCCCTAACGTCTGTCGGGATAAGGCTCGAGGGGTTGACTCTCTTGTCCTGCTCTGTCCAGCTTAAGAAGCAATCGGGAGAAGCTTCATGATGTTTAGATTGCCAATGATTTTTCTTACACTGATTGGCGCTTTGTATTGCAGCGCGGCGCCAGCACAAGAGGGCAGCCAGCCCAAGACCCACAAACCCAAGATGGACCTGCCCGTGTCGGAGCAAGCGTGGGGGAATCCCGTCGCCGCTGTTTACACGCAGGGATGGATGTTTAAAGGCAGCGAGTACGGAAATCCCGAGGCCTTCCGGCCCCGGGTGATCGTTGCCCTTTGGGCGAACGGCCACATCGTCTGGTCGGAGAATTCCATTGAAGGGGGGCCTCCTTACCGGGAAGCCACCCTTGAGCCGTCACGTGTGGAGAAGCTGTTGAAGAATCTGGAAGGGCGAGGCGTCTTCGCTGATCCGGGGCTGAGCAGCAGGCTCAACTTCGGCCCCGACTCCGCCTGATCGGCCATTGTGGTTCTTCACGAGGGTAAGTACTTAAACATGCAATCGTGGCATGAGCTTTTTGAAATGAACCCGAATTCAGTCGCGACTGCGGGAGGGATTACCGGCCTGGGGCAGCGCAGCCGCGAAGAGGTCTTGGCCAATCAGCCCGAAGCCTACCAGAACTTCCGGCGCGTCTGGTCGGACGTCAAAGAGGCCATGCTGGAGCTGATTCCGGGGGAGGAAGGCAAGCCGAGTGACGTCTCCTTCACCCTCGAGCGGGTAAGCGTGGAGCAGCCGCAGCGTCCGCCCGGATAAGCAACGTCGCAATGATCCGGTTATCCGGGCCTCGCCTCTCGATACAGGCCGACTGCGTCGTCCTTACTCGAGGCTTCGGGGAAGTTGGTTAGGTTACAACAGGTTGCACCGGTTATCTCAGAACGACACATCAAGCGGCTCTGTCTACCAACCAAAGGTTTTGGAGCAGCCCCTCGGTCCCCTGTTTCCCGAGAGTTTCTTCGTCCGTTCTCGCCATTCCCGCACCGATTTGGAGCGAGAGCGCCCAAGTGGTATACTGCCGGCCAACTGAACATTATTTTTCCTGTAAGGGACAGAAGGCCCATGGAGTGCAACCAAAAGAAAAACCTGAAGCATTGCAACTGCTCTTACGAACCCTGTTCGAAAAAAGGCATCTGCTGCGAGTGTATCCGCTCCCATCTCACCTCCCGGGAGCTGCCGGCCTGTTGCTTTCCGGACAGCGTCGAGCGGACTTATGACCGCTCCTTCGAGCGCTTCGCCCGGCTGGTGACCGGCGGCTCGGTCTGACCGGGGAGCGCGCCCTGCCCGAGGCTCGGCCTCCATCCGACAGCCCCCTGACAGGGCACCCGCCTGAAGGCTCGTAACTTACGCATTTTGGGAAAGTTGGGGACAAAAATCCCTTGACAGAATGGGGCTGGTTTTGGTATATTCTCCCTTGATCCTGGTTCAACCATCGCCTCTGATTCGCCTGGGCTAACTCCGCGCTCGGAGGCTCAAGGAGTCGTGATGTCACGCAAGTCATCGGCCGGATATACGGCAGACAATATCGTGGTCCTGCAGGGACTGGAGGCGGTGCGCAAGCGGCCGGCAATGTACATCGGCAGCACGGGCAGCGTCGGCCTGCACCACTTGGTTTATGAGGTCGTGGACAACAGCGTGGACGAGGCGCTGGCGGGCTACTGCACCAAAATCGAAGTGACCATCCACTATGACAACAGCGTCACGGTCATTGACGACGGCCGGGGCATCCCGGTCGAGGAGCACAAGCAACAAAAGCGCTCGGCCCTGGAACTGGTGATGACGACGCTGCACGCCGGGGGAAAGTTTACCAAGGACAGCTACCGGGTCTCGGGCGGCCTGCACGGCGTCGGGGTTTCCGTGGTCAACTTTCTCTCCGAGTGGATGGACGTGGAAGTCTACCGCGACGGCCAGGTCTACGCCCAGCGATACCAGCGGGGGCTGCCCACCGGGCCGGTCACGGTCCTGGGCAAGACCAAAAAGTCGGGCACCAAGGTGGTCTTCAAGCCGGATACGGAGATCTTTGAGACGATTGATTTCAGCTTCGACACCCTGTCCAAGCGCCTGCGCGAGATGGCTTTTCTCAACCGGGGCCTGACGATCAGTATCAGCGATGACCGCACCAACAAGAGCCACCTGTTCAAGTACAACGGGGGGATTGTCGAGTTCGTCAAGCATCTGAACCAGAACAAGAATGTGTTGCACAGCCGGCCGATCTATTTCGAGCGGGAGCGGGCGGTGCAGGGCCGGGGCGGCAAAGAGGAATCCATCCAGGTCGAGATTGCCATTCAGTATAATGACGGCTACCAGGAAAATCTGTTTTCCTTCGCCAACAACATCAACACCACCGAAGGCGGCACCCACCTGGTCGGCTTTCGCTCCGCCCTGACGCGGACGATCAACTTCTACGCGCGCAAGAACAACCTGTTCAAGAAGAGCGGGGTATCCATCTCGAGCGATGACGTGCGGGAGGGCTTGACGGTCGTTCTCTCGGTCAAACTGACCGATCCCCAGTTCGAGGGCCAGACCAAAACCAAGCTGGGCAACAGCGAGGTCAAGGGCATCGTCGAGTCCATCGTCAACGAAGGCCTGGGGGAATTCCTCGAAGAGAACCCCCCGGTGGCCAAGCGCATCGTGCTGAAGTCGCTCAACGCGGCTGAGGCGCGCGAGGCGGCCCGCAAGGCCAAAGCCCTCGCCCGGCGCAAGGGGGCGCTGGAGGGAAGCGGGCTGCCGGGCAAGCTGGCCGATTGCAGCGAACGCGACCCGGCCCTGTGCGAGCTGTACCTGGTCGAGGGGGACAGCGCCGGCGGCTCGGCCAAACAGGGGCGCGACCGCAAGTTCCAGGCGATCCTCCCCCTCAAGGGCAAGATCATCAACGTCGAGAAGGCCCGGCTGGACAAGGTCCTCTCCAACGAGGAGATTCAAACCATCATCACGGCCTTGGGCACCGGCATCGGAGAAGAGGATTTCAATACCGACAAGGCCCGCTATCACAAGCTGGTCATTATGACGGATGCCGACGTGGACGGCGCGCACATCCGCACCTTGCTGCTCACTTTCTTCTACCGCCAGATGCGGGAGCTGATCGAGAAGGGCTATGTTTACATCGCGCAGCCTCCGCTTTACCGGGTCAAGCGGGGGAAGTCCGACCGCTACATCGAACGGGAAGAGGAGCTGGACGCCCACCTGACCGAGCTGGGAATGGAAAATGTGTCGCTGAACGTGCTCAAAGGCAGCCGGTATGAGCCGATGACGCGGGGACAGTTCAAGGAGCTGATCGATCATTTGATTGCCCTGGACAGTCTGGCTCGCATTCTGATACGTAAAAACATCGATTTTTCGTCTTTCCTGACCCTCCAGAATCCTCAAACCGGCAGCTTCCCGATCGCTCTGATCCGTACGGAAACCGAAGATCGATACGCTTACACGGAAAAGGAACTGGCCGAGGTTCAAGCGGAGCTCGATGAGCAACAGGAGGCGACCGCCCTGGAAAGCGAGGGAAACGGCTACCGCGTCATCGAGCTTCCCTCCGCCCGGGAGATTGAGCAGATCTTTAAGAAATTCCAGAAATGGGGAATTGACACCTCCCTGTACGCAAGCGAGGGGTTCGGCCCCGCGGCGGGCGAGAACCAGAGGGGAAAATCCTCCAAGCCTCCCTTCTGCCTGGAAACCGACGGGACCAAGATCCCCCTGTCCAGCCTCCAGGAGGTGCTGGCCCAAGTGAAAGATTTCGGCCGCAAGGGGCTGCAAATCACCCGCTACAAGGGACTGGGCGAGATGAATCCCGAGCAACTCTGGCAGACCACCATGGACCCGGGCGGGCGCACCCTGCTGCAAGTGACGCTGGAGGACGCGGTCGAGGCGGAGAACATCTTCACGATCCTGATGGGGGACGCGGTCGAGCCTCGCCGGCAATTCATCCAGGAGTTCGCCCCGCAGGTCAGCTTCCTGGACATCTGAGTCGCTGCGGGCAACGGGCCACTTTGTAGCACAGCCGCCCCCGGCTGTGCGGCGGAGGCGAAGAAACAGGCTCTTGGCCTGGAAGACAAACCAGCGATTCAAATCCTAATCGATCGCTCAAGGGAGGACAGACGTCATGCCACGAATTGAGAAAGATTCCATGGGAACGATGAAAGTGCCGGACGGCGCGTACTGGGCCGCTCAGACCCAGCGGGCGGTGCAAAACTTCCCCATCAGCGGGGTGCGGCTTCCCCGGCGCATGATCGCCGCGCTGGGGCTGATCAAGCAAACCGCCGCCAAGGTCAACGCCGGCCTTGGCTTGCTCGAGCCTAAGATCAGCAAGGCCATCATTCAGGCTGCCGCGGAAGTCATCGAAGGGAAACTGGACGACCACTTTCCGGTGGATGTGTTTCAGACCGGCTCGGGAACCTCTTCCAACATGAACGCCAACGAGGTGATTGCCAACCGGGCGACCGAGATCCTGGGCGGGGAGATCGGCTCGAAACTCGTTCACCCCAACGATCACGTCAACAAGGGCCAGTCGAGCAACGACGTCTTCCCCACGGCGATTCATCTGGCGGCCTACGCGGCGCTAGAGGAAGACCTAATCCCCGCCTTGAAGAAGCTGCACGGCACGCTGAAGAAAAAGGCCAAGGAGTTCGATCCCATCGTCAAAGCGGGGCGCACCCACCTCCAGGACGCCACCCCGGTTCGCCTCGGGCAGGAGTTTTCCGGCTACGCCCGGCAGATTGAGCAGAGCATCGCCCACATCAAACGCAGTGAAGAGCACCTGGCGGAGCTGGCCCTCGGCGGCACCGCGGTCGGCACCGGCGTCAATATGCACCCCGAGTTTGCCAAGCGCTGCATTCGCAGCTTCCGGAAGGAGACCGGCTTTCCCTTCGTCGAGGCGAAGAACCACTTCGAGGCGCAGGCCGCGCAGGACAGCCTCATTGGCGTCAGCGGCGCTTTGCGCGTCGCCGCGGTCGCCCTGACGAAGATCGCCAACGACATCCGCTGGCTGGGCAGCGGCCCCCGGCTCGGCCTGGGCGAGCTGCTCATTCCCGCCATTCAGCCCGGCAGCTCCATTATGCCCGGCAAGGTCAACCCGGTGCTGTGCGAATCGGTCGTGCAGGTGGCCGCCCAGGTCATCGGCAACGACGCGGCGGTGACCATCGGCGGCCTCGACGGCCACTTCGAGCTGATTGTGATGATGCCGATGATGGCGCGCAACCTGCTCGAATCGATCCAGATCCTGGCCGGGGTCGTGAAGGTGTTCGACAAAAACTGCGTCGCCGGACTCGAGGCGGACGCCGAGCGCTGCGCCGAGATGGTCGAGCGCTCGCTGATGAACGTCACCCCGCTGGCCGCGCTCATCGGCTACGACAAAGCGGCCGAAGTCGCCAAGGAGGCTCACGCCAAGAACAAGACGATTCGCCAGGTGGCCCTGGAGAAGAAACTCGCCTCCCCCGAGCAACTGAAGAAAGTGCTCGACCCCCGCAGCATGACCGAGCCGGGCATTGTGAAGAAAGATTAGGGTCTGGGGTCTGACGAACGGCCGCGTAGCCCGGCAACGCACTTGCCGGGGGGGCACCGCGTAGCCGGGGTCGCCTTATCGGGCTGCGGAATCCACAGATCCAAGGCTTGCCTGAGAGACAAACAGAGCATAGAATGGGTATTATGTCGAAGTACTCAGACCGAATTCAGCTGGGTATTAAACCCAGTGAAATGAAGTAAGGGGCCTACCATGAATGATTTTCATCCCCAATACGTGGTCGATGCTCAAGGCAAACCGCAGAGTGTTCTCTTGACGATTGATAAATACGAGGAGCTGTTGGAGTGTGTCCAGGATGTCCTGGATGCTTCCGAAATCGAGCGGCTGCGAAGGGAGCCCCGCTTCTCCTGGTCCGAGGTACAAGCGGCTCGTGAGGCGAGTCTCAAGGAATGAGATATAAACTCCAACTGACTCGAACAGCGCGCAAGGACGTCTTGTCTTCGGATGATGCGACTCACCAGCGTGCGTCAAAAGTCATTGAGCTTCTCCAGGACAATCCCCGGCCTGAGGGAGCCAGATAATTGCGTTCGCGAGAGCATGCCTGGCGGATTCGAGTTGGAGACTACCGCATCTTGTACGAAGTCAATGACTCAAGCAAAGTGGTGGATATCTTCCGCGTGAAACACCGACGAGAGGCTTACCGGTAATCTCTACCATCACTCAGGAATTGGGGGAAGACGATGCGGCTACCCAAGCGGCGTGAGGAGCTTTGCTTTCCGCTGCGGATCTCGCTCACCGAGAAAGGGCTGAAGCGCGCCGCCGAATACCTCCGGCTCGAAGGTTATCAGGACATTCGGCTCGAGCAGCTCTGCGTGACCGCGCGGCGAGGTTCCAAGTGGGGCGTTCTCTTGCCGATTGCCGAGCCGATGGACAAGCCTCACGAGATCGAAATCAGCCTGCTCGAAATCCGATATACCATTGACCTGTGGTACCTGGGCTTCTCCCGTAAGGAGGCGTGGGGCTTCGAGCACGAAGCTCTGCTGCTTCAGGAGTATGTTTCGGGGCAGAAGCTGGGCAAGTATGACGCCGAGGAGCTGCAGCAGAAAATCAAGTACAGCCGGCTGGAGCGGTACGTTGACTTCACCCTCCCGGTTGCCCTGATCGGTATTGCCATTGTCCTTGTTCTGGGGGTTCTGGAGGCTATCCTTTTTCTGCTCCAATAAGGAGCTGTTTTCCAAGTCACCCCAGCGATGATCCGCAACACGCTACGACGAGAACATCTCTTTGACCGACGGGCGGGTCAGCACAAGGATCGTGAAAATCCCGAGGATCGTTCCAAGAGGGACAGAGATACACTCAATCCCGGCGATAATAAGACAGAAGGTGTAGCATTTTCTTTTCTCCAGACAGCGTCCGGCATAGATCATACAGACGGCCAGCGCCCAGCCGGCAACAATCATCACACCCGACACGATAACAAAGACCGTGCCAGCAGCACTCAACGGCAGCGCTTCGGCGTCTCCCGAGAGAACGGGAGCCACAATCATCACCCAGCCCATTCCGAAGTAAAGGAAAGGAATACAGGCAAGAAGCGCCTTCAGGCCGCCCACGACATAGTGAAAGATCGAAAGGATGCTCAGGTATTGTTCGTCTTGTCCGCTTGAAGTGACCACGATTTATGTTCCTCCTTGGTCAACCGCGTCAAGGATCTCCTCGACGGTGTCCGCCTGTTTGAACAACAGCAGATCCTTTTCGGAAATCTTTCCGGTCTTCATCAGGTGGTTCTGTATCCAGCCGATCAACCCGGACCAGTAGTTCCGGTCAACCACCACCACCGGGAAAGGTTTGATCTTGTTCGTCTGAATCAGGGTAATGGATTCGAAGAACTCATCCAGGGTGCCGAAGCCGCCGGGGAAAATCAGGAACGCCTCGCTATACTTCACCAGCATCACCTTGCGTACAAAGAAGTAGTGAAAGTCAATATGGACATTAATATAGGGATTCGGCTTCTGCTCCAGCGGCAACTGAATGTTGAGGCCGATCGACTGGCCGCCGTTTTCGTAAGCGCCCCGGTTGGCCGCTTCCATAATGCCCGGGCCGCCGCCGGTCATCACCGTGTAGCCCCGCTCGACAAGCGCCCGGGCTGTACGCCGCGCCAGCTCGTAATGAGGATCATTTTCCTTCACCCGGGCCGAGCCGAAGAAGGTGATGCACCGGCCGACTTTCGACAGCTCCTCAAATCCCTCGACAAATTCCGCCATGATGCGGAAGATGCGCCAAGTGTCCTGCGTGGTGAAATCGTCAATCAGGTATTGCTCGTTCGTGCTCTTCGCCATTGCTGCCCTCTCCCCTTGAAAAAGCTCCGTGCGCAAGCCTTGCCTGCGCACGGCCAGACTCAACCCGCAAGCCAACCGGAGGCCCGGCCCGCGGGCGCTTGTTATTCCACCCGCTCGAGCCGAACCGCGGTGCCATAGGCGAGTAGCTCGGCCGCCCCGTGCATAATCTCACAGGTAATAAAGCGGATATTGACAATCGCGTCCGCGCCCAGCGCCTCAGCCTCGGTCACCATCCGATCCAGAGCCTCTTCGCGCGATTCCGCCATCAGCTTGGTATACTCCATCACCTCGCCGCCGGTAATGTTCTTCAGCGCGGCCATGATGTCCTTGCCGATGTGCCTGGCCCGGATCGTGTTGCCCCGCACCAGACCCAGCAGCTCCACCGTCTTGTGCCCCGGCACCTGCTCCGTCGTCGTCAGAATCATCGGATGATCTCCTTGTAGCGATCCGTCTTGCCTTCCTGGCACCGCCGATAAAAGACCGAAGCCACCAGAATCCCCAAGCCGCCAACGATCAACGTCAGGCCCAGCTTGAGGATCCACGGAATATCATTCGCGCTCCAAAGCAGGTACTCGCTGGCCAGGGCGACGATCACGCACCCGAGCACAAAAAGCACCCACCCCACCACCCGGCCGATCTTCTCCGGCGTGCGCCGGGCGCGCTCGTCCCACAGCTCCGGCTTCGGCTCCGGAATCCTCACCCGCTGGACAATGGACTGAAGGCGCTGAAACTGCGCCAGTTCCTGCTGCAGCTCGGGCGTCGCCATCAGGATCCGCTCGAAACGCTGCCGCTCCTCCGGCGTCAACTCGCCGTCCAGATACGCCATCAGCTGGGTTTGATACTCTTCCGATACCGCCATCATTCTTCTCTCACTTACAAAAAGAACGCCATTTTCTTGCGAAGCCGGTCCCGGGCATAGTAGAGCCGGGACATCACCGTCCCGATGGGAATCTCCAGCAGGACCGCGATCTCCTTGTAAGAGCAGCCCTGAATGTCCCGAAGCACCACTATCTCCCGGTCTTCCGCTTTCAGGCTCTCCAGGGCGGCCCGAAGGTGCCTCTCCAACTCCTCCTGGGAACACTCCTCGCGCGGCGTCGGTCCCCGGTCGGCCACTTCGAGCGGCCGCTCGTCCGCTCCCGGCTGATCCAGGGAAAGCATAAAGCCGCCCCGCCCCCGCTGCTTGAGGCAACTGAGGCCCAGATTGCGCACAATCCGGTAGAACCAGGGAAAGAAGGGCCGCCCGAGTTCAAACCGCCCCAACGCTCGATAGGCCCGCATGAAGGCTTCCTGGGTCACGTCCATAGCGTCCTCGACATTGCCGACCAGAGCGTAAGCCGCCCGGTACGCGGGCTGCCGGTAGCGACGGACCAACGCCTCGAAAGCGGCTTGCTCCCCGCCCTGCGCCCGGCGAATCAATTGCCGGTCGTCCGGCTCGACGCTTTGCCCTGACACCCCTTCTACCCCCGCCGCCCCAGGCTTATTCAATCTCCTGCGCAGCATTATGCCTCATTCCAACCTTCGGAGACAACCATTTTTCCTTACTTTCTGAAGCTGAAGGAGTTAGGGATTCACCAGCAATAACGGAAGAACTCCCTCGCCGTGCCCCGCGCCTACAGAGGACCCGAGGTGGCATGGGCATCCTGCCCATGACTGGTTCTGATCCTGTAGGGGCGCTGCTTGCCGCGCCCGGTTGCACCGGTAGGTCCGCCGAGCCGAGGCGGACCCCTTGTTCAGGACGGGGCCACGCTCGGCTCGCGTGGCCTACTCTCATCCCCCCCCGCGCACAGGAACCCTTTCCCCGAAGCCTCGAGTAAGGACGACGCAGTCGGCCTGTATCGAGAGGCGAAGGTATGAGGAAACAGCGATTCCTCTCGATACGCCCGATAAATTGGGCTACTCGAGGAATCGGGTGGGTGTCTTTTTGAAGACAAGCAGGGCCTACTCGAGGAATCAGGACACGTTCAGGCAAACAGTCGTGGGGGCGCTGCTTGCCGCGCCCGGTTGCACCGGTAGGTCCGCCGAGCCGAGGCGGACCCCTTGTTCAGGACGGGGCCACGCTCGGCTCGCGTGGCCTACTCTCATCCCCCC
>Ga0068714_10006030_pt1 | contig 12553 bp, 12 predicted proteins | sample MTBNYHSulfiMetaG_FD_62988 | JGI IMG/M metagenome (GOLD analysis project Ga0068714, IMG submission 62988) | Enrichment culture microbial communities from rom New York Harbor, USA that are MTBE-degrading - MTBE-NYH (New York Harbor Sulfidogenic)... | ecosystem: Environmental > Aquatic > Marine >... | reverse complement strand
CTTTGAAGATATGGCTGCTGCTGAAGCCTGTATTGTGCTCAGCCACGATGCCGGCCAGAAGGCAGCCGATTATCTTGTTCAGGAATTCGGCATGGAGCAGTTGTGCCAGGGGATGCCGTTACCTATAGGATTTACCAATACCCGCCGCTGGCTCACGGAACTGGGCAAGAAATTGGAAGCCCGGGACGTAGCTGATAAGCTTGCGGCCGAAGGGGAGAAGATGGTAGTCGAGCAATGTCGCCGCAAGGGGTTAGAACAGTTCTTCATGCACCGGGCTCCGGCAGCCATTGTGGCTGATGCCACTGTGGGTATTCCTCTTCTTCACTTCATTACCGAAGACCTGGAGATGATTCCGCGTCTCCTCTGCCTGAGGTCGTGCCTGCCGACAGCCAGGAAAATCCTGGAGCAGGAATTAAAGGAGTTAAACGTCAGTCCCAAAGTGATTTGTGATGCCGATGTCTATCAGTCAAAAATGGCCCTGGGTGAGGTTAAACCCGAGATAGTCTTCGGCAGCAACATCGAGAGACATGCTGTTGAAGAACTGGATATCCCCTATGTATTCAGGATAGTGAACCCTATTTCACGGTTCCGCCTCATCAACCGTGAATACTTCGGCTATCGGGGTATGATAAACCTGATTGAATTTATCCAGAACGACTGGCTGGACAGGTATCGGTCTAAGGAGAGGAAATATCAAGCGAGGTGGTAGATGAGACAGATTGCGATATATGGCAAGGGTGGCATCGGCAAAAGCACCGTGGCCGCGAACCTTTCTATAGCTCTCCACGAGCAGGGCTTCAAAGTAATGCAGGTGGGCTGTGACCCCAAGAGGGACTCCACCCGAAGCCTGACCGGAGGGAAGCTGATTCCAACAGTGCTGGAAACTTACCGAGAGCATCTGCGAATGGGGCGTGATGAATACTCCATCGCTCTTGAGGATATCGTCTTTGAAGGGTCTCAGGGTATTTACTGCGTGGAATCGGGAGGGCCTGAGCCAGGGGTTGGCTGTGCTGGCCGGGGGGTACTGACAGCTCTTAACATCCTTCGCGACCTGAAAGCATTCGATACCTATAGCGTGGATGTGGTGGTCTACGATGTTCTGGGAGACGTGGTCTGTGGTGGTTTCGCCCAGCCAATCCGTGAAGGTTATGCCCGGGAAATATATTTGCTCTGCTCTGGTGCCTTTATGAGCCTTTATGCCGCCAATAACATTGCCAAAGGCATTCGCCGTCTCTCACGGCGGGGCGAGACGGGACTGGCGGGCGTGATTTGTAACAGTTCGGGAGACAAGCAGTTTGAGATAGAGGCTCTGGCTGACTTCGCCCGGACTCTGGGTAGCAAGCTCGTTCATTTTGTCCCCCGCAGCCCGGTAATTCAGGCTTGCGAAGTGGAAAGCCGGACCGTGCTGGAGCTTGCACCTGAATCGGCTGAGGCAGAGGTATTCCGGAAACTGGCACAGCAGGTAATGAACAATGACCGCCCGGTAATTCCCACCCCGATAGAGGAACTTGCCGAACTTGAAGCTTTATACCGGCGACACCTGAAGACTCAGGCCAGGTAACCCACCGACAGGGGAGAAATTATGAGTACCTTTCCGGCTACAGCAGAGAGAGAACTGATAAGCCAGCACCCCTGCTTTGACGAGGAGGCCCATGACCGGATAGGCAGGATTCACCTGCCCATCGCCCCCAAGTGTAATATCCAGTGTAACTTCTGCGAACGTAATGTTTGTGCCAGCATAACCATACAGCATCCAGGGTGGACAGCCAAGCTGCTTTCAGTAGCAGAAGCGGTGGAACTGGTAAATTCGGCTGTTTCCTCCAAGGCCGTAAATGACTTCGTTGTTGGAGTGGCTGGGCCCGGTGACCCCCTGGCTAATGAAGAGACCTTCGAAGCCCTGGGACTTATCCACCAGCAGTACCCCGGGATAACCAAATGCCTCAGCACCAATGGCCTTCTGCTTGAGGATAGCCTACCCCAACTCCTGAAAGCAGGTGTGAGGGCGCTTACGGTTACGGTAAACGCTCCCCACAGTGGCATCGGTAAAGACATCTATTCCTGGGTTAAATATCAGGGTACTGTCTACCGGGGTGAAGAAGCGGCGGCGCTGCTTATCGCCAGGCAGTTTAGCGGTATCGGGAAAGCGCTTGATGCTGGCCTGCGCCTTAAGATAAACACCGTGCTTATTCCCGGAGTGAATGACAGATGCATGGCTGGACTGGCTTTGCGTCTGAAAGAAGCAGGTGTCAGCTTGATGAACATTATCCCCCTCATCCCTTCAGGTAAGATGAAGCATTTCCATGCCCCGACCTGTGACGAACTGAGAGAAACCAGACAGGACTGCGAGAGGTTTCTCCCTCAATTTTATCGTTGTGAACAGTGCCGGGCGGATGTGATGTATCTGCCCTAGTCCTTAGTTGTGTCAATCCGCGCTACAATCGAGATTCTTCGCTATACTCAGAATGACAGATGCATAATGTCACCCTGAGCGAAGCGAAGGGTCTCATCGCCCAGAATATGTCAACACCTATTTCTGCAATCAGGCACTAGAGAGCAGGGTTTGATATAAGCACATGGGGAAAACAGATAAAGCAATAAAAAGCTCAGTAGCTGGCAAAACTGGGCAAAATGGTGGCAATCTGGGGGAAAATTATCAGTATTGCCGCGGCAACCAGCAAAGCAATTAAGAATGGAATTGTCCCCTTAAAGATAGTCTCCAGAGCAACATCCTCAGCAATCCCCTTGATGACATAGACATTGATTCCTACTGGCGGCGTGATTACCCCCATTTCAGTAATCAGTACAATTATTACCCCAAACCATATCGGGTCGAAGCCCAGGGCTATAACAAGGGGGTAGATGATGGGAATGGTGAGAGTAATCATAGCCAGGGCATCCATAAAGAAGCCGCCCACGAGGTACATGAGCACTATTACGCCGATAATCATCGCCGGGGGAAGAGCAAGTCCACCAACCCAGTCAGCCAGAACGATAGGAATATTGGTCACGGCAATGAAATGCCCGAACACCACGGCTCCGGTAACGATAACTATCACCTCACAGGTAACCCTGAGCGTATCTTTGATGGCAGAGAGGAAGCCCGGCCAGTCTATTTGACGGCGAGCCAGGCCAATAATCAATGCCCCAGCCGCACCGGCTGCCCCGGCCTGCACCGGGCTGAACCAGCCGAGAAATAGCCCGCCTATCACCAGGATAAATAAGACAAGCATCTCGGCAATTCCAACCACTCCGGCTATCTTCTCCTTATAGGTTGTTGGTTGACCTGGCGGAGCCAGGCTGGGATTACGCCAGCAAAGGAAAAGTACGACAGCCATAAAGAGAACGGCCAGGAGTATCCCGGGCAGGACACCGGCGATAAAAAGTTTTCCTATTGACTGCCCGGTAAGTATTCCGTAGACCATAAAGATGGTGCTGGGTGGAATCAGTATCCCCAGGCTGCCGGCAGCCGCTACACTGCCCGTAGCCAACGCATCATCGTAGTGAAAACGTTTCATTTCAGGTAGAGCTACCCTGCCCATGGTGGCCGCCGTAGCATTTGTGGAACCACAGATAGCGGCAAAACCAGCGCAGCCAGCAATGGTGGCCATAAGTAGACCACCGCGCATTTGTCCAAAAATAGTGTGACTGGCGTCATAGAGCCTTCGGCTCATTCCGGAGGCATAAGCAATAGCCCCCATGAAGATAAACATGGGGATTACGGTGAGAGAATAGGAGGAAAAGGTCGTGAAAACATCCCTGGCCAGAAGACTGAGTCCGGCCTGTGGTGTCACCAGATAGCAGAAACCGGCCAGGCCGACAAAGGCCATGGCAAAACCAACGGGCATGCCAAGGAGGAAGGTAACAATCAAGACGACAATGCCGATGATACCGAAGGTAATCGGGCTCACTTTTCCATCGCTTTCATAACAGAGCTAAGAAAGTCTCCCAGTAGCACGAGGCAGACCGGGAGACAGCAGAAGGCCAGTGCGTAGACGAAGGGATAGAAGGGAATGTTCTGGGTCATTGAGACCTCACCAGTGGTCTGTAGAACACGTCCGAATCCATAGCTCCGCCAGGCCAGGACAGCAAACAGTGCCACACCAAGCAGGGAGACAAATGCAATGATACTGGCCCGTAATCGCCTTGGTAGACGCTGTACAAAGAACTCGACCTGGATATGGCCACGTATTACCTGGGTGTAGGCTATGGCAAAGGCTGTGACCACAATCCCCAAAAACCCCACAATCTCGATGGCGCCGGGGACCGGGCTCTTAAAGAACTTGATTCCGATGATGTCAGCCACAGTAAGAACGAGCATCCCGACTAAACCGATACCGGCTACCCAGTTAAGCCAGTTGCTAAAGGTGCTGGTAAATTTTTGCCAACGTTCTACTTTCCCTGACATTACCACAACCATTCATTGGGGGTGCCCACGGTCTAAAGGAATCTACCAATGAGCACCCCCAAGACAGAACACGGCTCTTTTTATAAATACAGGCTATTTTTTATTGTTCAGCCGGCACAAGTGGTTCCAGTTCAGCCTTAACCCAGTTTACACATTCCTCTGCCGTCGCTGACCTTGCTGACCAGTAGCTGACCCGTTCCATTATGTATTTCTCATATTCGGCTGCAGGCAGACCCAGCCCCGCTTTTTCACTGACATACCCTTCTACCAGTGGGGCAACAGCCGTCTTTACCCACCTGGCCATTTCGTCTGCTGGAAGCTCAATAACCTCTCTACCTTCTCCGAGACTCTCGAAGTAGTCGATACCTGTCTTGTCATAATAGTCCCAGACCTTGCCATGTTTTTCTATCCACTCTTCGCTGACCTCGGTAAAAACCTTCTTAACGTTATCCGGTAGAGCGTTCCATTTGTCCTTATTCATGACAATGAACATCATGGTGGTATTGCCTACATCGTAGCAGCCGGTGACATACTTCACAACATCAGCCTGCTTCCACCCTTTAAGCACCTCGCGGGGGGTGTAACTACCGTCGACGACACCCTTGGACATTAACTCAGAGGCCTCCCCCTGTGAAGCACCATAGCCCTCAGCACCGAGGGCGCTCACGATTTTAGCTCCGATACCGGTAGACCTTATTACCAGTCCTTTCAGGTCTTCCATCTGACGCACCGGTTTTTTGGTAGTAAAAATAACGCCTGGGCCGTGAGCATGGAAATACAGAGGGTGCACATCGTCAAGTTCGGCAGGTTTGAATTTATTGTAGAAGTCATTGGCCACTTTGGTGGCTACCCAACCGTTGGGATAACCATGAGGAAGATCAATTAGTTCGCAGGCAGGGAAGCGGCCTGGTGTATAGGCAAACACGGACATGCCGATATCAGAAATCCCTTCAACTACGCCATCATAGACCTTGGCTGCTGGAGTGAGTGACCCTGCAGGATAAAAATTTATCTTCACCGCACCGTTGGTGCGCTTCTCAATTTCCTTTATCCATTCCTGAGCTAATACGGAGTGAAAATGCGTCGGCGGGAAGAAACAGCTATAAGAAAGCTCAATAACCTCAGCCTCCGGTTCTGCAGCCGTACAGGCAGTAAGCAGAGAGGTTACCACCAGTATAACTGCCAACAAAACTGCCAGTGGTTTCCTTTTTATTAATCTGATCTTTTTTCTAGCTTTCAAAAATCTCGGCCTCCTTCAATATTTTCAAACTAATTTATCATACGCTGGCTGATGCGTCAATCAGATACGCTTAACGAAATGCGGATTAGGTGTCGATGAAGTGCTCCTATTAGAAAAGGCGGCGCATACTGGTCATGAAGCATCAAGCAAATAGAAATCCGATAGCTGAAGGGCAACAGAGAGAATGCGTAGACCCTCCCGATAAAATAAGACATGCCAAAAGAAGAGCAGGACAATCCCTGGTCTGCCTGCTGAAAAGATTAATCAAGGGACCGGGCTATCAGTTCCAGGTGATAGTTGCTATCGCCGAAAGCAGTATCGGATGACCTGGCCCGCTTGAAATACAGGTGCATATCGTGGTCCCAGGTGAACCCAATGCCTCCGTGAATCTGCGTCCCTTCGCCGGTAACTCTCTTATAGGCATCACCACAATAGCTCTTGGCCATGGATACGGCCACCGGAGCTCGGGAAGGTTCCTCGTCAATCGCTAGGGCTGCCCATTCCATCAGCGACCTGGCATACTCAAGGTCAGAATACATATCAGCACACTTATGCTTAATAGCCTGAAAACTGCCGATGGGCACGCCGAAGGCTATTCGCTCTTTGGCATAATTGACCGTCATTTCCAGCACCATCTCGCCTCCCCCCACCATTTCCGCACAGAGCGCCGCTGTAGCTCTGAGTGCTGCCTCCTTTAAGATGGGCCAGCCCTGATGCAACTCACCGACAATATTCTGTGGTGGCACGGCAACATTGGTAAAAGACACTTCATACTGCTTTCTGGTTTCATCCATTGTCGTGAGTGGAGCGGCATATACTCCCCACTCATCGGTACTGACCAGGAAAAGGGTGATTCCCTCTTCGGGGTTGGCAGCGCGTTTGGTACGGGCAGCACAGAGTATATAGTCGGCTGCTCTGGCATCAGTGACAAACAGCTTGGTACCGTTGATAATATATTCATCGCGTCGGCTAACAGCCTTAACCTTTATCCCATCAGCCCAAAAGTCTCCATCCTCCTCCAGAACGGCGAGAGTAAAAATTGCCTCCCCGTTAGCTATCTTGGGCAGGTACTCCTTTTTCTGCTCTTCGCTGCCTGCCATGAGAATAGGCATTCCGGCAAGAAGTACCGTGGGAATGAAAGGACCGGGCAGTAAAGCCCTTCCCATCTCCTCGCACAGGATGGTCAGGTCTCTAAAACTCATCCCGGCACCTCCGTATTCCTCCGGGAATACCAGTCCCAGCCATCCCAGCTCTGCCATTTTCTTCCACAACTCGGGGGAATAACCCAGCTCATCCTCCATCATCGCTCTCACGTGTGTTTTAGGGCATTCATTGGTCAGAAAATCCCTGGCTGCGGTCTTGAGCATTTCCTGTTCTTCGCTAAGACCAAAATCCATCTTCAGAACTCCTTTCCCGTGTTCCGGTCATAAACTATCCCTGCCCCAGTATTATCTGGGCAGACCTAATACCCTTTCGGCAATAATATTACGGTTGATTTCTGAAGTGCCCATTTCAATGGTGGCACCCCTGGCTCTAAGCATGCTGTAGACCCAGTCGCCATCATCCAGTGCCAGTTTTGAGCCCTTCACCATCTGAGAGTAGGCTCCTATTATTTCCATTATCAGGTCTCCCTGCCGTTGCCTCATTTCAGCCTGGAAGTTCTTGACTACGGAGGCATCATTGGCAGCGGGGATTCCCTTCCGCATCCTGGCGACCATACGAGCACCGCTACACCTCATTGCCTCACCCTCGATAGCGATTTGAGCTATCCTCTGCCTGAAGGCAGGGTCTTCCCAGACAATTTTGCCGTAACGCCTGGTATTCTTGGCCAGCTCTACTATATCGCTGACAGGTGCGGCACCCAGCATACCTCTCCTGCCCACGCCAATATCGAAACCCTGACCGTAGAAGGCACCACCTCCACTTCTCTCTGCCTGAAGGGCAGTCATGGCTACGTACCAGCCTTTGCCTTCCTCGCCTATTATATTGCGTTGTGGGATGCGCATGTCATCAAAAAACAACTGGCCGAATTCAGCCTCACCACTCATCTGGCGCAGCGGCTGGCGGGTAAAACCGGGGCTACTGCAATCAAAAATGAAGTAGCTCAAATTGCGGTGCCTGGGTGCGGTAAGGTCTGTTTTCGCTGCCAGCAGGCCAAAGTCGGCGAATTCCCACATACTGGTCCAGACCTTCTGCCCATTGACTATCCACTCGTCCCCGTCCTTCACGGCAGTAGTCTGTACATTGGCCAGGTCCGAACCTGCATCTGGTTCGGAGAAGGCTTCCAACCAGCTCTCTTCCCCGCTCAACATCTTGGGAATGAAGCGCTCTTTTTGCCATTCCTCTCCATGAACCAGAAGAGCAGGAGCTACCGCCAGCAGACCCAGAGACAGCGGCCCTCCCGGTGTGCCAATACGGCCCATCTCCTGCCGGATAACGGCGATTTCTTCTGGTGGACGCTCGATACCACCATATTTTTTAGGATAGCCAAACCCCGTATAACCAGCATCATAAAGCTTCTTGGTCCACTGTTTGCCCAATTCATGTGCCTCCCGGCTAAACGGTTCGGGTGGCACATACTCCGGGGTTCCCCACCCTTTGGGCAGATTTGCCTTTAACCAGGCACGTACCTCCTGCCTGAAGGCCGACAGCTTATCTGATTCGTCAGATGCCATATTACCTCTCCTTTCTTTAACTTATTAAAACTCTCCGCCTGCTCATGCCAGGTTTCTCTCTGGCCAGCAAAGCCTTTGAAACACTGATAAAACTCCAGAACTATTATCAAAGAGGCCGGGAGTTTCAGGTGCCGGCCTCTTTATTAATAACTGTTGTTGTCAAGGCTTATCTTACTCCCGTCAACTGTTCCTTCACGTTGAGAGCCAGCCATTTTACACTCGGTACGGGGCGTGCCAGTTTATCGCGTGGCATTACGTGATCGAAACTCGCCTACGACTCGTATTATACCCACATTCATCAATTTGTCAATAATCTCATCACGGCAGCAAAAATAAGGACTTTGACAGAAACAAAGGAGATTGACTGGAAATAAGCCTTGGGACGTCATGCTCGGCATAAGCCTTGCCCGTATCATCGGGACAAGGTTGCGCAACATAGAACAGATCCTCTTAAAGGAAAAAGATGGCCTTTGCTGGAGAAGCGAAGGAACCCCTCGTCTTATTGAGCTTACTTCTGCAAGTATCGTTTTACTCTGGTCAGCAGCTCCTCAGGGGAGACCGGCTTCTCAAGATAATCCTCGGCAGCAAGGTCATAGCCACGACTGCGGGGAATTGATGTCTGCTGACCCCTTGAGGAAAAGCTGGTTAACATGATAACCGGTATTGTGCCGAGCTGGGGGTCCTTTTTCAGTTGTTCCGCAGCGGTAAACCCATCCTTCACCGGCATTATTATATCTAACAGAATTAAATCTGGTTTTTCTGCTCTGGCTTTCCTTAGTCCCTCGTCTCCTTCACTGGCTACGATAACCTCGTAAGACTCTTTTTCCAGGATAGTTTTCGTTGCCTCTACGAAGTCAACGTCATCGTCGACCAGCAAGATTTTGGGTCTTTTTTCCATCTCTTTCCTCCTTGGCTGACTGAGCGTAGTCAACTCAATACGGACTTTTTTTCTTCTTGAGAAGCTTACTGATTCAGATCTGCACCTCCAGAATTATAATACAGGTCGAGGCAATAGTCTAGCCTCCTCGACGATTTCTTCCCAGCCTGTCGTACGCTTTGGTTGCCAGGATTTCACCCACAAACTGTTTGGCACACGAGGTCACGGAAAGGTGACCACTGAGTAATTTTAGTTAGTGTGCGAAGCCAGGTCACCTCGGTAAACCCAGACCGGTTGTGGCAATGATGTTTCTCTGTATCTCCGAAGTGCCGCCAGCAACGGTAGGCTCAGGACTCCAGATATACTCGCGCTCTACCCTGCCCTTCAGTGCTGCCCATTTGGAGCCTCTACACAGTTGACCGTACAGTCCCATAATCTGCATTGATGTGTTGGCAAAGTGCCGGTGGAATTCGGAGCCGTATAACTTGGCTATCGAGGCTTCAGCACCAGGATTGATGCCTCTACTGCGCATTTCGGCCACCCGATACGAAAGTGCTCTGGTTACCCTAATGCCGATGGCTAGCTCCGCTAGTTTCTGCCTGATAAGCGGATTGTTGAACAGGACTTCACCGTGGCGTTGCGTCTCATTGGTGTATTTAATCAATTCATCGAGGATTCGTGCCAGTCCCGCGTAATGAAGGTACCCACCCCTTTCGTACTCCATACTGGCCATCATCGTGTACCAGCCACGGTTCTTCTCACCCAGTATGTTACGCTTAGGAACGCGGACATTATCAAGGAAAACCTCGCAGAAGTGGGAGCCGAAGATGCTGGGCAGCACTCGAACGGTGATGCCTGGCGTTTTCATGTCCATTAGAAAATAACTTATTCCCCGATGTTTGGGTACATCGGGGTCAGTCCTGGTTCCTATGACACACCGGTCAGCATGGTGTGCATAGCTAGTCCAGACCTTTTGACCGTTTAGAATGTAATCATCGCCATCCTCTACCGCTCGGGTCTGGAGGGACGCCAAGTCAGAACCAGCATCTGGCTCACTGAAGCCCTGGCACCAGATTACCTCGGCGTTGGCAATCGCTGACAGATGCTGCTTCTTCTGCTCCTCTGTCCCGAATTGTATGATAGTTGGACCGACCCAGTTGGAACCCATGTAGTGGGCACCACGGGGTTCGTAGAAATATGCCATCTCCTCAGCCAGGATAAACTGCTCCATGTGGCTGGCACCTTGACCCCCGTATTCCCTGGGCCAGGACCTAATCAGCCATCCCTTCTGGGCTAGTTTGCGGGCAAACTGGTTGGTGAATTCCCAGGTTCTATCATATTCATCCTCTGACAGGACAAATATTCCACCAAACCAATCAGGCACCTCCTTTAGTAGATAATTGTGAAGCTCTTTCCTGAAAGCTTGTTCCTCTGCGGTAAAGCTGAAATCCATTTGTTACACCTCCTGCAATGTGAGTTTGTGCTTCTAGGTTCTGTCTCAATATACTCTCTCGCTTATAATGGGAAGCCTTTGGCCAGTTGCCGGGCAATAGTCTCTTTGTGAAAATCGGCATCACCAAAGGCAAGCTCTGCCTCTTTCGCTCGTCTAAAATAAAGTTGCATGTCATGGTCCAGGGTGAAGCCGATGGCACCATGAACCTGGTGGCCGGCAAGACAGACTCGCCGATAGACCTCACTGACCCATGCCTTGGCTATAGCTATCTCCATACTACAGGGAAGACCTTCACTCAGCCGCCATGCTGCTTCGCAGGTAACATATCTCGCTCCATTAACATCAGTTACCATGTCAGCGCAAGCATGCTGGACAGCCTGGAAACTGCCGATTGGCTGTCCAAACTGCTCCCTCTGCTTGGCGTATTCCACCGTCATCTCCAGAACCCGCTGGGCACCACCCACCATCTCGGCACACTGAGCCACTGCCCCGTAGGCGAAAATCTTCTCTACCAGCGGCCACCCATTGTCAAGTTTGCCAAGAATTTTCTTCTTCGGCACCCTGACGTTCTCAAAGACAACCTCGCATTGCTTGTCCCCAGCCATTGTCTTTAACGGGGTGACCTTGATTCCCGGGCTCTTACTATCTATCAGGAAAAGGGTAATCCCTTCTTCCTTATTAGCACCATCTTTGGTCCGGGTAACACACAAGAGATAATCGGCTACGTAGGCATTGGCAACAAAGAGCTTGGTGCCGTTGATAATATAATCGTCCTTATCGGCGGTAGCAGGTACTGCAATCGAGCCAGCATCGTAGCCAGCACTGGGCTCGGTGAGGGCTAGTGCAAGGAGCATCTCACCATTGGCTATCCCGGGTAGAAATTCCTGCTTCTGTTCTTCGGTACCAGCCCCGAGGATAGCCAGACCGCAATGTACCACTGTTGAGAGGAAAGGACCGGGAACCAGTGCACGGCCCATCTCCTCGACAAGAATGGTGATATCAAGCCAGGAGCCACCGGTGCCGCCATATTTCTCTGGGAATACCAGCCCTGTCCACCCCAGTTCCGTCATCTTGTGCCATAACTCCTGGGGGAAGTCGCTCTCGTCCATCTCCATCTCTCTCACCAGTAACCCGGGGCATTCCTTCTCCAGGAAGTCGCGAGCAGCTTTCCTCAGCATTTCCTGTTCTTCATTGAGTTCAAAGTTCATGCCTGGACTCCTTTAAAGTAGATGTATTGTTCAAGTGATTTCATATCCTTAATACATTTCGTGTTATCTTCTTTTACTACGGATTTCATTCTGGGGACAAGTATAATACTCGACAACCCCATCGACAAGTCGGGCTAAGAAAGCTCTTCCTTGAAATGAAAGTACTCCCGTACCAAGGGTACCATGCGGATACTTCAGTGCTATTCAAGAGGTCTGGAAGAAGGACTTCTACACACCTGAGGAAATACAATGGTGGGCCATTCTGGACTCGAACCAGAGACCCCAGTCTTATCAGGACTGTGCTCTAACCAGCTGAGCTAATGGCCCACGCTTATTGTATTTTAGTCCAAGCACACATAGAAATCAAGCTACTCTCTCTGGCTTCTGCTCATTCCAAAGTGGGCAAAAGCCAGGTTGACCAGGCCTACGAAGTCCACAATGGCGAAGATGATGGTTCGTGTTGAGGAGTGCTCCCAGACAAATTCGTTTAGCAGTAGACCGGCTGTGCCAGTAGCAATCAGAACAAAACCTGTCAACTTGATGAAGTTCCGCATGACCTGAAAACGTGTAACAAAAAACCTTAACAACTGGATAGCGAGAGGAAGATAGATTTGCACCGATCTTAGACCGGAGACCGACCTAGGAGTGATGGGTTTTTACACCCAGCCTCTCCCTAGAAAGGAGGTGATCCAGCC
>Ga0068714_10006029_pt1 | contig 12553 bp, 6 predicted proteins | sample MTBNYHSulfiMetaG_FD_62988 | JGI IMG/M metagenome (GOLD analysis project Ga0068714, IMG submission 62988) | Enrichment culture microbial communities from rom New York Harbor, USA that are MTBE-degrading - MTBE-NYH (New York Harbor Sulfidogenic)... | ecosystem: Environmental > Aquatic > Marine >... | reverse complement strand
TGGGTATGTGTGGCTGCCTGATGAGGACCCGGACCACGTGGTGTCCCAGAAGTTATCCCCGTCGTAGTCCCACCGGTATTTCAGGGTGTCGTCGTCCGTTGATCCGCTTCCACTGAAAGATATGGAGGATCCTTCGTTTCCCACGATGGATGTTCCTGCTTCCGCGTTGGGTCGTGTCTCGTCTGTGCGTGGGGCTAGGGCCATTACTGCCTCGATGTACCAGCCAGCTCCGTAGTTGGTCATTTCCCAGCGGTCGTTGGCTAAGTCATAGTCCACTGTGTAGTATCTGAGGGTGTTGGGTGGAGGGTCTGCTGTGTTTGAGCCTTTGTTGTCGTCTGAGTCACTTACCCAGACTCCTAGGTAGTACTCGTCTGTCTCAGTGGCCTTGTCTTTGGTGCTGTCGTACTTGTATCCCCAGCAGGTTATGGCGTGGCCTCCATTGCCACCCACGGGCCTTATGCCTATGGTGACCGCGTAGCCGCTATGTAGCAGGGAGTCTATGCGTGGGAGTATGAGCTCCATGTCCCATTCTTCGTCATAGTAGTCTGAGTATGTCTCAGAAGCATAGTAATCACCGCTTGGGGAGGTTTCCAGGTCTCCGTACTCGGTTCCGTCGAACCACCAGTCCCACCCACGTACCATGAATCCGCCGTCGTCATACCAGTAGTGGTTAAAGTTCTGGAACATCTCGTTGGTGTCCTCCAGCAGCCCGTTGGTGGGGTCGCTGACTATTCCCCAGCCAGTCCACTCTAGGGCGTTGGAGCATGAGGCGGCCCAACACATGTCGTCATCGTCGGTGTTGTCAGCTGTCTTCTCTGCGTCGTACCACCAGCCTCCGTGCTCTGTCCAGAGGAAGTAGTCGAACTCGGTTATTATCTGGAAGATGGGTATCTCCGGAAGTACTATTACCGGCGGCTTCCACGGCTCCACTATTATGGGTGTGTAAATCAGCCCATAGTCACTGGACTCGCCGTAATCCTCATGCCAGGGCTCTGCAGCTGTTGAAGGAATACTAGCGATAAACAGTGTCGTTAGAAGCGCGACTAGTGTAAAATAGACTATTTTTTTCCAAGTTTTTATCTCAATCATTTCTTATCTCGAGCGCTTGATATGAACTCATAGAGTCAAGAAAAAGCGCATTTTAATATAGCTATCGTGGTATTTATAGTTGTACGCATGCAATTGTTACTGTTTTTTGATTATTGTGGTTATTACTTTTTTAAGTGTTTTATCCTTCTCGGTTCATGTTAACTTATTTTAATGATTTGATCTAGGGAGGTTGATGCCTGAAGTCGGAAGTCCTTTAGACACTCCCTAGACATGTACCTCACTCATCATTATTAATAAATTGCTTATGATTTAAACATGACAAAGTAGATAAAGAATAATCTACACAGAACATTCACGTACATGAGTAATATCATTCTTACATAATTGCGCGCGCATTTCTTCCATATAACTTCAAGGCTTTAGTGCGCGCACACATGAGCCCTTCCTTCAGTAAACCCCGTATCTGCTGTCGGGGCAGTCATCTTTAGGACAGAAACCCCATGGGTGGGGTAAGCCAAGTCTACATGCGCTGCACTGCAGAATTACTCTAACTGCCCAGTATACACGATTTTCACTGTACTTTACCCTCCTGTATGTTGACTGAAACTCCTTGCTCCAGTAGATGGGCATAGTTATGTCGAGGACAGCGTCTCTCAGTGGGCCCAATAGTCTAAGGTCTACGGCATCAGTGAATTCGTCCTTCTCGATATCGTAGGCAAATACCTGGTCGAAGTATCCTCTCAGCCTAGTCCAATCATGTTTATTGTACTCTGACTTGGGTACAACCAGATTGTAGACTGTCCGGCGATAGTGTTCCCTTCTTCGCCGCCCTTTCTCTACTAGCCGTGACAGGTTTGGCTTGGTCTCGCACTCAGTATAATAGCTCCGCTTATTCCTTCTGTAGCTTACATCTACTCGTAGAGAACCTTGGTTGCCCCAAGGCAACATATGGCTCTCGTACCAGCAGCGACTGCCTCCTGCGTGGTGCCTCTTGACGGCATCTTTGAGGGCTAGGTGAAGATCCGATTCAACCATAAAGTATTCACCACACTGCGCGTGCAACTTTTACTCCTTCATCTCTATTCATTTGGTGCTCACCTTACTAGTTTGATAGGCTAACATTGAGCGATAATGGGTCTCAACATAACCGGTTTGCGTAGCCATGACCTGGCGAACCCTGTCCTTTAGGCGTCTACTTCGTTCTCCCACTGTCTGGCTGTGAGCATCGATAAGGTTTGGAATCTTCCTAGGGTTCAAAACAGCCTTATCGTTACGGTAATACACCGCTGGGTGTTCAGTCCCAGTCGTTATCGCGTTTACTATTTCTTGAACATCTTTTTCCATCCTTTTCCGCGTATATCTCGGCGCCTGGTCAGGGTATATTCGAGAAAGGGTGAGAGCGGAATCCCTCAATCTTAGCGACTCTTCATCACCCGGGTTCAATGCATGAGCCTTGTCCAGGCATTTCACTGCTTGACCATATTGACCTATGCGATAGTATGCGTCTCCCTTCAGGAACCATGAATGTATCTCATCTGGATCGATGTCTGTGACTTTGTCTAGGTAATGTATTGCGTAATGGTATCTTCCCTGTTTATAGTAGACTATGGCTTTTAGGGTGTAGAGTTCTTCCAGCCCATGCCCAAGTCTTATAGCCTGGTCCAGGCATTCCTGTGCGGCGATGTATTCCCTCGCCTTGTAGAATTCCTTAAAAAGTTCCAGCCAAGCCTGCGTATCTTTTACATCCATTTCTTGTGCTTTCGCAAAGTCGTACAGGTTCTGATATTCATCTACAGAACCATTTTCTGATTGAGAGATGCTCCTTTCTTGTATCATTATGCTCACCTAAGCCTGCGCGTGTTCACTCATCTCGGGTATTCTCCTCGGTTTCAATGTTTGAGCTCTCAAGGTACTTTTTCAGTTTTATTTGATGTGCTCTAGCATAGGCTGTGTCTTCTTTGGTGGGTCTTAACCCGTTTAGGTAGTCACGGTATATCCTGCGGCGCCGGTCATACTTCTCGGGATTAGCTTTGGCCATGTAGCCTTCAGGGAAGCCGAGGCCAGCCCATTTCTGCATGGCGTATGAGCCTCTGTCGTAGGGGGGTGGGTAGTCGCCCTGGAGTATCTCTTCATCGGTCTCCCATTTTTCATTCTCAGATACCTTGAGTTCCTCCTGATGATGCTCCTCTGGACTCATATTTTCACATCCTCATCATCATGTAGTGTTACATAAACGCACGCAGCCCCACGCCATTCAGCTATGAATGCAGTTAGTAGGGGAGCCTCATAGGGTTCGAGCTTCTTATACGTCCGATGGACTTCGTTTTCTTCATCAGACATAATTCTATAACGAATTTGGGAATATTTTAAAATACTTATATTCCATTACGGAATATGGTGTTTTGGTTGATCGAACCGATTCCTCCTATAAATAGCTTAAAGGATGAGATACGGGATGCAATGGAAAAGTTAGGAGTGTCTCAGAAGGAGATAGGTGACTTACTGGGCCTAACTCAGTCAGCAGTCTCAAAAATAATTAAAGGCACTAGAGACATGCGGTACAGCGAAGCTGAGCAGATTATATCGTATCTGCTGCGCAGAATCTCCATTCTACCTTATGAAGCTAAGGTGAGAGACATTGCAGTTAAGGAGGATGAGCTTGAATGGGCATTTATGGATGATAAACTGGTTGACATCGCTGAGAGGATGTTCAAGAAAGGCTTCAGCCAGATGCCCGTGAAGGATCGTGAATCAATGAAGTGTTGTGGCGTGCTTACAGATCTTTCCATCCTAAGGCTCATGTTGTCATCCTCAAATCTTTCTTCTTTGAGAGAATTAGCTGAGTCAAACTTATCCGAATTAGGGGCCATAGATGATTTCAGTTCACTGCCTCCCGATGAACATCTGATTGAGGCAGCCAGAATACTGTTAAACAAGCCAGCGGTACTTGTTGAGTTTAGAGGCGAAGTCACAGGAATAGTAACAAGAGCCGATTTCATTAAACTGCTGAATGACCATCCACCATTCTAAAAACTTGATGAAACAAGTTTGTTCCACACACATGCGCCAAACAGCGCGCACGCGAAGGTGGTTCAGGTTGGTTGTGAATGTGGTTCTTGATGCTCAAGGTGATGAAGGTGATTAATCCTGATGCTCCTGTGATGAAGGGGCTTCAGTTGATGCTCAAGGTGGTCATGGTGGTTCCCATATGTATACAATACGCGTGTGCACCGTGCGCGGTCACACCATCAGGAACATCAAGTGCCACAGGGAACTATCACCACCCTCACCATCACTGCGTGTACCGTCAACATCACCAAGTGTATCTACGCCCTTACCGAAGGCACCATCACAACGACTGAGAGCACCCTGACTGCTCCCAGCGCTCGCACACAGTCATTGATAGAATAGAGGTTGCCTTAAACTCTCTATAAAAAACACACACGCTTATCATATTTTATTCTATAAACACCCAGTATCCTCTATCCATGTACATTACTTCTAGTGTGTTTAAGCTGCCTAATCCTTTAAACCAATAAGAGTATTCTTTTGTTTCGTCACTGTAACCATATATGTATTTTATTTCCACACCTGATGAGGCGATATAGTCCTCCACTGTTACGCATTGAGTTGTTGATATTAGATTCCACCCTACGTTCAACGAGGTCATGTTAATTGGGCTATGATTATACTCGACATCGAATTGTGTGGTTACTTTTATCCAATATCCAGCGCCATCCTTGATGTTCTCCAAAGTAGTGTAAGGGGTATGTAACCAGAAATACCAGCTACCAGCTTCATAGCCATAGCATGCCTCAACCTCATCCAGGTTACCGGTGAAGACATCCTCGATATCCTTGTTATTGTTTGGCAGTGCCATCAAGTTCCATCCTTCATTAAAGTGGCGCTGTGCGTGGGATATGTCTGAGGTAGTAAAGCTCCAGACGGGGCTCATAACGGTGTATGTTCCGTCACTGACCTCGATTCGCCAATAATAAGTCGTGTTTTCCACCAAATTTTCATACACATAGAATTGCTCGGTCAAGTTCTCGAGAAGCAGCAGAGGATCTGGTAAAGAACCAAGATACAAGTTGCAGAGTAGGGTGTCATGGTCCTCGTCATATACTTCCCATGAGAGTATACTGGAGCAAGGTACCCCAGCTTGGTTATCCTGAGGGTATATTGGCTGGGGCTGGGCTGGGGGCTCGTTATCTATCTTAAAGATTATCGTGTAGTTGCCCCCAGATGATATGGCGATGTTTCTCTGATCCGAGTAATGTGCCTGATCTTTCATCCATTCCTTAAACACATGATAGGGGTTTCCGTCGTGACTGGGTGCAGCCGCTGTGTGATCGCCGTATAGCCCTGTGAAATACGCTGGAGTAATGTAGCTTTCATCGTCGATAACTACACCCACGTTCACACTGGAGTTACATGATACACAGTATGCAGTGATCTCTACACTATAGGTTACATCGTTAAAGACGGCTTTCAGTGAACCTGCCCCTGAGACAAGAACCATTGTTTCCTCACTGGTACTATTCTCGACTGCCAACATTCCTTCTGTTTCCCAGTGATCAAATTCGTAGCCAGGATCAGCTAAAGCGGATATGTTTTTCATTATTGGAGAACTGATGCTATAGTTCATCTCCCAGACGACGTCCTCATTCACAAGAACACTTGAACCGTAATTTATCGCACATTTTTCCGTGGGATCAGCGTAAAATGTAATTTTAGCTTCGTAGACTGATTTTAGCCATCCATCTCCATCGACATAGGCATATGTGGTTTGAGTGACGTTGTCCGGAATATAGACTCCAGTGTCAGCTTGGCCAATGTTGTCGTACTCCCAGTGGTGAAACCTGTAATCAGTGTAAGGATTGGCGGTGATCTCGTATGTCCCATCCGTGAAATATCCTGTCTTATCGTGATTATAGCTCACGCCGTCGAACTGGATCGTGGCTGGAGAGTTGGTGTAGAAGCTGACCGTGTTATTGGATAGAACCGTTAATAGCTCGTCGTCATAGCCAACATTATTATTTTCTCCATTGTCGAGGGGCTCCGATACCTTATTCTCACTGTCGATGATCCAACCAACATAGTAGACGCCGTCGGTCACCTCTGATGGTATGGTCCCTGACCAGTATGCAGTTACATAATTGAATGGTGTAACATTACTGATCTCGGTGCTCCCCAGGTTAAGGTCGTCAACGGTTATGATATCGTCATCTGAGAGATAGTAGGAGACAGAGAATGCTTCGGAGTTGCCTGTGCCGATGTTTCTTACGTCATACCACAGGTCCAGGATCGTCTCCCCAGGGTCTACGGTGCTTGGAGAGAACCCCGAATACAGCTGACCATCATCTATCAGGTTCGCATAATCAATGGGAACTGAAGCTGATGATAGCCATGAGACCAAAGTGCTGTATTTGTTCGAGTTAATCCTTGTACCCCAATTAGGATATGTTCCTCCGCCTCCATTCGTGTGAACTGTTAAAATGTATTCAGCCTCATCTTGGCTGTCCCAATACCAGACCGGTGAGCCGCTCTGACCCCCATATGTATCCAGCCAATAATAATGAAGGTACTCGTCCGCCTCATAACCATAATCGTATGTCCAGTACATCGCATAGCCGTCACTTAGGTCACCTGGATACCCTGCCGTGTATAGCACTCCTGAGTACACTGGATTAGTATAAGCATACGTGGCGAACCCCATCCACCCAGTATAGTCACCCACGTTCCTGTCTAAAGTAACTAGAGCAAGATCATACTCGGTGTACCCGTAAACCACCCAGCCAGTAAAGGAAGCCATTCCAGCAGCCCAGGCATGGTAAAATGGTTTGTAACCTAAATCATATCCAGGGATGACCAATATACCTGATGCCCAGAAACCATTCCCTACATCATAGACACAGTGCCCGGCGGTCAGCACATTGAAGCCGTGATTCGTGGCACTGACAATCGCCCCAGTACCCATTGAGATGGAGTTGTCAGGCCAGAAAGTGAAAATTTTACACACCGAACTGAAAGGATAAACATATGTTTCGTTAACATAGTACCTATCATCTGACCCGATTATACTTTCCAACTTGTAACTGCTTGTCTGAATAATCTCATGATTAGATGTCTTATTCTTATCTTCAGCTCCGATACTATCATATTTTAGTGTTTTTTCTTCCCCCCTACTCAAATCATATGATATTATTTTGCTACACTCTGTTTCATTAATGTCTTTAACTTGATTAATTTTAGGCTTCTTTTCTACTATTTTATCTGAAAGCTCTTTAACATCCATCTTCATCTCATCATTATCAGACCTACGTGCCAATGCCCCAAGGTAATAAAATTGGGTCAATAGAATTCCAATTAACATCATACGCATCATGAGAAACTGGTATTTCATGATGAAAGTTTCACTAAATAAGTATTTTAAATTTTAGGTTACAATAGTCGCAATCATTATCACTAACACTATGTGATGGGCTACTTTAGCGCATATAGAGAAGCGTTAAAAGTTCTGTAAAACAAATAAAATCTAAATGGACAAAAATATTGCATTTTAGAACAGAAAAATTTTCATATATTTCATATATCAATATTTTTTAATTATTCTCATTTAATGAGATTAACTTAACATCTATTCGGTTTAGAGTTAAAGGTGCGTTAACATATATCTAACAAACAGTGTTTTATTTATCAAAAGTTTCTTAAACTTGTTATATATTAGGAATATGGAACAGAGATGAATAAACATATATTAAATAGTAGACAGATGAATACAAATTCTCGTAAATCATTCTTCACATTAACGTTAATCGCAGTATTGCTGACTGCGTTTTCCTTACATATAGTTTATGCGGCATCCGACTTGGTAAATGAAGAGTTACCTACATCAGATATTGGTACAGTCTCTCCTGGAACGCCTATTGTTCTTGAATTTGGAGCTGAGTATGTTGAATCTGTGCAATCTACTATAATGATTTTAGTAAATTATAATTCAACTGGTTCGGTTTATGATAGTTTTGTCGCTATAATGGCTGGAAGTGATGTAACCAGCCAGTTTAATGTTTACGATAATGGGACTCAGATCCAAATACAGGTCGGTAGTACATCTCTATCTCCTGCAAATGGGATTTTACACACAGAGCTTACTTTCCTCACTGAAAGTAGATCTGGAAACTATGAGTTTGATTGGGTTGTAATATTTTTATACACACCCCCAGAAATTCCTCCTTACCCCCCACCTTTTCCTATCATAGAGTCTTATTCTGGATCAACTAGTTACTCTGTAGACGCTACGCCTCCTGTAATAACGATCATTTCTCCGGAGGACGTGACCTATGCATCAACATCGGTATCTCTCAACTACACTGTTGACGAGCCAACATCTTGGGTCGGCTACAGCCTCGATGGGGCAGCCAACGTCACACTAAGTGGGAACACTACCCTCTCAGGCTTGAGTGATGGCTCACACACCCTTACATTATACGCTAATGATGATGTAGGTAACACAGGATCATCTTCTATTATCTTCGATATTGATACTACGCCTCCAGTTATCGCTATTATTTCCCCCGAAAACAAGACCTACGCCACAATATCGATACCCCTCACATACAAGGTAAATGAGCCTGTATCATGGGTTGGTTTCAGTGTTGATGGGGGAGGTAATTTCACACTGGCTGGGAACGCGACTCTCCTAATTTCAATTGAAGGATCGCATACTTTCACAATCTATGCTACGGATGATGTTGGAAACACGGGATCATCTTCCGTTATCTTCAGCATTGATACTGTGCCTCCTAGCGTTACGATCACTTCACCTGAGAACAAGATATACAAGTCAACGTCAATGCCTCTCACATACACTGTAAATGAGCCAACGTCAGAGGAAAAGTACAGCCTCGATGGGGCATCCAACGTCACCCTTACAGGGAATACCGTACTATCAGGGTTAACAGATGGCCCACATACTATCACAATATATGCTACAGATATGGTGGGCAACACAGGGTTCTCCACAGTATCTTTCAGCATCGTGCCGCCAGAACCTGAAGTCTCCCTTTCAGAGCCTGGCGGACCTGTTGGCAGCGTCGTCGATGTCTCGGGTAAGCACTTCACACCAAGCGAGCCGATAATATCGGTATCGCTTGACGGCACAGTGTGCGCCATTCTTGACCCAATTATTGTGGATGGTGACGGAAACTTCACGGGGTCCTTTGTTGTTCCTTCGGTTCAAGCCAAGGGTCAATACTATGTGAATGTCACCGATGCCTCAGGTAAGTATGCTTTAGCTGATTATGAGGTGATAGGGCTATCTAACCTAGTCTTAGGGGAAGACGTAGTCCTCACAGGCTCCTCTCTCCTGGTTGAAGGTTCGAACTTTACCAAGTTCAGCGGTGAAACCGTGTATCTGGAACTCTGGAATATTGCTAAGACAAGTCTTGTGCTAAACTGGGGCGAATTATCAACTGACTCGCAAGGAGAGTTCTCCGATAATGTAATAGTGCCATTGGTGGCGAACGGCGAATACGCTGTCAGGGCCCATCAGGAAGATTACTATATTGAGGCTTGGGGCCAGGTCACCATAAAGACCCTTACACTAACACTTTCCCCCACTACTGGCCCAACGGGCACCAATGTAACGGTATACGGTACCGGCTTCACGGTGTCGGGTAAATGGAGTGCCATGTTCGGCTTGGAAACACTGTTCACGGACATGGATGTTGATGTCAACGGAGAGATGTTGGAACACTTCATAGTACCCACAACCACTCCAAAGGACTATACGGTTACAGTGGTCGATGAGACCACAGGCTTTACAATAGAGGAAACATTCACAGTGACAGACAAAACGAAGTTCCTCTCTTCACCAAGGCTGCTAATTGACAAGTCAGTCTCTCACAACGTCACAGTTTGGGGGCAGTTCTTCACCCAAAGAGAGGGAGTAGAAGTATATCTCACCCTGAAGAACAGCACCTTCTCAACGAGTTTAACCACCATATCCCTAGGCCCTGACGGCAGCTTCGCGGGATGGTTCCTTTTCCCCGACGTGAGCTACGGAGCCTACAACATAAGAGCGGAGGACGAGTACGGCCTACACTCAACATCAAAGATCATACTACGTGCACCATCCACCCCGAGTAACTGGACCATGTACATGTATAACCCTGTGCACAGCGGCACAACGGATGAAGTGGTTGAGCCCCCTCTGATCCATCTCTGGAACTACACCACTGGAGGAAGCGTATACTCATCACCAGCCGTATACGAAGGCAGGGTGTACTTCACCTCCGAGGACGGTTGGCTCTACGCCATCAACGCAACCACAGGGGAACTTGCCTGGAGGCAGATCTTCGGAAACACCGGGTCCAATGTCTATAAGATGCATTCTAGTCCAGCTGTAGCCGATGGCATCGTCGTCGTAGCCTCGAACATGCAGATAGTTTGGGGCTTCAACGCCACTACTGGTGAAATAACATGGGAATACACTTCGTATTTAGCTGGCTCTTGCTCGTCGCCCACAATCAAAGATGGAATAGTGTATGTAGGAACATATGGTGACCAGATCTATCCTAATGTCCACGCCATAAACCTCTACACAGGGGCCTGGGTTTGGAGTAAGAGGGTGGACGGATACGATGTCCAGTGCTCCATAACGGTGGCAGACGGCAAGGTCTTCTTGGGCACAATGTCCCCCGGAGACTACGGAGTCCCCGATTCTAATAATATCTATGCGCTTAACGCTGCCAATGGCAACATCCTATGGGGCTACATGACCGGTTACTGGGTCGACTCCACCCCATCATACTATAAGGGAGTGGTCTACATAGGGTCCAGAGACAGCTACACCTACGCTCTTAACGCTTCCACAGGCACTCTTATATGGAAAGCGTTAACAGCGGGCACCTACTCCCCGGCTGTAAATGAAGGCATGGTGTACATCGGCGCCGAGTCCGGCTTATACGGAGTGCAGGCTCTAAACGCGACCAGCGGGGCACTCAAATGGAGGTTCGGCCAGACCCAGACAGGGGACTGGCAGACACGCTTCACTTCAGCACCCATCATCAGCGGAGACGTTGTATACATCGGCTCAGCCGATGGCAAGATGTATGCACTGAACTCCAGCAGTGGCGCCATGCTATGGAACTACAACACAGGTTTCCCGATAGGCGACATCCCCGGAACAGCTTCAGCCATAAGTAACGGCGTGCTATACTTCGGGTCAGGCAACGGTAAAATGTATGCCTTTGTTGAGCCAAAACCATACAACATAACTGTGGCCGCGACAGGGTTACCGTCCCAAGCTTACACCAGCGTCTACATTGACGACGTTGACCAGGGAGTAGAGCTATTTGGCGGCGAAGAGATAACCTTCGAGGTCTCAGGTGGAATAAGCCACAAGGTAGAAGTCGACGACTACATAGGCTCAACAGGCACCAATTACTTCTGCTCGGATAGCACCTGGGACACTACGATATTTGGAGACCAGTACCACACTTTCGTCTATGAAGAGGAGAAGATCATCATAGACGAAGTCAGTGTTACTGACACAAGAGCCAGCGTCGACGACACGATCCCTGTAGGCTTCCACGCCAGCTGGTTGTCCAACAGCTCGGATGTCACCAGCGGAACAGTGTATGTGAACACCACTGCTTATAGTCTTGACGAGTATGGGTGGGCGAGTTTCACAGACTCATCATCCTCAGTCACCAGGAAGACCTACACGGTTACCGGAGTCGACTGCAACGGAGTAACTCTCTATGAACAAACCGTTGAAAACCCGGAGATCATCTGGGACAAGCTGGTAGTTGAGGATATTACGGCATCTGACAACCGTGTAGATGTAGGCGACAGCGTCACAATAGAAGCAACTATCTCATACGCCTATGATGATGCATCTTTCACTAATGGACAGGTATCCATCAATGGGTTACAGGCAACTTATATAGGCGGTGGATTATGGCAGGCACCCGTGTCCAAACAGACAGTACAGAATATAACATACAATCATGTAGACGCTGTTGACAACCTGTATGGGTTAGAGGTCGTCGACCAGAATGGCTCAACTGAAGTCATCTGGGACCAGATAGTGGTCTACTGGGAGGAAGTCGACGACACTAGAGTAGATGTGGGGCAGCCCGTTAGATGGACAGTGAAGGCTGTACTGGACTACGATAACCACGTCTTAGTTGACGGCGACACCCTTGAGTGTGCCTGGGGAAAACTTGGGCCAGCTGACACCGTTGACTGGGTAATCGACCACACCGAGACAACAGTGAAATCGGCAGTAATAGGCTCTTGGAGCGGCTACGAGGCTACTTACGGAATCTCGGCAATAATTGAGAACATTACCGAGACACAGGTAATATGGGATAAAGTTGAGATATACGCCTCAGGAGCTGTTGACACCAGAATAGATGTAGGCACTGGCACCAAGATATGGTTCAAGCTCAGATACGCCTTCGACCAAGCAGACGTGACCGACGGATCGGTATAC
>Ga0068714_10006028_pt1 | contig 12554 bp, 7 predicted proteins | sample MTBNYHSulfiMetaG_FD_62988 | JGI IMG/M metagenome (GOLD analysis project Ga0068714, IMG submission 62988) | Enrichment culture microbial communities from rom New York Harbor, USA that are MTBE-degrading - MTBE-NYH (New York Harbor Sulfidogenic)... | ecosystem: Environmental > Aquatic > Marine >... | reverse complement strand
GGGGTCATGACCGCGGCGGCGCCGGCAGCCACGCCGAAGAGGGCAGCCTTGGGCAGGGGAAAGTCCCTGATCAGCCCCAGCACCACGCCGGCCACCATGCTGTCTCCTGCCCCCACCCGGCTCCTGATGCGGACGGTGGGAGAGGGCATCCTCCTGGTCTCGTCCCGCGCCACGAGGAGGGCCCCGGCCGATCCCATGGAGACCAGGACCGCTTCGGCCCCTCCCCACTCCAGGATCTGGCGGGCCCCCTCGGCCTGCTTCTCCTCGTAGACGCTCTCCTCCTCCGCCACAGACGTTCCGGTGAGGGCTCCGAGCTCCCGGAGGTTGGGTTTCACCAGAAAGACCCCTTCCTCCAGGCCCTCCTTCAGGGCGTCGCCGGAGGTGTCCAGGATGAAGCGAATCTGGCGTTCCCGGGCGATTGCCGCTGCTCGGGCGTAGAAATCCGTCGGCACTCCCGGGGGCAGGCTTCCACTGGCCACCAGGTACTTCGGCGGGGGATCGAGCTCGGTCAGGGCCTCCAGACAGGCCTTCCACTCCTTTTCAGCGACCTCGGGTCCCTGCATGGAGAATCGATACTGGTGGCCCTCCTCCTCTTCCTCCTCCCGCACCGTGAGATTCTCCCGCGTCCATCCTTCCATGTCCATGGGGCAGCAGGTCAGGCCCTCCTCCTCCAGGAGCTCTCCGAGAATCCGACCCGTGGGTCCACCCGCCAGGTAGAGGGCCACCGAGTCACCGCCCAGGCGCTCAAGGGCCCTGGAGACGTTCAGTCCGCCTCCTCCAGGCTCCCGCCGGGGGGGGGCGCAGCGAAGCTTCCTGTCCGGGGCCACTCGCTTCACTGCGGTGGATTTGTCGATGGCGGGGTTCATGGTGAGGGTGACGATGTCCGTCATGCTCGCCTCCTTGCTTCCTTCTGAGTGCGCCCTCGGGAAGGGGGAGCCAGAACCCATAACGTGGCATGGAAGAACCGGTGAAGCCACAGACCAGGTTGGAAGGGGGGGATAGAGATTCCGATGGAGCTGACCGCCGGGTGGTGCCGGCCCCGGGCGGTGCACACCACGCCGACCGAAGGCCTTCCCTCGATTCGAGCTACGTCCTGCATCCAAATCCATCGGGATCTCTATCGGCCATCTCCACCGGGGTCAATAGCCGGGGGCGAGGCCTTCGGCCCAGGTTGATTGCATGGGACACGAGCAGCTCAAGGAGAGCATGATGATGCGAAGCACCAAAGAGGTCATGGGATACACGCTCAAGGCCGCGGACGGAGAGATCGGCCGCTGCCGGGACTTCCTCTTCGACGACCAGCAGTGGGCGGTGCGCTACATGGTGGCAGACACCGGGAAGTGGATCCCTGATAGGAAGGTCCTCATCTCACCCCTCTTTCTGGGGGAGCCCGAATGGGCATCCCGACAGTTCCCGGTCCAACTCACCAAGGACCAGATCGAGAACGCCCCTTCCGTCCGGGAGGACGAGCCCGTCTCCCGGCAGCACGAGGTGAACGTCCTTCGTCACTACGGTTTCCCGTACTACTGGGTTGGCGAAGGGCTGTGGGGGTTGGAATCCTCGCCTTCAGCCCTGCGTGAGGTGTCTGCCGAATGGATCACTATCCCCCCGGAGCCGAAGGGTGATCCCCATCTACGCTCGGTGGAGGAGGTCACGGGCTACCACATCGAGGCCACCGATGGAGAGATCGGCCACGTGGAGGAATTCGTCCTGGACGAGGACACGTGGGTCCTGCGTTACATGGTGGTGGACACCCGGAACTGGCTTCCGGGCCGGAAGGTGCTGGTTTCCCCGGCATGGGTGCGGGGCTTTGATTGGCCCGCACAGAAGGCCATGGTGGAGCTCACCAGGAAACAGGTCCAGGCAAGCCCCGGGTACGACGCCGACAAGCCTATCAACCGGGAATACGAGACCCGACTGTACGACTTCTACGGTCGCCCGGTCTACTGGGAGTGAGGAGCGCCCCGCCGGGCCGGGGACTCCCCGCGGGGCGGGGGAGACCCCTTCCGGGCCACCGGAGACGTTCACCCGGTCCGAAAGAGCTCGGAAGCTAGTCTTCGTCCGCTCTCCTGGAGGCCCGGTGGAGGCGAAAGACCCGGACGGCCTCTTCTCTGCGCCGGACTTTCAGCTTCCTGAGAATCTGGTGAACGTGGCTCTTCACGGTGCCCTCCGAGACGTAGAGCCGCCGTGCGATGTCCTTGTTGGTGAGGCTCTGCTCCAGGAGGGCCAGGACGTCCCGCTCCCGGGGCGTAAGGTCAATGACGCTGGCGGGGTCCAGTCCCCGGTCCCGTACCAACTCCGCCAGCTCTCCCAACCTGGTGATGAGGAGATGGACGAGCCTCATGGAGACCAGCGCCTCGCCCCGGGCCATGAGACGAAGCGCCAGGCGAAGCCCCTCGATGCTGAACTCCCCCAGGGTGAAGCCGGATGCGCCGTTCTCCAGGTACTTCAGAATGGTAGCCTCGTCCTGCGGAAGTCCGGTGACGAGGAGATGAGGCCGGTTCCCAGGATCCCGCTCCCTCAGCCATCGTGAGACGGCGAGGATCTCAGGGGTCTCCATGTGGGCGCTGGCCACCACGAAGTCGATCCCGCCCGCTTCCATCTTCCGCTTCGCCTCCCCGGACGAGGTGGCGGTGTCCACAACCCGAAAGTCCGCGGCCTCCGCCAGGGTCCTTCCAAGAGCCTCGCACGTGGCCTGGTCCCTGTCCATGACCAGGAGGTGCCAGAGCTTGTTGCCGATCGCCACGCTGGCACCATCCATGGCTGAAGGGTCGCGAGGCGGAAGTCCTGCCTTTTCCAGTGCCTGGAGGCCGGGCCAGAGATCCACGACCGTCCAGTCCTGGTCCCGGGCCAGGGTTCTGAGGAGCCCCAGGACCTCGGCAAGGAGGGCCGTCATGGCATCGGAGAGGGCGGCATCGGCCGCATCGGGTTTCTGGTCGGGCGCGCCCGCACAGGTGGGTGTCGCTCCCTCACGACTTCCAAACTGCAGGGAGAGTCCGAGATCCGGCGTCGCGTGCATTCCTTCAAGCACGGGATGGGATCCCACCGTGCGCAGGTGGGCCAGCTCCAAGAGGGAGCGGAACCCGTCGTTTCCGGCCAAGCTTGCGAGGCGGGCGTGGATCTGGCCGAAGACACGCTCGGCGGCGGCCACCATGGCTTCCGGAGAAGCGGAACCGGGCTGGTCCTCCTCCGAGCCAAGGGCACCCGCACCTTCCGCCAGGATCTCCCGTGCAATCCCCAGGAGCTCCGGGGCAGCCGACGGTCTGTGCAGGGTCACTCGTCCCTCCTCCCCCGTGGCACTGAGATGGGTCTCTTCATCCTCTCGCATCCCAGGCTTGGGTGATCTCCGGGGTCAGGGAGGGCTGGAGGGCGAGGATCTCTACCGGAATCTCCACCCGGATGGTCTGCCTCGATGAATGGTGAACAATAAGCCGCCAGCGCTAGGATTTCCACGCCGCTTGTGAAAGGAGGATCCCCATGCCAGAGAAGTCTTCCCCTCGTCGGGGAGCCGAACCCCCAGGTTCCTCCCGCTGGCTCGTCTGGGCGCTCCTGGCAACCCTGAGCTATCTGGCACTGCGGCCGTTCTGGGCCCCGGGCCCGGAGGGCACTCCGGTGTCGTACTCCCAGCTCCGGCAAGAGATCGCTTCCGACAACGTTCTGGACGTGACCATGCAGGGGAGGGACATCAGGGGGACCCTGAGGGAACCCATCCCGCAGGTGCAGGGGGGCGACACCGTCCTGGTGACCCGGTTCCTCTCGACCGTACCTGCTCTCGGGGATGACGCTCTCCTCCCGCTTCTCCTGGAGCGCGACGTGCAGGTGGACGTGGTCCTGGAGGAAGATGCGGCCTGGATCCAGCTTCTCGTCATCGGCGTCCTTCCCTTCCTCCTCCTCGGGGGCGTTCTCTACGTGTCCATGAAGCGTTCCGCAGGGGCGGCCCAGTCCCTCCTTTCCGTGGGGCGCAGCGGGGCCCGGAAGTATCGGAGGGAAGAGTCGGCCACCACCTTCGAGGACGTGGCTGGAGCCGCAGGGGCCAAGAAGGAGCTTCAGGAGGTGGTGGAGTTTCTCAGGGACCCCAAGCGGTTCCACGATCTCGGGGCCGGGGTGCCCAAGGGAATCCTGCTGGTGGGACCGCCTGGGACCGGTAAGACTCTTCTGGCCCGGGCGGTGGCGGGGGAAGCTGTCGTCTCCTTCTTCATCATCACGGGGTCGGACTTCATGGAGATGTTCGTGGGTGTGGGGGCCAAGCGGGTCCGCGACCTCTTCAAGCAAGCGAAGGAAGGAGCGCCCAGCATCATCTTCATCGACGAGCTGGATTCCATTGGCCGTCACCGGGGCGCGGGGCTGGGAGGAGGCCACGATGAAAGAGAGCAGACCCTCAACCAGCTTCTCTCGGAGTTGGACGGGTTCGAGCCTGCGGAAAACGTCATCGTCCTTGCGGCCACCAACCGTCCCGACATCTTGGATCCCGCCCTTCTCCGGCCGGGCCGCTTCGATCGCCGCATCGCCGTGGACCTCCCCTCGGCCGGCGAGCGCCTCGAGATCCTGAAGCTCCACGCCAGCGCCATGCCCCTGGACCCGGAGCTGGACCTGGAGCCCATGGCGAGAGGTACGCCGGGGTTCAGCGGCGCTGACCTCAAGAACCTGTTGAACGAGGCAGCCCTCTCCGCCGCCCGTGAGAGCTCGGAGAAGATCGAACCCCAGGATCTGGAGTCCGCCCGGGACCGAATCCTCATGGGCCTGAAGCGGGAGGGTCTTGCCTTGACGGACGAGGAGCTCCGCCTGCTGGCGTACCATGAGGGCGGCCACGCCGTGGTGGCAGCGGCACTCCCCCACACCGATCCCGTTCACAAGGTGACCATCGTGCCCAGGGGAAGGGCCATGGGAAGCACCCACCAGCTCCCGGAACGGGAGCGCTACCTCTGGCGCCGGGAAGACCTTATGGACCGAATCGCCATGACCCTCGGCGGTAGGGCCGCCGAGGGCCTCGTATTCGGAACCGCCACGTCGGGGGCTGAAGACGATCTGGAGAAGGCCACCAAGCTTGCTCGGACCATGGTCCTCCGCTGGGGTATGAGTCCCGATCTGGGGCCCTTCGCCTCAGGGGCCCGGGAAGAGCAGGTATTCCTGGGAGAGGAGATCGCCCGCCGCAGGGACTATAGCGAGGAGACGGCCCGGGAAGTGGATCGGGAGGTGCGCCGCATCCTCCGGGAGGCCTCCCATCGAGCCAGGGAAACGCTGGAGTCGAGCCGGGACGCCCTGGACCGCGTAGCCGATCTCCTCCTGGAGAAGGAGGAGATCACCGGCAAGGAAGTCGAGCAACTCCTGGAAGCTGCCGAGTAGTCGTTCAACTCACCGACCAACCCCAGGGCGCCCGCCACGAAGTCGTCGGCGGAGGCGTGCCGCCTCCAACCTCACTGGGCATACCCTCTCGGCCCACGTCTCCTGAAGGGAGTTCGACCAGTCCGTCGCCGTGTCCTCCTGGAGTATCGCAGTGGCGCGCCCCCCATGATCACAGGGTGTGAACCCTACGGAGGTCCGGAAAAGCCCAAATTCCCGAACCCTTCAGGATCCCGACTCAGCCTTCTCGACACGCGTCAGGCCCTGCCGTGCAGCCTCGATCCAGGGTTCGAAGTGGGGGTCGGCGGAAGACCACAGCTCCAGGGACCATCCGTAGTAACGGCGGGCTGACTCCCGTTCCCCCCGCCGCTCGTACAGGGCGCCGGCATGGAGGTAGGAGAGAGCTTCCAACGCAACCGGGCGCCGAAGAGCCCTGAAGATGGTCAGGGCCTCATCCTCCTCCCCATGGGCCATGAGAAGACGCGCCAGGATGAATCGATGCAGACCCCGGGGACCGCCCCAATCGGGCCGCATCATGGCGATTCCCCTTCGAAGGTGGTCGATGGCTGTGGCCGTTTCGCCACGGGCCGCAGCCAGATGCCCTTCATGCGCCAGGGCCGAGCCTCGCCGCTCCCGAGCCGCCGCCGTGTCACCCTGAGACGCCAGGCTATCCGCCATGCTCTCCAACCATCTGACCGCGATGGCGACCTCGTCGGTACGACCCTCCCTCGCCCAATGGGCCGCCAGGAAGGGGGCCTCGTCCGGATAGGCCGTTTCGGCCGCCAAACGGTCGTGCTCAGCCGCGACCACTGGATCCCCCAGGATCCCGGCCACGCGCATGGCTGTCAGGGCAAAGAGGTCGCGGCCTCTCCCATCCAGGATCCGGGCCTGGTCCTCCAACGCCAGAGAGGCCGCCACCCTCCCGCCACGCAGGTTCTCCGATGCCAGCCTGCGAAGCGCTCCGGCCCGCTCGGCCCCGGAGAATCTCGGCGCCGACGCAGCGCTCAATACCAGGTCAGCGTAGGCCAGGCTCGACCGGCCTGCCGGTGCGAACCAGAGAATCCGGCTGAGGAGCTCGGCCGACGCGGTGTCCAGAGCGGCTGTGGCGGTCTCCCGCTCCTGGGGAGAACCGAGTCGTAGAGCCAGAGCCAGCCGCAGGCCCTGGGCATAGACGGAGGTCGAGTCCAGGGTGAGATAGGTGTGACTCCACGCTCGGGCACGGGCGGTGTCGTCCATGATGAAGGCACTGGAAATGCCGTGGAAATAGGCGGGGGCCGCGGTGGAATCGATGGCATACGCGTGATCCAGGGCGTCCACGACCCTGTCGAGGTGGTATCCTACCTCGTGCCCGTGGTGGAACAACGCCTCAGCGAAGCCGTCCCATGCCTCGAAGTCATCGGGATGGAGGAGCGTCAGGCTCTCGAAGAGCTCGATGGTGGAGGGGTCCTCGTCCATCTCCAGCCTCTTTCGACCCACGATCAGCATCCTGTGCCGGGCCGGGAGTCCTGACGCATGGCGGGCCGCCAGGAGCGTCGCGGCGACGTGGGCCTCCTCCATATCGGCCCACCCCGTGGCGCGGGAAAGACCATAGGCGGCGAGGGCGAAGGTCGAGTCTTCCTCCACCGCTCTCTCGAACGCCCGCCTGGCTTCATCGAAGCGGGAACGGCGAAAGGCCTGGGTTCCCTCCAGGTAGGCCCGGAGGGCCAGGACAGAGGTTGTGGTCACTGCGGAAACGCGGACATCCGGTACTTCCCCGTCCTCCAGGACCGACTTGACCAATTCCACCGCAAGGTGATCCACCAGGCCCGCCATGTCGGATTGGGACCCCTGGACTGAGACGGAGGCCTCCTTGCTGAGCCGTTGGACGTCGAAGATCTCACCGGTCAACCGAACGCTCTGGGGACCGGTCTCGATGAGGGACCCCAGGATCATCCTCCCGGAGCCCAGACCGTTGGCCACTCGGGCCGCGTCGGATCGAGTGCCGAACTCTCCGTCCTCGTCCCCCCCTCTTCTCCACCGCGCCAGAACGGCCCGGGGGTCCACGGCGGAGACCACGCCCGATGCGTCCATGGCCGTCGAGAGAAGGTCCACCAGGCCTTCGCCCCAGAGCTGAACCTCCTCTCCCACGGTGCGGAAGGGCATGACGGCGATCAGGTCTGGATCAAGCTCACTTTCCCCGCCGCCCACTCCGGAAGCAAAGAACGCTATGAGGCCGAGAAGCGAGAACGCGGCCGCACCCCCGAGGATCGCCTTGGGCCAGGTGAGCCAGTGTCTCAGGAACCGGACCAACCCCTCCCGGAGACCTCGGATCTCCGCCGGGACCAGGCGCTGGTAGTCGGCAGGTTTTCCGGCCTGGATCCACGCCGTCCCGACCGTGATGGGCAATCCGATCAGGAGCAGGATGACGCCGGAGAAGAAGAACCAATCGGGCAGGCCGAAGTGGTCCAGGACGTCGAGGACCTGGATGATGCCCCAGGACACCCCTCCGTACACCAGGAGCGTCCGCACGAGCCTCGGTGACTTGAAACGACGGAAGAACGGGAGCCAGGAACCGATCATGGGAGAGGAAGATAGTAGCGGCACGGCCCCCTGTGGAAGCCTATTCTGGTGTGCCGACTCCGGGCGCTGGGTCGTCTCACCCCTGTCTCTCCGCACCTTTCCCTTTCCCCGCTCCCGATTCTCTCCGTCCTTGTCCGGGGCCGAGAGCAGCCTGTAGGTTCTGACGTTCGGTTGCGGATCCCCGAGTCCCGGCACGCCGATTCCCGAAGAGGAACCATCCCGCATCTACGAAACGGAGCCCTTTCTGTTCCCGTCCAGCGGAAGGAAGCGGGCGTCAGGGTCTCCTGGGATCCCAGGACGAGCCTCCAACCCTGGAGACGCCTACGGCCATGAACGGATCCCTCCTCATCCCCCTGGGCGTAGGATTGGGACTCGGCCTGTTGGTGGGACTTCAGCGGGAACATGCTCAGGGGGTCATGGCCGGCATCCGCACCTTCCCCCTCTTGACTCTGTTCGGTGTGATTGCCGGGGCCATCGGGGCTGAGGGCGGAGCCTGGGTTCCGGCCGCAGGAGCCCTCGCGGTTGTGGCACTGTTGGTGGTGGCGAACCTGGGCCACATCCGGAGTGAGGAGGACCCGGACGTGGGTCTCACCACCGAAGCCGCCGCTCTGGTTATGTACGGGGTGGGGGTGGCGCTGGCCATGGGAATGACGGCGGCGGCCGTGGTCACAGGTGGTATCGTGGCCATCCTCCTCCAGGCCAAGGAGCGACTACATCGGATGGTGGGAGGCCTCTCCGACCGAGATCTAAGGGTCCTCTTCCAGTTCGCCCTGGTGGCGTTGGTGGTGCTGCCCACCCTTCCCAATCGGGACTATGGCCCCTACGAGGTCCTCAACCCCTTCGAGATCTGGCTCATGGTGGTCCTCATTGTGGGGATCAGCGTTGGAGCGTGGGCAGCCTACCGGATCCTGGGGCACCGTCGGGGTCTGGCCCTCACTGGCCTCCTGGGAGGGCTCATCAGCAGCACGGCCACCACGGTCAGCTACGCTCGCCAGGCCCGGGAGGGACACCCCTCAGATGCCGCGGCCTTCGTGGTGCTCATGGCTTCGGCCATCGTCTTCATACGGGTACTCCTCGAGGTGGCTGTGGTGACCCCCGGGGCTCTCGCCGCTGTGGCCCCGTCCATGAGCCTCATGCTGGCCACCCTTCTTCTCATGGGATGGCTCCAATGGAGAGATGCGGATAAGAGCCCTTCCGCCGATGGGGATTCGGACGCCATGGAACGGGAAGCCCCCTCCGAGCTCCCGGCCGCGGTGGGCTTCGCCCTCCTCTATGCCCTGGTCCTCCTTGCCGTGGCTGCAGCCCGGGAGCACCTGGGGCGAGAGGCCATCTACGCTGTGGCTTTCCTCTCGGGGCTCACCGACATGGACGCCATAACCCTCTCTACGGCCCAGCTCGTCCGGGCCGACCGCCTTGACGTCGACACGGCCTGGCGAGCCATCCTCATCGGGGGGATGAGCAACATCGTGTTCAAGGGTGGCGTGGTCATGGCACTCGGCGGTAGAGCCTTGTGGAAACCGGTCTTCAAGGGGTTCGGAGTGGCTCTGGCCGGTGGGGTGGGGATACTCGTGCTGGGTTAGATACAGCCAGTTCGCCGCATCCATAGCCCCAACGGGCACCTTCGCCCATCAGTAGGTCAAGACCACACCCCTGCCCGATGCTCCTTCCACAAGGGAAGAAAGGTCACCTGGGTTACGGTCACGGTCAGGGCCTGGTCTCAATCTGCGGCTTCCTCTTCCACCTCCGAGACGGGATCGTCCGTAAAGAGGTAGTCCCGGAGCTGCTCGTCGAAAGCCTGGTCCCTGCGGCGTATCCACTCCAGGAGCATGGCTGCGTGCTCTTTCTCCTCGTCACGATTATGGATGAGGATTGCTTTCAGGGACGGATCGGGGGTGGCAGACAGGCGCTGTTCGTACCAGTCCACGGCGTCCAGCTCTTCGATGAGGGACTGGATGGCCCGGTGAAGGTCCAGGGCTTCATCCGTGAGGTCGGTTCGGGCTTCGTGAATCGGGTTCGCCATTGGGGTCTCCTTGTGTTCTTCCATCTTGGTTTCCTCGGGTTCCCGGGTCCGCCGCGGGGGTGGCGGCTCCTGGTACTACGTCAGCCCCCGCCACCCGGGGGTCGGACCTCCACCTCCCTCCCCTCCTCCATCCCTGCCTCGGTCTTCAGGCTGAGCTGATCCCTGTGAACCGTGGCCAAGGCCAGACGTCGTCCACTCCTGCGGAAGGTCACGGAACACCCTTCGTCGCCGGAGCAATCGCCGGCCCGGACGGCTTCGTCCCAATCCTCGGCGTGGCCGATGTAGGTGACGGGGACGTCGAAGAGCTTGGTCCAGAAGAAGGGGACATCCCTGAAGGGCCTTCGGTGGCCCAGGATGTTCTGTGCGGCGGTTCGTCCGTGGCGCCCGGCCAGGACCCAATGCTCGATCCTCACTCCCTTGGCCGTGCGGGCCTCAGGGTACCGGGCCACGTCACCGGCGGCGAAGACCCGGGGGTGGGAGGTCCGGAGGAACTCGTCCACAAGGATGCCGTCGTCCACCTTCAGGCCCGCCTCCTTCGCCAGCTCCGTCCGGGGTTCCACGCCCACACCCACAACCACCAGATCGGCGGCGAGAGAGGCCCCATCCGCGAGAATCACGTCCTTCTCTCGAATTGCTTTCACCGCATTGCCGAGGCGGAATGAGACCCCTTTCTCCTCCATGAGGGACTGGAGGAAGGTGCCGAATTGCCCCCCGAAGACGGGTGCGAAGGGAACATCCTCGGGGGCCACCACGGTGACCTTGAGGCCCCGGGTCCGGAGGGAGGCCGCCACCTCCATCCCGATGAAGGAGGCGCCGACCACCAGGGCGGCCCGGGCGCCGTCTGCGTCCCGGATGATGGAGCGGCAGTCCGCCAGGCTCCTCAGGGTGTGAACGTGAGGTTGGTCCGCCCCGGGCACCGGGAGTTCCCTGGCCCGAGCGCCGGTGGCCAGTAGAAGGGCATCGAAGGGGAGGGGCTCTCCATCCTGGAGCAAGACCTTCCCCTCATCCAGATCCAGACTCCGGACCCGGTCCACTACCCGGTGGATCCCATTCTCCTCCAGAAAGGCGTGGGACCTGAGGGGGATCCACTCCTCCGGCGCCTCCCCGGCCAGGTAGTCCTTCGAGAGGTTGGGCCGGTCATAGGGAGCATCAGGGTCCGGGTCCACCAGGTGGATCGGGCCCGCATATCCCTCCCGCCGAAGCGTCTCGGCTCCGCTGATCCCGGCGGCTCCGGACCCTACGATGACGACCCTCTCGGGGTGGTGAGCCGGGACTCCCCTGGCTTTCAGGGGCGGATCGTCATGGGCTTCACCCACCCTCAAGACTCCCTCCGTGACCGACACGGCCCGGCGGGCCAGAGGGTTGAAGGCCGGCCCCCCTTCCACACTGCCGTCCTCCAGGGAGAACCGGGCATGGTGCCAGGGGCATCGGAGGGAACCGTGGACCAGAACACCCTCGGCCAGGGGAGCGCCATAGTGGGTGCAGGCGGCGTTGAAAGCTCGGATCTCCTCCCCCTCGCGAAACACTACCACGGGAGAATTCCCCACATGGCCGAAGAGCGGCTCTCCCTCCGTCACCTCGGAGAGGGAGATACCGTGGCGAAGGTCAGGACCAATGGGTGGTGCGGCATCTTCTGACATGATGGGGGCTTCCTTCCTGCAGGCGGCTGAATGAAGGGGTGGCCTTCGGGAACACTCGACAGACAGGTAGAAGATGCGGGGCCGGAGTGGGCCCCTACCATTGGCCACGATCTAGGGGGGGGATAGAGATTGGGTTGGATTCGGGGCGTGCCCCTGTTCGCTTCCATCCCAAGCTCTACCTCGTCCCTCAACCTGGATCAATGGTCGTACGACCCCCGACTCCCATCAACCGGGACTACGAGGTGCGTCTCTAGGAGTTCTGCGGGTGTCCGTCGTGCTGGACCCGGAGATTACCGGTCGGCGTCGCGGGAGGCCCGATGGAGGCGGAATACCCGAACCGCATCCTCCCGGCCCCTGACCCGGAGCTTCCTCAGAATCTGATGGACGTGGCTCTTCACCGTGCCCTCGGATACGTAGAGTCGCCGGGCGATCTCCTTGTTGCTTAGATCCTCTTCCAGGAGCTCCAGCACGTCCCGTTCCCTGGGGGTGAGATCGTGGATGTTCGCAGGGTCCAGCCCTCGATCCCGAGCCAGCTCAGCCAGCTCCCCCAGACGCATGATCAGGAGGCGGGTGAGACGCATGGAGACCAGGGCCTCACCCCTCCCGATGAGGCGAAGGGCCAGCCGGAGCCCCTCCACGGAGAAGTCCCCAAGGGTGAAGCCCAACGCCCCGTTCTCCAGGTATCGGAGGATGGTGGCCTCGTCTTCCGGAAGCCCCGTCACCAGGAGGTGGGCTCGCTCCCCGGGCCCCTGGGCCCGGAGCCAACGGGAAACCTTGAGGATCTCCTCCGTGTCGATATGACTGCTCACCACCACGAAGTCGATCTGGTCGGCCTGGATCTTCTCCGTGGCCTCCTGGGCAGTGGTGGCGATGTCCACCACCCGGAAGTCGTCGGCCTCTCCCAGGGTCCTTCCCAGGGCCTTGCCGGTGAATCGATCCCGATCCAGGACGAGGAGGCGCCAGGGGTCCTCTCCGTGATCCATGGGTTCACCTCC
>Ga0068714_10006027_pt1 | contig 12555 bp, 8 predicted proteins | sample MTBNYHSulfiMetaG_FD_62988 | JGI IMG/M metagenome (GOLD analysis project Ga0068714, IMG submission 62988) | Enrichment culture microbial communities from rom New York Harbor, USA that are MTBE-degrading - MTBE-NYH (New York Harbor Sulfidogenic)... | ecosystem: Environmental > Aquatic > Marine >... | reverse complement strand
CCCACGGGCCGGTGACGAGCCTCCACGCGTCCAGGGACGGGTCCATGTTCCGCTCCTCCTCGGTGGGGGTCCCGTCCACCCGGAAGCCGGAGAGGTTGTTGGAGTTGGACCACATGCCCCCCACGGCGGTCTCGTTCAGGTCGGTTCCGGAGTAGAGGGTCAAGTCCGTGAGCACGAGGCCGGGGTTCACCGGGATGGAAAGCTCCACCGGGCAGACGAACATGGTGTCGTAGCCGATCACGTCCGCCACGATGCGGGGCGTCTTGAACCCGAGGGGCAGGTGGACCTGACCCCAGCACCTCCGGGTACACCGGATCGGCCCGTCCCGCACGGCCAGGGTGCTTCCGGAGAAGTCGTCTTCCGTCACGGTGACGCTCAGGGTCCCGAAGAAGAGGCGCACCCGCACACGGAACTTCTGGCGGTCCACGAAGTTGGCGAAGTTCCCGCCGGCGTAGTCCGGGATCTTCCACCCGCAGTTGAAGATCTGCCGGTACAGGTCGTCCTTGACGACCTTGAATTGACCCTGGCCCAGCACGTAGAACTCGAAGTGCTGATTGTACGCCTCGTTCATCGTGGCGTAGTTGAGCGGGCTCGGGGGTGGGGGCGAAGCCGGAAAGAAGAGTAGGTAGGCCCAGCCCATCCCGCCGTCCAGCGGGTCCTTCACCCGGATCTCCAGCACGTCCCGCGCGGCGGGGAGCGACTCCGCAATCCACTCCGGGGCCCGGACACGGTCTCCCAGGTCGTGGGCCATGAGGATCCACTCGTCCTGCGCGTCCAGGATTCCGTTTCCGTCCTGTGGGTTGGCCTCGGGCCCGCCGTCCGGAAGCACCTTGCGCCCCTCCGGCGTGTACTCGTCGAACTGGTACGGGATCGGCACGAACCTCCCCAGGCGGTACGCATAGACACGGAGGCCCTCCAGGCGTCTCCCGTTCCATGCGGGGATGGAAGATCCGTTGAGGATCAGGGGATCGGGCCAGCGCTTCAGGGTCTTCCCTTCCCGCACGTGCGGATCCGGGTCCCGGACCGCACCCGGTTTCAGACGTGCCGCTTCCTTGAGGAACAGTTCGTGGGTCGTGGACACGTCCTGGCCGAAGGTCCTCCGCAGGTACGCTCGTTGAGGGCGGATGAAATCCAGATACGGCTGGTCGGGCACATCCAGATTCAACAACGCGCCCCGCGTGAGACCCGACAGGTCATCCACCCGGGAGCCAAGCTCCTTTGCGGCGTGCGCGTCGGCGAGAGCCGCCGTGGGGGTGGCCAGCACGAACCAAAGCGCCAAGCACAGGAGAAACATCCCAAGAGGGGTTGCGGCAGGTGCAACCCCGGGGACGTTCATTCGGACCGCTGGAAAACGCAATGGACGCTCCGAGAAAGGGCGCACGGACCGGTGTGTTTGTCGACAAAAGGATGCCGTGAACATCGTTCGAACTCCTCGTTCTGTGCAGGATTGAGCCTTGAACCATGGCTCATCCCCCTCGGGTCAAGGCTCTGTTGTGCCTTCCTGCTGTTCCCCGGTTTGGGTCATCTCGCGGCCCGTGTGCGTCTTTACCGGGTTCGGCCCCAGGGACCGGATTCGTTCGGTGAACTCGGTCGTGACCTCGGCGAAGGGGATGGCCATGGCGGCGGAGAGGTTGTACATCTCCACGCGGGCGGGGTGGATCCCGGCCTCCCGGAGCAGGCGCTTGGCAAGGTCGATCCGCTTGCGTGCCCTCAGGTTCCCGGTCTCGAAATGGCAATTCCCCTCCAGGCAGCCGGCCACCATGACCCCGTGTGCGCCCGCCTCCAGGGCGCGAAGCACGTGCAGGACGTCCACCCGCCCGGTGCACGGGACGTGGAGGATCTTCACGTTGGGCGGGTACTCCATGCGCATGGACCCCGCCAGGTCGGCCGCCGCGTAGGCGCAATAGTTGCAGCAGAACGCAAGGATTTCTGGCTCAAACGGTCCGGTCATCTCGGTTCCTCCGGATGGGTGTGGTCAGGTTCGTTCCGACCGCCTCCGCCTTCAACGACGGAAGGAGGGCACTTGGCACGGGTCTTCGGGAATCCGTTGTCTCCTCGAAAGGGGGTTGGAGAGAGGTGGTGGGAATCGAACCCACTCCAGATTCTCTCGTTTCCGGCTCACGGGTTTGCAGCCCGCAGGGGACCCCGTCCCGCACCTCTCCGGCGCACGTATCCCTCTTACGGAACGAGTTTCACCCGCGGGTTCGCCGCAATGTGGCCCTCGGTGTAGATACTGTCCTCGGTGATTCCCCCGCCGGAAGCGGGATAACGTTCCCCAAGAAAGCCTTGCAACGCCTGCCAGGTCTTGAGTTCCTGGCAGCCTTCGGCCGCGGCATCCGTGTCGATGCGCAGGGACAGCGGGTTGGCGAAGCTCAACGGAGCCCCGTTCCGGTCCTTGAACGGGAAGCCGAAACCCTGCTTGAGCATCATCACGGTGAAGAAGTCCCCGGCGCCGCGGTGGACGGTGGTCGTGTCGGCCAGGTCGGCGATCGTCAGCGTGGTGCCGTCGTCCGTGAAGGTCACCTTCTGCACCCGGAGGGTCGTGACCGGATGGGGCTCCGCCGTGTACTCGAAGCGCAACCCGCCGAAGTTGAGGTGGTACACGCTCATGCCGGGCAAACGGGCCAGGGAGACGGCGATGTCGCACAGGGCGAAGAGGCCCTGCGCGTTCACGTAGAAAGAGAGCAGCGGATAGCCCAGCAGTCTCTCCGACGGGTTGGCCGAGGGCAGGGCCGCGGCCGGAGAGTTCCCGAACGGCAACGCGTTGTACACGTCCTCAAAGGGGACCACCCCTGTGAAGCCGGTCCGGATTGGGTCCCGTATCAGCCCGTTCGGGAGCATGCCGAAGCGAAAGGGGGTCTCGTCAGGGGACCCGGCCACGGTCCGGTTGGCCTGGTCGTGGACTGCGTCTCCGACCAGGTTGCCCAGGCCGGTTTCGTGGGCGCTCCCCGAGGGAACCTCCAGATCGACGGCTGTCCTGGACACGGGCGTGTAGTCCTCCCCGAACAGGGACTCGAGCAGGGTGCCGATGGACGCGTGAATCCGCTTCACCCATCGGTGGACCCGCGGGTCGCCCCGTGTGCGGTCATCCACCGGGATGAGCGAGAAGTCCACCGTCTCCACGCGGTCGAGAAGCTTGTTGTACGTCACGTCCAGCCGGCAAATCCCCTCGCCGTACTCCCCGGGGGCCATGATGACGGTGTTCCCCACGAAAAACGCCTCCGGCGTGCTCACATGGGTGTGCCCGGAGGCGATCACGTGCAGGCCCTGCACCGCGGCGGCCAGGTCCGCGTCGGGTCCGGTCCCGTCGGCCTGGATCCCCTCGTGGGAAAGGAGGACCACGAGGTCCACACCGACCTGGGTTCTCAAGCGGTCCACCTGCGCCTGCAGATGCTCCACGGAATGATCGAAACCCAGGGGCGCGGCCGCGGGAACCACGGCCTGGGCGCGCGGGCCGAGCGTGCCCAGCACGCCCACGGTGAGACCGTTGTCGAGTTCCAGGACCCGGTCCCGGACGATCGTGCCGTCGGCGAGGAGGGCTTCCACGGCATCGTCCCGCGGGTCCGTCGCAGAAGTCGTCAGGTTGGACGCCACCAGGGGAACGCGAAATCCCTCCGCGCTCTCCCGGGCCGCAGCGATCTGGGCGGCAAGGCCTGCCGGACCGTAACCGAACTCGTGGTTGCCGAAGGTGGCTGCGGCGTAGCCCATCTTCTGCAGGAAGCGGAGGCCCACCGGTCCGTCGGCCGCCAGGTCGTAGACCGTGCCCACGGAATAGTCTCCCGAATCCACCAGCACCACCGGCACCTGCCGGACGTGTTGTTCCCTGCGGACCTCCCGGATCCTGGCGGCCAGGCGGGCGTAGCCTCCCACGACGCCGTCGTGGTCCCGGGTGATCAAGGGCGTGTAGTCGGCCGAGGGGCCGTACCCGCCGGCGTGGTGGTGCACGTCCGAGGTCTGAAGGATCGTGACCTCCACCAGGCCGTTGTCACAGCCCAGAACGAACGCGACGGCTAGACAAGCCCAAGCAAGACGAAGATGTTTCATGACCTAACCCTCCTGTTGTGTTTGTTTTCAGCTGGGAAAAGGCGCGCCGGAACCACGATGGATACGCTGTCCCACGGAAAGACAACCGGAAGACGGGGCACAGACGGGTAAAGGGGTTCATGGGGGGCCCCTCAGCGTGGAGCTGCGGAGGCAAAAGCGCCGCACCGTCCGCCTGGGGGGGGTGAGAGCCGGGCGCCTGAAACAAGGGAACGATTGTGGGGACCGTTGCAACGGCCGGGAAGAACGACAGGAAGAGACACGCAAAGAGAGGTCACAAAGCGGCGGAAGCGATGGACGGGACGGCTGCAAAGGTCTGGGGAAAGGAGAGGAGGAATGACGGAAGGTAAGGTCAGAAGACGGCGGAAGAGGTTGCACGGCAACTCCCTGCGACTGCCCCGGCACCCGGCCAGGGTCGTTGTGACGAGGTTCAGAACCTGGCGGCTCGGAGGACGAGCAGTCCCGTGTTCCGGCGGTAACCCTTCATATCGATCTCTTTCTCGTTTGCGCGGAATGCCGAAGGTGCAGGGGGAAGACAGGCTCCTTCGGGTGAGGACATGAGGACTCGTAACGTACCAGATCTCCCGGGCCGGGTCAACGGGCGTCCCGGATCCCTCACGGCCCTGTCACGGGCCGGGGAGGCCCTGCGCTCCCTCGTCCGGTGTTTCGAACAGGTGTTCCAGGTCCGGGAGCATCGTGCTCAGAACCTGCACCGGCAGGGAACTGGAGAAGGAATACTCCGCAGCGTGGGGGCCGGCCACGTGGGCGGTGATGGTGCCGAAGAAGCGGTCGCCGATGAAGAAGACGAAGGTGGCGGTTCGGTTGACCACCTTTTCGCCGATCAGGATGCCGCCGGGACCGAAGGTCTTGTAGCGGTGATCTCCGGTGCCCGTCTTCCCGCCGATGGGGATGACCCGCCCCCCGGGGAGGACGACCCCTCTCTGCAGACGCCGGGCCGTGCCGTTGGAGACCACGTCCAGCATGGCCGCCTTCACGGTGCGGGCCACCTCCACGGGCAGGACCCGTTCCCCCTCCGTGGCGGTCCGCTCCAGAACGGTTTCGTACGGGGTGCCCCGGGCGAAGTGAAGCGTCTGGATGCGCACCATGGGCTTTCGGACGCCGTCGTTCAGGAGGATGCCGGACAGTTCGGCCAGGGCGCCGGGACGGTCCGCCGAACTTCCAAGCGTGGTGGCATAGGAGGGAATCAGATAATCGAATGGATACCCCAGACGCTGCCACGCCTGGTGAATGTCCTGGAACGCCTCCAACTCGATGATGGTGCGAATGCGCTGCAACTGAACGCGCCGGTGGCGGGTCTTGAACAGCCACTGGTAGACGTCCTGTCGAACGTCTCTGCTGGCCTCAATCGTCTGCCGGATGTCCGCCTGGGGAACCTCCTGAAGATAGCGCACCACCCAGAGTTGGAGGGGGTGGATGTTGGCAATGTAGCCGATGTCGGCCAGGGAGAACTCCCCGGGCCCGTACTCCGTGTAAAGCTTGCGGAGGAAGGCGTCCGTCAGCCGTGAATTCGGAAGGCGCTCGCCCAGGAAGGCGGCGAATGGATCCACGGTCGCCGCCGGGTCCACAAACCGGAAGACGGCGGCCAGAGCCGCGGGTCTCCGCCGAACGGCGTCGAACACCTGTTTCCGGGCTTCCGAAGGGGGCTTGCGCCGGTATTGCTCGAAAAAGCGGCAGACAAAAACGATGCCCTCTCGGTCCGCAAAGACCCTCAACAACCGTCGCTTCTCCGCTTCGTCGATCCGTTCCAGGGCCCGAGGCGTGGTACCGTACCGTTGAAAGATGTGATAGTGAACGATGTCCCGCATCAGGCGGACAAAGACCAGGTTGACCGAATGCTCGAAGGCCTGCCGCACCGACAGGATCCGCTGGTTGTCGGCGCGGTTGAAGTTGGAAAAGGTGTGCAGGCCCCCGCCGGTGAAAAATCGCTCCGCCGGACTGGCCGAGTAGCGCCGGTCCATGGCCGCGGCCAGCATGGACGCAAGATCCCAACCTGGATGGTCGCGGACATAGCCCATCGCCCAGCGAGTCAGGGGGTCCGGCGCGTCCTGTGCCGCGGCCCGTGCAAGCTCTTCCTTTCCCATCCCCGCGGCGACCCGGTGGAGGTCGGCGATGATCTCCAGATAGTGCACCAGGGTCCGCAGTTTGGCCGACGAACCCAAGTCGAGCTTGGTTTGCTCGTCGATGATGAACGGGCCGTCAAACGTGTTGGTCTGTACCCGCAGCAGGTTGCCCTCGGGTCTTGTCTCGAAGAGACTGAAACTGTGAACCACCTGGGCCGGGTCCCCCTTCTCCAGCATGTGCGGGCCAACGAGCCCCGCCTTTTCCACCTGTGCCCGGTCCCGGAGCCCCAGGAGGGTGTGGGTGGCCGTGGTCTGGAGGTCCAGGTCCATGGGGGTCTTGACGTCCAGATCGATGCGGTCCAGGTCGTACACCTGGGCCAGGCCCAGGTGGGCGAGAAGCCTGGAGCGGATCAAGGTGGCTGCCTTGCGGCGAGAGGGGTCGAGCCGGTGGCCGATTTCGGGTTCGCTCACAAAGGACAACTCGGCCGCCGTCGCCGCATCCCGGATGGCGGGTGAGATCACACCGTCCCGGGTCATTTGCTCCAGATAGATGTTGGTCAGGTCCTCCAGGGCTTCTCGGCTCGTCAGCAGATAGGCGGACGGGCGGCGGTGGGCGAGGAAGAGGCTCAGGGTGGCCCGGACCGCGGTGCCGGCTTGCGGGTCCACCTGGAATGGGGCCGTGTCCAGGTCCCTCAGCGTCCGGTTGACGGTTTCGAAATCCTTGCCGTACCAGGCCCGCAGTCCGTCCCCCAGCCCGATCACCTCGCCGTTGCCCGGGACCGCGGCCAGGGGGATCGAATTGATGTAGTCCAGCAGGATGGATGTCCGGGCTGGGGCGGTGCGTTCACTCCATCGGTAGGCCCGCAGGGAAGCCGACAGGATCTGCCGCAGTTTTTCACGGGCGTCCAGGGTGAGCCCTTGGGGCGAGTGGCGGAACTTCTCGATCTGGGTGGCCAGGGTGCTCCCGCCCACCACATCGTGCTCGGCATCGAACAGGCGGATGACCGCGTCGATCAGGGCCCTGCCCTGGCGCTTCCATTCGATGGCGGGGTTTCGGTAGGGAGACCCCGTTGCGAACAGGTCCCGGTTCTCGATGTAAGGAAGCATCCGGCTGAGGATCGGCGGAATACTCTCATACCTCCCGTAGACCCGCTGGGGAAAACGGCTCTGCAGGATCGGCAGGCCGCTTCGGTCGTAGAGGGCGATCCCCGCCTGGGTCTTCTCCCGGTAGGTCGGGAAAATCCCCGCATCGAAACAGCGAAGCATTTCCGGGGACCACCTGGCCTGGGCCGTGATGGTGTACCCGCCAGAGGTCAACCGTTCCTGCCACTCGGGGATACGGACATACCCCAGCCGGAGGTCATAGGGCCCGTGAGATGGAAACCGTATGGCGGAACTCGGTCCGCGGTCGACCTGGAAGGTGAACCTCGCGGCAATCCGGGAAAAGAGGCTGGCCTGGATGCGTGAGGTCCGCATCTCCCAGGTGACCAACGCCACCAGCAGGCCGATCAGCCCCATGAAGAAGCCCCAGACGATCCAGCGGCCTTTCCCGGACCGTTTTCTTTCCGCTTCCGTGGGTTGTTTCATGGGTGTCCGGCGTTGTGTCCTGTCGGCCGCCGGCCCGATCCGTGCGATAGGGTGGTGCCGTGGAATCTCTATACCGCGGTGGGGGTGTTAACATCTAAATCGGCTATTCTACCGCAAAGGACGAGAGGCACTCAACAACCGGTGCACCGATACGGAGCAAGGCGTATCGGCAGGAACCGGAGTTGCACGGCATCCCCTGAACCGTTCCACGATTCCGGGACCTTGGATCAAGACCTGGCGGGCTTATGCACGGTAGCGGATCAGCCCCTCCTGGGCTGTGGAGGCCACCAGCACCCCGTCCCGGGTGAAGACGCGGCCGAAGTTCACACCCCGGGCGTTGGCCGCGCTGGGGCTCTTCATCACGTGGAGCAGCCAGTCGTCCATCCGGAACGGCCGGTGAAACCACATGGCGTGGTCCAGGCTGGCCACCTGCATGGACGCCTCCCAGAAGGTGTGTTTGTGCGGGAGCAGGGAGGTGGACACCAGCCCGAAGTCCGAGGCGTAAGCCAGCACGTACTGGTGGACGGTGCGGTCGTCGGGCAACGTGCCGTTGGCCCGGAACCAGGCGTAGCGGGCCGGGGCCTTCTTCTTGGGGGCAAAGGGGTTCACGGGGTCGATGGGCCGGATCTCGATGGGCCGTTCGCACACGAGCTTCGCCCGGAGCGGTTCCGGGATCCGGTCCTGGACGGCGCGGGCCATCTCCACTTCGGACGGGATCCCCTCCGGTCCGGGCACCTCGGGGATTTCGTCCTGGTGTTCGAACCCCTCCTCCTCTACCTGAAAGGACGCGGACATGCTGAAAATCGCCCGTCCTTTCTGGACCGCCACCACCCGGCGTGTGGTGAAGCTCTTTCCGTCCCGGATGCAGTCCACGTTGTAGACGATGGGCCGGGCGGGGTCCCCGGGGAGCAGGAAGTACGCGTGCAGGCTGTGGACCGGCCGGTCCGGGGTCACGGTCTGGACGGCCGCGGACAGGGCCTGTCCCAGCACCTGCCCACCGAAGATATTTCCGAAACCCAGGTCCTGGCTTCTCCCCCGGAAGATGTTCTCCTCGATCTTCTCCAGCTTGAGCAGGGTCAGCAGTTCCTCCAGCCGTTTGCGCGGTTCCCCGCAGGGGATGCCTTGGGGCTTCTTGTGTGGGCGCATGTCCGTGTCTCCATGGGAAGGCGGGGGTGGGAGCTGTACGCGAACCAGCATATCGGCTCCCCGGGCCCGTGGCAACGCGGGCCCGGGAGTTGGAAAGGGCTGTGGCCGTGCCCGTGTTTCCCAAGGGCCTTCGGGTTGACACCGGCTGGAGGGTCCGGGTACACTTATTGAAAAAGACGACGAGCCTCTTTCTGTTCGGGATGGCACGACCGCGCCGCTCAGATCTGCCGAGTCTGGGCGTTTTTTGTTTCTGGGAGGGGGTGCGCGAGCCGGAAGCGGCGGGGGGCCTGTGGTTGCATCCTTCCGCCGTGGCAGGCGGACGGGGGGCTCGCTGGCCGGGCTCGGTCAGGAGAAGTCGGCAGGAAGAGAAGGAGGAACGGTGGCGCGCGACGATCTGGCACAGACCGAAGGGTTGGTCACGGACGTGATGACCGGAGGCAGTTTCAAGGTGCAGTTGGATTCCGGCCAGGAAATCCCGGTCAAGCTTTCGGGGCGTATGAGGAAGTTCAACATACGGGTCATCCTGGGGGACCGGGTCACTGTGGGCATCTCACCGTACGACACGACCCACGGCCTGATCCTGCGGAGGCAGAAGTTGGCGCCGCGTGCGCCCATGACCAAACCCAGGCGCTGAGCCCTGTTCGTGCGGCGAGCCCGGCCCTGTGGGATGGGGAAGCCGCTGTCCGGCCCGGTCCGTGGATCGGGGGTTGGAGCAGCGCTGCCAGGGCTCCCGGATTCGTGCAAGAGCCGGTGTTCGTCGGGCGGCGCTGATGGTCGCATTCTCGGGATGAGATCCTGTGAGATCTTTCTACATAAGGCCTGAACGGATGCTTGCGAGAGGCGGGTTGGCTCTTGCAGGCCTTCGATAAGGGGGCACCGGAGGGGCGGTTCATGCTTCAGGTACTGAATGTCGGTGACAAGGCGATCTACCCATCGCAGGGAGCCGGTGTCATCGAGGCGATCGAAAAAAAGGTGATCTCCGGAAGCGAACATCTCTTCTATGTCATGAGAATCTACCGCAACGGCGCCCGCATTATGATTCCCATGGCCAAGGTGGAATCGGTGGGGATCCGTAAGCCCATCTCTTCGGACGAGGCGGACACCGTCTGTGACATCCTCCGGGGCAGTGTGGCGTGTTCCGCCGAGCCCCCCCAGGCGGCCGAGACCTGGAACCGGCGGTACAGCCGCTACAAACTGCTGATCCGGTCCGGATCGGTCCGGGAGATCGCCGGCCTGCTGAAGTTGCTTCACACGACCAACAAGGCCCGAACCCTGAGCCTGGGCGAGCGGATCCTCATCGAAAGAGCCATGGACCTGCTGGTGGGGGAACTCATGTGCGTCCGGGACCTCGAGGAGGACGATGTGCGGATCCAGATCCTGAACCTGCTGACGAACGACTGATCCTCCGTCGCGGGAGCCCGGCCCTTGTCGCACGCGGCTTCGGGCAGCAACCGTTCCACACGCTCGCCCATATCTGAACGTCAGGGGCTTGCCCAACGCCAGGGGAACCCTTGATTGTTGCATCAGGACGAGCCTGTCAGCTCGGCCGCCAGCCGGAGTGCGCTGGCCGAGGCCATCTCCGTGCCGATGCCCCGGGCTCCGGCATCCGCGCCCACCAGCCAGAGCCCCTCCACCGGAGTGCGCAAGGCAGGACGGTCGCGGCCCACCTGGCCCGGCACCTGGCCCAGGCCGATGGCCTCGCCGGCCGGGTGGCCGGTGAGCCGCGAGGCGTCCCCTCGTGTGGAGTAAGTCTTCCAGAGGACCGCGTCCTCCAGCGGCGGGAAGAGCTGGCAGACCTTGGCGTGGACCCGATCCAGGATCGCATGGCACAGGTCCTCCGAGGCCCCGGCAGGCGCGGGCGTGCCGGCCACCACCAGCTGCATTCCCTGGGGGGCCAGGCCGGGGTCGTGGTTTGTGGGCACGGGCATGAAGATGTACGGGTCCTCGGGGGGCGTTCTGCGATCGATGTACGAGAAGACCTCCTCCGGGGGAAGGTCCGGCATGTGGAAGACAACGGGGTGGGGGATGACGGGGCGTTTCAGGGCGTACTTCACCGTGACGTACGGGTTGGAATAACGGTACCCGTCCGCCTTCTTCACGTACGCTTCCGGGAAGTGCTCCCGGCCGGCCAGGTCCAGGGTGCGGGTGAGCCCGCCGTTGGACACCACGATGTCCGCCGGGAGGACTCCTTGCGCGGTTTCCACGGCCGTGGCCCTGCCGCCCTCCACGCGGATTCGCTCCGCCGCCTGACCGAGGCGGACCCGGCCTCCGTGGCGCTCCAACGCCCGGAGAAAGCCCTCCGGGATGGAACCGCCGGCCGAAACCGGGTACCCGAACGAGGCGGCCCGGAACATCCGCGAGAAGCTGTGGATGAACTCCCCGGCGGAAGCCTCTCCATAGGACAGAGCGAAGTAGAGCTGGCACACGCAGTTCACGAACAGGTGGACCGCTTCGTCGCCGGTGAAGCGGTCCACATACTCCCGGAGGATCACGGAGTCGTTCTCCTCCACAGGGTCTGCCCGCATCAGGGACCGGAACAGGCGGAATGCGCCGGGCAGGTTCCGGATGCGAACGCCCAGGCTTCGAGCCAGGGCGGCCTGTCTGGCCAGGGGACGAATGTCCAGGGCGAAGTCGAACTCGGTCTTGCCCATGACCCGGCAGGCCGGATCCCGGCTGACCCATCTCAGGTCTCCGCCCAGCCGCCGGTTCACCTCCCCGTGGGGCCCCCGTTCCCCGAGACTGAACATGTGCACCCCGAAGTCGTACCGGAATCCGTCCCGCTCCATGGAGGCGCACCGGCCCCCGGGGGTCTCGTGCGCTTCCAGCAGGGTCACCTGGAAACCGGCCTTGGCCAAGAGCGCCCCGGCCGCGGCTCCTCCCACCCCGGCCCCGACGACGACGACCTTCTGGCTCATCCTTTCTTTCCTCCGATGATCGGGCAGGCAAGTACGGCCGCAACGGATCGGGTATCCTGCGAGAGGAAGACAACCTTCCCGCCGGATCGTTCTGTAACACCGATGGTTATAGACGATCCGACCGAAGACCGTCAAAGGCCGCGCGACGCGTTTCCGCAGGCGCTCTTTCCGGCCCGGCACCCTGCGGAAGAGGTGCCGGTGGGCGTGCCGTGCGAGATGTGCCCGATGCAAGGCGCCGGGGAATCCAGGGGGAGGAGGCACCCTTCGGGAGTCCCTTGACGCCGAAGGGTATGCGGAACACGGCGGAAAGCGCGTGACGGGCGGCCTGCCGGGCCGCCGAACCGGCGGTGGTGCCGTGGGCTGTGGAACACTAAGTAAAAGTGATGTATACTATGAACTCGAGCGTGGAATCGTCTGCTTCGGTCGGTTCCCGTGCAGGCTTGTGAAGGACACACCCGTGCAACGGAGTTTGCGAAAATGCACCCCACCCGACGCAACCTCACCTCGAAAGACGTGGCACACATCCTGGATTGCAGTCCCGACGACGTGATCCGTCTGGCCAAGACGGAGAAGCTCGAAGGGCTCAAGAAGGGAAGGTATTGGCAGTTCCGGTTTCAGGATGTGGAGAACTACAGGAATCGGAAGAAGCGGTGAGGCGCGCAGGCGGGGTGCCCGGACAGGACGTACAGGACGCCGGGGGTGTGGTGATCATGCATTCGTTCGATCTCGTGGTGATCGGGGGCGGCCCCGGCGGAACCGTGGCCGCCATCCGGGGGGCGCAGCTC
>Ga0068714_10006026_pt1 | contig 12555 bp, 6 predicted proteins | sample MTBNYHSulfiMetaG_FD_62988 | JGI IMG/M metagenome (GOLD analysis project Ga0068714, IMG submission 62988) | Enrichment culture microbial communities from rom New York Harbor, USA that are MTBE-degrading - MTBE-NYH (New York Harbor Sulfidogenic)... | ecosystem: Environmental > Aquatic > Marine >... | reverse complement strand
GTGGGTAATATTTCGACAGGTTCGTCCGTCGGAGGCACTTCGGTTGGGTTTTCTTCGGTTTGCTGGATACCATCCTGTGTGTCCGCATCGACTGCTGCGGGTTCCGTTTCCATCTCAGCGCTGCTTTGCTGTGGGAGATTGCACGCTGAAATAAAGATCATGATCAATATGATAAGCAAAATTGTTTTGACAAACCTGACCGGACCGTACATAGAATCCCTCCTTTTGAAATATACACTTTTTCAATCATTAGCTGAGGCAATGAGTGAAATGATGATTATGCTTCTTTCATTATAAAGAAAATGTATTATCAATAAAACACACATCTCCAGATGTGGTTGTGTGGAACATGATACCAACAGAATAATTGCCTGATCTTGTAATTTACAAATGCGCGAAAAAGGTCTCCTGACAATTATGGCAACCGATTTGATTTACAAATCTTTTGGTGTGATAAAGCTGGCTGTTTACTGAGTCGCTATTGGTATGGTGTTTGCAAAATTGTAAACCAATATTTTTTCACCTTATAGAAACAGGTTGATGTATAATTTTTGCATGCGGGGCAATTTCTTTGAATTCTATTTATTAGATTTTTCATATCTTGGAGGCCTTCATGCCAGAAGAGAACAAGTCCAACAAAGCAGTCTGGATCGCGGTTATCATTGCCCTTGCGCTGGCAGTAATTTGCTGCTGTCTCGTCGCGCTGATCGCCGGGGGGAATATCTTTAATGATTCCGGTGATCAATCACAAGGAAACACCGATTTGGATAACATGGTTTCGACCACACCAACAGCCGAAATACCCCCGGTTTTGGAAGAGACAGAAAACGACCAAACCTGGCTGGTGATGCTGTACCAGGACGCAGATGATGCTCTTCTGGAGGAAGATATCGTGTTTGATTTGAACGAAGCGGAGCTGGTGGGCTCCAGTGATGAGGTGACCATTGTTTCACAACTCGATCGATATTCCGGTCCTGAGGGTTTTTCTGGTGATGGAGATTGGCACACCGCAAAACGGTTTTATATTACCAGGGATGATGATCTCAACGCCATCCGCTCTGTCGAAATCGCCGATCTGGGTGAGATCAACATGGGCGCTCCGGGTACCCTGCTTGACTTTGTGACCTGGGCAGTCGAAACTTACCCAGCGGATCATTACGCGCTGATCCTTTCTGATCATGGCGGTGGTTGGACAGGAGGTTGGACGGATTCGGATCCCTCATACGATTATCTGAGCATGAACGATCTGGATTATATCTTGTACACGCTTGTTTCATCCTTGCCGTTTGAGAAATTTGATCTGATCGGGTTTGACGCCTGTCTGATGAGCCAGCTTGATGTTTACAATATCATCGCACCATACGCGCATTACGCGGTCGCTTCCGAAGAGGTGGAGCCTGCTACTGGCTGGGCTTATCGGGCTTTTCTGCAACAACTGGTGGATTATCCGGATATGGATGGCAGAGAGCTCGCTTCAGTCATCGTAGAAACCTATCTGGAGCAGGATGAACGAATCTTGAATGATGAAGCCCGGGCGCGTATGCTGCAGGGCAATACCCAGATCACCGCTCAGGAAGTGCTTGACGAGCTGCTGCCTTATTCAACGCTCACAGCGGTTGATCTGGCCTATATTCCGGAAATTACACAGGCATTGAATGGATACGCGGGACACATGACCAACATCAACCAGAAGAAGGTAGCCGCTGCCCGGAATTACACGCCTTCATTTCAATCGGTTTTTGGAAAGGGCACGGTGCCATCCTTTATCGATCTGGCACAATTTTCTCTGATCCTGGAGCAGGAAGTGGGCGATAAGATTGAACCGGTTCACGGCGAACGATTAAGAGAGGCCATCACAAAATCGGTCATCCTCAACAAAGCCGGGGCGGAAATGACAGGTGCCCAGGGTATCTCGATTTATTTTCCGAACTCCGAGCTGTACACCCATCCAGTGGGAGGGTATGAGGTTTACACGGTAGAGAACAGCCGCTTTGTAAATAACTCGCTGTGGGATGAATTTCTGGCGTATCACTATGCCGGGGTCGATTTTAATCCTGAATCAAAGACAGCTGTCATACCATCCCGTATGGAAGATGTCAGCGGACCGGGTGCCGGACAGGTCCAGATCTCAGAACTTTCCCTCTCTCTGGATACTGTAACGGCTGAGGATACGCTTTCTTTCACCACAGAAATTACAGGCAGCAATGTCGGCCATGTGTATCTGCAATATGGCTGGCTCGCCAGTGATGTGCGCACCATGCTGGTGGTGCTGGGGATGGATTATATCCGCTCGGAGCAGACCCGTGAAGCAGGGGGTGCGTATTATCCGGATTGGGGAACCTCAGGTGAAATTGAAATCGATTATGAATTTAAACCCAGCCTGTTTTTCATTGCGGACGAATACGAAGAGAACATCACCTTTGTTGAAGTCGTGGCTTCTAAATATGGCGCTACGGAAGACGATGTTGTTATCACTGTTCCCGGTATCTTTACTTTTGGCAAGAGCGGCCGCGAGCTGTACGCAGAAATGGAATTCAACAGCACTGGCGAAATGATAGGGCTGGTCGGCTATTCCGGTTCAATCAACATTGTGGAGGATGAATCCAACCTGGAAGGAATTTTCCAGATTGAATATACCGGCGAGGAAGGCGCGGGCAGCCCATACCCCATCACACCTTTTGCGGGGGATACCTTTATGCCCTTCTTTATCGGATATGTCATCGAGGATGATGTGTATGTGAACGTGAAGAGTGATCCGATTGCCTTTGGGCAAACGCCTTTTAAACTGATCGCCGAATCGGTCGCGGATTTTGATCTGGATTTCCCATACTATGTGGCAGTAGTCGTTGAAGATCTTGACGGCTTGTTGACCGATGCGGCAAACTTTGACACTTTTGAGGTACAGCGCTGATGTCTGTTTATGCGCCCTGGCCGGTTGTGGAGGATGGATTGAAGCCAGTATGATGGTGAGACAAAAATGTGGGTAGTGCGCAATTAACACCCATCAAGGTTTATTCCCACTGATTTTTTGTTGACTTTGCAGGATAATTGTTCTAGAATATTGGTGAATACATCACAGCATTTTTTATTGATAATGTGCATTGTATAATTTAATACCTCCGATTCACTGATTCCTCACGGGATAGGTGAACGATAGGGTATGGGGAGTAATTCCCATTGCCTGCCAGTGCGCAAAGGAGAACCTGTACGATGACGTGAGTAGCGTCAGACGGTTTTGCTTTGCGTTTGTTTTATTAATGCGCGCATTTCATTATTGAAAACACTCCGGGCAAGGAAGGTTTGAATAAAAATTTGTTTATAAGCTGCAGTTTCACTAAAATTGGCGACAGCACCTTAAAAACTGTCACAAAACGGCAAATATTGAGGGCGAAGACATGGCGAAGCAGGAAGGCAGATTTGTTCGCCTTCTGATGGTCATCTGTAAAAAACCATTGTCAGATAATCGCCCAGGGCAATCTTGCAAACACCTCCTATAAACAGGCTCGATCTGTTGTGGAGCTGCATATTGCTGCAGGACAAAGCGCAATAGATTCTGGGAATCTACCAGACGATGCTGGCGGATCAAGTTTGCCAGGGGAACCTTGACCAGGGATTTGCTATAGGGCAGTGCCACGCGTACATAGTTGATCGCCAACATAATAACAGCAAACCATTTTTGGATGGCCTCCTTAGATTGCGGACGGAAATTGCCCAATCCTAAAGCCTGTTTCAAGTAGATGTTATCGTACTCCACTGCCCAACGCTTCTGATAGATACTCAAGACTTGCTGGACAGACAAGGTAAGTTCTGTGCAGGTGAAGTACTTGGGGCGCTTGTTCCCGGGGCGTTTTTTTCAGAGAATGACGTGCACAGAAGTAGCAATCTGTTTTAGATGTCCCTAGATCAGTTCATTTAAGAAATGATCGAGAAGTGCAAAACCGAGACGGAACCAGATCTAATCTAACGATCTGTGCGATCAATAATTTTTACCAAATTGTCTCGAACAGAGTTTTGATTAGAGCATTTTTGTAACAAGTACTAAAAAGGAGGAAAACAATTGGGCAAAGATAACTACTCACTGTCTATCTGACTAGAGTTGAATGTCGTTTTTCTTTTGTAAAAGGAGGTTTTTCTTGTGGAAACCGATGAAAGTGGGACCTCTGAATATTTACATCCTTCTGAATCACAGTTTAATTTATTAACTGAACACAGGTTGACACTTCTGGATTTTGTGAATACGAAAATCCTGAATTCTATACAGGATAAGTTTACGCAGATTACCAAAGTACATTGTGTTATCACTAATACTGAGGGACAACCGCTTACTAAAATCGATATGTTTACCAGGTTTTGTAAGTTAATCCGTTCAATTCCAGAAGGCAAGAGGCGATGCGAAGAATGTGATCGGCTTAAAAGTATGGAGGCTGCTCGTAAAGGAGAAGCCCTTTACTATAAATGTCATGCCGGTTTAATAGACGCGGCTACGCCAATCATAGTTAATAATCAACACATTGGGAATTTCTTGTGTGGACAGGTTTCTTTATATGGTGATCCATTAGATTACGATGATATCAAGCGAAGGGTTAGAGATCTAAATATTAAAGAAAGGCTATTTATCCCTTATTTGGAGGATGTTGAGGTCGTAAGCAAGGAAAAACTGATAACCGCACTGGAGATGATGGCATTTATGACTAACTACATTGCAGAATTGGGAGCTGTTAATATTGCCCAGAAGCAGTTGATGACAGAGATGAAGGCCAAAGCCGAATTACAGAATATTCTGAAAGAAACAGAGTATAAAGCACTACTAGCCCAGATAAATCCACACTTCCTATTCAACTGTTTAAATACCATTGGCAGGGTTGCTCTAATAGAAGAAGCCTATAAGACTGAGGATTTAATATATGCCATGTCAGATATTTTGAGAGATCTCTTAAAACCTACAGATAAGTTCGTAACACTTGATGATGAGATGAAGTATGTTACTGATTATCTAAAAATTCAGCAGGCCCGTTTTGGGGATAGAATTAAGGTATTTATTGATATAGATGAAGATATATTAAGTACAAAATTGCCAAAATTTACTATCCAACCTATAGTGGAAAATGCCATCATTCATGGGTTGGAACCCAAGAAAGAAGGCGGTGTATTGACCATAAGGGCATGTTTGCAAGACGGCAACCTTATAATCGATATTATCGATAATGGTGTGGGTATTCCCAATAATTGGATTAATGCAATTCAGGAAAAAAATGATGACCTAATCCCTGTCAATCAGTTGACGGGGTTAGGTTTAGCCAATGTACACCAGAGAATTCGGTATTACTTTGGCATAAAATACGGATTGGAGTTAGACAATCAACCTGTCCAGGGTTGTCGGGTCAGAATAACGGTCCCAAGTATGAAGAAATGATTGGTGTGACCATATATGTATAAAATACTGATCGCTGATGATGAACAGCTAGAAAGAAGAGCGCTTAAGCAGATTATCCAAACAAATATGCCACTACTGGAAGTAGTTGGTCAAGCCAAGAATGGTGATGAAGCCTTAGAGTTGGCTCAGGAGTATTCACCCGATATTATTTTGTTGGATATAAAAATGCCTGGAAAAACTGGTTTGGAGGCTGCTCAGCAAATAATGCGCCTCAATCCTGAAACAAGAATAATTATTATCACAGCTTTTGATATATTTGAATACGCTCAAAAGGCTCTCCATATCGGGACTTGTGAATATCTATTAAAACCTGTCCGTTCAAAAGATTTATTGGCAGTGCTTCACAAATGTATAAAGGACATAGAAAACCAGGTCGTCAAAGAGAATAACAAAACAAAAGAACAATTAGACCATATTAAGCCACACATGGAGTCTTCTTTTGTATACGATCTGGTCAACGGTCATATAATAGGGAGAAAAGAGCTCAAAAAACGTATAGGTGTTCTAGGTATTAATCTGCTTCCTGCTACTGCAATGGTAGTGGGCATTAAAAATGGCGAAATTGCACAGTCATTAACAGAGTTTCAATACCAGTTGATCAGGCAAAAAGTTTTTAAGATTTTGAAGAATATTTTTAAAGATCTTTCTTCAACTCTGATCACACCCATAACAGGAGATAAATTTGTGCTGCTGGTGCCATGTAATGGTGATTCTGTAGCTGAAACCCAATATGATTTCTGCCGTCAAAGAGGAGAGTGTATTTTTCGGGAACTTGCTCAAATGAATATATCTGCAAGCATAGGGATAGGCAAATATTATGAGGATGTTTTTATGATTCGCCAGTCCTATCTGGAGGCATTGGAAGCTCAGCGATGTTCGTCTTTTGCTGGAGGAAGTACGATAGAGGCATGCATGGGTTGCCAGAAAAAAAACTGTATTACACCGCTTATAGAGTATCAGCATCAAAAAGAATCCGAACTAATAGAATTAATTTGTTCTGGTGATTGGGAAAGATTATCAGAGGTACTGGATTTTCTATGGAATAATATTCGTGTGAGTAATGTAGGCGAAGACCTGCAGAAAGCATGTGCGCTGGAGCTCTTAGTAGTTCTTCATCGGTCAGTAATAAGAAGTGGTAAAACCCAGCAGATGACGGTGCTAAAGCTCAGCAGTACACAGAAGCTGATGAACAGTAATACTATCGAGGAACTTGGTGAATGTTTGTATGGAGCGGTCAAAGAGATAATGGAGCATGTCCAAACGAGAAAGGAGGAATCTTACGGATCAATAATAGCCACTGCAAAGTGTTACATCGACACTAATTTTTCTAAAAATATTACCTTGGAGGATACCGCTCGTCATGTTAATTTAAGCCCCTCATATCTGAGCCGGGTTTTCAGCAAGCAGGTGGGAGTACCTTTTAAGAAATATCTGACGAATGTAAAACTAAATTATGCTAGACTTTTGCTGCTATCAACCGATAAATCCATAAATGAAATAGCTTTAGAAGCAGGCTACCAAGATCTCAGTTATTTTTGTCGTAAATTTAAGCAAAACGAAGGTATGCCGCCGAATGAATATCGGAATAAATTATTGTCTTAGAAATTAATGATAAGCACCGATTTTTGCGTTCCAAAACCACTGTTTTTCCCTTGTTGCCGGATGCTCCAACACTCAAGCCTAAGCCGTTACTTTCCAGGGTTTACCATTGAACGACTGACATCATTGACAAGTCCACTCAACGTCCGAATACTGAAAACACGATAACCTCAAATGAAAAACCAGCAATGGCGTGGTTTGGATACCAGCGGCCCGCAAGGAAGCGTTTGCACTTTCGTACCAAAAATGCCCTGGCCCGCCAGATGCTGGTGGAACTGGACCAGCTTTTGCCCAAAGGGCATAAAGTGTATCTGGACTTTGACAGCTGTATGCTTCCAAAAGATTGATCAATTCTGTAGGCGGCAGAACTGGCATGTCATCTGTGCTCTCAAGTTCAACCGGCTGATCGACAAAGAACGTGTAGATCAACACAACCCGACGCTCAAGCACCAACCTTACCAGCGTGTGACGCAAAAGGCTTTGGATGAGCAGGATAAATCTCGCAGCTATTGATCCCAATCCCTGTCTCTTTTAACCTTTTGGACAAATATTGTGTCCGACAATCAATTTTATTATCGCTTAGACATGAAGTTTTTGCTAATAAATAGCATTTTCTTTACTTAAGTTAACCTTTTATTATTTTCTAAAACGTAATGTGAATTGATTCTCCTGTTTGAGTCAACAAATATATCATATATGCCGACAAGGGCCTCTCGTGACTTTATGATCTCCTATTCCTATAATTAATAGTATTACGATTGGGACAATCGTTAACTACAATAGGATAAGGAGGTAACAAAATGGCTATTACCAAGACAATGTTGGAATATGGATTAGAGCCTGTCGACAAAGATTGGGGTACAGGAAAATCAGGAATGGGAGATGGCAATTTCTCTCCTTTTGAAAGAATTAACAGATTGAGAAAAGAGTTTTTGGATACCCCTCATACCATTGATGAGAAGCGGGCTGTTATCTGGACCGAAACCATGAAAGGCAATGTTGAAAAACCTTATATCGTGAGATGTGCGGAAGCATTTAGAGAGGTATTGAAAAACGTTCCTATCCGAATAAACGAGAATCTTGTACTTGGAGATCCAGCTGCACCTCCCAGAAGTGCACCTGTTTTCCCTGAGTTTTCATATGACTGGTTTATTGAGGAATTCGATAGTGCTCCATTCAACAAAAGAGATGGGGACCGCTTTGAATACACCAAAGAGGTTGAAGACACTCTCAAATCCCTACAGCCGTATTGGAAAAACAACACTGTACACGATTTAGCTAAAAGCATGATGTCGGATGAGGAGTTAAAAGGTGAGGCAGCTTATGGGAAAGGCTTGTTCCTGCCAGGCAACTATTTCTTTGGTGGCGTTGGACACTGTTCCCCTCGTTTTGAATTGCTCTTAAACAATGGGTGGAAAGGTGTGCGGGAAAAAGTTGAACGGAAGATGGCTGAATTAGACTTAAGCCTCCCTGAAAACATTAAAAAGAATAATTTCTACCGTGCTGAATTGATATCTTTAGATGCTATTACTACCTACACGCAAAGATATGCTGAGTTGGCTAGAGAATTGGCTGCAGGAACCAAGGATGAGCAACGAAAAGCAGAATTGCTGCAGTGTGCCGACGCTTGTGAATGGATTGCTGAAAATCCACCTCGCACGTTCCACGAAGCATTGCAGATGGCGTGGTTTATCACTGTAGCTATCCTTATTGAAGGTAACGGCCATTCTATTGCGTATGGACGTTTTGACCAGTATATGTATCCCTATTATCAGCAAGATTTGAGAGATGGTACTGCTTCGAAAGAATATATGCAGGAACTGATTGAATGCTTCTGGCTTAAGGTCTGTGAATTGACTAAGATTAGGGATGCAGGTTCAACTGGGGCGTTTGGTGGAGTAGAGGTTGGCGGACCTTCCTTGACGCTGGGTGGTGTAACATCAGGCGGTGAAGATGCTACCAATGAATTAAGTTTCATGGGCATAGATGCTCTGGCACATCTCAGACTTCAGGCTCCCTGGATAACCACCAGGCATCATTTTAATCAACCCAACGAATGGTGGTTGAAATGTACCAAAGTCGCCAAAATGGGTTTTGGATTACCTTCGTTTTTCAATGACGAAGTGATTATTCCGTCCATGACAAATCGGGGCAGAAGCATCGAAGATGCACGTGATTACAATGCGCTTGGTTGTGTTGAACCTGATGCCGGTGGACGTGAATATGGATGGCACGATGCATGTTTCTTCAACATGAACAAAGTATTTGAACTTGCAATAAACAACGGCAAATGTATGACATGTAATGAAAAGTGTGCCAGATATGATATTTGTGTAGGTGCTGGCAGTCAGCTTGGAGCCAAAACAGGTTCTTTAGCTGATTTCAAATCTTTTGATGAAGTCATGGATGCTTATGATACACAGATGAAGTACTGGGTAGATCGACTTGTAGCATTCCTAAACATGGAAGACATTGCTCATCAAACCAGAAAACCGCTGCCTTATCTGTCGCTGCTAATAGAAGACTGCATTGACAAAGGAATTGATGTAACTGCCGGTGGAGCGAAGTATAACTTCACTGGTCCACAGGGTGTGGGAACAGGGAATGTGGCAGATGGACTTTCAGCTATTAAACAGCTGGTCTTTGATGAGAAAAAAGTTTCGGGAGCAGAGTTTTTGGATGCATTGAAGAAAGACTGGGAAGGTTATGAAGCACTTTATGCTTTGGTAAACAGCAGCAAGGTTCATCATTATGGGAACGATGATCCATATGCCGATGATCTAGCTCGATTTGCTGCACTTTCCTACTGCAAGCATTTGGAAAAACGGCCTACTGCACATGGTGGTATTTTCCAACCCGGTCTATATCCAGTATCAGCAAATATTCCTGCTGGTGCTATGCAAGGTGCGACACCAGATGGAAGAAAAGTTGGAGAACCTGTGGCTGATGGCGTATCTGCCGTCCACACACTCAGAGGATCACACGATGTTTCTGGTCCTACTGCAGTAGTAAAATCAGTATCTGCTCTGGATCACAGCATTGCTTCTAATGGCACACTGCTCAATATGAAGTTTACACCTTCCACCCTTATGGGAGAAGTAGGAGATGAAAACTTCATCAATATGATGAAGGTTTATTTCCGTCGTAAAGGCCTTCACAACCAGATCAATGTTATCAGCAGAGATGTGCTAGAAGATGCGGTAAAGAATCCCGCACTATATAAGGGGCTAATCGTCAGGGTTGCAGGGTATAGCGCATTTTTCACAGAACTTGACCCAAGTTTGCAGCAGGATCTAATCAACAGAACAGAACTGGAGTTTTAAGTAACTTTAGCCTGATAATTATGAGGAATGGAAAATGAGTATGAAGATGACTCTGAACTTGGCACTTAAGATGATTGAGGCAGCTGAGGTGAAATCCAAATCGATCAAGGTACCAATGGTCATTGCAGTCGTAGATGATGGAGCAAATCTTGTAGCACAACATCGAATGGATGGTGCCATCCTGGCCAGCATAGATATATCTTACAGCAAAGCATTCACAGCAGCCGCCACAAAAATGCCCACTCATGTACTAGGGGAAGCAGCCCAGGTAGGTGGATCGCTCTTTGGGTTGAATACCACAAATAATGGCAAAATCGTTATTTTCGGCGGCGGATATCCGGTGACCAATGAAAAAGGTGAGGTTATTGGCGCGATTGGTGTAAGCGGGGGAGCTGTTGAAGAAGATATGGCTTGTGCAGAAGCTGGGCTAGGAGCATTGAAGTAGTGCAAAAGTTGCCTGGGGTGGAATATGCCCCACCCCAGGCATTTACGTTATAACAGGTTGGCTGGGGTAATCTAAACTACCCTAATTATTAGGAGTCCTCAAAGCGAATGCTCAAAACGAATGATGATGTTAATATGGATCTAAAGGGCAATGTGTTCAATGTGCAGAGATATACCGTGCATGATGGGCCGGGGACCAGAACAGAATTGTTCTTAAAAGGCTGTTCACTGCATTGCCTTTGGTGTTCTAATCCAGAGGGACTTAACAGAGATTTAGAGATAGCTGTATATCCAGACAGGTGTATAGGGGTTGACAAGTGCGGTTATTGTTTGGACCTCTGCCCTGATGGTAACTATCAAGATATTATTTGCGTTGCTGATAGTGTTGTGAAGTCTATCGATCGTGAGCTATGTGTTAAATGCATGAAATGCGCTGATGCCTGCCCTGCGAATGCACTGACAGCATGGGGTCAGACAATGACAGTTCAGGAAGCGTTAAGGGAAGTGCTAAAAGATCGTGAGTTTTACGGAAGCAATGGAGGTATTACCATTTCAGGTGGAGAGCCATTGATACAGTGGCAATATACGATGGAGGTTATGAAGGCATGTAGGAAGATCAGGATTCATACCTGTATAGAGAGCACCTTTTTTGCGCCATGGGATATTGTTAAGCAGGTTTTAGCATATGCAGATTATATTCTTACTGATATCAAGCATATGAATTCTGAGAAACACAGGGAATACACCGGAGTGGGGAATGAGCTGATTCTAGAAAACCTGACCCGCATAAGTAAGATGGGTATTCCCTATATTATCAGGGTTCCGGTTATTCCAGGACATAATGATTCTCTTGAAAATGCCAGCGCTACAGCAGAGTTTATTTGTAATAATATGGGGAACACTGTCAGGCAGGTTCAGCTATTAGTGTTTCATGAGTATGGTCGTTTAAAGTACAATACACTGGGTATTAAATATCCACTTGAAGGGCGTACCTGGCCCGATAGAGTGGAACAGAAGGCAACAATCATGAAGATGGTAGATGTAATAAAATCTTATGGAGTTCCTGTAGTTGTTGGAAGTAATAAAAAAGCTGAATAAAATATTAATTCTACTTTGTGTACTTTGAGACAGCATTTTTGGCGCGAATATCAAGTTATAAGTTTCACTTTATCTGATGGAAACCAACTAATTGGTAGTTGCCGTTGAAGATCTGGATGGCATGTTAACCGACGCGGCAAACTTTGACACTTTTGAGGTACAGCGCTGATTTGTGTTTATATTCCCTGGCGGTTGTGGAGAATGGATTGAATCCAAGATGATGGTGAGAAAAAAGTAGAGGTAGCGCGCAAATAACACCCATCAAGGTTTAATCCCACTGATTTTTTGTTGACTTTACAGAATAATTCTTCTAGAATATTAGTAATACATCACAGCATTTTTTATTGATATTGTGCATTGCATAATTTAATACCTCCGATTTACTGATTCCCTCCGGGATAGGTGAACGATAGGGTGTGGGGAGCAATTCCCATTGCCTGCCAGCGCGCAAAGGAGAACCTGTACGATGACGTGAATAGCGTCAGATGGTTTTGCTTTGCGTTTGTTTTTTTAACGCGTGCATTTCATTATTGATAACACTCCGGGTGAGGAGGTGTTGAATTTCAATTCGTTTGTGCGTTTCAGTTTGTTTGATGAAAACCAACTAAGTGGAATAAGGAGGATCCAAATGTATTTTTTGCGTGTCAACATGAGTGA
>Ga0068714_10006024_pt1 | contig 12558 bp, 7 predicted proteins | sample MTBNYHSulfiMetaG_FD_62988 | JGI IMG/M metagenome (GOLD analysis project Ga0068714, IMG submission 62988) | Enrichment culture microbial communities from rom New York Harbor, USA that are MTBE-degrading - MTBE-NYH (New York Harbor Sulfidogenic)... | ecosystem: Environmental > Aquatic > Marine >... | reverse complement strand
AGTCAAAACAACGATGTCCCTCGGGGTCGGCGTCGGTATCGGAATCGGTATCGGATGTTGATCGGCTGCCTTTTCGACCCCGATACCGATCCCGACCCCGACGCCGATAAGGCAGGGATCGTACTTTTTACGGTTTCATCATTCTTAGGAAAGACGAACTTTCACAACGCTCAACGTTGCACGCGGAAGGAAAGGAATCACTCGCCGGGCGGTTCCGGAAAGTTCACCGGCGCCCCTGAAATGTATTTGTGGATCGATGCGGCAGCGGTTCTCGCCTGCCCCATCGCGCTTATCACGGTGGCGGCCCCCGAAACGATGTCGCCGGCCGCAAACACGCCCGGCACCGAAGTGGCCATCGTTTCCTGATCAACGATTATGGTTCCCCACCTGGACACCGCCAGTTCGGGCATGGTCTGAGGAATGAGCGGGTTTGGGCTGTTTCCCACGGCTATAACCACGGTGTCGAGATCCAGTGTAAAATCCGAGTCTTCGATGGGAACGGGCCTGCGGCGGCCGGAAGCGTCAGGTTCTCCCAGCTCCATGCGGATACATTCCATCCCGACCACTCGGTGCCGCTCGTCGCCAAGGATGCGTTTGGGATTGGTGAGGAGCATCATCTTCACCCCCTCTTCTTCGGCGTGATGGACCTCTTCGACACGAGCCGGCATCTGCTCCCTTGCCCGCCTGTAGACGATGGTCACATCCGCCCCCAGTCTTAGCGCCGTACGCGCCGAATCCATGGCCACGTTGCCGCCGCCGATGACGGCGACCTTTTCGCGGCGTATGGGGGGAGTGTCATACTCGGGGAAAAGATAGGCTTTCATCAAATTGGAGCGGGTCAGATATTCGTTAGCGCTGTAGACGCCCACCAAATTTTCGCCGGGAATCCGCAGGAAGGACGGCAGTCCCGCGCCGCTTCCGATGAAAACGGCATCGAAACCCTCTTCTTCCAGCAATTCTCTGACCGTCGCATTCCTGCCCACGACAAAATCCATCACGAAGGTGGCTCCCAGCCGCTTTAGAAAATTCACTTCGGCCTTGACTATCTCTTTGGGCAGGCGGAACTCGGGGATTCCGTAAATGAGCACGCCCCCCGGCTGCTGAAGCGCTTCGAAAACCGTCACATCGTGGCCCAGGCGGATCAAATCGCCTGCCACCGTAAGACCGGCCGGCCCGGCCCCCACAACCGCGATGCGCTTTCCGGATCTGGGAGGCAGCTCGGGAACCGTTACAGACCCTGAGCTGCGTTCATAGTCCGCCGAAAACCGCTCCAGCCGGCCGATGGCTACGGGCTGACCTTTGACTCCAAGGATGCATTTGCTTTCACATTGCTCTTCCTGCGGGCATACTCGACCGCAAACCGCAGGCAGCGCGTTTTGTTCCTTGATGTGCCGGGCTGCTTCCAGGAATTTGCCTTCCTGAATCAAAGCGATAAATCCGGGTATATCCACATGGACGGGGCAGCCGTCCACGCAGCCGGGCTTCTTGCAGTTGAGGCAGCGCCCGGCCTCAAGCACCGCGGTCTCGGGGCTGTAGCCGTAGGGGACTTCCTGGAAATTCCGCGCTCTGTCTTCCGCCATCTGCTCCGGCATCGGCTGCCGGGGAGTCTTGGGTTTCTTGGGCTTCTTTTTCGTATCTTTGGTTTTTTCGCTGTCGGCCATGGCCTGATCTTTCCCGTCTTATTTGCACGCGCCCTCGCATGCATGATGAATTCTTTCCACCGGTTCGGTATGCTGCAGCGAACGAATCTCTTCGGGGCTGTAAGCATTTCTGCGGTCTTTCAGTTCATTCCAGTCGATCTCATGGGCATCGAAAAAGGGACCGTCCACGCAGGCGAATCTGGTCTTATCCCCCACCGTCACCCTGCAGGCGCCGCACATGCCCGTTCCGTCCACCATGATCGGGTTCAGTGCCGCCAGGGTTTTGACCCCGTACGGCCTGGTTTCCCCTGCCATGATCATCATCATGAAAGGGCACCCTATACTGACGATGAGATCCACTGATTCCCCGGCCGCAAGCTTTTCCACCACCACGTCCACGGCGTGTCCTTTGACCCCGCTCGACCCATCAACCGTGGCCTGGATAAATTCATCGGCCTCTTCAGCCAGCTCCCGCTCGTAGTAAGCCACCCAACGGCTGCGCGCCTCGGATATCACGACCACCCTGTTGCCGGCTTGCTTCATGGCACGGGCTATGGGTCGCACGGCCCCTATGCCGTAACATCCACCCGCGAGAATCACGGTACCGTAATTTTTTATTTCTATAGACGTGCCCAGGGGGCCCACGATATGAGCCGCGGCGTCCCCCTCGCGCATCAGGGCAAGCTTGCGGCTGCTCTGGCCCTTTTCCTGGACGATCAAGGTTATCGTGCCGGAGGATTCATCCCACCCACAGAGGGTATAGGGTACGCGTTCGGAAGTCTCATCCGCCATAACGATCACGAATTGCCCTGGAAGCGCCTTCCGGGCCACCGCGGGTGCATAAAACACTATTTCGTGATTGTTAGGCGAAATCTCTCGTTTTTTTTGAATCTCAAAAAGCCTCTCCCCGGCTTCAGGACAGGAGGAGGCGTCCAGGGCCGCAGGACCGGCCTCTTCCGGAGCAGGGACACCCTCCACCGGCAACTCACGAAGACCGCCGATCAGGGAATCCAGCAAATGACCGCGGAACCATGCACGGCGCAGGGCCCGATCCGCGCCCGCGGGCGGCGCTTCGGTGCGCTTTCTATACAATTCAGCCCGGGGAAGATCCGCCTCGCGGGCGATCTCCCGGATATCCCTGAAATTGAAACCATCGTCCACTATCCCGGACGCAATCTGGGATACAATCCGCCAGTCCTGCCTTGCATCGCCCGGCGCCTCACAGGCTACAAAGAGAGGTCTTGCATTGCCGGTGGAATCCCTTACCGTACCTTCTGTTTCCGCAAGCACCGCCACCGGGAGCACCACATCGGCCTTATCGGCTGCAGCCGTGGGATAACAGTCCAGAACCACCAAGAACCGAGCCGATTCAACGGCCCCGGGGTCCAGCAAATCACCGGCGACCATCACGGCCTCGACCCCTTCAGGCAGGGACGTCCGTGCATATCCACGTGTATCGGCGGTGAGCTCGATATAATTGGGGGACTTCATGGCCTTTTCGGTGAACTTCCTGAAAACGTAACGGTCTTCAAGTGAGATTGAACCGTCGCAGACACATGCGAACCGGCTTCCGGTGAACTCCCTGAGCCCGTCTGCCACGGCTTGAACCGCTTCGTCCATGGATTTTTCCCGCAGGACCGATCCGACCCGCACCCGGGCTTTCCGCAACCGCCTGACCCCGTTCAAAAACTCGGCGGTTCCAAAGCGGCCGAGCACGCAAAGCGGCATGTCTTCGTCCACGGAATGAGCGGTTACACCCGCAGCATTCTTCACACCCACGGCTAGAGCGCAGCCGCCATCGCAAAAAATACAGGTGGTTTCCACCCACGATTCCGGTTTCCCGAACCATTTGGAATATCTATCCGAAAGGCTCCCGGTGGGGCACACATCCACACAGGAACCGCAGAACCTGCAGCCGGCATCCTTCAAGGATCGGCCGAAAGCCTGTCCTATCCTGCATTCACTGCTCCGGCCCACAAAGTCGATGATTGCCGTGCCGTGCTTGTGCTTACATATCTGGACGCAGCGGCCGCACAGGATGCAGAGATTCAAGTCCCTGTCTATGAAAGGATCGTTCCGTTCAATCGGGCGGTTGTGATAATTCGGAGGCACCGGAAGTCTACATACGCCGAGTTCTTCTGAAAGGGACCGGACTTCGCAGACATCCTTGCTGCTGCAGGTATGGCAGCCGGTGGTCCTGCCGGCTTTCTCGGCCGCCGGGCGGAATTCGTCGCAAAGCTCCCGCCGGGAGCACACCAGGCATCCACCCGGATGCTCCAGAAGCATGAGTCCGAGGATGTTGCCCCTCAGTTCACGGAGTTGCTCCGTGTCCGTATGCACAACCATTCCGTCAGATGCGGGGGTTGTACACGAAGACGGGAATCCCCTCATCCCCTCAATTTTTACGAGACAGAGCCGGCATGCGCCCGGGGTGTGATTTATCCCGGGCATCGCACAGATGCCCGGGATATGGATCCCGGCCGCTCTGGCAGCTTCGAATACGGTCGTGCCTTCTTCGACCTCTACAGTCATATTGTCTATGGTAACAGCCACCGAGGCCATTATCTCCTCCTCCTGTACTTCCCTCGGACTCCCGGTTCTTGCAGGCTCAAACCCGGTGAGCAGGGGCCTCTCCCCCTATTCCTCTATCTCCGCATCGCACCTGAGGCAGCGGGCCGCCTCCCTGACCGCGGTTTCTGCATCAAAGCCAAGCTCCACCTCCGAGAAGTTCCTCCGCCTGCTTTCAACATCCAGCTCAGGCATGGCCGCCGGCGCTATATCCTGGTCTTCCTCTTCTATGATGAAGGGAATCTCTATCTCCTCTTCAGCAGGCGCCTGGTAAGGGGCTTCGCCCTTGGCCCTGCGTGCGGCAGCGTCTATCTCCTTCGCCGCCCGGTGGCCCGCCGCTATGGCCTCTATCACCGTGGCAGGTCCGGTCACAGCATCACCGCCGGCAAAATAACGGGCATTCCCTGTCCTCGTCCCGCTTCCTTCGGCCGTCTCAACGTAGGACCACCTGTTCACTCCGATGCCCGATTCATCCGGAATGAAGGATGTATCGGTGAACTGCCCTATGGCCGCGATCACAGCATCGGCATCCACGGTAAAAACCTCTCCCTCCACCGCAACAGGCCGCCGCCTGCCGCTGGCGTCGAAATCCCCCAGAACCATCTTTTGAAACTTCACCGCTTTGACTCGGCCGCTGCCTCCGATGATCTCCATCGGGCCCGCGAGATATTGGATTTTCACCCCTTCCTGCTCCGCGGCCTCTATCTCGGCCTCTTCTGCACGCATATTCTTCCGGTCGCGACGGTAGACAATCGTCACATCCGATCCCAGCCTAACCGCCGTGCGCGCCGCGTCTATCGCGGTATTCCCCCCGCCTATGACCACCACCCGATCTCCAAGCGCCCTGTCACCGTTCAGCCAGGCATCAGGATCCGTGTTGAAGTCCAGCAGAAATTCCACCCCACCGTGGACTCCATCGAGATCCTCACCGGACACTTTCAGTTTCGTGCTTCCCAGGGCTCCCACACCAAGAAAAACATAATCGAACACTTCATCTATGTCCTTGAAGGACATATCACTGCCCACCTTGACACCGGTCCTTATTTCAACCCCCAGTGCCTCGATGTCCGAAATCTCCGCCTTGAGAACATCACGCGGAAGCCTGTAGTCGGGAATGCCCCACCTCAGCCAGCCCCCTGCCTCCGCCCGGCCTTCGAAAACCACAACCCCGTAGCCCATCAACGCCAGATCTCGAGCAGCCGTTAGTCCCGCAGGCCCTCCCCCTATCACCGCCACCTTCTCGGCCCTTGTCACTTCCGCCGGTTTGACCTCAGGCCGGCTGGCGTTATCCGTGATAAAACGCTTCAGATACTTGATCGAGACCGCACCGTCCGAAGCGGCCCTCCGACACTTGAACTGGCACCTGTGGTCGCAAACCCTCCCGCATACCGCAGGAAAGGGGTTCGTCCTCACAAGAACGCTGTAGGCGTCCTCCAGCCGCCCCGCACGCACCAGGGCAACATAGGAGGGAATGTCCATCCCGATCGGGCAGGCGTGCTGGCACGGGGATTTGAAAAGGGAAGAGCAAACTACCGCCGGACAGCGCTTCTCCTTAATATGCGTTTCGTATTCCTCGCGGAAATACCTTATCGTGCTCAACACCGGGTTCGGAGCCGTCTGGCCCAGGCCGCAAAGGGCGCCGTTTTTTACCGTGAGGGCCACGTTTTCGAGGGTTTCGAGATCCTTGATCTCGGCCCGCCCCTCTGTGATTGCGGTCAGTATGGAAAGCATCGCCCTTGTACCGACTCGGCAGGGAGGGCATTTCCCGCAGCTCTCGGCCTGGGTGAAGGATAGAAAATACTTGGACAGATCGACCACGCATGTATCCTCGTCCAGCACGATCATTCCGCCGGAGCCCATGATGCTTCCCGCTTTGGCAAGTGCCTCGTAGTCAACGGGCAGATCCATCATCGAGGCTGGAATACAACCCCCCGAAGGGCCGCCCGTCTGAACCGCCTTCAAAGGTTTGCCGGTGGCGGTGCCGCCGCCGATATCATCGATGATGTCCCGAAGCGTCATCCCCAGCGGAACCTCCACGAGCCCGGTGCGCTTCACTTTTCCGGCAAGTGCGAAGGTTTTGGTCCCCTTGCTGTTTTCGCTGCCGTATTCCGTGTACCAACCTGCGCCGTTGTAAAGAATCAGCGGCAGGTTTCCCAGGGTTTCCACATTCTGAATAACCGTGGGTTTTCCCCACAACCCGCTGACAGCCGGAAAAGGCGGCCTCGGCCGGGGCATACCGCGCCTGCCTTCCATGGATGCGATCAGAGCGGTCTCTTCCCCGCATACAAACGCCCCGGCCCCCTTCTTAATCCCAATGTCGAAAGAAAAGCCGGAGCCCAGAATGTTTTCACCCAGCAATCCCATCTCCCGCATTTTCCCTATGGCCGTCTCAAGCCTACGGATAGCCAGCGGGTACTCGGCCCGGCAATAAACATAGCCATGGGTGGAGCCCATCGCATATCCGGCGATCAACATTCCTTCAAGAACAGCGTGTGGATCGCCTTCAAGCAGGGACCGGTTCATGAACGCACCCGGGTCTCCTTCGTCGGCGTTGCATATGAGGTATCGCGTGTCGCTTGATACGCTCCGGCAGAATTCCCATTTGCGCCAGGTGGGAAATCCGGCTCCACCGCGCCCCCTGAGGCCTGAACGCTTGACTTCGTCCAGGGTAGCGTCCGGGCCCAGCTCGATGGCCCGAAGAAACCCCCGGTAGCCGTTCATGGCAAGGTAGTGGTGTACATTCTCCGGATCAATGATGCCGCAGTTGCGCAGTACACGCCTAACCTGTCGCTTCATCACCGGATGATCGGAAAGTGGCGGAATGCCGTCCGGCCCGCCCGGACCCATTGCACCCAGCGCCAAATGTCCGCAGGGGTCGGCTCCGAGAACATAGGATTCCAGGATGGTCTCAATCTCCGAAACCCCGACGTTTCCATAGCAGATGCCGGGCATACCGGGTTTTTGAACGATGACAAGAGGTTCAAGAAAGCAGGGCCCCAGGCATCCCACTTCCACGACGGCGGCCTCCAGTGCCCTCCGGGGAAGCTCTTCGCGAAGATAACCCAGCACCTCCCCGGCTCCGGCTGCGCGGCCGCAGGTGGCCGCCCCGACGAAAAACACCGGGGTTTCGCTTTCCGCCAAACTCTTCCATTCGGCGAGAGACTCTTTATAAAGCGTTTCCAGAGAATTCATTGCAGCGGCTATTCCTGTTCATTTTGATATTCGGCCAAAATAGAACCGATAGTCTTTGGTGTGACGCGCGCAGCCACTTTTCCATCGATGGAAACCACCGGGGCAAGCGCACAACAACCGAGGCAGGCCACCCGTTGAAGCTCAAAACGGCGGTCCGGCGTCATCTCCCCTTCTTTGATACCCAGCAGATGCTGAAGTTCCGACATGTTTTTGGCGCTGCCGCGAACATGGCATGCGGTGCCCCTACAAACATGTATGGTATGATCTGCCGGAGGAGTGAACCGAAACTGAGTATAGAAGGTGGCTACTCCGTAAATTTCATTGGCGGAAATCCCCGTAAGGTGGGCCGTAGAATTCACCGCATCTTCGGAAAGATACCCGAGATAGTCTTGAATATCCTGGAGAATAGGGATGAGATTTCCTCGTGAAGGGCCGTACCCGGCGACAATCTCATCGATCCAGGCGTTGGAAGAAGTATCGTCATTCATATCAATTAGCGTCCTTGTCTGTTTAAACTTCCTACAACATTATTGAAAGGCGGATATGACACTCCGGTATTCTCTGAAAATCGGTGGAGCCTTCCAGGGATGGAACTGTAGGAAAATTCACGATGGGAGTCAAGGAAAACCTGGATTTCCATCAAAAAAATGAAACACCTCGTTGAGCTTGTAGGCACAAGCCGATAGAATGGTTTTGCGGCAACAAAACTATCATCAACGAGCTAAAATAACATAATGACACAAGGTGAGCTTGCTTTCAAGTATGAAGAAATCAACTGTTGTGTTTTTGTTGCGAGAGGTCATATGCTGTGTTATATTCACAATTCAGCCTTGAATCCATGCGTTGAGTCAATCGAAGAAAGAGCTTAATCAAGCTGTATGGCGGCTTTTTGGTGGTCGGGATAGAGGATGCATGGCTTGCGTGATGGAAGGAATACGAGCATCGCATGTGGGATGCAGAAAGGGTGACCCGGGCGAACCGCGACCGGTCTTTTTTGGGGGGGTCGTAGTTTGCCGGACGAAAAAAGTGTGAAAGCCGGACGGACCGAGGATGTTCAACGTGTAACTGCACGTTTGTCTTTTCCGGATCATCAACTCGTGGCGGCGCTATGCGGGCGGCATAACGAGCACCTTAAGGTGATCGAGCGAAAGACGGGTGTCACCGTACACATGAGAGGCAACGAAGTGACTCTCGGTGGCGGTGATTGGGAGGTGGAGCTTGCCGAGAAAGTGCTGCGCCAGCTTTATGACCTTTTGAAGGAAGGTTATCCACTATTTATTAGTGATATAGATTATGCAATAAGGGTTTTAAGCAGTGGTAAATCTGTTTCATTACGGGAAATATTTTTAGACAAAGTTTTCATTTCTTCCAAGAAAAAAATTATCACCCCGAAGACGATAAATCAAAAAAATTATATCGATAGTATCCGTAGATATGACATGGTGTTCGGTATCGGTCCGGCCGGAACCGGCAAGACATACCTGGCGATGGCGATGGGTGTATCGGCTCTGTTGAAGAAGCAGGTACACAGGGTCGTGCTCGCCAGGCCGGCGGTCGAGGCCGGCGAAAGACTCGGATTCCTTCCCGGCGACCTCTATGAAAAAGTCAATCCCTATCTACGGCCTCTTTACGATGCTCTTCACGATATGATGGATTTCGAGGGAGCTTCGCGACTGATAGACCAGGGCGTGATCGAGGTGGCTCCTCTTGCATTCATGCGAGGAAGAACATTGAATGGAGCCTTCGTTATCCTGGACGAGGCCCAGAACGCCACCTCGGAACAGATGAAGATGTTTCTCACACGTCTTGGCTTTGATTCAAAGGCTGTGATAACCGGGGATGTAACCCAGACGGATCTGCCGGACGGGAAAAAATCCGGGCTGATCGAGGCGAGCAGAATCCTTCGGGGTATCGATGAAATTGCTTTTGTCAATTTTTCCCGTGACGATGTTATACGGCATCCGCTGGTGCAGGAAATCATTGATGCGTATGACCGTCTGGAAACTGGAAGCGTTGTTTCAAACCGTGCGGGGCAATGATGACGCGGCCCGGCATAGGTTGTTGGATGGGCACTAGCTATGGGGAAAACGGAACGTAAAAGCAGCGGGAGTCCCAGGAGGAGAATGCGGTTTTTCGGAACCGATAGGGAAGGGTGGCATTCCGCGCAGAGAACCTCTGAAAAACAACGTCGCTGGTGGAGCGTGGAGGCACAGAGGTGGTATATCCTGCTGGGTTTCAGCATCATCGTTTCTGTGCTTCTTTATCCTGATTTTACGCCGACTCCTCAGATTTATCGTCCAGGAGATGTCGCCGATAGAGATATCAAAGCCGTTCAGGACTTCCTGGTGGAAAACGAGGAATTAACCGAAAAGAGCAGGCGCCAGGCGGTCAAGGAACTGCTGCCCGTGTATGATTTCGACCCGACCGGCGGGAATGTCCAGGCCCGTCTTAAAAGCGCTTTTGAAGCCGGCAGGTCGGGTATATCGATCGAGGCCCCTTCCCCGGAACTGCAGGAAGGAACAGTATCTTCAAAGAAAGACGCTTCCAAGCCCAACGCTGATTCAACCGAAAAAGACCCTGCAGGATTTTTTGAAAAGCTCGGAATCAGCCCCGATCCGGATCTCTACGAACTCCTGATCGAAACAAATTTTGACGCACAAGTCGAAAAAGCTTTGGTTGAACATCTCGGTGGGCTTTTTGAGCAGGGAGTCGTGGGCAATGAAGAACTGCTGATGAACCTTGCTGAAAACGGGATTATCCAGCACGATATCACGAGCGAAAAGGATTTGGTGATCAATGATGTGGACAGGTTCCTGGATATGGATTCGGCTGTTCGTCGAATTTCGTCTTTCAACCAGAAAGAGTGGAACTCCCTCGACGGTCCATCGCTCCGTGCGGCCTCCGAGCTTGCCATGGCTCTTTTACGGCCGAATTTGACCTTCAACAAGCGGGAGACGCAGCTGCGTAAAGACCATGCCTATCAATCGGTGAAGCCTTTTTATTCCAAAGTAAAGAAAGGCGAAATGCTGGTCAGAGAAGGAGAGAGGATCACCAGCGAGCATCTCGCAAAGCTGGAAACCCAGGAAAATCTTCTGGAATCAAAGGGGTTCGGTGGAAGAGCACCCGCGATGGCCGCCTTCATCGGTTTTCTTATGATAAGCCTGTATTTCACCGGACTGATGAATCCGGGCAACAGTCGCATTCATTTGAGAGACCTGCTGTTCAACTCGTTGACCTGTCTCGGCGTGCTTTTGGTGGTTATCGCCGGAAACCTGATCTCTGAGGAAATAGCCCGGGGGTTCGGATTTTTCACTGCCCGGGCGCTCCTTTTTACGCTTCCGGTGGCCGGAGGGGCCATGCTGGTGTCCATTTTTCATGGAGTGCGGATCGCCGGCGTTTTTTCCCTGGTGATGGCCGTTCTAGCTTCGTTGGCTGTTGGAGGAGAGGTAGAATTTTTCCTCTATTATTTCGTAACATCCCTGGTTGGCGGCTATGGAGTCGTGACGTGCAAAGAGAGGGGCGTGCTTATCCGGGCCTCGCTTAAAACGGCTGCCGTGGGAATCGCCCTTTCCCTTGCCATCCAGACGCTTCATGGATCGTTTTATTCCCTGGAAACGATTGTTGCAGCTGTCGCCGCGTTCAGCGGGGGGTTGCTTGCCGGTGTTATCGCCACAGGTCTCCTGCCCCTCGTAGAAATGACGTTCGGATATACGACCGATATAAAACTCCTCGAACTGGCCAACCTTGATCAAGCTTTGCTGAAGGAACAAATGGTGCAAGCCCCGGGCACCTACCATCACAGTGTCATCGTAAGCAATATGGTGGAGGCCTCGGCTAAAGCTGTTGGCGCAAATCCCCTGCTTGCAAAAGTTGCTGCTTATTATCATGATATTGGTAAAATAAGAAAACCTTTATATTTTATAGAAAATCAAATTCACTGTGAAAATAAACATGAAAAACTTGCACCATCCATGAGCAGCTTAATCCTTATCTCTCATGTGAAGGATGGTGTTGAAATGGCCAGAAAACACAAATTGGGCAAAGAAATAATAGATATAATTCAGCAACATCACGGAACCAGCATCATAAGTTATTTTTATGAGAAAGCGAAGGAACAGGCCGAAAAAAAAGGAGGAAAGTGCTCCCTTGTAAAAGAACAGGATTTCAGATACCCAGGGCCGAAGCCGCAGACGAAAGAGGCTGGGCTCGTTATGCTGGCGGATATGGTGGAGGCCGCTTCCAGAACGGTGGTGGAGCCCACACCAGCCAGGATCCAGGGGATGCTGCAGAAAATCATCAAGAAGGTTTTTTCCGACGGTCAGCTCGATGAATGTGAGCTTACATTGAAGGACCTGAATGAAATAGCCAGGAGCTTCAACAAGACCTTGAGCGGAATTTTCCACCACCGGGTGGATTATCCCGAAACTACAGGGCGCATCTCGGCCGGGAAGAAAGGTGGCAATGGAAATTCAGATTATAACCCGCAGGCGGATGCGCGGTTTAAGAAAGAGGGAGATAAAAGCGAGACTGGCGAAAGCCTTAAAAGACTTGGATTGTAAAGACAAAGAATTGAGTGTGGTTTTGGCGGACGACGCCTGGATTTCTGAACTGAACGAGCATTACCGTGGCAGGAGCGGCCCGACCAATGTCCTCTCTTTTCCCCAGGAAGACCAATTTACCCCCTCCTTTACCGGCAGGATGCTCGGAGACATCGTGGTTTCTGTTGAAACCGCTGCGAGGGAGGCGGAGCTAGAGGGCTGCAGCCTCGAGTCCCGGGTGCATCGTCTGCTTTGCCATGGATTGCTGCACCTTCTGGGCTATGACCATGAAGGATCAGAAGAAGAGGCTGCTCTTTTTTTCGGAGTTGAGGACCAACTTGTCGATCTTTGAGGGGCCGGTTCGAAAGGAACGGCCCGGCAAAACTCGGATGTGTTGTGTTCGGACCAACAGCGGGAAAAACATGATTTACGGCATAGGAATTGATCTGGTTCAGATTTCCAGGATAGAGCGTGTGTTGAAGAAATGGGGCGATCGTTTTGTCGGCCGTGTTTTTACCACGTCGGAGGTTGTCGCGTGTCAATCACGTGCGAAGCCTGCAGCTGCTTTCGCTTTGCGTTTCGCGGCCAAGGAAGCGTTTTCGAAGGCGGTGGGGACCGGC
>Ga0068714_10006022_pt1 | contig 12565 bp, 12 predicted proteins | sample MTBNYHSulfiMetaG_FD_62988 | JGI IMG/M metagenome (GOLD analysis project Ga0068714, IMG submission 62988) | Enrichment culture microbial communities from rom New York Harbor, USA that are MTBE-degrading - MTBE-NYH (New York Harbor Sulfidogenic)... | ecosystem: Environmental > Aquatic > Marine >... | reverse complement strand
CGGGTATTCGAGGTCTCGACGGCCCGTGGACCTGGGAAGGGCGCCCTCCCTCGCGTAGATTGTCCCCGATTCGCCTTCGCCCAAGGAGGAGCCATGTCCGTACGTCCCGCTCTACTCACCATCGTCTCCGTCGCTGCGGCCCTGATCCTCGGTCTGTCCAGCACCGCGCAGGCCCAGATGGAACCCACCAACCGCCGGGGACCCGACGAAGGATCCGGCCCCTTCGATCGCCTCATCATCAGGGGTGCCACCGTCATCGATGGAACGGGCGCGCCGCCACGTGGCCCCGTGGATATCGTCGTCGAGGGGAACCGCATCGTCCAGGTTTCCTCCGTGGGATACCCGGGCGTTCCGATTCCGGACCGAGGGAGGCCACAGGGGGCCACACGCGAGATCGACGCCCACGGTATGTACGTTCTCCCTGGGTTCGTGGACACGCACGTCCACACGGGAGGATTCCCCAAGGCGCCCCAGGCCGAGTACATCTACAAGCTCTGGCTGGCCCACGGGGTAACGACGGTTCGGGGGGTGCCCTTCGGGGCTTTCGAGTGGTCGCTGGGCGAGAAGGCCCTCTCGGAGAGGAACGAGATCGTTGCGCCGCGCATGTTCACCTACCACCGGCCCGGAACCGGATGGGAAGGTGGACCTGTCACCGACCCCGAGACGGCCAGGGCGTGGGTCCGCTGGTTGGCCAACGTCAGGATCGACGGCGCGGCCGTGGACGGCGTCAAGCTGGGTGCGGAGGAGCCTACCATCATGGCGGCCCTCATCGACGAGGCGAAGAAGCACGGGCTAGGCACGGTGGCCCACCTGGACCAGATGGGTGTCGTGCGCATGACCGCCCTGGACGCGGCCCGCCTCGGCATGGACATGATGACCCACTATTACGGCCTCATGGAGTCCATGCTCACGGACCGGAGCATCCAGGATTGGCCTCTCGGCTACAATTACAACAACGAGCAGGACCGGTTCGGCAACGTGGCCCACCTCTGGTACCAGTCGGCTGAGCCCGGGAGCGCCCAATGGGAGGAGCTCATCCAGGAGTTCCTGGCCCTGGACTTCGCCATGGATCCCACCATGACCATCTACGAGGCCAGCAGGGACCTGCAGAGGGCCATGACCGCCGAATGGCACGAGGAGTACACGCTTCCCTCCCTCTGGGAGTACTACGCTCCAAGCCGCCAGGCTCACGGGTCCTATTGGTTCAATTGGACCAGCGAGCACGAGTATCACTGGAAGAAGTTCTACCAGAAGTGGATGCGCTTCCTCAACGACTACAAGAACGCCGGTGGGATCGTCACGGTGGGTACGGATTCCGGGTTCATCTACAGCACCTTCGGTTTCGAGTACGTGCGGGAGCTTGAGCTCCTGCGGGAAGCCGGGTTCCATCCTTCAGAGATCTTCCGGGCCGCCACCCTGTACGGGGCCATGGAGTTGTTCCGCCCCAAGGGAGCCCCCATCGAATTCGGGATTGTCAGGCCCGGGATGAAGGCCGACCTTGTGGTGGTGTCGGAGAACCCCCTCCAGAACCTCAAGATCCTCTATGGGACGGGGGCCTTCCGGCTGAACGACGAGACGGGCCATACTGAGAGGGTCCAGGGCATCCGGTACACCATAAAGGACGGGATCATCTACGATGCCGGGGCCTTGCTGGCAGATGTGAGAAGGATGGTTCGGGAAGCCAAGGAGAAAGGCGGGTCCTGAGCCACTATCACCGCCCCTCCACGGTTCCTCCGTCCACTCCGGGGCTGCGCCGGATGCGAAGCGAACCGGGATCCTCCTTGCCGGCCTGACACCCCGGTGAAGAGATTGGGGCGGAGCGGCGTACTCCTTTCAACACGTCGGGACTGGAGCTGGTTTGGGACCGGAGGTCGAGCGCGAGCTCCTGCGTAAGTGTATAGCCGGAGATTCCCGGTTCTACGAGCCCCTGGTGAGGGCCTACGAGAGGCCCGGCCTTCGGCTCGCCCTGGGCATGTTGGGGAACCTGGAGGACGCACACGACGCTCTCCAGGCGGCGTTTGTGAAGACATTCGAGGCCATGCCCCGATTCGATCTCAAGCGCCCGTTCGGCCCCTGGTTCTTCCAGATCCTCCGGAACCAGTGCCGGGACCAGCTGCGGAGCCGAAAGGCACGGTTCCACCTGGAAGCCCCGGACGAGCGCCTGGAGCTGAGGCCCGCAGACCCGGAGACCGGTCCCGAGCGGTACCGGGAGAGGGCCGGTGCCCGGGAGATCCTGTGGAAGGCCCTGGAAATGATCGGGGAGGAACACAGGGAGATCTTGATCCTCAAGGAGCTGCAGGGATTCAGGTACGGCGAGATCGCAACGATTCTCGAGATCCCGGAAGGGACCGTGGCCAGTCGCCTGTACCATGCCCGGCGAGCGCTCAAAGAGGCCCTGGTTGAGCTGGGGGCCGAGTACCCGTGAGGAGAATTCTTTGCTAGACCGGGTCACCCACGAAGAGCTCATGCGTTACCTCGACGGGGAGGTGGGTCCCGAAGAGCGTGATCGCATCGAGCATTCCCTCGGGGCCTCCACCGAGCTTCAGCGGGAGCTTGCCGTGTTCAAAGCCATGAAGGATGAGCTCCAGACCCTCGATCTCCCGGGCGGCGAAAGTCACCACTCGGTCTGGTATGCCGTGAGCAGACAGCTGACCAAGCCCCTGGCCTGGATCCTGGTCATCGCCGGCTCCCTGATCTGGGCGATCCACGGGGTCTACGTGTACCTGACCTCCCCTCACTTCCTCTGGGAGAAGCTCGCCACCAGTGCCATCGTCATCGGGGTTCTTATGTTGTTCGCCGGCGTGATCTGGGAGCGCTACCGCGCTTCGCTCTCCGACCCCTACCGGGACGTCCAACGATGATCGTGACCACGACCGACGAGGTCGCCGGATTCCGGGTAACGAAGGTCTACGGCCTGGTGCGAGGGAATACGATCCGGGCCCGGCATCTCGGGAGGGATATCCTGGCGGCTCTGAGGAACCTGGCCGGAGGCGAGATCATCGAGTACACCAAGATGCTGGGAGAGGCCAGGGAGCAGGCCATCGACAGAATGCTGGAGGAGGCCGAGGCCTTGGGGGCGAACGCCGTGGTGGGGGTCCGGTTCCAGACCTCCATGGTCATGACCGGAGCCGCCGAGATGCTCTGCTATGGGACCGCCGTCTCCATGGATCCCACCTGATCCCTCCTCTCCGGGTGTTCCTTGGACGACCTTCTTCTCCTGCAGTCCGATCCGAGAGCCTTTGCGATCCTGGCCGGAGCCCTTCAGCCACCCTACCGGATTCGCAGAGTACCCGGCCCCAGGGAGTTGGAGTCGTCCCTGAGGCGGTCCCCACCCCAGGTGTGCCTCCTGGACGTCTTCAACTCGCCGGTGGCCGTTTCCTTCGCCTTCCTGCGGAGGATCCGCCGCACGCACCCCGGCGTGGCGCTGGTGATCGCATCGAGCTTCTCGGGCCGCGAGACGGATCTCTACCACCTGGGCCGCCTGAGCGTGGATGGCGTTCTTCGCCTGGAGGACGCTCCGTCGGCCATGGACATCCGCGGCACGGTAGAGCGTGCCGTGGCTGCATCCCTCGCCCACGCGGTGACCCAGGATGTCGGGCGGGAGCTCCCTCCGCTGGGCCAGGAGGCCCTGCGATGGGCCATCGAGCACGCGCACGCGGGAACGCAGGTTTCCCAGCTGGCCGCAGCTCTGGCCTCGAAGCCCCGGAATCTCCATCGGGAGATGAGCGCCCTGGGACTGGCGTCGCCTCGGGTCTTCCTCCTTTGGGGCCGACTGGTTCGGGCGAGTCACCTGCTCGATCGGTCCCATGAGACGGTGGAGGGCATCGCTCTTCGAGTTGGATACGCGACCGGCGGAGCCCTCACCAAGGCCCTCAAGCGGCATGTCGGATGTAGCCCCACCACCCTCTTGCGCACCGGGGGCCTCGCCCGGACTCTGGAGACTCTGCGTCGAAGGGGCCTGAACCGCACAAGAAGCAAGAGGGCCCGGTGGGCCAACAGCGGGAGTCCACAATGGAGGGTTTCGCACACCGTACCCAGGGCTCGATAGCCATCCGGGCTCTGGGACCTACCGTCCTCCTTTCTGCCTTCCTGGTGGCCGGAGGCTGCGCCACGCTCCCGGGGGGTGGGAGCCCCGTCCTCCAGGAACAGTTGGACGCCATCATCTCGGTTCCTCCTCTGAACCAGGTGCACTGGGGCATCCGGATCGTGGATCCCGAAAGGGGCCAGGTCCTCTACAGCCACAACGGCCACCGGAAGTTCGTGCCCGCTTCCAACATGAAGGTCCTTTCCACCGCCACGGCCCTCGCCCTCCTGGGTCCTGAGTATCGATATCAGACCGAGCTCTGGGGCGTAGGACCGTTGCAGGAGACGGGAAGCGTCCTCCAGGGCGACCTCGTCCTCCGGGCCACGGGGGATCCCACCCTATCGGAGCGGTTCTACCCATCGGCCCAAGCCCCCCTCGACTCCCTGGCCGAAGCGGTCTGGACGTCCGGGATTCGCGCGGTCACCGGCGCCCTCATCGTGGATGCCAGCGGCTGGGACTCCGTCACCGTGCCGGGGAACTGGGTGGTGTCCGATCTCCCCGCGCGGTACGCGGCCACCGGAGGGGCCTTCTCCATCGCCGACGGCGAGCTCACCCTGGAGGTCACGGCGGGCGCCGTGGCGGGGGCTCCCCCCTCGGTGCGCTGGTGGCCTGAAACGGGGGAGGGTTTCTTTTCGGCCGCCTTCGTCACCACCCAGCCCGATTCCATCGCCCGGGCATGGCGTGCCGACTACCTCCCCGAGTCCCGGCGGCTGAGGGTGGAGGGCCGGATTCCGGCCGGCGCGGTGGACACGATACGGGTGAGCCAGCGGGATCCGGCCGGCGTGGCATCCGCAGCCCTCCTGAGGGCCCTGGAACGGAAAGGCATCGAAGTACGGGGAGGCGTTCGCGTCACTTGGGACGCCGGGGCCCCGATGGGACCCGGAGGCTGCGTTACCGGCTACGGACGTTCGGATCCGCCGGCCCAGGGCCGGTCCCTCCCAGAGTGTCCGGGATCCTTTCGCCTCGCCAACCTCAGATCCCCTCCCATGGCAGAGATCGTCAAGGCCATCCTGGAGCCCAGCCAGAACTGGATGACGGAGCAGCTGGTCCGAACCCTAGGAGCCGAGCGAGGCCGGAAGGGAAGCTGGAGTGAGGGATTCAGGGTCCAGCGGGATTTTCTGGTTCATGAGGTCGGCGTCGATTCCCTCGACATCGCCTTCGAGGACGGCTCCGGCCTTTCCGCGTACAACCTGGTCACTCCCCGGGCACTCGTTCAGATCCTGGACCACATGCGGGATTCCCCGAATGCCGGGATCTACCGCAACGCCATGGCCAGCCCGGGCGAGACCGAAAGTACCCTCAGCACCCGCCTTGCTGGCCTCGAAGATCGCGTCTTCGCCAAGACCGGAACCATCACTCACGTGAACTCGCTGAGCGGGTACGTTTTCACCGACAGCGGCCGGGAGCTCATCTTCAGCATCCTGACGAACGGCGCGGGCCTGCCCTCCCAGATGATGCGACACGCCATCGATCGCATATTGCTGGTGGTGGCCCGCCACTGAGGGGCCTTTCGGGTCCGGAATCCCGCCTTCGCCCGGGGCCCTCCGGAGCTCCGGCGGAAACTCCATCCCCAGGGGATGGAAGAACTTGCCGGGGAGGGTGGGGTAATCAGCGGTTCGCTCTCCATGACCCGGTGGGATGGGGGCCTTGGCAACGCCGGAAGAGGGAGTCCAGCGTCCTTGGCGGCCTTGACCCAGGTCAACAGAGCGGTAGCTTTATGAAAAAGAGAATCATTCTTGATAAGCTCCCGATCCCTGGGGCTCGCCGCCGAGCGGTGGGGCCCTGAAACGACAGCGAGAGGCGTCATGAGCGACTCCCCCATACTCCAGATCACCAACCTCCACGCGCGAGTCTCCGAGGAGGGCACCGAGATCCTTCACGGTTTGGACCTGCAGCTCCGGGCCGGGGAGATCCATGCCATCATGGGTCCCAACGGGTCGGGCAAGAGCACGCTGGCTAAGGCCATCGCAGGCCACCCCGAATACGAGGTGACGGACGGGAGCGTTCTCTTCAACGGCCAGGACGTCCTGGCCATGGAGCCGGACGAGCGCTCCAAGGCCGGCATCTTCCTGGCGTTCCAATACCCCGTGGAGATCCCCGGAGTCTCCATCGCCAACTTCCTCCGGACGGCGAAGCAGTCGCACATGCCGGAGGGCGAGGAGCTGGACCTTTTCGATTTCCAGGACGAGCTCATGGACCGGATGAGACTCCTGGACGTGGATCCCACCTTCGCGGAACGGCCGGTGAACGATGGATTCAGCGGGGGAGAGAAGAAGAGGAACGAGATCCTCCAGATGGCCATGCTCCGGCCCTCCCTGGCCGTCATGGACGAGACGGATTCGGGACTGGACATCGACGCGCTGAAGATCGTCGCCAACGGGGTGAACGCCCTCACCAGGGAGAACCCCCAGATGACGGTCCTCCTCATCACCCACTATCAGCGCCTGTTGAACTACATCAAGCCCGATGTCGTGCACGTCATGGTGGGCGGGAGGATCGTCCGCACCGGCGGCCCGGAGCTGGCTCTCGAGCTGGAGGAAGAGGGGTACGCCGAGTTCCGGGAGTTCGAGGGAGCCCAGCTGTAGGGTCCCGGTCGGCACCGCCCGACGGCTCCACCCAGTCGATCAGCCAGGCACCAGGAAGGAAGCTCCAGATGCCGCAGAACGAAACGATTCAGGGACTCGGACTCGACGAGTACAAGTACGACTTCGTCGATGAAGAGAAGCACGTCTTCCGGACCCAGCCCGGCCTCAGCGAAGAGGTGGTCCGGCAGATCTCCGCCCAGAAGGGGGAGCCGGAGTGGATGCTCCAGTTTCGTCTGAAGGCGTTGGAGATCTACCGGTCCAAGCCCATGCCCACCTGGGGCGGAGACCTCTCGGACCTGGAACGGGTCCTGGACGAGATCTACTTCTATGTACGCCCCCAGGACCGGATGGAGCACTCCTGGGACGACGTCCCGGCGAACATCAAGACCACTTTCGAGAGGCTGGGCATTCCCGAGGCCGAGCAGAAGATCCTGGCCGGCGTAGGCGCCCAGTACGAGTCGGAGATGGTCTACCACTCCCTGAAGAAGGAATGGGAAGACCTTGGCGTTGTCTTCGATTCCATCGAGGAGGGCCTGAAGAACCACCCGGAGCTCTTCCGGAAGTACTTCGGGACAGTGATTCCGGCGGCGGACAACAAGTTCGCCGCCATGAACTCGGCGGTCTGGTCCGGCGGCTCTTTCGTCTACATCCCCAAGGGGGTGGAGCTGAAGACGCCTCTCCAGGCGTACTTCCGGGTGAACCAGGAGAAGATGGGACAGTTCGAGCGGACGCTCATCATCGCCGATGAGGGGTCCCACGCTCACTACATCGAGGGATGCACGGCCCCGGTCTATTCCACGGAGTCCTTCCACTCGGGTGTCATCGAGATCATCGTGCACCGGAATGCCCGCTTCCGGTACACCACCATCCAGAACTGGTCCAACAACATGTACAACCTCGTGACCCAGCGGGCGATGGTTCACGAGAACGCCAGCATGGAGTGGCTGGACGGGAACCTGGGTTCCAAGCTCACCATGAAGTATCCGTCGTGCTACCTGGTGGGGGAGGGTGCCCATGGGGAGATCCTCTCCATCGCCTACGCTGGGAACGGGCAGCACCAGGATACGGGAGGGAAGGTGGTCCACGTCGCGCCCAGGACTACCTCGTCCATCGTCTCGAAGTCCATCTCCAGGGGGACGGGACGCGCCTCCTACCGTGGCTTGCTGAAGGTGCACGAGGGGGCTGCCCACGCCAGGTCCAACGTGGAGTGCGACGCGCTCCTCATCAACGACACGTCCCGGACCGACACCTACCCCTACATCGAGATCGAGGAGAGGGACGCCAACGTAGGGCACGAAGCCACCGTTTCCAAGGTTGGGGACGAGCAGCTCTTCTACCTCATGAGCCGGGGCCTGTCGGAGGCGGAGGCCATGGCCCTCATCGTCAGGGGGTTTATCGAGCCCATCGCGAAGGAGCTTCCAATGGAGTATGCCGTGGAGCTGAACCGCCTCATCGAGCTCGAGATGGAAGGATCGGTGGGCTGAGCCATGACCGGTGCGATAACCATGAACACGACCGCTACGACCGTTCCGGAAGGAGTCACCGAGACCCTGAACCGAGGGCTGGTCCAGACCCTTTCGGCTTTCGATCCCATCTGGCTTCGTGAGCGGCGGATGCACGCATGGGAGGTCTACGAGAAGACTCCCATACCTTCAACGCGCATGGAGGAATGGCGGTACACCGACCTCCGGAGGAAGCTGGACCTGCCCGCCCTGGGCTGGCCTGAGAAGACGGAGTGCGCCGACGATTTCAACGCCTGCCCCGAAGGCCTCAGGGCCACCATGCTGGAGGACGATCCCGCCTCGGGTCACATCTGGGGAATCGACGGGCAGATCATTCACTCGGACCTGGACGAGGAGCTCCGTTCCAAGGGCGTGATCCTCATGTCCCTCCGGGAGGCCGTCAAGGAGCATCCCGCCCTCCTCGAGGCCCACTTGGCTACGGAGGTCCTTCCTCCAGGGCGTGGGAAGTTCGAGGCCCTGAACGCCGCTCTGTGGACGGACGGGATCCTGCTGTTTGTCCCCCGGGGCGTGCGGCTGGAGCAGCCGGTCCGCGTCACCCGCTGGGTCTCCCAGGCCGGCGTCGCCTTCTTCTCCCGGACTCTCATCGTCGCGGAGCCGGGAAGCCAGGTCTCCTTCATGGACGAGATCCTGTCCAAGGACCTCAAGGCCCAGACCCTGGTCTCCCGGGCCGTCGAGGTCATAGCCCAGGACGGGGCGCAGGTCCAATACGTCTCTCTCCAGCGGCTGGGAAGTGGCGCCTTCTTCCAATCCTCCCAACGGACCCTGGCCCAGCGGGATTCGACCCTGGACACCCTCAACCTGAGCCTCGGTGCCACCACCACCCGGGTGGACCTCAACGCCGACCTCGTGGGACCTGGCGCCAACTCCGACATGCTGGGGCTCTACTTCGGTGACGGGGACCAGCATTTCGACCACAACACGGGCCAGGACCACGTGGCCCCCAACACATCCAGCGACCTCCTCTACAAGGGAGCCCTGGACGGCCACTCCCGCTCGGTCTTCCGGGGAATCATCAGGGTCCATCCCAAGGCGCAGAAGACTGATGCCTACCAGACAAACCGGAACCTGCTCCTCTCGCAGCACGCTCGGGCCGACTCCCTTCCCAACCTGGAAATCCAGGCCGACGACGTGAAGTGCTCCCACGGCGCCACCGTGGGGCAGCTCGACGCCGAGTCCCGCTTCTACCTCATGAGCCGGGGGCTCACCAGGGAACAGGCGGAGCGTCTTGTGGTCCTGGGTTTCCTGGGCGAGGTTCTCTCCCGGCTTCCCCTGGGAGGGGTGGCCACGAAGGTCACGAGGGTCATCGAGGAGAAGCTCAGGCAGTCCTGAGGGATCCCCCTCGCGGAGTCGACGGGAGAGCGAAGATGACGGAATGGATCAAGGTAGCGGACATGGAGGATTGTCCTCCCGGGTCCCTCCGGCCGGTGATGGCGGGGAGCGAACCCGTGGTGCTGGCCAACGTGGACGGCACCGTCTACGCCGTCCGGGACCGCTGCTCCCACGAGGAGTACCCTCTTTCCGATGGGGAGATGGAGGGCGGGATCGTGGTGTGCCAGTACCACGGGGCCCGGTTCGACCTTGCGTCCGGCGCCCCCCGGGGACTCCCAGCGGTGAAGCCCGTCAAGACCTATCCGGTGGAGATCCGGGACGACGGGATCTACATTCAAGCAAGCTGACCCGCCCCCGCCGGACGCCCCAACACCCGGCGGGGTCGAACCTTTTGCTCAACCGAGGCCGGGGCCCGTGACCGATACAGCCGCTACCCTTGTCCCCTTTGACATCCGGCAGATCCGCCGGGAGTTCCCCGTCCTGCACCAGGAGGTGAACGGCAAGCCCCTGGCCTACCTGGACAACGCCGCCACCTCCCAGAAGCCCAGGGCCGTCCTGGAAGCGGTGGAGCGTTATTACCGCCGTGACAACGCCAACGTCCACCGTGGAATCCACGAGTTGAGCCGCCGCGCGACCCTGGCGTACGAGGGCGCCCGGGCACGGATGGCAGAGTGGATCGGAGGTACGGCACCGGAGGAGGTGATCTGGACCCGGGGCACCACCGAATCCATCAATCTCGTGGCCTCGAGCTGGGGGATGGATAACCTCCGGGAAGGAGACGAGGTGCTCTTGACCACCATGGAGCACCATTCCAACATCGTCCCCTGGCAGCTCGTGGCCCGGCGGACCGGCGCCCGGCTCAGGTACGTGGAGATGGACGCCCAGGGACGCCTCAGGCTGGAAGGCCTGGACGCCCTCCTCACTCCCAGAACCCGGCTCCTGGCCTTCACCCACGTCTCCAACGCCCTGGGCACCATCAACCCCGTCCAGCAGATCGCCGAAGTGGCCCGGGCCAAGGGAGTCCGGGTGCTGGTGGACGGCGCCCAGTCCGTCCCCCACATGAAGGTGGACGTGGCGGCACTGGGCGTGGACTTCTACGCCTTCTCGGGTCACAAGGCCCTGGGACCCACCGGTGTCGGCGTCCTATGGGCTCGGAGGGAGCTCCTTGAGGAGATGTCCCCCTACCAGGGTGGTGGGGAGATGATCAGCGTGGTGAACCGGGACGAAAGCACGTGGGCCGCCGTGCCCCACAAGTTCGAGGCGGGGACCCCCAACATTGCGGGTGCGGTGGGAGCCGCTGCCGCCGCGGATTTCATGGACGCGGTAGGGTACGATGCCATCAGGGCACACGAAAAGGAGCTCATGGCCTACGCCCTGGAACGCCTTCGGGAGATCCCGGACATGACCATCTTCGGACCCGAATCACTCGCGGAGCGCTCCGGGGTCATCTCCTTCGCCTTGGGGGACGCCCACCCCCACGACATCGCAACCATCCTGGACTCTGAAGGGGTGGCCATACGGGCCGGCCACCACTGCGCCCAGCTGGTCATGCGGCACCTGAACGTGGCAGCCACCACCCGGGCGTCCTTTTCTCTCTACAACACCACCGACGACGTGGACCGCCTCGTGGAGGGTCTGCAGGTGGTACATGGCATCTTTGGCCTGGGCTGAGCCGAGGCGATATCCATCCGGCATACCGACACCGGGGAGCCACGCACCTCCAACGCACAGATAAAGCCATGTCCGACTTGAATCTAAGCTCCCTCTACCAGCAGGTGATCCTGGATCACTACAGGAACCCCAGGAACAAGGGTGAGCTACCGGACAAGACGGTGGAAATCCACATGGCGAATCCCGTCTGTGGCGACGAGCTCCGCCTCCAGCTCCGGATCGAGGACGACCACATCGTGGACGCGAAGCACGTGGGCCTTGGCTGTTCCATCTCCCAGGCCTCCGTCTCCATGATGACCCAACTCCTGAAGGGGAAGGCCCTGGTCGAAGCGGAAGGAGTAGCGAAGCGCTTCACCGAGATGATGCACGGGGATGAGGAAGCGGCCAGGGACAAGGCCATGGGTGACCTGCGAGCCCTCCAGGGAGTCAGCAAGTTTCCGGTCCGGATCAAGTGCGCCCTCCTGGCCTTCGACGCCCTCCAGGAGGCCATCAAGAAGAGCCGAAGGGAAGAGGCGTAAGGGCCCGCCCCGGGACGCGGAACCCCCCGCAGCCTCCCGCCGCCCCGCCCTACGGCTTCAGCGCCACCTTCATGGCCCCGCTCACGCGGCGGTTCGCAGCGACCTTGAGGGCCTCCCGGTGCTGCTCCAGGGGAAAGACGTGGGTCAGGAGCTGGCTCACGGCTCCGGCCCCTTCCGCCAGGAGCTCCATGGTCACCTGAAAGGTGTGCCGAGCCTCCCCCCGCCATTCCTCTCGCCCGTATCCGAGGAACCCCCGGACCTCCAGCTCCCGGGCCCAGAGGAAGGTCAGGTCCAGGGAGCGGATCTGGGCGGTACACCCCAGCATGGCCACCCGGCCCCGGGGGGCTGCGAAGCGGAGGGCCTGGTCCAGGCTCTCCCGGCTCCCCACGCAATCGTAGATCAGGGGAAACCCCCCGCCGGAGTAGACCTCAGGGCCTACGATGGGCTGGTAGGCCATGGCCCCCGTGTCCACCAGAGCCTCCCGCGCCGCCGGGCCCGGCTGCACCACGTCGCTGGCGCCCAGAGCCCGGGCAAGCTTGGCCTCCCCTGTGCGCTTGGCCTGGGCCAGGAGGAACCCGTCGAACCCGGTGGCCCGGAGAGCCCAGACGGCAGCCATGGCGATGGGACCGCTCCCCACCACCATGACGGGCTCCCCCGGACGGGGAGGAGCCAGCAGAGCCGCGTGGACCCCGATGGAGAGGGGCTCCACCAGGACGGCCACACGGTCATCCATCTCCTCCGGGACCGTGAAGAGCTGGGAGTCGTGGGCCACCAGAGCCGCCCCCCACCCCCCCGGCAGATCACGATGGTAACCGATGGTCAGGCCGCGACTTACATTGTGGCCACCCACCTGGA
>Ga0068714_10006021_pt1 | contig 12567 bp, 9 predicted proteins | sample MTBNYHSulfiMetaG_FD_62988 | JGI IMG/M metagenome (GOLD analysis project Ga0068714, IMG submission 62988) | Enrichment culture microbial communities from rom New York Harbor, USA that are MTBE-degrading - MTBE-NYH (New York Harbor Sulfidogenic)... | ecosystem: Environmental > Aquatic > Marine >... | reverse complement strand
CCGCAGCCAGCTTTCGTCATGAAGGCGCACTCTGCACCAACCTTCACTGTTTCACAAACCATGACAACCACCTCCGAATCTGATAGAGTTCAATATCTCTCCCTGAGAACCGGGGGAATAGTAACCAGGAAAATTTTAATGTCAAGCATTTTTGAAACAGCCGGCAGATCTGAAGAGGTGAAGTAAGTGGCGAAGAAGATCGGTGAGCTCTTGATGGAAGAGGGCCTACTCAGTCCCGAACAGCTCAAGCGAGCTCTTGAGGAACAGCAGCACACGGCAGACCGCATAGGAATCATCCTGGTCAAGCTCGGATTCATTACCGAGGATGACCTGGTTGAAGCCATTGCCAGGCAATTTCATGTGCCGGCGGTGAATCCCGCCCAACTCGCGATACCCAAGGAAGTCCTCAATCTAATTCCGCTGAATGTGGTGCAGAAATATCATGCCATCCCCTTCGGTTTAATGGGGAACACCCTCAACGTAGCTCTGGCAGACCCGGGCGATCTTTTCGTCATCGAAGATGTGCGATTCCTGACCAGGAAAACGATTCAAATTCATGTTGCCCGTGAGAGCTCCATCAGAGAGACCATCGGCCGTTACTACGAGGATGAAAACTTCGAAGAGGTCTTGGGGATACTCAGAGAAGAGGCTGATGCACAATTTTTCGAATCGGCCGAAGATGCGGATCTGACGTCATTAGAAGGCGCCGCCGAACAGGCTCCGGTAGTAAAATTGGTGAACCTTATCATGATGGATGCAATCCGCAAGCAAGCCAGCGATATCCATATAGAGCCTTACGAGAAAATGATGCGCGTGCGCTTTCGCATTGACGGCGTGCTCTATGAAATCATGCGTCCTCCTCTGCAAATGAAAAACGCGATCATTTCTCGACTGAAGATTATGAGTCGATTGGATATCGCTGAACGGCGGCTGCCCCAAGACGGGCGCATCAAATTGCGCTACAAGGGACGCGAGATGGACTTCCGGGTTTCCGTGCTGCCAACCCTGTTCGGTGAAAAGGTGGTGCTGCGACTGCTTGACAAATCGAGTCTGCAGCTAGACATGACCAAGCTGGGGTTTGAGGAGCAACAGCTCAAACATTTTCGTGAAGCTATCTATGCACCTTACGGCATGGTTCTGGTTACCGGGCCCACCGGCAGCGGCAAGACAACTACGCTCTACAGCGCCCTTTCCGAGCTGAACAAAATCAGTCAGAACATTTCAACTGCCGAAGATCCGATAGAATATAATCTCACCGGCATAAATCAGGTGCAAGTCCACGACGCCATTGGCCTGAATTTTGCTTCTGCTCTAAGGTCTTTCTTGCGGCAAGATCCGGACATCATAATGGTCGGCGAGGTCAGGGATTTTGAAACCGCAGAAGTGGCAATCAAGGCAGCTCTAACCGGTCATCTGGTTTTGAGCACTCTGCATACGAACGATGCCCCGAGCACGGTCAACCGTCTTCTGAATATGGGTGTGGAGTCATTTCTGGTCTCTTCCGCGGTGAATCTGGTTCTCGCCCAGAGGTTGGTGAGACGGCTTTGCTTTGACTGCCGTGTCAAAGAAGAAATCATACCCGAAGCTTTGTTGGATTTGGGGGTCAGAGAAAACGAAATAGGGACCTTTTCATGTTACCGCGGAAGAGGCTGTCCTGCGTGCAGTCACACTGGCTATCGAGGTCGTGTAGCTCTGTATGAGGTGATGCCCATGCACGATCAAATTCGTGAACTGGTGCTTTTGGGCGCGTCCGCAGCGGAAATCAAGAAACAGGCGGTAGATCTCGGGGCGGTCACCCTCAGGCAGAGTGGAATAAGAAAAATGCAGCTGGGGATAACCTCGATCGAAGAGGTCATCCGGTCTTCCGCTAAGGACTAGCCCTGCCCTTTACCCACGATTCGTGCTGGGGAGTACCCCCTCGTTCCCAAACTCTGTTTGGGAAAGCACTTGGGCGGCAAGCTCAGTTTGCTGTTCGGCGGCAAGAAACGGAGTTTCACGGTAACTTACGTGCCCAAATAGAGTTTGGGCACGAGGAGTGGAGTGGAACTAGGGCACGATGGAAGCACAGAATTTGGGGCATGCGGGGTGACCGGCTTCTAGCACCGGCCCCTCCAAAGAGATGTGGGCAAAGGGCAGGACTAGCCGGCTCAAGATTCAACAGAATAGCCTATTCGTGTACTGCGATACCTTGGGAGTAAATAATGCCCGTATATATTTGGAAGGGAACCGACCGCAAAGGCAAAAGGCAAAAGGGAGAAATCGATACGGATAACGCCAGCATTGCTCGTCAATTGCTGCTCCGCAAGGGCATAACCGTCAAAAGCGTCAAAGCCAAGCCCAAAGACATCTCGGAATATATCCCTCTGTTACAGCCCAGAGTAAAAGAGAAGGACCTGGTGGTGTTCGTCCGGCAGTTTTCGACCATGATCGATGCCGGACTGCCGATTATGCAATGTCTGGACATTCTCCATCAACAGCAGAGCAACCTGACTTTCAAAAGGATAATCAAGCAGGTCAAGCGAGACGTCGAGGAGGGCGCTACCTTCTCGGACGCCATAAGAAAACATCCCAAAGTTTTTGATCAGCTCTTTGTGAACCTGGTGGCGGCCGGCGAAGTCAGCGGCATCTTGGACGTCATTTTGAATCGTCTTGCTGTTTACATTGAAAAAATAGCCAGTTTGAAGAAAAAAATCAGGGGGGCGATGACCTATCCGGCCATAGTAGTCGGTGTGGCTGTGGTGGTGATTGCCGTCATTTTGGTGTATGTCATACCGGTGTTCGCCGGCCTGTTCCGCGACGCCGGCGTCAGCCTGCCGACCCTCACCCTGATGGTGATGTCATTAAGCGATTTCGCGCAGAGCTATTTCCATTGGGGCATCCTTGGATTCATATTGTTCATTCTTGCTATTCGAAGGCTGCGCAAGACTTCCAAGGGGCGGGAATGGACCGATCGGCTCTTGTTGAGGCTGCCCGTATTTGGGATACTGCTGAAAAAGGTCGCCATATCCCGTTTCACTCGAACTCTCGGGACCATGCTGGAAAGTGGAGTTCCGATTTTGGACAGCCTGGAAATTGTGTCGGCTGCAACGGGTAACAAAGTCATAGAAATCGCAATCCGAAAAGCTCGCATAGCGATCGCTGAAGGTCATCCGGTGGCTGAACCGCTTGCTGAAATGAAGGTGTTTCCGCCTATGGTGACGCAGATGATCGCAGTTGGAGAGGCGACCGGAGCCCTGGACAGGATGTTGGGAAAGATTGCCGACTTTTACGACGATGAGGTGGATACCGCTGTAGAATCTCTCACTGCGCTTTTGGAACCCATGCTCATTGTTTTTCTTGGGATTACCGTCGGAGGATTGCTGATTGCCATGTATTTACCCATTTTCCAGCTGGCGGACGTGGTCTCTCGAGGCGCATGAAGGAGCAGGGAGCAGGGAGCAAAGAGCAAGAAGCAGCGAGCTGGAAGCAACGAGCAACGAGCAACGAGCAGGGAGCGGGGAGGGAGTAGCGCGATATTTTATACCTCGTTCCCGCGCTCCTTCTACCTCGTTCCCGCGCTCCTGCGTGGGAACGGGTAGCGGCGCCTGCTTTGCTCATTTGCTTGTTGCCTGCCGGCCGGCAATTGTTAACTTCGACATTCGATATTCTGGGGTTTAAGTAAGAACATGGATAACTCCCGGATATATGCTGAGAAAAAAATGCAGAAGGCTCATCCGTTCTCTAAGGTGAGCTCCCCGGCTCAGAGCTCCCTGCTCTCGGCTCCAAGCTCCGAGCTCCAGGCTCCCTGCTCGGTACGCCGGCTCAAATCCCTCCTGCTTTTTCGGCTTCTGCTGGGACTGTTTTTCCTCGTCCTCACGATACTTGTCCAGAGCCGTCATCAATGGGATTTTCTGGCGGCTCAGCTGCAGCCCCTATACTTCTTTTCGATAGCCATTTTTTTGTTCACTATCGTCGCGGCCCTTAGCTTGAGTCATGTGCAGAATCTGAGGAGGTTTGCTTATCTGCAGCTGTTTTTTGATGTAGCGGCCGTGACCACCCTCATTTTTCTTTCGGGGGGAGTAGAGAGCATCTTTTCGTTCCTGTACATGCCGGTCATCATTAGTGCAGCGTTGCTGTTGAATCGTCCCGGCAGCTTGTGGACCGCTTCCATGTGCAGCCTCTCTTACGGTGTTCTGCTGGATCTGCAATATTTCAAATGGATTGTCCCGTTGGAAGTGGTTGGCGGAGCGCGTTATATTCACGACAGCGGGTTTTATTTTCATAGTCTGCTGATGAATATCGCGGCATTTTATCTGGTTGCCTATCTGAGCGGCTATCTGGCCGGCGAACTGCAGAAATCGAGTGCGGTGGTGATAGAGCAAAGGAAGGATTTACGCGAGCTCGAAGCGCTGCAGCGCAATATTGTAAGGAGTATCAACAGCGGCCTGCTCACGATTGACCCGAGCGGGAACATTCTGTTCTCAAATCCGGCCTCTCTGGAAATCCTGGGTCTGAAACACCATCAAATCGAGGGCCATCCAATTCACGAAATATTGCCTTCGCTCGCTCCTCCAATACGGTCGTCCCTGGATTCCGGTAAAAGCGAGAAATCCCCGTTGAATATGAACCGAATGGAGATCGCTCACAAAAGACCTGACGGCGAAGAGCTATGCCTCGGGTACACAACTTCTGTCCTGCATGGCGATGACGGCGAAGCTTCGGGCTTGGTTTTTGTTTTTCAGGATCTCACCCGACTCAAAGCCATGGAAGAGCATATGAAGCGGATGGAGCGTTTGGCTTACGCCGGAAACATTGCCGCGGAAATTGCTCACGAAATCAAGAATCCACTGGCATCGATCAGTGGTGCTGTCGAGCTCGTCCAAGACAATATAAAGGATGATCCCACTCAAACTCGACTTTTCAATATTGTACACCGGGAGATTCACCGGATTGACGAGCTGGTCAATGATTTTTTGCTGCTGAGCAGAGGCGCCAAAAAGTCGGCGAAAAAAGATGCTGTTGCAGTCGTCGAGACGATCCAGGATATCCTGGCGCTACTCAGAGCTCGCCGTAAAATCGGCTCTTCGCATCAGGTCCGAACCTCTTTCGAGATTAGACCGCATGTACATATCGATCCAAACCATTTTCACCAAATTATCTGGAACCTGGTTGTTAACGCTCTGGAAGCAATGCCGGCCGGCGGCGAGCTATTCATAAGCGTGGATGATAATCGCGGCAGCGCGGATCCTTCAATCTTTCGTATCGATGTTCGGGACACGGGTCCAGGCATTGCTGAAGAAATCCTCGGGAAAATGTCGGAGCCTTTCTTCACAACTAAAAAGAATGGTGCAGGGCTGGGCCTGAGTGTTGTCTATCAGTTGGTGGAAAACTCCGGAGGCCGCATCGAAGTGGCCCGCCCTGAGGGTTCAGGTACTATCTTTTCACTTTTTTTTCCCCATCATGCTCCTTTTCCTCTTGCCAAGTGACCCCGAAATGACTATAAGCACTCACAACAGTCGAGTGCTAACAGAATGGTTTGGGATCGCTTCGCAAGGTATCCCGAAAAATCTAATCTATCAAGGAAAGGAGTAGCACGTATGAATCTTAAACCACTCAACGACCGTGTCATTGTGAGACGCTTTGAAGAGGAGCAAAAAACCGCCGGTGGACTCATCATTCCCGACACCGCCAAGGAAAAGCCGATCCAGGGAGAAATTCTCGCCGTGGGCAGCGGAAAACTGATGGAAGACGGCAGCAGAAGACCTCTCGATATCAAAGCGGGTGACCGAGTGCTGTTCGGCAAGTATGCCGGGACCGATATCAAGGTTGAAGGAGAAGAGCTCCTGATTATGCGTGAGGATGACATCCTTGCAATCATCGAAAAATAAGACCCCCTTCTGAATTCTAAAGAAAAATCCAACAATCTGAATGCTTAAACGGAGGTAATGATAATGGCGAAACAGCTGATCTACGATGTGAAAGCCCGTGACGCGCTGCTCAGGGGAGTCAATACGCTTGCCGATGCAGTCAAGGTGACACTGGGTCCTAAGGGTCGCAACGTGGTAATCGAGAAGAGCTTTGGCGGTCCGACCGTCACCAAAGATGGCGTGACCGTTGCCAAAGAAATCGAGCTCGAGGGCAAATTTGAAAACATGGGCGCGCAGATGGTGAAAGAAGTTGCCAGCAAGACCAGCGACGTTGCCGGTGACGGTACTACAACCGCAACCATCCTGGCCCAATCCATCTATTACGAAGGCTCCAAGCTGGTGGCAGCCGGCGCCAACCCTATGGCCCTCAAACGCGGCATTGAAAAGACCGTTAAGGTTGTTGTTGATGAGCTCAAAAAAATCAGCAAGCCGACCAAGGATCAGAAGGAGATCGCTCAGGTGGGTACCATTTCCGCCAATAATGATACAACCATCGGAAACATTATTGCCGAAGCCATGAACAAGGTTGGCAAGGAAGGCGTGATCACCGTTGAAGAAGCCAAAGCGATGGAGACTACTTTGGAAGTAGTTGAAGGTATGCAGTTTGATCGCGGCTACATTTCTCCTTATTTTGTCACCGACCCCGAAAAAATGGAAGTACTGCTCAATGAGCCGCTGATCCTGGTTCATGACAAGAAAATCAGTAACATGAAGGACATGCTCCCCATCCTCGAGCAAATTGCCAAGATGGGCAAACCCCTTATCATTGTCGCCGAAGATATCGAAGGCGAGGCATTGGCGACGTTGGTCGTCAACAAGCTGCGCGGCACGCTGCATGTCTGTGCTGTTAAGGCTCCCGGTTTCGGCGACCGACGCAAAGCCATGCTGGAAGACATCGCTGTTCTGACCGGTGGCCAGGTCATCAGTGAAGAAAAGGGCTTGAAGCTCGAGACGGTAGCACTGAATGATCTCGGCAGCGCCAAGACGGTGCGGATCGACAAAGACAATACCACTATCGTGGATGGCGCCGGGGACCGCAAGGCCCTCGAAGCAAGAGTCCGTCAGATACGTGCTCAGATTGAAGAGACCACCAGCGATTACGATCGAGAAAAGCTTCAGGAAAGGCTTGCCAAGCTGGTCGGTGGCGTGGCGGTCATCAGTGTGGGAGCGGCTACCGAAACCGAGATGAAAGAGAAGAAAGCTCGCGTCGAAGATGCTTTGAATGCTACCAGAGCAGCCGTTGAAGAAGGTATTGTTCCGGGTGGTGGAGTAGCCTATCTGCGTTGTATCCCGGGCGTTGCGAATTTCAAGCTGGAAGGCGACGAGCAGCTCGGCGTGAATATTGTTAAACGTGCACTGGAAGAGCCCGCACGCCAGATCGCCTTCAACGCGGGCGAAGAAGGATCCGTCATTGTCCAGAAGCTGAAGGACGGGAAAGATGCCTTTGGCTATAATGCCGAAACCAATGAATTTACGGATCTTTTGGAAGCGGGTATCATTGATCCGACCAAAGTGGCTCGCACTGCGCTGCAGAACGCCGCAAGCGTGTCCGCTCTCATGCTGACCACGGAATGTATGGTGGCTGAGCTGCCCAAGGAAAAAGAAGACATGCCGATGATGCCTCCCGGCGGCGGCGGTATGGGTGGTATGGGCGGCATGGGCGGCATGGGCGGCATGTACTAAGCCGGATGCCGGATGCCGGGTGATGGAAGCTGGAAGCTGGATGCTGCTGGATACCGGATGTTCGATGCCGGATACCGGATACCGGATGTTCGAGGCCGCAACCTGCCGTATAACGCACACCCGGTTCCCAAGCTCCGGTGATGGTTTTCCGGTTGCCATGCTCCGGTGATAGTTACCTCGTTCGCACGCTCCTATATACCTCGTTCCCACGCTCCTGCGTGGGAACGGGAAAAGCATGAACATACTGAGCTTACTCAAAGCCTCTCCATCCCGCACTGGGAACGAGAGGCTTTTTCTATACTGCTTCGAATCTTCCTTTTGTAGTATCTGCCCTCTGCTCTCCGTCCTCTGTCTTCTGTCCTCCGCCTCCGCCCTCATGCCGGCTCAGCCAACTACTGCTTGACTTGTGCAGGTGGTATGCTAAGAAACACCTTTTCTGCTGATTGTGATGCAAACAAAGCGTAGAGCATTCCTCAAGGGAACAGACGATGGATTATAAAAAGACTCTAAATCTGCCGCAGACCTCATTTCCGATGAAGGCCAATCTGTCCAAGCGAGAACCTGAAATCCTCGCCAAATGGGACGAGATAAACCTTTACGAGCTGTTGCGGGCTCGAAGCAAGGGACGTCAGTCTTATATCCTGCATGACGGACCTCCTTATGCGAACGGCCATATCCACCTTGGAACAGCTCTGAACAAGATTCTAAAGGACATGATCGTCAAATGCCGGCAAATGAGCGGGTATGACGCGATTTATGTGCCCGGATGGGATTGTCATGGGCTTCCGATCGAGCATCAGGTGGACAAGGAGCTGGGCGAGCGCAAACGGGCGATGAGCCAGGTTGAAATCCGTCGCCATTGCCGACGCTACGCCGAGCGTTTCATAGATATTCAGCGCCAGGAATTCAAACGACTCGGAGTTCTTGGAGAATGGGACAACCCTTATCTCACTATGGCCTACGACTATGAGGCCACTATTGCTCGGGAGCTGGGGCGATTTTTCAGCCGCGGAAGCGTGGTGCGCAGCAAGAAGCCCATCTACTGGTGTTCAAGTTGTCAAACGGCTTTAGCTGAAGCGGAAGTGGAATATCACGACCATGCCTCTCCTTCGATTTATGTGAAATTCCCTCTGCAGCCCGGCACTCGGGATCGATTCGCCGAGCTGTCCGGTAAACCGGTTTATGTTTTGATATGGACCACAACCCCATGGACGCTTCCCGCTAATTTAGCCGTCACTCTGCACCCCGATTTTGAATATGTCGCTGTGGATGTCGGGAAAGAAATCTGGATTCTGGCGGAGGGACTGCTGGAGAGCTGCATGCAGGCCTTCGGGATTCAAGACTACAGGATTGTTCGAACCTTCTCGGCCTCGGAGTTGAAGGGGCTCAAGTGTCGGCACCCTTTCCTGGATCGCGACTCGCTCCTCGTTCTTGGCAACCACGTGACGCTGGAGGCGGGCACCGGTTGTGTACATACGGCTCCCGGGCACGGTCGGGAAGACTACGACATGGCTCTCGAATATGGTTTGGAGGTTTATTCTCCGGTCGATGACAATGGGCGATTCACTGAAGATGTGGCATTTTTTGCCGGACAGTATGTGTTCGATGCCAACCAGGCGGTCAGCGCAAAGCTGCGAGAAGTGGACAATCTGGTTCTGGAAAAGGAAATCAGCCACAGCTATCCGCATTGCTGGCGCTGCAAGAAGCCGGTGATTTTTCGCGCCACGGAGCAGTGGTTCATTTCCATGGAAAAGAACGACCTGCGCAAAAAGGCCCTGGAATGGATCGATCGTGTGGCATGGATTCCTTCCTGGGGGCAGGAGCGCATCCACAACATGATCGCCAATCGTCCGGACTGGTGTATTTCGCGCCAGCGTTCCTGGGGAGTCCCGATAACCGTTTTCACCTGCAGGGAATGCGGAAAACTCCTGGCTACGCAGGAGATCTTCGATCATGTGGTCGCCCTCTTCCAAAAGGAGGGGGCTGACGCCTGGTTTGAGCTCGAGGTCGAAGAGCTTCTTCCGGCGGGGGTTAAATGCGAAGGGTGCGGCGGTCGAAGCTTCGAAAAGGAGCAGGACATTCTGGATGTGTGGTTCGATTCCGGGGTGTCTCATGCGGCCGTGCTTGAGCAGCGCGACTATTTGAGCTTTCCTGCCGATCTCTACCTTGAAGGAAGCGATCAACATCGCGGCTGGTTCCATTCATCGCTTCTTGCAGCAGTGGGGACCAGGGATATGGCTCCATACAGGAGTGTCCTGACTCATGGCTTTGTGGTTGACGGCCAGGGCTACAAGATGTCCAAGTCGCTTGGGAACGTCATCGCACCGGGAGAGATCATCGATCAATATGGTGCTGAAATTTTGCGGCTGTGGGTGTCGGCGGAGGATTACCGGGATGATATCCGGATCTCTCCCGACATCTTGAAGCGGCTGAGCGAAGCCTATAGACGCATCCGCAACACGACTCGATTCTTGCTCGGGAATTTGAATGACTTTGATCCTCAGCGCGACAGCCTGTCCTACGGCCAGATGGAAGAGCTGGATCGGTTTGCCCTGCATCAGTTGCAGGAATTGATCCTGAAGATCCGCCAGGCATATGACCGATTCGAATTCCATCGCGTCTACCATGCGCTTCACAACTATTGTGTGGTGGACTTGAGCTCCTTCTATTTGGACATCCTGAAAGACCGGCTCTACATCTCCGCCGCCGCGAGCAAGGCGCGCCGTTCCGCCCAGACTGTGCTCTACGAAGTCGTAACGGTGCTTTTAAGGCTCATGGCCCCGGTGCTTTCGTTTACGGCCGAAGAATCATGGTGTTTTTTGCCGGGACGTGTCGGCGAGAGCATTCATTTGGAAGCCTTTCCGGAAGTGAACCCTTCATATCAGGACGCAGCTCTGAGCGCTCGCTGGCAGACCATCCTCAGTCTGCGAAGCGATGTGGCGCGAGCACTTGAAGCTGCCCGACAGGCGAAGGTCATCGGTCATCCGTTGGATGCCAAAGTGATGCTGGCGCTTCCGATCTCGATGCAGGAGTCTCTGGCCGGGCAGGAGGAGCTCTTGCGCTCGGTTCTTATTGTGTCGCAAGTAGAATTCCGTTCCGCGGATGATCTGGCCGGCGGTGTTGAAGGCGTTGAAATTCCCGGGCTCAGGATCGAAGTGGTCAGTGCATCCGGTCAGAAGTGCGAGCGCTGCTGGGTTTACTCTGAAAGCGTCGGCCAATTCGAGACGCACGCCACCATCTGCGACCGCTGTTTTCAAATCCTGACGGGAGAAAAGTAGACTAGAGCCATTGTGCAACTTCCCGGGCGAAGGCGTCGAGATCGCCAAGATCGTTTCTTATTATATCGTATACCTGACCATAATCTATATCCCAATACAGGTGCACGAGACGATTGCGGAAGCGGGCCATTACTGCAAGGCGTTCGGCCAGCTGGAGCGGAATGAGCCGTGATTCGCCCAGAAGGGTAAAACACTGTGCATAGTCTTCTGGAACTCGTTGCAGCTTTTTTGCCGAGAGGTGGTAGCAAATATTCAGAGCCGCTTCTATGGCTGTAAGCAGCCTGGATCGAGCAATATCCTGACTGTCCTCATCGGCCAGAAAGGCGCCTCGGTCGAGGGATTGAAATTTGTTGAGCCGGTTGATGGCTGCAGAAATGTCGTTTAGCTTCGATCTAATCCGATCATGATTCAGCTTCAACGGAGAACGCCTCTTTGGTATGATGATCCAACACAGGTTTTATATCCAGATAACGGGCTACAATCCGGCGAACCGTCCGGATTCTGTAATCCGTCGAGCGCTCCATAAGAAGGCGACCCTGGATGGCATGGTACTGAAACGCAACGGATGTATCGTTAATAATTCTTACATCGAGCGGGAAAGCCGGATCTAGCGCATTCCTAAGCTGTTGGGAGACCTTGTCCTCAAAGCTGAATTTCGAATGAGGAAGATTTTCCGGATAAAGATAAAGGGCAACATCCAGATCCCTGAACGGACCTTCATCGACAAATGAACCATAGGCATAGGCGAAAGAGATCTCTCCAAAGCCTTCCAGATATGCTGCGAGAGCGTTGAGTACGGCTTCTCTTTCTGATCCGCTACAATAATGGAGCTCAAGGTTCATGCGTTGCGCTTCAACCTCCCGGCTGCTGATGACATTTTCAGTCTAGCGAATTGGCGGATGTGATGCAACTATCGATGAAGCTCATCGGCGATTTGCATTCTACTTTCCAACCGCCTTTTTTGACGGGCTGGGTTACCCCCGATGCATCAACGCTGCCGACGCTTCAAACGGAATAACGCTGAACGCTTACAATGGAGAAGAGGAATAAGATGGCCCAACTCTTTTTGATAGGAAGCATCGTCGTCGTTTTCGACCAGTTGACGAAATTTCTGGTTGTCAGCTTTCTTCCCCTCTATTCCTCCATTGCCATCATCCCCGGCTTTTTCAACCTGGTTCATGTGCGCAACACCGGCGCGGCTTTCAGTTTCCTCGCCGGCGGCTTCTCTGCATGGCGCCAGATTTTCTTTGCTGCTGTAAGCATTATCGGCATCGGTGTGATAATTTATGTCTACCGGGGGCTGAGAAGGGAAGATAAATGGGCGAGAATTTCTCTTGCCTTGATTTTCGGAGGTGCCGCCGGGAACCTGGTGGATCGTGTGCGCCTCGGAGAAGTCATCGACTTTCTGGATGTTTACCTCGGCAGCTACCATTGGCCCGCGTTTAACGTGGCTGACAGTGCGATCAGCATTGGAGCAGTGATGCTCTTGCTGTTCTTGCTGAAATCCAAAGACTCGGCCAATGTTGGCGTGAAACCCTGATCGAGCCACAGTGGGAAGAAAGTAAACACAACCGAGCTCAGTAACCGCCGATGCACGCTGATGAACAGTAACCGTTCACCATACAGCCTTTTATGAACCGCAAAGGCGCAAAGAACGCCAAGGTTCGCAAAGGTTGTATCCTTTAGAGAGGACTCTTTGC
>Ga0068714_10006020_pt1 | contig 12570 bp, 13 predicted proteins | sample MTBNYHSulfiMetaG_FD_62988 | JGI IMG/M metagenome (GOLD analysis project Ga0068714, IMG submission 62988) | Enrichment culture microbial communities from rom New York Harbor, USA that are MTBE-degrading - MTBE-NYH (New York Harbor Sulfidogenic)... | ecosystem: Environmental > Aquatic > Marine >... | reverse complement strand
GATATTTCCACCACACAGATATATACCCATGTGACCGGAGAGCGACTGAAGAAGATCCATCAAGAGTATCACCCGAGAGGCTGAGGAGAAAAATAAGATACGAAGCGCGAAATCCAAAGTCCGTAACTATCTCAAATGACCAAAATTCAAAAACCGGATTTGGATTGTTTTGAAAAAATTTTCACTCGAATTTAGGATTTGTTTCGAGTTTCGATATTCGCCTGCCTGCCGGTAGGCAGGGATTTCGAATTTTTTAAGTTATGGACGTGATTACCACCCATATCAATGCTGATTTTGACTCTTTAGCCTCCATGTTGGCGGCTAAGAAACTTTACCCCAATGCGACCTTGGTCTTTCCTGGGTCCCAGGAACGAAGCCTTCGTGATTTTTTCATTCGCTCTACCCTCTATTCCTTTGAGGTGGAGCGAATCAAAAATATTGACCTAAAAGAAGTGGAACGGCTCATTTTGGTGGACACTCGTCAAATGAGTCGAATTGGGAAGTTTTCCGAGGTTTTATCCAAAACCGATTTGGAAATTCATATCTACGACCATCACCCCCCCTCCTCGGAGGACCTCCACGGTTCCATAGAAGTTATATCGGAGGTAGGAGCGACGGTGACACTCCTCTTGGATATCCTTCAGAAGAAGGAGATAGAAATTACGCCCGATGAAGCTACCGTCATGATGTTGGGGATTTATGAAGATACTGGAAACCTGACCTTTCCTTCAACCAAGGAAGAAGATTTCAAGGCAGCGGGGTACTTGGTTCGGAAAGGGGCAAACCTCAACATCCTCTCGAATGTGATCACGAAAGAACTCACGGCTGAACAAGTCTTTCTATTGAATGACCTGATCCAATCCGCCACCCGATATAATTTCCATGGAATCGATGTGGTCATCGCTCAGGCCTCCGTGGATCGTTATATTGGTGATATGGCTGTCCTGGTCCATAAATTAAAAGACATGGAAAACTTGGATGTCCTGTTCGTCCTGGTGAGGATGGAAGACCGAATCTACTTGATTGGAAGGAGCCGTCTTGAAGAAGTGAACGTATCGGAAATTACCGGTGAATTTGGAGGAGGGGGGCATCCTACCGCCGCCTCTGCAACGGTCAAAGGGGTCACTCTTGTGGAGGCACATGATCGGTTAGTCAAAACCCTGATGGAATTAGTCAAAGCAAAAAAAGTGGCGAGGGATGCGATGGTCTATCCGGTCAAGAGTATTAACCCGGACTTAACCTTGGAAGAGGCTGGTGACATACTCACTCGATATAACCTGAACATCCTCCCCGTCCTTCAGAACGGAAAAGTGATCGGTTTGATTTCCAAACAAGTGGTGGAGAAAGCGATGTATCATGGGTTAAAAACTGCTTTGGTACAGGAATATATGACCACCGAGTTCTCTGTGGTTTCTCCCGATACACCTTTTTCTCGAGCTCAGGCAATCATCATCGGGCAGAACCAGAGCCTCCTCCCTGTCATTGAAAAGGAACAAATGATAGGGGCCATCTCGGTGGGAGATGTCATGCGAACCCTCCAGGAGGAGATGATAAAATCGGAGAAAGGACTATCGGTTTTTGAGAGCCAACCCCTTTATGCCCGTAAAAAGGTAATCTCCAAGTTCATGAAGGAGCGTTTTCCTGAAAGAATTCAAAACATGCTGATAGAATTTGGTAAGGTAGGAGATGAGTTGGGATATTCCGTCTATGCCGTCGGAGGATTCGTCAGGGATCTTCTATTGAAGGTGGAAAACTTAGATGTGGATATTGTGGTCGAAGGAGATGGGATTCGTTTGGCCGAGGAGTTTGAAAAGAAGTTCTCCTGCCGAATCCGAACGCATAAAAAATTTGGAACAGCCATCATTCTGTTGCCGGATCGTTTAAAAGTTGATGTTGCCACCGCTCGTTGGGAAGTCTATGATTCTCCAGCAGCCTTGCCCACGGTGGAGAGCGCTTCGATCAAAATGGATCTCTATCGGAGAGACTTTACCATTAATACCTTGGCGATTCAACTCAATCCAAGGGGATTCGGAGAGTTGATCGATTTTTTTGGAGGGGTCAAGGACATCAAGGAGAAGGTGATTCGGGTTCTTCACAATCTCTCTTTTGTCGAAGACCCGACCCGGGTGTTTCGGGCGATCCGTTTCGAACAGCGTTTCGGATTCCAGATCGGAAAACATACTCAGAATCTGATGAAGAATGCAATGGAAGTGGGGTTTTTAGGACGTCTCTCCGGCGGGCGAATCCTCTCCGAGCTCCTCCTGCTTCTTCAGGAGGGAGCTCCTTTTCCCGCTCTAAAACGGATGAGAGATTTCAATCTCCTTCAGTTCCTCCATCCCAACCTTAAGCTGGATGACCAGACCGAAGGCCTTTTTGAACAGATTCGTCATGTCATCTCCTGGTTTGACCTCCTTTTTCTGGAAGAACGATATGAACGCTGGCTCATCTATTTTTATGGTCTCATCGACTTTTTAAAAGAGAACGAGATTGAAGAGTTTTGCCATCGACTGGCCATGAACGATAGGCTTAAGAAACGGGTGATTGAGGGAAAACTTCATGGAGACCAGGCCCTTCTTCAAATATTTTCTTGGATCAATACAGACCGGCGCCCGAAACGGTCAGAGATCTATGATGTGATTGATCCGCTTTCTACCGAATCAAAACTTTTCATCATGGCGAAGACCACACAGGTAGCGACTCGTCGTTATATCTCTGTGTATTTTACGCAGTTGAAAGATACCAAGCCCCTCTTGAGGGGAGCGGATTTAATTCAAATGGGGATCAAATCAGGGCCTTTTATTAAAAAGGCATTAAACGGTTTGCTGAAAGCCAGATTGGATGAGCAGGTCATCACACGACAGGATGAGATGGAATATATCTCGAGAACCCAGGGGCTGGATTAATGGCCGAAAATAATTCGCAGTCAGAGGGAAAGTTGAATTATACCTTTCGAATTGAGGGATTTGAAGGGCCTCTTGACCTCTTACTTCATCTCATCCAGAAAAACGAATTGGAGATCTTCAATATCCCCATTGCCCTCATCACAGAGCAGTATTTGGAATATCTCCAGTTGATGAAAGTACTCAACTTGGATATTGCTGGGGAATATCTCCTCATGGCTTCCACGCTCCTTCATATCAAATCGAGGATGTTGCTCCCAAAATCTTCGGTAGGGGAGGAAGAGGGGGAAGAGGATCCAAGAGCGGAGCTCATACGAAGGCTTTTGGAGTACCAGAAATATAAGCAGGTAGCGCTGGAGTTAGAAAAGAGACCCTTATTGGATCGGGATGTTTTCATCCGGTTGATGCCCGCAGAACCTGAAGAAGCGCTTGAAGAGGAAAAGGTTGAGGTGAACCTTTTTGACCTCATCGAGGCTTTCCGTAAAGTTTTGGAAAGGGTCAAACCAGAAGGCGTCCATGAAGTCGTCTTAGAACCTATTAGCGTTGAGGATAAAATCGAAGAGATACTGCTCCTTCTTAAGAGAGAGAATCGAAGCGTCGTTTTTCATCGCCTCTTTCCTGAACAGGTTTCGCGAAGGGTGGTGATCGTCACGTTGTTGGCCATCCTGGAGCTGGTGAAGATGAAACGCATTCGCATCTTTCAACTGACTCCCTTTGAAACCATTCGCCTCTCACCCGTGTAAAAGAAATATTATCGCAATGCGCACGGCGCTAAGCGCTTAGCATTTTTAAAACAGGGAGGGATCCATGAAACAAAAACGAATCATAATCGGGTTGGGTGTGATTGCGGGACTTCTCGTTTTCTTTTTTGTCCTCCTTTTCTTTATTGGGCGTTATTTGGGAGCAAAACCCGGGCGGTTTGCTTTTGGAGATAAGATCGCCATTGTAGAGATCAGGGGGGTGATCGCCCAATCCTCAGGGATTATTGAGGAACTCCACCTCCATCTTGAGGATGAAGGGGTCAAAGCAATCATCCTGAGGATTGATTCTCCAGGCGGGGGCGTAGGGCCATCCCAAGAGATCCATCGCGAGATTTTAAAAATTAAGTCAAAGAAAAAAGTCATTACTTCCATGGGCTCGGTAGCAGCCTCAGGAGGTTATTATATTGCCTGTGCCTCTGATCTCATCGTGGCGAATCCCGGAACGATTACGGGGTCCATTGGGGTTTTAATGCAGTTCTCCAACTTCGAAGAGCTCCTAAAAAAAATTGGAATCAAGGGAGTGGTGGTTAAAAGTGGGGAGCATAAAGATATTGGATCCCCTTTGCGCGAGATGACACCTGATGAAAAGAGAATTATGCAAGAAGTGCTTGATAATGTTCATCAGCAATTCATTCAGGCCGTAGCGGAGGGAAGGAAATTGGATTACTCGAAGGTCGTCCAGATCGCCGATGGAAGAATCATAACAGGAGAACAGGCTAAAAACTTTGGGTTGGTGGATAAAATGGGAAATCTCCAGGATACGATTGATATCACGGCCGAGATGGTAGGAATCAAGGGAAAACCCAATGTCCTCTATCCTAAAAAGAGAATTTCTATCTGGGAACTTTTAATGAGAGATATGGCTTCTGCAGTGATCGATGTGCTCAATGAAAAGGGATATGAATTGAACTTTCCTTTGCAAATTAAATAGAATTAAATTACAGGAATATTGGAATGATGGATTAGGAAAACCCCGAATACTGGAATAATGGGAAAACCGTTCCTCGTTAACCCAATATTCCATTGTTCCACTATTCCAAAATTCCTTCTTGAATTCTATGCTCCCACCTTTCCTTTATTCCATTTCTTTTAGTCTATCATTGTTGTTTAACCATTCATCGATTTTTTTCATATCCTCCCAGACCTCTCGCTTACGTTCAGGATTCCTCAACAGAAAGGCAGGATGGTAGGTGGGGATTACCTTAATGCCTTCGAGATCATAAAGCCTCCCGCGAAGGGCCGTAATCTTAGTATTAGTTTTAAGAAGTGTCTGGGCAGAAAAAGTCCCTAAAGCACAGATGATTTTAGGCTGGATCGCGTTAATCTGTTTCGTCAAAAAAGGATTGCAACTCTGGATTTCATCTGGCTCTGGATTTCGATTTTGAGGGGGTCGGCATTTGATGATGTTAGCGATGTAAACCTCCTCTCTTGAAAGATTGATTGATTCAATAATCTTTGTCAGAAGTTGACCCGCTCTCCCAACGAAAGGTTTTCCCTGGACATCTTCATCGTAACCAGGACCTTCTCCGATAAACATCAGAGTCGCCTTTTCATTTCCTTCTCCGAAAACAATCGTACGTCGTGTTCGGTGAAGCTTGCACCTCTTACAATCCCCCAATTCTTCCCGCACCTCGGTCAAAGTTAGAATCCGAGAGGGAAGGGGAGTATCGTGTCCAATTTCGGAAGAGGAAAGAGATACAATTCCCATCCCTTTAAGATATTCAAGGTAGGCTTTAAGATCGTTAATCATCCCATTCCTCCGATAGATTTCAAATATCCTTTTTCTGCTTGAGTTGTCAAGGCATTTAAAGATAACTACCTAATTATATTTATCTGTGCAAGAATTAAAAGTGTGAGAATCCTCCGAATAGGTCGAGACAAAAAAGAATTGAGAGAGGGGGGCTTGAAATATTCGGATAGGAAAGTACCGTAAACCCTTCCTTGATGTACCCAATAGTGAGTCAATCAAAGGTTTCAGGTTATTAAAAGGCGATCAGACCATCCAGGTATAACCCTTTTTCCAAAAGGCCGGTCAATTTTTACTCATTCAAAAAAGTGAGGGGGATGGTCTTTCTATAAACCAATGCTTCGCAAGAGGCGATTAAATGGCTTTTTTCATCATATAACTTGATGTCATAGACGGCTGTCTTTTGGGTCTTACTAAATTCTCGCGCCTCGGCAACGAGGCTGCTCTCCGGAGAGGGGGGGGAGATGTAAGTAATATTCATATTCAATGCCACGGCTACTGTCCCGTAGGAGTTGGAAGCCGTCTCAAAGGCCTCGTCGATCAGAGCGAATAATGCTCCACCATGAGCCATGCCAAGGAAATTTTCCATGTCCGGAGTGAGTTTCATTCCTACTTTGGAATATCCCTCTCCAAGCTCTAAGAGTTTGATCCCGAACTTTTGAGCAAAAGGTTCCTTTCCCACTTTTTGAAAGATTGCTTCTCTCACCTTCTCGTTCATGCTATTCCTTTCCAAAATCCAAATGGGTTTCTAATCCCATTCCTTCAACGTTTTTAAGGGTTCTCGCCTCAACCGTTTCTTTTTGGAGCGGGCCTTTTTTTCTTCCTTCCTTCTCTCAATGGCTTTTAATGAAACAGAGGTCGGGATCCGGCGTCTTCGCGGCCGATTCAATTTTGTCAGGCGCTCACGAAGCCTTTCAAAGGCGAGTTTGCGATTTTCTGCCTGGGAACGATGTTCCGTAGCGATCACCGTTACTCCTGAGGAAAGATGTTTTAAGCGGACAGCGGTTTCAACCTTATTCTTCCTTTGACCGCCCGGCCCTCTGGATCGGTAGGTTTCAATAATGACTTCCTTCTTGAGAACCTCGGGGTCGGTATCATATTTTTGATTCATAGAAGTCTTCCATTCACTACATTAGGGATGATAGGCAGATATTTCGTAGAAATACCACAAACTTGCTCAAAGGGCTCCATTGAGTTTAAAGAAATTCGGACCAGTCCTTTCTCATTCCATATTTTTCTAAGAATTCTTTGATCAGTTGCTCGGCGACCACAAACCGCTGCACCTGGTTCGTTCCCTCATAAATCTGGGTGATCTTGGCATCCCTCATGTTCCGTTCAAGATTGCCATTTTTCAGGCATCCATAACCTCCCATGATTTGGACAGCATCGGTGGTGACCTTCATGGCTACATCGGAAGCGAAGAACTTAGACATGGCCGAATATTTTGTTGCCCGCGGAAGCCCTTTATCCAGGTACCATGCCGCTTTGTAGACCATGGCCTTGGCCGATTCGATCATGGTAGCCATTTCTGCCAGCATAAATGCATACCCTCCAGCTTGGCAATGGGTTTGCTAAATTGGCGTCTTCTCATGGAAAAGAGGGTAGCGATCTCCATAGCATTCTCCGCAATACCAAGGGCTTGAGCGCCAACGGCGGGTCGGGATCGGTTAAGCGTTTCCATGGCAATCTTAAACCCCTCGCCCTCTTCTCCGAGGATATCTGATTTAGAAACGGGAACCTCTTTGAAAGTGATGGAACAGGAGGGAATACCCCGCATCCCGATCTTATCATTTTTTGAACTGAAGGTCATCCCTTGTAGTCCCTTATCTACGACAAAGGCTGAGATTCCCCGCCTTCCCCTAGGGAGATTAGTTTTGGCAAAAACAATATATTTATCTGCCACCCCTCCATTCGTGACAAAATTCTTCTTTCCATTCAGGAGGTATTGGTTCCCTTCTTTTGTCGCCGTCATCTGCATCGAGCCCACGTCTGAACCCGCCAGAGGTTCCGTCAAACAAAAGGCCATGATGAGGCGGTCTTTTGGAATTCGGGAGGCAAATTCTAACTTCTGAAAATCGTTCCCAGAGATCAAAATGGGAAGAGTCCCCACACTTTGGACAATGACGAGAAGGGACATAGAAGCTGAAACCTTCGCAATTTCTTCCGAAACGATGCAAAAGGAGGTGACATCTTTTCCCATCCCTCCTAAATGCTTAGGGATAAAAATTTGGAGATATCCCTCTTTAAAGAACCGATGGGCTATCTCAACAGGAAATTCATCACTCTCCTCAATTTCTCTGGAAAGGGGTTTTACCACTTTCTCCGCAATTTCCCTCACTTCTTTCAATAGCGGTTCATATTCCTCTGTGAACTCAAACATAGAAACCTCCGGGAATCAATAAATGGAATGTTGGGAGAATGGAAGAATGGAATAATGGGATACTGAAATTCATCGATTAACCCAACATTCCCTGTCTACCGACAGACAGGCACTATTCCATTATTCCAGTGATTATGGTTGAATTTTACCACAGGGGTGAGCCAAATGGCAAAAAAATGAATTAAAGAGAGAAGGGAGATCTTCGGGATTTGCGAGGAGCGGCAACCCTTACGAGGTGGATAGAAATGAGATTGAGAATCATGGCGATCATAAAGGCCCAGGAATAGTTATTGGTTTGATCAAAAATATATCCCCCTATCCAAGCCCCCAATGCAGACCCTAATCCGATCATTCTTTCCAGCATGCCATAGATGAGTCCAAAATGCTTACCTTTATAGAGATCTGCTGCGATGGACATGAACATCGGGGCCGTTACCCCCCATCCTGCTCCGAAGAAAAGAGCAAATAGGTAAAGCAGTGCATAAGAGTGAGCATATTGGAAGAGAAGGAGAAAGAGAATTCCTGAGGAAAAGCAGATTTCGCCCATCGGAAAGGTAATCTCCCTACCCATGCGATCAGAAAACCATCCCCAAAAGAGTCGGAAACCTGCAGATAATGCTCCCACTATAGCAAAGAGAGAGGCTGCCCATATTTTATCCACACCGAGATCGACAAGATACCGTAGATGATGGACAATGATAATATAGACTCCCAGGGTGGTAAGGGAGGGATAGAGAATGGCATACCAGAACCGGGCCGTTTTAAAAAATTCACTTAATTCCTACTCTCTATGAAAGAGAGGAGGGCTCGAACCCTCTTTGTCTTTGGGATCTTCTGTGCCCCTTTATCTTTCAAACCAATGAGCAAGGATCACGGTGAAAGGGGCAATACTTAAGCAGGTCACTCCGATTCCAACGACGATGCCGAAGAAGAGATAAAATTGGAAAAGTGTCCGGATTTGAGTACAAAGGAGAAAGCCCAACCCGGTCAAGAGAATTCCTGGCACGATCACTTTGCGAGGTCCAATTCGTTCGACTCATGTTTGATCGGAGCCGTGGTCATATAGACCACCATGGCAATGGACTGAGCCCCAGCCGCCTCTGCTCTTCCCCAGTGGAAATGATCAATGAGCGCCACAAAGAAGACAGCGAAAGTAGTACGAGTGCCAAACCACAAGGCCATGGAGACCATGGAGAGGCCAACGATCACCCAACCATAATAAAAATGTCTCCCGGGAGTAGAGGATCCACGCTTTATCATTAATTTTTAAATGGCAAGAAATGACACAAGAAATAATATTACTTGATTTGCTGTTAAATATTTGTTAATGATCCAAAAGAGTTTAATATAGGAGGAGAACTTTGAAAACCATTGGGAAAAAATTCTTTATTTTTACCATGATGTTTCTACTGATCTCTTGCGCCGGGGGAAACAAGACTGAGAAGAAAGATAAAGCCATCACCCTCGAGGAACATTTTCAATTGGCTTATCGCGCTGCAGAGAAAGGGAATTTGGAGGAAGCTGTATCTGAATATCAAAAAGTGTTGAAGTTGGATTCTAAGAATTCAAAGGCCCACCTTAATCTCGGTATTGTTTACGGAAGGCAGGGGAAGTGGAAAAAGGAGATTTCAGAGTATGAGAAAGCAATCCGTATTGATCCACAATTTGCCGAAGCCCATTTTCACCTTGGGGTTGCCTGCCAGGAAAGAGGAGACCTGAAAGAAGCAATGACTTCATATCAGAGGGCCCTTCAGATTTATCCAAATTATGTGGGAGCCCATAACAATCTGGGAATTCTTTACTTCAGAAAAGGGATGCTGAGTGAGGCCCTCGCTGAATATCAGAAGACAATCGAGATCAAACCGGACTACGCCAAAGGTTATTATAATATTGGAAGTGTCCTTCGGGAGAATGGCAAGATAGAAGAGGCCATTGCTTCCCTTGAAAGAGCACTGGAAATCAATCCCAAATATGCAGAAGCTCATTATGCTCTGGCGGTCATTTATTATGAGAAAAAGGATTTTAAATCAGCCGTTGATCATTGCGATCAGGCAGGGAGGTTAGGAATGTTAGCGGATCCCAAATTTTTAGAACGACTGAAACCCTATCGTTAATCTCCCCCTTTTTTTTTAACACAACGACCAAATGAAATTCGGCAAGAGATTTTTCTTGTATCTGTCATTTCTTCACGTGCTTGCCTTTTTTTTCTTTTTTTGTTAATTCTCCTGTTATTCGAATCTTTTCATCTGATTCATTTTATAAAAATGAAGGAGGTTGTAAAGATAAGTGTTCGCACAAAAATATATTGAAAGGGTGAAACGGCACGAAAGATAATGATATCATATCATGGAGAGGGGGAGGGAATGGAGACCAGAGAAGCGATTTTGGATTTTCAATATTCCGAGAAGATGAAATCGGGATTGATTATTGGAGCGAACCTTATGGACCAACTGATGGCTCTAAAAAATGAAGAAGAGCTGTCTGGAGGGAAGAAGGTGTTGGTGTGGTATTTGGAGGGGCTGCTTCGAGAGATTCGTATTGCTGAGAATGTATTGGGATTGGGCCATTATGCCGATTTAGAGAGAAAAGTGATGGAGGTGATCGGAAGGATCCACATGTCTCAATTTCAGGAGGTCCAGTGGTCTTTTTCTGAAGCTATCTCTCTGGCCACCACGTCTTGCCAAACAGCGATGAATTTTCTGATGGAGAAAAAACTTGTTTAAAAAATTTTAGGCGAAGGCCAATGAAGCCCTTTCCCGTTCAATCAGTCCCAACCCATGACTCCAGACTCGTTTTATTGATTCTTGGGGAGCACCACCGTAAAAGTGGTCCCTTTGCCCAACTCGCTTTCGATCTGAATGTCTCCCTGATGGAGTTTTACAATTTCTTGAACGAGGGAGAGACCAATTCCTAACCCCTTAACATTTCCAAGGGGTTTTGTTTTTACTTGGGAATGGCGTGTGAAAACATCTTTCAGAGATTGATGGGAAATTCCAACCCCTGTGTCAGTGACGCGGGTGAGGGCAAACTTAGCATCTTGATCCAGGGTGACACAGATCTTCCCTCCCTGACGATTGTATTTGATGGCATTGGTTAGCAGATTATCGAAGAGCTGGTTGAGCTTTTCTTCGGCCCCAGAGATTTTTATGGGTTCCGAAGGGATTTGAGCCTCCAGTTGGATTTGATGTTCTTTCGCCAGGGGTTCGATGGTGGCGCATGAAAATTCAATCACCTTGACGAGGTCAATGGGTTCAAATCTCAAGGACTCTTTTTGAATCCCCAGTTCGGCCAAATCCAAAAGATCGTCAATGTTCTTTCCAAGTTTCAGAAGGTTTCGATAGGAAATCCCCAAGAACTTCTTTTGTTGGTCAGTCAATGAACCAAACTTATCCTTTAGCATCATTCCGATGTAGCCCATCACTGAGATCATCGGGGTTTTTAGTTCATGGCTGACGTTGGAAAGAAAGTCATCCTTCATCTGGTCGATTCGCCTTAATTCTTCGTTTGCTATCTCCAGTTTTGTCAATGCCTCTTTGAGTTTATCCTCTGCCTGTTTTCTTTTAGTCACTTCTTGGCTGACCACGACGACACCTAAGTATTTGTTTTGGGGCCCCCAAACGGCAGAATAGGTATTATCGTAGAATTTATCTCCCAGCATGAGAATGTTCATCCGGTGATGTCCTTTTACTTGACCAGACTTTAAATCTTCAATAATTTTGAGGACTTTTCGGTGAGCTATTTTGGGATGGCAGTCTAAGATAGACTTGCCTAATATTTCGTTTAGTTTAACATCTCGAATCTTTTCCAAAGTCGGATTGCCATAGGCGATCCGACTTTGATCGTCGATAAAGGCTATCCCCTGTTCCATGGAGTCAAAAATGGCTCGTAGAATAGATAAGTTCATTTTTCTATTCTCTCTTAAAAAATAACATGAATTAGAAAATCTGACAAGAATATCATGACCGGCTCTTTAGAGAGAATCACCGGTTCTTATGGGTTCGTCTCGGTGGAGGAGGATTTTTGGAGAAGATTTTCAAATGTCAAGGCCCTCATCGGATCAGAGAGGATTAAGATAAATTCTAAGAGGTCTAAGACTCTAAACTTCTTTTTCATCTTTTTGGCATTGAGAGAGATCGTTCGTTTGCACTGTTGACAGGCTGAAAGGATCACCTCGGCTCCGGTTTCTTCAATCTCTTTGATCTTAAGCTCAACGATATCCCTTGAAATTTTTGGGAAAAACATTTCCAGATCGCCCCCTCCTCCACAGCAATTGGCATGCTGCTTATGGTTTCGCATCTCGACAAAATTTATTCCGGAGACCATTTGGATGATTTCCCGCGGGGCCTCATATATGCCCGATCCCCTTCCCAGGTCACAAGGATCATGGTAAGTAACAATGGCCTCCAGGGAGTGCAGAGGGACCCTTTCTTCCTTCAATAACCTCAAGAAATAGTCTGTGCTATGGATGACCTCAAATGGAAGCTTCTTTTCAGATGAAAGCTGGGGGTATATGTTCTCCCATACATGATAACAAGAAGGGCAGCCACAGACGAGGGTTTTTGCTCCCATGGCTTTCACTGAATCGATATTATGTTTCATCAATTCATAGACCATCTCCTCCTGTCCCATTCCGATGAGCGGCCAACCGCAACACCATTCCTCTGGACCAAGAAGCCCGAAGTCCACTTTCGCTTTTTCAAGAAGATAGAGCATCGCCTGGGGAATGGAATAGGTGGCGGGGAAGAAGGAGGCGACACATCCCACAAAATAGACAACCTCGGC
>Ga0068714_10006019_pt1 | contig 12571 bp, 12 predicted proteins | sample MTBNYHSulfiMetaG_FD_62988 | JGI IMG/M metagenome (GOLD analysis project Ga0068714, IMG submission 62988) | Enrichment culture microbial communities from rom New York Harbor, USA that are MTBE-degrading - MTBE-NYH (New York Harbor Sulfidogenic)... | ecosystem: Environmental > Aquatic > Marine >... | reverse complement strand
GGTTGGCCCTGCCCTGTCCTCCTCGCCACGTGCCGGGCGCTCTGGCGCGGCGCAGCGTACCCAGCCCTCGTGGCCCTCCACCGGGGACGGTCCCCCCGCTCACCGTTCAACCTCGACCGGAGGGCCGCCGGCCACGGTGCCCTCGGCACCGCGTCGTGTCGACCCCCGACCACGCGGGTCATCGGGTGCCGCCTGCCGACGCGGCTTCCGGTTTCGACAGAACGCTTGACCGACGGAACCCCGGACGAGCCGGGGTTCCCGAATCTTTGCCCCGTGGCCGTGAACCCGAACACCGGGCAGGTCCGGCGCCACGGGGGTGTTGTGGGCCCAGGGGTGCTCAGCCTCCTGAGCTCTCCTCTTCCAGGTCGTTCGGGATACCGAGGCGGAGGCACGCCGCGTCGTACATCTGTCGGGCCGCCTTCTGTCCGGCCTGGAGGTCAGCGATCTTCTGCTTGACTCGAGCGAGCTCCTCCTGGATCTGGTTCTCGAGGTCCTGGATCTCCTGCTTGGTGGTTTTCAGCGCTTCCTCGTAGAACTTCCGCTGGGAATCGGTCAGAACGGCCATGCTCTCCTCCCTTGCATTGACAGTGCACTCACTCGACTTTGAAGAGAATGCGGACCGCGATCCACACCCGTACCTTGACGCCGTCCTTGGTTGCGGGCTTGTAGCGCCACTGACGCACGGCGTCCTCACTGGCTTTCTCGAACCCCATCCCCGGCCGGTCCACCTTGAGAATGCGGACCTCTTCGACGCTGCCGTCGATGCCGACGAGAAGCTGGAGCTGGACCTCGCTCGCGGCCCGGAGGGTACGGGCGGCAGGGGGAAGCCGAGGCTCGACCCGCTTGAGCAGCTCGGGCTGGGTGACGCCGGGTCCCGCCGCGACGACGTCGCCCTCGCGCACCGCCGGCGTCGGGGTGACCGGGACCGGGGTCGCCGTCGGCCGGGCACGGGTCGGGACCGGTGTCGGCGTCGGCGGGACGGTGGCGACCGGTGTCGGCGTCGCGGGGAGGACCGTTGGGGTCGCGGTGGGGGGCACCGCCGCGGCCGCGGTGGGCTGCGTGGCCGGCACGGGCGACGGGGTCGGGAACTGGGCCTCCAGGCTGCGCCGAAGGTCCTCCTCGCGCTCGGCCATCATGGCCTCGGCCTGCTGGCGGACCATCTCGGACAGCTCGGAGGGCACTCCCTCCCCCGGCGTGGGAGTCTCGGTCTGAGGCTCCGCGGCCACCGGAACGGGAGTCGGCGCGGGTGGGGTTTCCCCGCCACCCCGTCCGAACACCAGGTAGAGCAGGCCGACAACCACCACCAGTGCGGCGGCGCCGGCCACGAAAAGCGTCGTCTGTCGCTTGTCTTCCCGCGCCCGCCGCACGAAGGTGTCCTCGCGGACCCCGGACTCTACCGGCACTGGTTCGGGCGCCGGCGCAGCGGCCTTGTCGGGCGAGACCGCCGCAGCGGCGGCGGCCGCTGCCGCCGGCGGGGGGGTCGTCGGCTTCGGCGCGCCGGGTTTCGCGCTCGGGCTGGGCGGCGTCGGGGCGCTCGGGACCTCCGCCTTGGCCGGAGCCGGCGCCTCCGCCGCTGTGGTTGTCGCAACGGCGAGCCCGGAGATCTCCCGCCCCGAGGAGAGCTCCTGGAGGAACCGTGCGACGTCAGCGGAGTCAGGAGCCCAGCCGTTGCGTCTCAGGACGAGCTCCAGGTCCCGTTGCAGGTCCCGCGCCGACTGGTACCGGCGGTCACGGTCGGGTTCGAGGGCCCGCATCACGATCCGGTCGATGTCAGCCGAGATGCCGGGCTGGTGCTGACCGGGAGCCGCCAGCTTCGGGTTGCGCACCTGCTCCAGGATTGACAGCTCGGAGTCTCCCGCGAAGACCTTTTCGCCGGTCAACATCTCGTAGAGCACCAGGCCGAGGGAGAAGATGTCGGAGCGGTGGTCGATGTCCTTGCCCCAGGCCTGCTCCGGCGACATGTACTGGAGCTTGCCCTTGAGCGCCCCGGCGCGGGTGTGGGAGGCCTTCGACGCCGCCTTGGCGATGCCGAAGTCACAGAGCTTGATGGTCCCCTCGTTCGCGATCAGGACGTTCTGGGGGGAGACGTCGCGGTGGACCAGGCCCAGCTCGCGGTTCTCGAAGTCCCGCTTGCGATGGGCGTAGTCGAGGGCCGAGGCGAGAAGCGTGGTGATGTAGAGGGACAGGGGGACGGGGAGGGTGAGCTTGCGCTCCCGGCAGTGCTGGAGAATCGACCGCAGATCGCGCCCCTCGATGTACTCCATGGCGATGTAGTACGAGCGGTCGATCTTGCCCAGGTCGTAGATGTGGATGATGTTGTTGTGGTTGAGCTGGGCCGCCAGCTTCGCCTCGTCGATGAACATGGTGACGAACTCGTCGTTGTCCGTCAGGTGGGGCAGGATGCGCTTGATCGCGACGGTCTTCTGAAACCCCTCCATGCCCATCATGCGCGCCCGGTAGACCTCGGCCATGCCTCCGGTGGCGATGTGCTCCTGCAGGAGGTACTGGCCGAACTGAGTGCCGGCGGTCACGTGGTCCCGGTCGGCGGTCGGCGGTGCCGGCTCGGCCTTCTTCCCCTTGGCCGGCGGCGCGGCCCGCTCGCTCGGCTTGGGTGTCGCCGCCGGCGGTGGCTCCGGAGCGGGTCTGGCCGCGACCCTGGGCGGGTCCTCGGCAGCGGGGGGCGGCTCGGGCGCGGGGGCCTGCGGCGGCGGACCGGGTGTGGCCACCGGGCCCTTCTTGCGCACCGGCTGGATGTCGAGGCCCGCGAGGGTCTGGGACAGGATGGCGTCGACGTCGGTGTCGCTCGGCGGTTTCGCCCGTTTCACGGGAGGCGCGTTGCGGTCGACGGCCAGCACGTCGGCGAGCCCCCGCTCCACCACGGCGTTGGCGCCCTCGGCGGCCCTCTCGGCCTCGGTGCCGCGTGACGGAGCGCCTTGCTTCGGCGGCAGGCCCATGGCGACGGTTGGCGCGGAGGGGCGCGGGGTCGGTTCCGGGGGACGGTGGAGGTCCGCCATCTGCATCGCGACCGTCGCCGGCGCGGCCGTGGCGCCCTCGGCGGCAGGCTTGCCCTCCTCGTCCTCAACGTCGGACAGGATGTCGCCGAACAGCTGGTCCGAGGTGAGCGATGCGCCCCCTTCGGCCAGGCCGGCGCTGCGCCGCAACGCCGCCAGCATGTCCTCCGGGATCGCCTGGGTAGCGGCCGGGCTGGACGCCGCGGCCAGCAGCCTCTCGACCCTCTGCAGCAGCACTTCGCCCGCGAATGGGCGTTCGAGAATGTCCTGAGCCCCGTACCGTTTGGCGTCGGCCTGCGGATCGGACCCACGGTAGCCGGACATCAGGATCAGGAACGGGGTGGCGCGGAGCCCCGCGCGGGCGCGGAGCTGGGTGATGGCGTCCTCGATCTTGAGGCGAGGCAGGACGGAGGTCATGATGACCAGATGCGGCTCGAAGTGGGCACATCGTTCGACGGCGCTGTCGAGGTCGCCGTCCACCTCGAGCCGGTGGCCCGAGCTGACGAGCGCCTTGCGCACGCGATCGATGTATCGCGGCTCGTATTCAACGAGGAGGATGTTCGCGCTCATTCGTCCCGCCCCTGCAGGGTCCGCGTGTCGAAGAACCCAATTTTCATTATCTGCGAGCGTCGCTCAAAGTCAACCGCAGGGCTCATCGCCCGGCATCGCATGGAGACGACGGGATATAATAACCCCGCTCCGTGCGCCGGTACGGTGCAGGGGCAGGAGGCGGGGGATGTCCGGCCACAACAAATGGAGCACGATCAAGCACAAGAAGGGGAAGGCCGACGCCAAGCGGGGGAAGATCTTCACCAAGATCATCCGCGAGATCACGGTGTCGGCTCGCGAGGGGGGCGGCGACCCCGACGGGAACCCCCGACTGCGCGCGGCGGTGGTCGCGGCGAAGGCCGCGAACATGCCCGCCGACAACGTCAAGCGCGCCATCCAGCGGGGCACCGGTGAGCTCCCCGGGGCGACCTACGAGGAGATCAACTACGAAGGCTACGGTCCCGGCGGTGTCGCGGTGCTGGTGCAGGTCTTGACCGACAACAGGAACCGCACCACTCCGGAGCTGCGGCACCTGTTTTCCAAGCACGGCGGCAACCTGGGCGAGGTCGGGTGCGTGGCCTGGCTCTTCACCCGCAAGGGGCTGCTCCTGGTGCCGCGGGAAAGCGCCGGCGACGAGGACGCGATGCTGGAGCTCGTGCTCGAGGCTGGCGCCGAGGATCTCGACAGCTCGGATCCGGAGTACTACCGGGTGTCCACCGCGCCGGAGGACCTGCACCAGGTCAAGGACTTCCTCGAGCAGCGGGAGACCACGGTGGAGGCCGCTCAGTTCGAGATGGACCCCTCCACGACCGTCCAGCTCGAGGGCAGAGAGGCGCAGCAGATGATCCGGCTGATGGACGCCTTCGACGACCACGACGACGTCCAGAACGTCTGGGCCAACTTCGAGGTGGACGACGAGCTCCTGGCCGAGGCCTGACCGCCGGCTCCAGGCCGCTGCTCGTCGCACGGGCTGGCGTTGAGAGTACTGGGGGTGGACCCGGGGTCTTCGGCGACCGGCTGGGCTGCGGTCGTTGGCGAGCGCGGCCGCGAGTCACTGGCGGGCGCCGGCGTCCTGCGTATCGGCGTGGGGGAGCGGCCGACCCGGCTGGCCGAGCTCGAGCGTCGTTTCGAGGAAGTGGTGGTCCGGATACGGCCCGATGCGGCTGCCGTGGAGGCGTCGTTCTCCGGGCGGAACCCTCGGTCGGGTCTCCTGCTGGCGGAGAGCCGTGGTGTCCTTCTGGCGGTGCTCGGCCGACATGGGGTTCCCGTGGCGAGCTACCCTCCGGCGACCGTCAAGGCCGCCATCGTGGGCTTCGGCCGGGCCGAGAAGCGCCAGGTCGTGTACATGGTGACCCGGCTGCTGGGCCTCGAGCGTCCTCCGGCGAGCGATGCGGCGGACGCCATTGCGGTGGCGTTGACCCACCTCAGGTCGGTGTTCCAACCGGCGTCGACCTGACCCTGTGGACCCGGTGGAGGAATCTCGCGGGGGTGGTGCCGGCGGGTGCAAATCTCTTCGAATCCGCGGTTGCGTTCCTTGACGAGGTTGGGGTCGGATGCTAGTATGCCGTGGCTTCCTGTGACTGGGGCGGTGGCACTGTACAGGTTGCCAAGGTTGAGGTGGGCCCAAAACGCTTGAGTCGTTCCCTGAGTTCATTCACAATGGTTCGTGAGCGGCCTGGAACTCAGGCGCGTCGATGAACTCTCACTAGCATCGAGGAGGCACGACCGTGGGACAGCTTGTCGAGTACTTCAATCAGGGTGGAATCATGATGTGGCCGCTGCTCTTCTTCTCTCTCCTGGCCCTCACCGTCATCATCGAGCGGTTCATCACCCTCAAGAAGGCCAAGATCAACGTCAGCGAGTTTCTCACCCGTATCCGCAAGGCGCTGCTGGTCAACCGCAACGTCAAGGAAGCCATCAAGATCTGCGAGCAGCACCGCGGCCCGGTGGCGTCGGTCATGAAGGCAGGTCTGTTGCGCTACGGTCACAGCCGCGACGACATCGAGAAGACCATCGAGAACGCGGGCCTGTACGAGCTCGACCGCCTCGAGAAGTGGATGGGGGTGCTCGCGACCACCTCCAGCGTCGCCCCCATGTGCGGGTTCCTGGGGACCGTGACCGGCATGATCAAGTCCTTCGCCACCCTCGCATCCCAGGGTCTGTCCAACCCGGGTGCTGTCGCCGCCGGTATCTCGGAGGCGCTGCTCACCACCGCCACCGGCCTGTTCATCGCCATTCCCGCCCAGTTGGCCTACAACTGGTACACCACGAAGATCAACCGCTTCGTCCGCGACATCGAGACGGCCACCAACATGCTGATGGAGACCTTCGTCGAGATGGGCAGCCTGGAGGGGGCCGAGGTCAGGGAGTAGAAGGGGGTCCGCGATGGCATTCATGCGCGGTCGTGCGCGCAGGGTCGAGGCGCAGATCTTCACCGCCTCGATGGCGGACATCGTCTTCCTGCTCATCATCTTCTTCATCCTCACCTACAAGGTCGAGGTCGACAAGACCAAGATGGAGCTGCCCAAGACGGTGCTCCGCGAGAAGATCCCGGAAAAGGCGGCGGTGATCTCGGTCTCGCCGACGTGGGCGGAGCCACCGCTGGTGGTCAGGGTCTCCACCGGCGAGGAGATGGCCCTGCCCGTCACCACCGACGAGGAGATCGTCACCTTCGCCTCGAACGTCGTGGCCCAGGACCCGGCCAAGGCCTTCATCGTCAAGGCCGACCGGGAGGTTCCGTACGAACGGGTCGACACCGTCCTCGACGCGCTCAAACAGGCCAAGGTCAAGGTCATCTATCTGCTCTCGGAGCAGAAGACCGTGGACGACTAGGAGACGGCCATGAAGATCCAGAAGAAGACGTTCACCGCGGAGATCTTCACCGGCTCCATGGCTGACATCTCTTTCCTTCTCATCATTTACTTCATGGTGACGATGGCGTTCTCGGCCAACCGGGGGATGGACTTCGCGCTCCCGGAGGAGAACCAGAAGGTCACCGAGATCAAGCAGGAGGACGCGGTCGACATCCTCGTCCAGCCGGGCGGGGTGATTCAGGTCGACGGCAAGCCGATGCCGCTCGAGGGGCTGCTGCCGTACGTCAAGAGCAAGCTGCTGCAGAACCCCGAAAAGCCGGTCATCCTCCGGACCGATCCGAATGCCACCTACGGCAACATGATCACGGTGTTCGACGAGCTGAGGCAAGCTCCCGAGAAGGTCGGCATCGAGATCAAGACCATCTCCATTCCCACCCGGCGCGAAATCGAGAACATCTGGTCCATGCTCGGGGTGGCCTGAGGAAACGGGAGGTCGGCCATGAGCCAGTCGCAGAAGCCCGCTCAGCAGTCCAGTGGCGGCCTGCCGCCCACGGTGATCGAGATCATCGCCCAGGAGGAGCAGCAGGACCGTCGTCTGGCCCGTTTCTCGTTCGGCGCCGCGGTGATCCTTCACATCGTCATGTTCGTCATGCACTGGCCCAGCTTCGGAGCGTCCACGGCCCAGGCCAAGGAACGGAAGAACAAGATCTACGTCGTCAAGCAGGTCAAGTTCAAGCAGCCGCCGCCGCAGCAGCTGCAGCAGCAGATCCCGAAGCCGGTCACGAAACGGGTGCCCATTCCCGACCCGACGCCGGACGAGCCGGAGCCCATCAGGGATGACCAGAACCAGAGGGAAGACTTCGACTTCGTGCCCGACGACAACCTGGTCCTGGGGGTGCCGGAGGCGCCACCACCGGCAGAGCCCGAGGGCCCTATCCGCTTCGTGGTCGGCGGCAACATCACCGAGCCGGTCAAGATCAGCGGGCCGAACCCCATCTACCCCGAAGCAGCGCGCAGAGCGCGTATCCAGGGGGTCGTGATCTTGGAGTGCATTATCGGGAAGGACGGTGTGGTCCGGGAATCCAAAGTGCTTCGTGGCTTGCCGTTGGGCCTGACCGAAGCGGCGGTCGACGCGGTCAGGAAGTGGAAGTTCCAGCCGTCCACCCTCAACGACAAACCGGTCGAGGTGCTCTACATCTTGACGGTGCGATTCAACCTGCAGTAGGCGCATGGCTCTCCAGGGATCCCTCTCGGAGCTGTCGCTTCCGGACGTCATCCAACTGGTGAGCGTTTCCGGCAAGACCGGTGCGTTCCACCTCGACAAGGACGGCGAGGAGGGGAGGATCTACCTCAAGGACGGTCAGATCGTCGACGCCCGGGTCGGGACCTTGCGAGGCGAGAACGCGGTCTACGAGATGGCGATCTGGTCCAGCGGTGACTTCTCCTTCACCGCCGGCGAGGAGGCCGACCAGGTCACGGTGCATCGTTCCAACGCCAATCTCATGATGGAGGCGGCCCGGCGCCTCGACGAGTGGCGGGTGCTGTCGCGCAAGATCCCATCTCTGGATCAGGTGCCATACTTCCCGCCCCGAGATCGCGGCCAGGATCAGGTGACGCTCAGCCCGCACGAGTGGATCCTGGTCACGCGCGTCGACGGGCAGCGGTCGATCCTCGAGATCGCCAACCAGCTCCAGTGGGCGGCGTTCGACGTGTCCAAGCTGCTCTTCGGGATGATCACCTCGGGCCTGGTTGCGCTGCGGTCCCCCGGTGACCTGCAGCGGGGCGGCGGCGGTGGCCGTCTCCAGGCCGGGCCGAGCCCGGTGACGCTGCTCGGACTGGCCGAGAAGATCCGGATGGTCGCGCTCGACGTGGTGGGGCCAGAGGGGGAGAAGACGATCGAAAAGCAGTACGTCGCGGCTCGAACGCTGATCGAACGCGGCGAGGGGCTGCCCGCAATCCGCGGCATGGTGGAACAGCACAGCAAGGCGATTTCCTTGCTGAAGGGCGCCGACATGGCGGCGATGTTCGACGAGCAGGTGCGGCCGTTGCTCGGTGAGCTCGGCAGCGGGCGGTAGCACGAGAGCGCGACCCACGGGAGGACCTGATGAACGATGCGCGACACCGAGCGCTGGTGGTTTGTGGAGCACTGGTGCTCGTGCTGGTTGTCGGTCCGGTGGCGGCCGAGTGGACCAAGGGCGTGGACGCCTACAACCGGAAGGACTACGCCGCGGCGGTGGCGGAGTTCGAGGAGGTCACCCGCACCAACGAGGGCTACGCGGGGGCGTACTACATGCTGGGGCTGGCGCAGAACGGGCTCGGCCAGCGCAGCCAGGGCATTGCCAACCTGCGCAAGGCGGTCGAGCTGGAGGGTGACAACGCCTCGTTCCGGATCGCCCTTGCCCACTCGTTGATCAAGGCCGACCAGTTTGCGGAGGCCTACACCGCCCTGCAGCCGCTCAACCTCGCGGCGGTGGACCCCAAGTACCGCTCGGACTACGCTCTGGTTCTCGCCCAGGCCGCCACCAAGACGAACCGGTTCGACGACGCGGTGCGGGTGCTCAGCGCTCAGGTCCAGAGCGACAGCCGCAACCCGCGTCTGCAGCAGGCCCTCGGTATCGCCTACAACGCGCAGGGGGACGACAAGAAGGCCTTCACGGCGTTCAAGAAGGCCTACGAGCTCGACCCCACCGATGTTGCCTCCGGTCGCTCGGCGGTCACGTCGGGCATCGCGGTGGCGAGACGAGCCGCCGGCGACCAGGAGAAGCTCTCGACCTATCGCAGCGCCGCTCAGCTGGCCGAACGCCTCGCCGGCGCTGCCGAGACCTTCGAGCACGCGCTACTGGCGGGCGAGGCCTGGCTTGGCGGCAAGGACTACGAGAAGGCCCTGAGCTGGTTCGGCAGAGCCCAGGCGAAGCAGCCGCAGAACGCGCTGGTTCACTTCTACAAGGGGCAGTGCCTTGCCCAGCAGAACCGGCTCGACGCCGCCGTCGCCGAGCTCCAGGACGCCCTCAAGATCGGCGCCCAGGGGAAGCTCCGCAAGCAGATCTACGAGAGCCTCGGGTACGTCTACGACAAGCAGAAGGACTTCGACCGTGCGATTGCCGCGTACCAGGAGGCGGGGAACAGGTCGAAGATCGACGAAATGCAAGGTAAGAAAGACGCTGCGGCGCAGAACAGGGCCGCCGATGCCGAGCGCCAGCAGTACCTGGCCAAGATCGCCGAGCTCGAGGCCAAGATCGCCGAGCTCGAGCAGCTGGGCGCGAACGAAGAGGCCAAGGCGCTGCGGGACCAGATCGAGCAGATGCGAAAGGCGCTGCAGGGCTCGAGCTGAGGCTCGCTCCACTCTCCGTGACGGCGCGGCTCGAGCCGCGCCGTTCGTGTCTGGTCCACCCGCGTTCGACTCGGCTCCATCGAGCCCTGCCGCGGGCCGCGGTCCTGCTCGTCATCGGGTACGGGAGGGATCGTGTCGAGCCCCTGACGCGACGTGGTCAGCCGATCTCCAGCTCCTCCCGCGCGTGGCGGGCAAGAGTGATTCCTGCGGCCAGAACCGGGAGCGCCGTGGCGAGAACCACCTCGGCGAGGATGACGCTCCAGTGGGTACGCAGTGGGGGCAGACCGACCACCCCCGCGAGTCGGGACAGGACCGAGGCGAGGACCGCCGTCCCGCTGGCGGACAGCGCCGCCGCGAGGATCCCGGGCGCACTGACCGCGACGACGAACGGACCGCGGATGGTGGACTCCGCTGCGCCCAGGAGTCGCATGATGGTGATCTCGTCCGCGTGACGGTAGACCTCCAGGTGGACCCAGATTCCGGCCAGGAGGGCGGCCGAAGCCAGGAGCACCGCGCTGAGGACGAGAAAGGTCCACTTCAGCCGATCGGCGGTCCGACCGATCAGCTGGTTCAAGGCCGAGCGTGGGCCGACCGCGAGGACCGCCGGACTGGACAGCAGCTCTCCGACCCGTTCCGGCTCGACGGTGGTGACCTCCACCAGAGGGGGCAGGAGGGTCAGGTCGTCGTCTCGAAGGATGTCCGTGAGATAGGGGAACCAGCGGGAGAGCCGGTCGGCGAGCATCTCGGGTGGGACTGCGGAGACGACCCACTCCGGGTGGCGTCGCTCCTGGTCCTGGCGCCATGCCTCGCGCTGGGCGTGGTCCATCCGTGGGTGAAGCAGGACGGCGACGGTCGACCTCTCGGAGCGCAGCGCAACCAGCGGGCCGAGCCACTGGCTGACGACGAAGGTGAGGCCGGCGAGACCGATGGGGACCGCCAGCGCGCTCGCCAGTGTGAGGGTGACCAGCAGACGCCGGTGGATCAGCTCCCAGCCTTCGGCCACCGCGTGACGGATCATGGCGGCCACCGTCCGTCGTAGCTCAGGTGGCCCTGGTGCAGGACGAGGGTACGCGCCGGTATCGACTCCAGGAGGGCATGGTCGTGGGTTGCCACCATCACTGTTGCCCCCTGGTAGTTGATGTCGCACAGCAGGCTCATGAGCTCCGCGGCGAGGTCCGCGTCCAGGTTGCCGGTTGGCTCGTCGGCGAGGATCAGTCGGGGCTGGTACGCGAGGGCGCGGGCAATGGCCACCCGCTGCTGCTCTCCGCCGGAGAGCGCGTCGGGGTGCGCACCCTGGCGGTGGTGGAGGCCGAGGCGTTTCAGGACCTGATAGGCGCGGCGGTGTGCCTCACGGGGTGACAGCCCGTGAAAGCGCAGGACGAAGGTGATGTTCTCGAGGACCGTCTTCCGCCGCAGGAGCTTGAAGTCCTGGAAGATGATGCCGATCTTGCGACGGAGTTGGTGGAGCCGATGCCGAGGGAGTTGGTCGACCCGGCTGCCGGCAACCCACACCTCGCCAGAAGACGGGCACTCGGCCGCGTAGAGCAGCTTGAGCAGGGTGCTCTTGCCGGCACCGGATGGCCCGGTGAGGAACACGAACTCCCCTGCGTCGACGGCCAAGTTGAGACCACGGAGTACCTTCCGTTGCTCGTAGTCCTTCGCGACGTCGCGCAGGCGAATCACCGCGCGCCCTGTTGCGGACGGCGGACCGTCACGGGACCTTCGGCCATCGAAATCACGTCCTCGAGGCCCGCATTGTACCACCGGCCCCGGCATGTCGGCCGAGCGGGTCGAGCTCGTCGGTGACCGTGTCGCCTGCGCCCCTGACCTCGCCTCCCTGTGCCGTGACGGCGTCAGCGCCGGGCTTCCAGGTGTCGCCGGCAATCAGATTGGAGCGAATCCTCGCGGTGGGCCCTGTCATCAGGGCAGCTGCGAGGCCGGCGAGGACCCTTGCGCGGGCGCCGACCCGGACCCCCTCAGCTGCCCACACGCCGCACCGACGTCCTGGCCCCGGGAGGCACGAACGGTTGCGGTGAGGCCGCGCGAACGGAGGACTTCGGCGAAGGCCTGTACGCGGTCCGCCGAAGAGGGCTGCAGATCGGGGGCGAAACCCGAGTCGAGGTTGAGAGGGATCAGGTTGACCTTGGCGGGAAACGGGCACAGCAGCGCGGCGAGGGCCTGAGCGTCGGCAGGGTGATCGTTGAAGTCGTGGATCAACACGTACTCGAAGGTCAGCCGGCGACCCCTCTCCAGCGGGAAGCGACGAAGCTCCTCCAACAACTCGTCGAGCGGGTATCGCCGCGCTATGGGCATCAGACGCTCCCGTCGCGACTGATCCGGGGCGTTGAGCGACACCGCCAGCTTCGGACGGCGGGCGAGCCCGGCAAGCCAGCGAATGCCCGGAACCACGCCGGCGGTGGAAACGGTGATCCTGCGCGGGCTCACGGTGCGAAACAGCACCTCCAGCGCCGGTCCGAGCTGCCCGGTGTTGAGCAGCGGCTCGCCCATTCCCATGAAGACCAGGTTGACGCGTTCGGGCTCCTGTGAGGCGATTCGAAGCATGACCCGGTACTGCCCTACCATTTCGGTCGAGGTGAGGTTACGCCCTGGCCCGAGGCGACCGGTCACGCAGAAGGCGCAGCCCAGGGCGCAACCGGTCTGAGAGGACAGGCAGAGGGTGGTTTTCTTCCCGCTCGGCATCACCACCGCCTCGACGGTGGCGCGGTCCCCGAGTCCGAGGAGCACCTTCTGGCAGCCGTCCGCCCCCGGGACGACGTGCAGCGGGGTCGGGTCCTCGAGCACGAACCGGGCGGCGAGCTCCCGTCGGACATCCTTGGGCAGGTCGGTCATCCCGTCGAAGGTGGTGG
>Ga0068714_10006017_pt1 | contig 12572 bp, 7 predicted proteins | sample MTBNYHSulfiMetaG_FD_62988 | JGI IMG/M metagenome (GOLD analysis project Ga0068714, IMG submission 62988) | Enrichment culture microbial communities from rom New York Harbor, USA that are MTBE-degrading - MTBE-NYH (New York Harbor Sulfidogenic)... | ecosystem: Environmental > Aquatic > Marine >... | reverse complement strand
GTGCCCAGTCTGGTGCGACGTTGTTGGCAATCGTGGAGTTGAGGATCTCCATCACGCCGTCGGTGTGGAAGATAGCGCCGCCGTGCCAGCCGGTCGCAGTGTTGCCGCTGATCGTGCTGTTCGTGATGGTCATGTTGCCGAGTGACCGGATGCCGCCGCCCACATCGTTGGATAGATTGCCGCTGATTGTGCTGCGCACAATGGTCGTGTTGGTGTTAAAGAAAGAGTACACACCACCGCCGGACCAGCCAGCGCTGTTGTTGGCCACGTTGCTGTCGATCAGCTCGAGTGTAGCGCCATCGCCGTTGTAGATGCCACCACCACCCTGCCAGTAGTCACCAGCGTCTGTCGCCATCGTGTTGCCGGTAACGGTAACGTGAGCAAGCGTAAGCATGCCATTGTTGAGAATGCCTCCCGCCAGTTGCCAGCCGTAACCATCGGCGAGGGTCATGTCGTAGATATCAACACTGATGCCCGCGTCGACGATCAGTACGCGGTCGACGCCATTGCCACTGACGATAAGGCCAGGTACGTCTGACGCATCGATGGTCACAGCCTTGCTCGGCACCAGCGGCCCGGACGTCAGCGTGATGGTGCCGCCGGCCAGGCTGGGATCAAAAGTGATGGCGCCGCCGATGGCAATGTCCTGCAGCGCCTGGCGCAGCGAGCCATCGCCGCTGTCGTTGAGGTTGGTGACGGTGATCTCGGTTGGCGGCGGGACCACTTCCAGGCGTACCTGGTCGAGTCGCAGTGTGCCTGTGCTCGTTCCACCTTCAGGCAGCATGAAGCCGTAGCCCCAAACCTCATTCAGCCCGAGCCCATCGTGAGGCGCGCCAGCTGGCTGGTCAGCGCTGCGGGTGAAGGAAGTGAAGGGGATGGCGACCTGTTGCCATCCGTTAAAGTTGTCGGTGAACGTGGCCTCAAAGCGCTCGGCGGAATCGGGACCCTGGTAGACACGAACATAGTCCACCACCATATCCTGGGGGAAGACCGTATCCTCGCCCACCGGGCCGCCAAAGTTGCCGCCCACGGCGACGTTCATGAGGATATAGAAGGGGTGGTTGAATACCCACTCGTTAGGCTCCACATCGGCTGGTTCGGCCTGGTGGTAGAGCAGGTCGTCCACGTACCACTTGATGTCGTCCTCCTGCCATTCGATAGCAAAGGTGTGGTAGTCCTCATAGACAGGTACGTCAAAGGTGTAGGTGTTTCCAAAACTGGCGCCACCGGAGTAGCCGGGCCCGTGTATGGTGCCAAAGACCTCGTAGGGTTCTCGACCCACGAACTCCATGATGTCGATCTCGCCGGATTGCGGCCAGCCGACCTCGCCGATATCGGTACCCAGGCTCCAGAAGGCGGGCCACAGGCCAGCGCCTTGCGGTACGCGGATTCGGGCTTCGATACGGCCATAGGCAAACTCTGCCTTGTACAACGAGATCAACCGGGCAGAGGTGTATTCGCACGCACCGTAGTAGCACTGCAGCGAACCATCGGCCTCCCTGGCCGTGATCACCAAGTTGCCGCTGCCGTCTGTGGCAGCATTCTCGGTGCTGTCCGTGTAGTATTGCAGCTCGTCGTTCCCCCAGCCGGGGATGCCATTCACTGTTCCATCGCCAATCTCATACGACCAGTTAGCCGAGTTGGGCGGTGTGCCAGCCGGATCGTCGAACTCGTCGCTCCACACCAGGCTCCAGTGGCCGTGTCCAGGTTTGCGGTTGTCCTTGAGCTGCACCGTGATCGCGTCGCCGCTGTCCGTACCGTAGAACCAGAAGCTCAGCGCCTCGCCCTTCGTCCAGTCCTGCCCGATGGCAAAGTCATGGAACAACCCGCCTTCGCCGTCGGAAATAATGGGCCAGCCGTCAAAGGTCTCCCCTGTCAGGGTGAGTTGTGTAGAATCACAATTGTAGCCTGTCTCACTGACGCGAAAGTGGAAGATGAGATCGATATCGCCGTCACCATCAAAATCTGATTCGTGACGCCGCGCCTCACCCGTCTTCTTGTCAACGTGGGCTTCGGAGGCATCGCCAAAGAGAACCGTGTTTTGATCAACTGTCAGCGCATCGAAGCTATCAGTCGTCAAGATGGCGACTGTTACGACACCGTTGCCCTGGTTGCATAGATTGCCGTCCACAACGATATTGACCCGGATCGGCGTAGTGGCTTCCAGGATGTGCTCGTATGCACCCTGCCCTGGAACGGCAAGTGGATCGCCCGCAGGGATCTCGGGTGTCGCCAGCGCTATCTCACCATCGGTGGTCCACAGGTAGGCACCCCGTTCAAAGTCGTCGATCAGCGCTGGATCCAGGGGGTCGTCGTCAACAATGGTACCCGAGGCCTGCATGACAGTACCCGCCGCCACTGCAACTGGGTTGGAGAGGCGCAGGATCACCCGCTCGTCGCCCTCGTGCTTGCTGTCGTCAAAAGTCTGCAGCGGGAAGGCCTGCTCGGACGCTCCGCCATATACAAAGGTCAAGGTTCCCGCCACCGGCGTGTAGTCGCGATCTGCGGTAGCCGTACCTGGCTCGGTGGCATAGCCAACCGAGACCTGGGCCGGGTCATCTGCGTTCATCGGCCGGTTCAGCTTGACCACGATGTCGCCAGTGGCGCCTTCGGGCACATCAAAGTTCATGTTGGTGGTGGCCAAGTACACAGACAGCTCGGGAACCTCGGCGACCCCATACAGGGCAACATCGTCCAGGTAGTAGGTGATGGGGCCACCGGTGTTCAAGGAGCCGAACGCCCAGCCATGGACCTCGGTCAGGGTAAAGCCGTCGTTGGGCGCGCCGTTGCCGATATCCTTGCGCGCAAAGTCGCTGAACGGGATCTCGAAATGCTGCCATCCCGCCAAGTCGTCGCCAAAAGCATAGCTCCAGACCTCGGTGTCGTCCGAGGTGGAGCCGGGATTCCGGTTGTCCTGGACCTCGAAAAAGACTGTCGTGCCCGAGTTCTGCCCGTAAAACCAGAAGCTGACGCCCTCATAGCCACTCCAGTCCTGCGGCACCCAGGCGTCGACCGTCTCGTTCTCAAAGTGGTGTGTGAGGCCCCCGTACGCCACAACGTTGCTGTCGAGCTGGAGCAGGGCGTTGTCGCCGATCTGGTCCGGCAGGGCCAGCGCGCCGGTGTCCGGCACGGCGACGGTGGAGATGCTCACCGTGGTCCCGCCATCACCCCAAGTGAAGAACCCTATGGGCATACCGTCGCCGTCAGTGCCATACGGCAGACCGCTCTCAAAGTCATCGACGATGTGCACCGGAACGTCGTCTGCTGCTACGGGAATCGCCGGGGAGGGCATCACTGCCAGGTTCAGCAGCATGCCCGCAATGAGGACCAGACTCGCTATCAATCTTCGAGCTTTCATGTTACCTCCCTCTCTCAGTGCTAGTGCATTCCGGTCGCAGAGGTGGATGCTGTTCCGGGCGACCTGTCATGGCAGACCGTACCCCAGCGGGTACAAGGCCTCGTCTCCATCGTTGCGAGGGACTTGGTCCATACTTCTGGGCCAGGCGTACGCCAATCTGCCGGTGAAGGGGTAATCGCCAAAAAGCGCGTCAGCCACTCCCCCTCCTTCTGTACCTGGAAGCCAGGCCGCCACCCAGGCATCGGCGAGCGGGACCTGATCGGTAATGATCATGGGACGCCCGGACAGCAGGATGGCCACAAGCCTTTTGCTGTGCTCCCGCATACCCTCAATCAACTGGATATCGGCGTGTGATAGTCCCAGATCTTCTCTATCGCCGACGCCCTCGGCATAGGGATTCTCTCCCACGACGACGATCCCGACGTCAGCTATGCCCTTGAACTCTCCCGAGGGTTGGTACTCCACGGTGGTGTCCGGTCCAGCCAGCGCCCTTATGCCTTCGAGGATCGTCGTTCCCGGTTGAAGACTTGCGTTGGTTCCCTGCCAGGTGACCGTCCATCCGCCCGATTGTGAACCAGTCGAGTCGGCCTTGGCGCCGGCGACATACAACAGCCCCAGATCTCTGGATATGGGGAGCGTCTCAGCTTCGTTTTTCAGCAGAACCAGCGACTCACGCACCGCCTCTCTGGCCAATTGGCGGTGAGCATCAGAGCCGATCGCCTCCTGCAGCCCGGGATCCCCAAAAGGCCGATCGAACAAACCGAGGGCGAACTTGACGTGGAGAATGCGCCTGACAGCATCATCGACTCGCGCTGGCGGAATGTCCTCCTTCTCGACCGCCCGTCGCATCTGGTTCAGCAAGCCCTTGAAATCCAAAGAGATCATGAGCATGTCCATGCCAGCGTTGACCGCGGTAACGACGGCCTCGTAGCAATCGTCGCTCAGCTGCTGCACAGCATTCAGGTCTGAGATGATCAAGCCGGGAAACCCGAGCTCACCCTTTAGCACATCGGTCAGCCAGTAGGAATTGGCGTGCATCTTGATCCCATTCAAGCTGCTGTAGGACGGCATGATGCTCAGCGCGCCCTGCGAGACGGCTTGCTGGTACGGTGGTAGGAAGAGGCTGCGCACGTCTGCCTCGCCGATGGTCCTGTCACCTTGATCGAGCTGGTAGTCACCGGTTGTGGAAGTGCCCCACTCCGTGCCTCCGTCGCCCAGGAAATGCTTCGGGGTCGCCAGCGTATAGATTGTCTGCCCCGGCGCAGGTTCAAAGTCTTGTGGCAGGGATTGCAGCCCAAGCATGTAGGCCGTGGCCAGTTCGCTTGCGATGCAGATGTCCTCACTGTAGGTCTCGTAGGTGCGACCCCAGCGGATGTCCTGGGCAGAGACGACGACCGGTGCAAAGTTCCAGTGGATTCCCGTTGCCAGGATCTCCCTTGCGGTTGCCTCGCCGATACGCCGCACGAGATCAGGATTTCGGCTTGCCCCCAGCCCGATCTGGTGCGGAAAGATCGTCGCCCCGACCATGTTACCATGACCATGAACGGCGTCAACACCGTAGAGCAAGGGGATTCCCAGCCTGGTTTCAAGGGCTTCGGCCTGGAAACCGTTGACCATCGCCAGCCAGCCTGTGGGGGTGTTGTCGGCCGGAAACCCACCTCCTGCGCTCAACACCGAACCGATGAAATACTGCTTCACCTCACCCGGTTGGATCCCGTCTTTGCTGATCTGCACCATCTGGCCGATCTTTTCGACCAGGGTCATGCGGCCCAGCAGATCCCGTATGCGCTCGATGATCGGTGCCTGGCTATCCTGGTAGGTGTGTCCTTGCTTCATGGTCATCCTATACTCAAACCGATGAAAGCCCTTGTACGCGCACCCAATCGACATAAACCCTGGCCTCACCGGCTCGGATCTTCTCAACCGTGTCATGTGGTAATCCGTGGTAGGGTTCTTTGATCCCATGGGTCTTGAAGGGATAGGTACCGCCGAGGGCAAGGTTCAAGATCAGGTGCATCTCATTATCAAACACCCAGGGGCCGAGGAAATCGACCATGGGTCGTATCACCTGATAGATGATCTGCCCATCAACCTTGAACGTCATCTCGTCTGGCTTCCAATCAAGGCTGTACACATGCCATGAGGTCGCTGGGTGCTGAACATCAAAGTAATACCGGTTTACGAGTCCTGACTCTCCAGAATAGTCCGGGCCATGGACGGCAGCGCTGACCCAGGCCGGGTCGCCAATACTCTCCATCACGTCGATCTCGCCAGATTGAGGCCATGCTCCCTCGCCAAGAGCCCAGAAGGCTGGCCAGAACCCGAGCCCGGCAGGGAGTTTCATCCGCGCGGCAGCCCGCCCATACTGAAATGCGAATTTCCCACGCGTATTGATCCTGCCAGACAGGAAATCGAACCTCTGGCCATCTGAGGTTGTAAATCCGGGTTCGTAGTGGGCCGCCAAGACAAGGGCGCCGGTAGTCGAACCCTCGATTTCTCCAGGTGCAGCAAAGAAGATCGTACGTTCTGCATCGACATAGGCTTGCAGTTCACGGTTGTGTATATTGCCGGTCGTGACCACATTCCATTTCGTGCGGTCGAGTTCGCCGGTACTGAAATCGTCAAAGAAGATCGTTTTGGATTCAGCTGGCGCTGATGCAAAAGCGGGTGGCGTCATTGTTTGCTTCGGCTTACTCACTCGAAAAACGACTAGTCACCTGGCTCAGAGACCGGCTGATAGACACGAACGTAATCGACGTACAGGTTCTGCGGGAACTCGGTGTCTAACGCGATCATTCCGCCCAATGTGCCACCGAGGGCGAGATTGAGAATGATGAAAAAGGGTTGATCGAAGACCCACTCGCGGTTCCCTACTGCGTCCCTACCAAGGTCAAAGTAGAGCTCACCGTCGTAGAACCAGCGGATGCCCTCGAAATCCCATTCGATCGCGAACGTGTGAAAGTCATCGCCGATCAAGTAGTCCTGCCGGTTCCACCTGGTCAGCCCCCCCGCTCCGGCGTAGCCTGGGCCGTGGACGGTGCCAATGACAAGATCGGGCTCACGACCGACGTATTCCATGATGTCAATCTCGCCGACGTCGGGCCAGTTGCTCTGGTTCGGATCTTGGGTATCACGCCCGAAACTATCGCCGAGCATCCAGAAGGCAGGCCACGTCCCGACACCGCTGGGCACCTTGATGCGAGCCTCGATGCGACCGTATTGGAACGCTTGGAGACCCTGAGTCAAGAGCCGGGCCGACGTGTAGTAAGAGTTCTCGTATTGTTCCCGGCGGGCTTCGATGACCAGCAAGCCATTCTCTACCCGCGCATTTTCTTGCCGAGATGTATAGTACTGTGCTTCACCATTTCCCCAGCCCCAACCGCCTATGTCGTAGGTCCAGTTGGCCGGATCAATAGCATCGCCGTCAAATTCGTCATGCCAGACCAATTCCCATCCCTCTGGTGGTTCGGCGGGAATGGGCACGGGCGTACTTATGGGTGTGGAAGTGGGCACTGAGGTGGGGGCCGGCGTCGCTGTTGGCAATGGCGTGGCGGTAGGTATCGCCGTTTCAGTTGGTGCCACATTGACCACTTCCGTCGGCTCCGGAGTTGTCTCAGACTGGCAACCGCTGACCGATGCCAGTATCCAGATGATCAGCAAGAGATGACCGATTCGCCTTTTCCCGCTGGTATTCTTCAACTTTGTTTTCATTGCCTCAGTCCTTGCTGTGGTTCCTTGCCCGCCTGGACCTGATCAGAGTTTCTCATACGATGAGCTATTCACGATACTACTGCCGCAGGCCGGAACCATGATCGCCGTGGCCTTCTCAGAACAGAGAGATAGGCCGCGAACATCGGTCGCCAGATGCAACTAGGATACAACCTCCCATCTGAATTCGCCCGTAGCGAAAGCCCTGCTCGATCAGCACGAGCAGCCGTGCCAGGGCGCGGCGTCAAGGCAGTCCGGCAGCCGGAAGCCACAACGTCGCGCCGGCACCACTATCCCTTGACCGCGCCAGCGGTCAGGCCCGAGATGATGTACCGTTGCAGGAACATGAAAAGAATCAGGATCGGAAGCATTAGCATGAGCACCGCAGCGGCGATTCCGGGCCAGTTATTCCCGTACACACCCTGGAAGACGATCAATCCGCGCGTGATCGGATACAAGTCGGCGTTGGTCAGGTAGATCGTCGGGAGGATCACCTCGTTCCAGATGCCGATGGCGTGCAGCACGGTTACCGTTGCTATCGCCGGCCGGATCAGCGGGAAGACGATCGTGAGCACGTACCGTAAGTAGCCCGCACCGTCGACCGCCGCCGCTTCATCGAGTTCGCGGGGGATCGACTTTATGTAGTTGACGATGATGATCATCCCGATGGGGTTGATGAGGAACAACAGGATGTACCCTGGTCGCGTGTTGTAGAGACCCATATTGAGGATCAGCTGGAACTGCGGGATCAACGCCGGCGGCAGAAACAGGGCAATGACATAGAGCGTCAGGATGATATTGCTGCCCTTGAAGTAATCCCGGGCGATGGGGAATGCCACAAACAGCGACGAAACGATAAAGATCACCGTGGCAGTCGCAGTGTAATAAGCCGAGTTGAGCAGGTATCGCGGGAAGTTGGCCAACTCCCACGCCTCGGCAAAGTTGGCCAGGCTGGGTGCGGTCGGCAGACCAGCCGGGTCTTTCAAGTACTCTGTCAGGGGCTTCAGCGAGGTGATGATCAGCATGAAGAGCGGCCAGAGGTAAAAGACCGCAAGGATGCCCAAGAACAAGTACGAAAGGACCTTCAGCCGACGGGATCGTGCCGAAGCACTATCGCCTCCAGTGAGAATACCGATAAGAGTGTTGAGTTTTTGAGTCATATCACATGTACCTCTGCTCTCGCCAGCTCACAACTTTGTTGGCTGCGAAGCCGATAATCAGTACCAGGAAGAACAACACGATCGATGCCGCCGCGGCAAATCCCTGGCGAAATCCCGTACTAGAGCCGGTCTGGCCGAAGCCCTGAGCAAACACCAGGTAGCCGAGCACCTGGGTACCATTCTTATAGCCGAGCAAGACGTAGAAGAGCTGCCAGGCCTGGAGCGACCCGACGATGTTCAACAGGAAGTTGGTGTTTATCGCGGGCGTAAGCTGCGGCCAGGTGACGTGTCTGAAGAGTTGCCAGTTGCTGGCTCCGTCGATCCGGGCGGCTTCGTACAGCTCCTCGGATATCGTCTGCATGCCGGAGAGAAAGATCACCATCGTGATGCCGACGTTGGCCCAGATCTGCACGACGATGACCCACATGAACGCCTCACTGGGCAGGCCGCCGAGGAATTCCGATTGGATGCCCAACCAACCGAAGATGGTGGCCATCGGCCCTCCCCGCGGCAGCAGGAACAGCTTCCACATCAGCCCTTGGATCACTACCCCGAGAATGACGGGAAGGAAGAAGAGTGTCCGGAAAAAGGTCCTCCCCCTAAGATTCTGGTTGAGGACGACGGCCATGATCAATCCGAGGGTAAACTGGATGAAGGTGACCAAGGCCGAGAACTGGAGCGTGCGCAGCGTCGCGGCGATGTTGTCACGCGACGCCATTCCCTGAAAGAGGAATTCCTTGTAGTTGTCAAAGCCGACCCAGTTCACGGGTGCCCCCTTGAGACCGCTCGCATCGGTGAACGAGTAAACGGAAGTGGCTATTGACGGCCCGAGAGCGATCAGGAAATACAGCAAAACACCTGGAAGGAGAAGGAAGATGGGGGTCAACCGTTGCCAGCGCCCTCCACTGCCGAACAGGTAGTTCTTTCGCATGATTCTCATGAGGCTTCTTACCCTCCTTTGGCGAATCAGGGGTGGGTTCTGGGTACCAGAACCCACCCCAATGAACCAGCTTAACGTTCGTAACTCCTGATTATTCGCTCGCCAGACCGGCTTCTAGGTCGGCTTGTATCTGGTCGGCGAGCTCCTTGGCATCGGTCCATTCGTTGAACGGCGCGAACCATGAGGCGGCCTGCGAGCCGTTCGCCCACTGACCGGCGCCCTTGGGCGATACCCAGTACTGCTCGAAGCCAACCTGGTAGGTGTCGAGCAGCGGCGCTACGGCTTGGCCCAACTTGCTGTTCAAGGTCGCGGTGGGTTGGGTGGGCAGGTAGCCTGTTGCGTCGACAAATTTCTGGTAGTTGTCCGGATCCGCGAGTGCCGCCAGGTAGGCCTTGGCCAAGTCGGCGTGGGGCGTGTCGCCCGCGATCATCCAGCTCATGTCGTATTTGCCGAACAGATACTGGTTGTCAGCGGCATTGTCGCTACCGGGGAAGGGCACATAGGTCCAGTCAAATTCAGGTGCAGCCTCTTCCAACACAGGAGCCTGCCACACACCAGTCGGCATGAAGGCCACGTCGCCGGCGGCGTATCGTGCCGTGGCTTCGTTGTGGCCCAAAGCGGTCACGCCCGGCTCGAGCATCTCAGTCGCGAAGACCTGGTCCTTCTCGATCACCTCTAGACCCTTGCCCTCATTCCACTTGATGTCGCCGGTCCACAGGCCCTCGACGAGCCCTTCCTGATCGGGGAACACGGCGCCGAGCAGACCGTAAGCGCCCACGAAGATCGGCCAGCCGTCGGCGCCACCGAGCGTCATGCACTGATTGCCGGAATCCACGATCGCCTCACAGGCGCTCACCAGCTCGTCCCAGGTGGTGGGGATAGCTACGCCCACATCGGCCAGGAGATCGTTGTTGACGAACATGCCGCTGTACGAGACGCGGCCCACATTGATGGCATAGACGCGTCCCTCGAATGTAGCAGCATCCCGAATCGATGCTTCGTCGAAATTCTGTACGAAAGGCTCGTCGGTGATGTCCATAACCAGACCGGCCTCGATCAGCTGTTGCCAGGTCGGTTTATCGACGCCGGTCATATAGGGCTGAATTGCACCAGAGAAGCCGGCGCAGGGATCCACGCAGTAGTCGATGACATCGACGTTGGCAGCGGACAGCCGGGTTTGAACGGCCGTGGCATAATCACCACCGGGAGCCACTATCGACATGTCTACCGTAACTCCGGGGTTGGCCGCCTCAAAGTCAGCGTTGAACTGCTCCATGTACTCAGTCAGTGGCGGGTTCTGGTGGACCAGAACGCTTAGGGTCACTTCCTCGGCCTCCGGTGGGGCCTCGGTCGGCTCGGCGGCTGCCTCGGTTGGCTCGGCGGTCGGCTCTTCGGTTGCGCCGCAGGCGGAGATCAACATGATCGCCACCAACAGTATACTCACCACACTAAACCACTTGCTCTTCATTTTCTTTCCTCCGTTTTTGATAGAGTTGATCTTTGGCCGGTGGCCAGAAAAGTCTGTGAAACACGCCTAGCTATTTTTGTAGTTTCAGTCACCTCCTCCCGAATTCTCCACGCCATCTGTGGGACCAGTCCCGCAAATGACCAAAGAAAGAGCCCACGACATTCATGGGTTGAATCAACGTGTTCTCTCCTCTTCCCCCCGAAGACGCATCAACCAAGCAACCTGGATCCGCAAGAAGCCCGGATCACAAGCTCTGTGGGCAGGATGATGTGTCTGGGGGGCTCTGCTCCGTTCTCCAAAATGTCAATGAGCATCTCAACAGCCAATGCCCCTGCCCGTTGAATTGGTTGCCGGACGGTGGTCAGCGGCGGATCGGCCGTCGTAGCCTGGGGCAAATCGTCAAACCCCACTACGGCTATCCCATCGGGGACCTGCCTGCCGGCTTCGCGAAGTGCTCGCATGGCCCCGTGGGCCATGGTATCTGAGGCCACAAACACTGCGTCTGGCTCGTGGGTCAGCAAGCGCTGCATCGCCTCGTAGCCGCTGCTCTCTGTGAAATCGCCGTGAATGATCAGAGATTCGTTGACCCGAATCCTTCGTTCCTGTAAGGCATTCAGATACCCCCGCTTTCGATCCTCGGCAGCCAGACTGGCTGAAGGGCCGGCGATGAGGGCGATGCGTCGACGGCCCAGACGCACCAGATGGGTCACCGCCGTGTGGGCTCCGGTGACATTGTCCACTTCTACAAAACTGACCCGCGGATCTTCGTGCCGGCCATGCAGCACAAAAGGAATCTGGTTGGCGAGGAGTTGCGGGATCAATGGATCGCCGCCGCGGGTAGCGGTGACAATCACACCATCCAGAAGCTGGCGGCGCGAGATTCTGGGGTAGAGTTTCGCTTCCTCCTCCAAAGTATGGAGTAGAAATAGCGACAAGATATAGTCGTGGCTATTGCAGCCCTGGGAAATACCCTGCATCAGGCGGGGAAAGAAGGGATCCTCAAAGAGGCTCTGGATGGCCAGCGGGATGACCAGGCCGATGATGCCCGCTCTGCGACTGGATAGGGAGCGGGCGATCGGATCAGGCCGGAATCCGGTTTCGGCGACGACCTGCAGGACCTGCTCACGTGTCTCTGGATTGACATTGGGGTGCTCGTTGATCACGCGGGAAACGGTCGAACGCGAGACCCCAGCCAGTTGCGCGATCTGCCGGATGGTCAGTTTCCCCTCTACCATAATTCCCCTCGAAAGACCCTTTGCTTGTTCATGGGACCGGTCCCAACTCCTTGATGCCTATTATAGCTGCCTGGCTCGCCAGAGGCTAGGAGAAAACCGGGATCGAGATAGACATTTCATAGAGGATACAGGGAGCAGCACACCCTTTTCTGACAGGCATACACAACCGTATGGGCGAAGCGAGGTTGCGCTCACATGGATGCAGTCGCAGTTGTTGGCACCTGCCGGAGGAGACAATCAAGCCTGGCGATAGGCTTCGGGGGAAAGTCCGACCTCACGCCGGAACACGCGACTAAAGTACCCACTGTCGGAAAAGCCAACCTGCAGCGCGATTTCGGTGACGCTCTGATCGGTATCGGTCAGAAGTTGCCTGGCCCGGTTTACTCGATAGCGATTGAGGTAGGCGATTGGCGTCACACCCAGCTCTTTGCGGAAACAAGAAGTCAAATAGTCCTCACTGAGGGCAACGCGCCGGGCGAGATCTGCGCGGGAGATTGGTTCAGCATAGTGCTGGTGAATGTAGGCCATTGCCTGCCGCACCAGTTGTTGGGCCTCGGTACTTAGCTTACGATTGCGCTCCAGTGCAGTGTCGACATGAGCCAGGGTTTCTTCCAGGTTGAACAAGCCTTTGCTCAGCACCGTCGCCACGCCCCGGCTCAGGCGCGCCATCTCTTTTTCGGCCAGCACCTGGCCAGTCAGCACG
>Ga0068714_10006015_pt1 | contig 12575 bp, 11 predicted proteins | sample MTBNYHSulfiMetaG_FD_62988 | JGI IMG/M metagenome (GOLD analysis project Ga0068714, IMG submission 62988) | Enrichment culture microbial communities from rom New York Harbor, USA that are MTBE-degrading - MTBE-NYH (New York Harbor Sulfidogenic)... | ecosystem: Environmental > Aquatic > Marine >... | reverse complement strand
CCTTCAACTCCGGGAAGTATCTCAACAAAAGCGCCATATTTGGTAATTCTTTTGACTTTGCCATTATATATCTCTCCTGCTTTTACCTCTTTTACCAGGCCTTCAATAAGATACTTGGCCTTGTCAATCTTTTCAAGAGTGTCAGCAGTAATAAATATCTCACCATTATCTTTGATGTCAATACCGGTATCGCTTTCTTCGATAATCTTCTTGATATTTCTACCACTGGGTCCGATAACACTTCCAATTTTATCCGGATTAACTTTCATTATAAACATTTTTGGAACATAATCAGATAATGCTTCTTTTGGTATGGCAATAACTGAATTCATTTTATCAAGAATATAATTGCGTCCTTTTTTTGATTTTTCCAATATATCCCGTAATATGTCAATTGAAACACCGTCAATTTTCAAATCCATCTGAATAGCAGTAATTCCGTCAACAGTACCTGCGGCCTTAAAATCCATGTCACCATGGTGGTCTTCAATGCCCAAAATATCAGTTAATATTTTGTATTTATCTTTTTCTTTTACCAGGCCAAGTGCTATGCCTGCAACTGGTTTTTTGATAGGAACCCCTGCATCCATTAAGGACATACTGGTACCGCAAACAGTTGCCATGGATGAAGATCCGTTTGATTCCAGTATCTCGGATACAACACGGATAGTATAAGGAAAGTCTGTCTCTTCAGGAATAAGCGCCTTGATGGCTTTTTCAGCCAGAGCTCCATGCCCTATCTCTCTTCTTGATTGAGCCCTTCTCGGTTTAACATCACCCACCGAAAAAGGAGGAAAGTTATAATGCAAATAGAATTTTCGAGAGGTATCTTCTTCCAGTGTATCAATTGATTGCTCATCCCTCACCGAACCCAGAGTAGTAATAACCAGTGCTTGTGTTTGTCCTCTGGTAAAAAGTGCACTACCGTGGACTCTGGGTAAAATCCCAATCTCGCATTCAATAGGCCTGATTTCATCCATTTTACGATGATCAATCCGCATTTCCTGCTCAATAATCAATTTCCTCATTAATTCTTTGCATAATGAATCATAGACTTCTGTAATCCATGAAATCTTCAACTCAGGATCTGTTTCTTTTTGTTCATTTTCAAAGCGAGAGATGATTTCATCGGATATCTTTTCTAAATCATCTTCTCTTTCCTTTTTGTCAAGGATGGATAAAGCAGTTTCAATCTGATTAGAATAATCCTGTTTCATTAATTGGTAATACTTTTCTTTTTCCTGTAACATTAACTGGTCGGGTTGCCAGGGTTGTTCAATTTTATCCGGCTGAATTTCCCGGGCAAACTGTATCTGCATATCAATAATTTTATCAATTTCAACCTGTGCTTTTTCAATTGCAGTTAAAATATCTTCTTCTGATAATTCTTTTGCTTCTCCTTCTAACATAATAACAGAATCTTTAGTTCCGGCCACGATCAAATCAAGTTGACATTCTTTTAGTTCTTCCACCGATGGATTGATTAAATATTCTCCATTGAGATAACCCATTCTTACCGCTGCAATCGGTTTATTAAAGGGTATTTCTGAAATATAAAGGGCGCAGGATGCCCCAATGATGGAAATAATGTCCGGAAGATTGGTTTGGTCATAAGATAAAACAGATGATATAATCTGAACATCATTATGATATTCTTCAGGAAACAAAGGACGTAAAGGGCGGTCAATAAGCCGGGATGTTAGTATTGCATTCTCGCTTGGTCTACCCTCTCGTTTAAAAAAACCACCCGGTATTTTTCCGGCAGCATAAAATTTTTCTTCATAATCCACCAGTAAAGGGAAAAAATCGATTCCCTCTCTGGGTTCTTTGGAAGCCACAGCAGTAACAAGCACAACTGTTTCTCCACAGGTAAGCATAACAGCTCCATTTGCCTGTTTAGCTAATTTCCCGGTTTCTATTTTAATGGTTTTTTCTCCAATTTTAATTTCAGTTTTTCTGGTAACGGAATTGGTCATAAAATTCATTTCTCCTTAAATTGGTATGTAAGAAAGTAAAAGTTCTCATATTTTTTACTTTCTTAGATTTAACTGACTAATCAGTTTTCGATATTTTTCAATATCATTATCCTTAAGATAGTTAAGGAGACTTCTTCTTTTTCCAACCATTTTTAATAGTCCATGTTTGGAATGAGAATCTTTCTTGTTCTGGATTAAATGTTGGGTTAAACTATTAATCTGTTCAGTCAAGATAGCCACCTGAACCTCTGTTGAACCAGTATCTTTCTCATGATGCTGGTAATCTTTTATAACTTTATCTTTAACATCCTTTTTCATCATTTAAACTCACTCTCTCTTTCTGTTATAATGTTTCATATCGGAATAACAATTGAATTCCTATGATCACTCTTAAGACATCTCTATTATTAGCATCAAGATTTTAATCATTTTCAACGCTAAAAGGAATATTTTTCTACATTATTCAAATATATATTTTACCATAAATAATCTATTCATTCAAATTTATTTTAGTGAATTACAATACTATGTATTTAGTAATCGTTATTTACCACAGGTGATGATTATTTATAAAGCTAAAGTCATTTTCCTGGAAAAAGATATCAGCAATAATTTTGTCTTTCTTGATTTGCAGAGCCAAATCCCCGCTATCCTTAAATTTTTTTTCGTCTCTTATCTTTTTGAGCAGGGAAATAGATATTTTTTTATTATAAATATCCTCATTAAAACCAAATATATATACTTCTATTGAAGCCCTATTTTGATTATACCCAAAGGTAGGTTTATGCCCGATATTAACCAATCCCTGATATCTTTTTCCTTTAAAATGTGCTAAGGCAATATAAACTCCATTCTCAGGTAATAGTTTTTCTTGAGTTATAGCTAAATTAGCAGTGGGGAATGAAAGAATTGCTTTTCCCCTATGCTCACCATGAATCACTTTTCCGGTAAGTTGATAATAATAACCCAGCAATTGATTGGCTTTTTCAATATTACCTTTTTTTAATTGCTCTTTAATAATGGTACTGCTGATTCTTTGCTTGCCGTTTATACTTTTTGGATCCATGATATAAGGTTGAAAAGGATAATGCAGGCTTAATTTCTTTAACAGGTTTGTGTCTCCTTTTTTTTGGAATCCAAAATGATAATTATAGCCGACAAAGACCGCACCCATATTGAACTGGTTTAATAACATTTTTATGATAAAGTTTTCTGCACTGATCTTCTGGAATTCATCAGTAAAATCAATAATCATAATTTGCTGAATTCCCAATCGTCTAATTCGTTGAATCCTCTCCTTGAGTGGAGTTAAAAGATAGAAATGATTCAGTCTGTGAATAACTTTTTCAGGGTGGGGGTCAAAAAGAATAACGGTACTAACCGCATGATCTGCTTTTGCTTCTTCAACACATAGTCTCAAGAGAGCCTGATGACCCAAATGGACCCCGTCAAAGAAGCCTAGAGCGATATAAGTCAATGGATTTGCGCCATTCATATTCTGATAAACATTTTTGGGGTGATTCCCGCTTCTGATGATTCTCATGAAAACACTTTTTCAATTTTATATATATTTAGATTATTAGAAGACTTTTCTGATTTTTCCGCTATCGCCAATAAATGGCCGTTAGAAGAATAGACTCTGAATTTATCATTTAAGTTGATATGATTCCCGGGAACAAATTTACTTACTTCTTGTTCAGAAAACTGTCCGCCATTTTGGACTCTATTAACAACTTCCCTGCTTTCTGTTAATATTATTTTTTTTAAATGACTTAAAACATGATCAATAGATAAGACATGACTACATTGTTCTTTATAGGACATTTTTAGAAATTTATCCAGTTCAACCGACCGATTTATGGTATGGTTTCCAATCGCGGTTCGCTTTAACTGAGAGACATATGCGCCATACCCTAACGATTGCCCGATATCATGACATAATGTCCTGACATAAGTGCCCTTGGAACAGCGAACGCGAAAGACAATACTGGGATAGCGGTCATACTTGATATTTATGATATTGAGTTGATCTATTTTCGTTTTTCGAAAATCTAAGTCTATCTTAATACCTTTTCTGGCAAGACTGTAAAGCCGCCGGCCCTTATATTTTATGGCAGAAAACATGGGAGGTATTTGCCATATATCCCCCTGAAACTTTGCAAAAACCTCTCCAAGTTCGATGGTCTTGAGTTTTTGCGGGTTAACCGCATTTATTGTCAGAACCTTCCCTTTTAGATCCTGCGTATCCGTAGTGATGCCCAGAACCATTGTTCCGATATATTCCTTATCTAAATTGGAAAGATACCGGGCAATTTTAGTAGCACGGTTAAGACAAACAAAAAGCATTCCGGTAGCAAAAGGATCCAGAGTACCGGTATGCCCAGCTTTCTTTAATTTTAATATCTCTTTTATTATGGAAACAGTTTTTGCTGAAGTGAGTCCTTCAGGCTTATTAATATTTAAAATGCCGTTTATCATATTATAAATTTAATCAGGAGCAAGAATAAACTAATTTAAAAGATTGAGTTCTTTTTGTAATTTTGATATTACTTTCTGTGTTACTTTATCTATCGTTCCTTTAATATTACAACCTGCAGCATTTGCATGTCCACCACCTCCAAAAATATGGGCGAATCGATCGACGTTATATTCACCCTTGGAACGAAAACTAACCTTAATAGAACCGTTTTTTGTTTCTCTGAAGAAGGCAGCAACCTGAACTTTTTTGATAGAAAGTATTTTGTCAACAATTCCTTCAATTTCCTCATCCTTGGATTGTGTTTTTTCCAGCATATCTCTGGTTATAACAGTCCAGGATATCTTAGAAGAGGAATCCAGTCTCAGATTTCTAAGCGCTTCTCCTAATATTTTTAGACTGGAAATTTCATTATTATTATAAATATAGTTTGTAATACGATTCGGGTTCACTCCCAATTTCACTAAATCAAAGGCAATCTGAAAAGTGCTTGCCCTGGTATTTGCATAGCGAAAGGATCCCGTATCCGTAACAATGGCTGTATATAAAGGAACAGCCATTTGCCTGGTTATGGTACAATCCATTTGCTTGCCTAAATTATAAAGAATCTCACCAACTGAAGAGGCATGTGGATCAATATAATTATAACTACCGAACCCTGTATTACTGGGATGATGATCAATATTAACAATGAATTCAATTTGATTCATATCGATATGGATATTGCCTATTCTTTCCAGATTACTTGAATCAAGAATAACCAATATCGTTCCTGATTTTACCTTAAAAAAGAAATCTTCATCAAGCTCTTCGGCACATCTAATATCCTTTACACCGGGTAAGAATTGATAAATATCCGGGGTTTTGTCCTGGTTAATTATTTTTACATCTTTTTTTAACTGTCGTAACATAAAATAAAGCGCCAGTTCAGAACCCAGTGCATCTCCATCCAAGTGCGTATGAGAGCTAATGATAAAATGATTGTTTTTCTTCAAAATATCAGCTATTTCATATTGTTTGCTGTGCTGCATTTTATTGATCCGCATCTCTTTCTTTTTCCAGCTTGTACACCTGGTTCATAAGATGATGTACTTTCTCTAATTCTTTGTCATAATGAAAAGATATATAAGGCGTAAAACGGTATTGCTTAAGTCCAAAGGCCAATTCGGATCGAATGAATTTGGTGGCACTGGATAAACCTTTCATACTTTTCTGTTGCTCTTCTTTGGTACCAATTATAGAAACAAATATTTTAGCATTATGTAGATCATTAGATAAAGCAATCCTGGTTATGGTTACAAAGCCTATTCGCGGATCTTTTGTCCTTTTAAGAATAATATGACTGATATTTCTTTTTAGTATTTTTTCAAAATGTTTCTTTTTTTGTTCCAAGTCCATTGCAATCCCTTTTCTTTTAGGTATTACTTCTTTTTATTCATGGTTTATTCAATTAATGGAAATTTGAAAATTCACCAATTCGATTTCAGAATGATTTTCAACCTCTTTAATGATTTTATCAATGATTTGGTTGATTAGCCGTCGGTTATCACCGATACAGCCAATGCCGATAATGCTTTTTCTCCATGCATCTTTATAGCCGATTTCTGAAATGGATATATTATATTTTCTTCTCAGAAAAAACTTAAAACTTTTAATAATACTTCTTTTATCCTTTAGGGAATGACAATCAGGTAAATAGATAAAAAGTTCGCATAAACCGACTAACATTTTTTATCTTTCAACTTCTCGATAATTGTAAAAAACAATGACATCCTTTACTTGAAGGTCGTCAACCTTATCAATGTTAATGCCGCACTCATACCCGGAATTCACTTCTTTTACATCTTCCTTAAATCGTTTCAAGGAAAAATCCTTGCCTTCATATATTTTATGGTCATCATGCAATACACGAATATAATCCTTTATGGATATTTTCCCCTCAGTGACATAACATCCGGCAACAATGCCGATTTTGGGGATTTTAAAGATTTCCCTGACCTCAGCTTTTCCATTAATGACCTCTACTAATTTAGGTTTAAGGTATCCCTTTAAAGCCGCCTTGACTTCATCAATCAAATCATAGATTATATTGTATGTCCTTATTTCTATTTTTTCATTTTTAGCCAGTTTTTGTGCATTAATATCAACATTCACATTAAATCCAATAATGAGCGCATTAGAAGCTGAACCCAACAAAATATCTGTTTCGGTAACTATTCCAATGCCACCGTGAATAATTCTTACCTCAACTTCTTCATTGCTTAAGGTAGAAAGCGTTCCCTGAATAGCATCCAGAGATCCCTGTGTATCAGCTTTTAAAATGATATTTAATTCTTTAATTTTACCTTTTGTCATTTCTTCAAATAAATAATCCAGGGAAACTTTTTCTTGTCCCTGTTTTTGTTTCCTTTTTTCTTCCAATTGTCTTCCATTAATAATTGTTTTGGCAAAATGATCGTCGGCAACAACCTGAAATAAATTTCCTGCCATAGGCATCTTATTAAAACCTGCTATTTCAACAGGAGTAGACGGACCAACATACTTGAGATGATTACCTTGATCATCCATCATACTTTTAACTTTTCCGTATGCAGTCCCGGCAACAAAGTAGTCTCCAATTTCCAGATGGCCATCCTGAATCAGTACTGTAGCAAGAATACCTTTTCTCTTATCTAATTTTGTTTCAATGACTACCCCGCTGGCGGGAAGTTCAGGGGTGACTTTTAATTCTAACATTTCTGCCTGTATGGAAATCAATTCTAATAGCTCATCAATTCCTTTCCCTTGCAGGGCAGATACTTCAGCAACTAGCGTGTCACCACCCCAGTCTTCTGAAACCAATTGGTATTTTGATAAATCTTTCTTAACTTTATCAATATTTGCATTGGCTTTATCAATCTTATTAATGGCAACAATAATGGGTACATTGGCAGCTCTGGCATGATTAATTGCTTCAACTGTCTGGGGCATAACACCGTCATCTGCTGCCACAACAAGGACAACAATATCGGTCGCTTTTACTCCACGGGCCCGCATAGTGGTAAAAGCTTCATGTCCGGGTGTATCAATAAAAACAAATCGATTATTTTTAAGCTCTACCACATAGGCACCAATATGTTGCGTAATACCGCCGGCCTCTTTCTTAGTAACATTGGTCTTTCTAATCATATCAAGGAGGGTTGTTTTTCCGTGATCTACATGCCCGACAATGGTAATAGCCGGAGATTTTGTACTTATTGGGTGGTCAGTTTCTTTTATTTTTTTTAATTTAAGTTTCTTCTTTAGCTGAGCAGAAAGATTGACCTCATATTCATATTGTTTATAAATTTTCTCGGTAATTTGCCATGGTAATTCTTTATCCACAGAATGAATGCTGCCAAATTTAGAAACCTCTTGCATTGCTTTGGACAAAGGTATATTCAACTGTAATGCCAGTTCCTTTACACTGGGTAATTTTTCCAGTATAAGTGTTTTTCTCTTTTCCTTTTCTGATACTTTTTCTTTTTCTCCTTCTTCAGCAATAGCTTCCTTAATGATTTCTATCGTTTCATCATCCAGAGTGCTCATATGATTTTTCACATTGATGCCCTCTTTTTTCAGAAATTGAATGAGCTCTTTAGTAGGTATTTTTAAATCTTCTGCTACTTCATATACTCTTTTTTTCATACTCGATGACCTCCATATAAACCGGATTCGTTATGCTATGCTCAGTGTTTAATTTCTTAATAGCTTATAGCAAATAATTGATTAGTTGAATTGACTTTTTTACTGCTTATTCAGGTTTTATTTCTTTAAACTCGGCTTCTAATGTCCGGATTATTTCAGTTGATAGCTCTACCTTTAATGCTTTTCCCAGCCTCTTTTTTTTAATTGCCTCTTGAAAACATGCTATATTATAGCACAGATAAGCTCCCCGTCCCGATTTCTTACCCGTTACATCTATTTCAATCATGCCTTGAGGAGTCCTGATAATTCTCAATAATTCTCTTTTTGGTTTTTTTCCCTGGCACCCCACACAAGTCCGGTAGGGTATTTTTTTAGAATGTTTCATTGTTATTATTGGTAAAAAATACTTTTTTATTATTTATTTTGATTATTATCATCTTTTGTTTTTTTACTAAGGTCTACATCCTGTTCATTATCATTCTCTTTTTTGTACTGGGAGTCACTTTTTATGTCAATTTTCCATCCCGTCAGCTTGGCGGCCAACCTGGCATTCTGGCCTTCCTTACCGATTGATAAAGATAACTGCTGATCATCAACAACTACCAGGGCTCTTTTTTCTTTTTCAAATAGCCGGACAAATAAAACTTTTGCCGGATTAAGTGAATTGGCAATAAATATTTTGTCATCTTCATGCCATTTAATGATATCGATTTTTTCATCCTGAAGTTCGGTCATTATAGATTTGATTCTGGAGCCACGGTCACCGATACAGGAACCAATAGAGTCAACCATGTCGTCTCTACTGTCTACGGCAATTTTGGAACGTTTTCCAGGTTCTCTAGCAATCCACTTGATTTCAACAAGACCCTCATGAATCTCCGGTACTTCCAATTCAAATAAACGCTTCAGCAGGTCAGGGTGTGTTCTGGAAAGCACGATCCGAGGTCCCCTTGAAGTTTTTTTAACCTCAACTACATAGAACTTCATTCTTTTTCCCTTACTATAATGTTCATTCCTCACCTGTTCATTGGGAGGTAAGACTGCTTCTGCCTTTCCTAAGTCTACAATAATATTATAGTGTTCCTGACGCTGAATCATTCCGGTTACAATATCCCTGACTTTATCAATATACCGCTCATAAATTGCCTTTCTCTCTGCTTCTCTAATCTTCTGCACTATGACCTGTTTAGCAGTTTGGGTGGCAATCCGGCCAAATTCCCTTGGTGTTACTTCGATATTGATTTCGTCTCCAATTTTAATATTTTTCTGTTTATATTGTTGTGCCTGTTCTAAATCAATTTCCAAAGAAGGTTGTTTTACAATATTGACAACTACCTTTTTGGTAAATACCTGCATTTTACCGGTATCTTTATTGAAAATGATTTCAACATTATCCCTGCCCTGTGCAAAGTTTTTCTTATAAGCAGAAACAAGGGATATTTCAATAGTATCAATCAGGACTTCTTTAGAAATACCTTTTTCTTTTTCAATTTCGTCTAATATTTTGACTAGATTAATATTCATGGCTAACCTTTAAACCCCTTCCCTTTTTATTTTGGGAACGAAGATCAGGATATTATTAAAATATCTAAATAAATTTCTAAAATTACAAAACAAAAGAGTGGTTCACAAACCACTCTTTTACCCAAAAAATTTTTGTAATTTTTATTATTATAGCACAGAACAAAAAAATATCAAAGTATTATTCAGTTATAGATATGGAAAATAAAAATTATTTTATTTCCCCTGTCAATATGGTGCCTATGAAATCAAAATATGTTCCCCCTCTATATAGGAATCACGATACTCTTTTAGCTTTGTTTTAATCATTTGCCCCTTTTGGGCCTGAAAATCAGCAAGGCAAACTTTGATATAATTATCAGTTAAACCACAGATATACTCCCGGTTGTTAATATCCCCCTGGTATTCAACTAAAATACTCCTCTCTTGTCCTATATTTTTTAGCAAAAAAGCCTTGCGAAGTTGTTGAGATAAATCATTGAGCTGTTGGGTTCTTTTTATAATGGTTTTTGGTTCGATTTTACCCGGCAAAAGGGATGCCAGGTTAAAAGGTCTCTCTGAATACGGGAAAACATGTATCTTAGCAAAGGAAAGCTTTTCAATCAATTGATAAGTTCTATCAAAGGAACTATCATCTTCGCCTGGGAAACCGACAATAACATCTGTAGTAATAGCAATATACGGTATTTTATTCTGAATCCGATTGACAATTTTTATGAAATCACCGGCAGTATATTTTCTACACATCAGAGAAAGTATGTCATTATCGCCACTCTGCAAAGGAATGTGCAAATGATGGCAAAGCTTTGATGATTGATAGAAGCTATCAATCAACTCATCGGTAATCCATGGTAATTCAATCGAACTTAATCTTATTCTTTCAATACCGGGAACCTTTTCTATTGCTTGAACTAATTTTGTCAAATTAATATCTTCATCTATCAGGTCATTTCCATAACTTCCCAAATTAATCCCGAGCAATACAATCTCTTTGTAGCCATTAGATATCAAATGATTAATTTCTAAAAAAATTTCCCGGGAGGAGCGACTTCTTGCCTTACCACGAAGGTAGGGTATAACACAATAACTACAAAATTGATTACAGCCATCCTGTATTTTAACCAATCCTCGAATACGATGACTATTGCTATGAAATAAGTTTTCTGAATAGTTGGTGATTTGATTGGCAGGTCGAAAATAAATTCGTTTTTGATCTGGCATGCTTGATGCATTATGAAATATTGAAAAAATTTGATCTTTGTAATAATTACCAATAATATAGGTTCTTGAATTTTTACAGTCTTTTATTGCCTGCAGATTAGCCTGCACACCGCATCCGGTTACGATAATAGTAGCTGAAGGATTTAATCTGACAGCTTTTCTAATCATCTGTTTAGATTTTCGTTCCGCTTCCCCGGTTACCGCACAGGTATTAATGACATAAATATCGGCTTTTTCTTTAAATCCGGTTATCTGATACCCATTACTGATAAAAGCCTGTCTCAGATTGCCTGTTTCATATTGATTTACTTTACAGCCCATAGTTTTAAAGGCAACTTTTGGATTCACTTTTTTTCACCGGAGTTCCTGTTTTACTACTAGAATTCCAATCACCATAGTGTAGTATTTCCCGAGTTGTCAGGATTCATGAAATCCTATTTCCTGGTAAAGGTATCTTTTACTTTTTCAAAAATATTTTTTTCACCGATTTTATCCATATCTTCACCGGTTTCCTGCGCTAATTCATAGACTAACTTTTTTGCTCTCTGATCTAAATTCCTGGGGATTTCGACAATAACCCTGACATGTTCATCACCCCTGTTTTTAGAACCCAGCTTATAGGCACCTTTGCCACGCAAACGAAAAGTTGTGTTGCTTTGTGTTCCGGCAGGTATTCTCATTTTAACATTGCCTTCCAACGTTGGTACCGTTGTTTCACCACCCAAAATCGCTTTGGGTAAACTGATTTTATGATCACAATAGATATCTGTACCGCTTCGCTTAAAAACAGGATGTTCTTTAACATTAAGAACAATAAACAGGTCACCGGAAGGACCACCGTTTTCACCGGGTTCTCCCATTCCGGCAAGTCTGAGGCGATGTCCGCTTTCTACCCCGGACAATATCTTCACATTAATATTTTTCCTGCTTTTAACCTTTCCGGTTCCCTTACATACTTTACATGGTGTTTCAATAATTTGACCTGCTCCCTTGCATCTGGGGCAAGTTTGGATATTGATTGATTGTCCGAAGAATGTGTTTTGGGTCATTCTAATCTCACCGGTTCCCTTACATTCCGGGCAGGTTTTTTTAGATGTCCCGGGTTCTGCCCCAGTTCCCTGGCATTGACTACAAGTCTTCCAAACTGGTATTTCTATCTTTTTTTCGGCACCAAACGCAGCTTCTTTTAGGCTAATTTCTAAATTATATCTTAAACTGGCTCCTTTCTTAGCCCTGTTTCGTTGATAAGTTCGTCGTGAACCTCCTCCACCAAAAAAAGATTCAAAAATATCACTAAAGCTGCCAAGATCATCCATGCCCTCTCCATAAAAGTTTCTGAAGTCAAATCCCGCACCGGTATCAGCAGTATCAGCTGAACCAAATTGATCATACCTGGCTCTTTTTTCGGGGTCACTTAAGATAGCATAAGCTTCCCCTATTTCTTTAAATTTCTTCTCAGCTTCTACCTTATTATTGGGATTGGCATCTGGGTGATACTTTAAGGCCAATTTACGAAATGCTTTTTTTATATCTTCCTGACTGGCATCTTTACTTATGCCCAGGGTTTGATAATAATCTTTCTTTGCCAAAACAACAAACCTCTTCTAAAAAATATTTTTTTACATAATACATAATAACAAAACAATAAAAAATGATATTTTAATATTTTTTATATTATAGCAACTTATTCTTATAGTTAAACATGTTTGATAACA
>Ga0068714_10006014_pt1 | contig 12578 bp, 14 predicted proteins | sample MTBNYHSulfiMetaG_FD_62988 | JGI IMG/M metagenome (GOLD analysis project Ga0068714, IMG submission 62988) | Enrichment culture microbial communities from rom New York Harbor, USA that are MTBE-degrading - MTBE-NYH (New York Harbor Sulfidogenic)... | ecosystem: Environmental > Aquatic > Marine >... | reverse complement strand
ACTTGCCGGATCATCAAGCGAGACAGTCAGGCGACGCTTTTGCACAGCTCTTTGCTGCAAATACGTGCGGGCATGATTGACGACAATGCCGCAAAGCCAGGTGGAAAAGCGCGCCTCTCCCCGGAATCTGCCGATTGCCCGATAAGCGGACAGGAACCCCTCCTGGACGATATCACAAGCTTCATCGTAGTTTCCGATCATTCGATAAGCAATATTGAGCATTTTTTTCTGGTGCCTTCTGACCAGGAGGGCAAATGCTTCCTTATCCCCTTGCCGGCAGCGGACGATGATTTCGGCATCATCGTCTGGAATAGTTCCATTTTGTACATCCCACGAATCGGACATCTCCGGCAAGGCACTTCCTCCAGCTCCTGAGAACAAAGCGAAACGAATATTCACATAATGACCTAAATTAATTTAACATTTTACAATAAACTGTGCAACGAGATAGTATCTTTTCATGGGATTTACTCACCCGTCAGCGTGTGAGCCTGTTGGGGGGCGGCGGAGCGTAACCACAGTCATCCCAAAGACGGTTGGGCGGCCGATGCAGTGTTTGCGCACAGGCAATGACACCTAATTTACACAGCGTCGCACGCCATTCATATTTCAAATAAATTGTTTCCATAGCCCTGTTTTCTGGTTCGAAAGCCACAATGCGAGAGGGCGAATACTCTTCACGGCCGTAACCCGTTCCGGCACTTTCCATTTTTTGTTCCGACGTCGATGATTTTTTTTGAGATTCATTAAATGAAGAAGAAGGAGCGGCGTCCCTGGCACCACCTTTAGCACCCATTCCCGGCGTTTTCCTTTGGCGCTCGCCTTCCAGAGAAGGGTAAAAGGGCGATGTATTCGGCAGGGCACACCGCCGAATCTCCGGATAAACAGCGACGGCAATTACCCCCATAGCGCTCTCATCGCCAAAAGCCGCCGCGTAAGAATCGGGAATATCGGTGAAATAAAATCTATTAATTCGATTATGCGCCGAACGCCAACCGGCAAATTCGCCAGAACAATAAGGCTCCAGGATGTACATGCGTTCATTGTTTTTCAGCCAGGATTTATTCCCGCTGATGATGTTACGCCCGTCGACGGCAATAACCAACCCTACCCGGCGATTCAAACGATTTTTAACTTCGATGCGATAGTGATCTCCCTTGACTGCTTCGGCGTAAACTTTGCGCACGCTATGTTGTATTTTTACCGGATAGATCGGCAATCTCCGACCGTTATCGGTCATAATGTTTACTTCAACAGCGTTGCCGATAACCCCTGCCCATACGCTGGGCGTCAAAAAAATCAAAACGACAAAAATTAATGTGACAATTCTCATCTTCAATTCCTCCTTTTTAATAGATTTGTCATCTTAGACAGAAATGAGGTGAAAAAAGTTCCGAAAATTTTCAGAACACCGGCAGAATGGTTCTTTTATATTGAATATTTGATTAATTATTGATTTATATCAATATCTTAGATATTTTCTGCCTTACTGCAGAACTTTTTTGGTTGACGAAACAGTTCGATTAGTATATTGTGCAACGCAACGACAACATGATGTAACTTTATTTATTTTAAAAAATAAGTAATTTCATGGAGATAGTTATAGGATAACGCCAAAAATTAAATAGCAGCTGCAGCGTCCTCTAAAAAATTCTTAAAAAGGAGAATGGAGAACATGTCAGCTCAACTATCAATGTTTCCCGCAAACTTTCCGCTGTACGTTTCTTCCTTCTCGATTTCAGTTGAAAATTTCTCAGATTTTAAGGTCAAACCTATGGGGTAATTTTGTATCAATAGGAGGTACTAATCAAATGACAACCGAAAATGAATTTATTTCAATAAAAACAATAATTAATAAAAATAAAAATGTAATAAAATCTGCGGGGGAAAAACCGGGGAAAGAAAAAAATAGAGCCCACAGGAGTATTGCAATGGGCATATTTATAATACTGTTGACGTTTTTTACTTTAATAATTACCTCGTATTTTCATATCGAAAGCGTAGCCCAAGCCGACACCAAAAAAGCAACACTATTCAGAACACAGTCTATCTGTGAATCGATCAATCGGTTTTTCGTCTCAGATAAACAGCAAATTATTGAAGATGTCTTGCGCTCCCGAGGCCTGAAAGAAGATATTTCCGCATCAATTGCCTCCGCAATCTTGGAGGAATCCAGCAAAACAGGTATCCCGGCGGAAATGTATTTGGCGATCATGCAAGTCGAAAGCAACTTCCGCAGCAAGGCCGTATCTTCGGCCTATGCCAAGGGTATTATGCAAATTCAGATGGGCACATGGATTGCTTATGTTAAAAAACACAATTTGCAAGTAACCAGAAATCAGATCTTCGATCTGCAGCCCAATATAATGGTGGCCTCCGTTATTCTCCAAGAGCTTCATAATTTTTATTCCCAACGCGGCCATGAGGAACCGGCAATCTGGGATCTAGTGCTGGCGGCATATTACGCGGGACCGGCATCTTTGAGAAATGGTCTTAAAGCTTATCATATGAAATATATTGAAAAAGTCAGGCAATATTACAGTGAATTTGAAACGAAGCTTTCCGCTTAAATAACATCAATTGCTCACGGCAAAATAAATTGCCGGGAAGAGAATAAAATCTTGAATTTAATGCAGAGTGAAAGCTGTGGAAACTGAATAAAAAAAGGAGGGACGGCATCAACTCCATCCCCCCTTGGCAGTAAATAGGAATTAAAAAAGCATTATTTTGCTTCTTCTTTCTTCTCTTCTGCTTTTTTGGCTTTCTTGGCTTTTTTGGCTTTCTTCACTTTCTTTTCCGGAGCAGCCTTCTCTTCAGCCTTTACCTCTTCTTTTACGGGAGCGGCGGCGGGCTTGTCAGCAGCCATGACGTTCGTGCTGAATGCAAAAACCAATGCCACAACAAACAATACTAAACGTTTCATCTCGAATCCTCCTTTCTTAAATTTGTTTTATTTCTATTACCACCCCTTAATCTAAGGGGATACAACCGTAGCTTACAAAATCATTATTTTTGCATTACTTTTTGGGTAGTGTTGTCTCCGCGACAGCACTTTTTTCCCCTGTCCTGGGAGTAATTTTTGCAACTCTCACTGCCAGCAAACGGCCATCCTTTTCAATGTATGCTATTTTTACTTCATCATTTACGACAATATTTATCGTCGGTTTTTCTAAAGCAAATTCCATCATTTCTACATTGCTTTTGATTGTCCGCTCTATTTTAATTGTTTCACCTGAAATTTCGATGACTTTCCCCGAAGCGTTCATTTTGGCAATTCTTACCGGATTTGTTTTTATCGGATTTGCTTTATCCGCAACGGGTTTGTCGGCGGCAAACGCTACAACAGACAAGAAAAAAATTGCGCCGACTAAATACATTATGGCTTTTTTCATAGCCATCCAACTCCCCTGGGTTTTGATGGAGGCATTAGCAACTAACATGCCAATTTATTTGTATTTGCTAGATCGTGTATGCATCGGAATTTATTGAAGGTGTTGCCTTTTTATGATTCCGCAAAAAATGCCGGCAGTAATAGATGGAGAATTATTCCCCAGCACATGAGGAATAATTCTCCAGAAAAGCCAACATTTTTTTGATTGCTGAAATCCGACTAAAAGCTGATATATAAGGCATCTGCGCCATGATTGATGCCGGCCGGCACGAATTGCTCCGGCAAAATAAATTTTTATTCCTTCCCCTGTTTTTCCGTTCGAACCGACAAAATTTTCTCGCCATCTGTATTTATCATAATCGATCCGTTGATATTTGTTCTATCAAGCAAGATAGCCCAGTTCCTAAAATATCTGAAACTGTCTAAAAGAAAGGTTTAAGGTTAGGGAGGTGCTGCAGAACTCTTAGATCTTCATCAATCGACCATCAGGGCCCAGATAAAAAATTTGAAGGTTAAATAGTTTCGTACTAATACGCAATCATATTGTTCTGAACATGCATTAAAAACTGTGGCCAATGAATCCTTCCTGTCTGCGTTCTTGCTTACACCCTGCAGATGGTTATTTTTGCTATTTCAGTAAGGCAGAAACGGCTTTGGCAATCAGCGAAAATCCATAATTCATTGTCCCTGAAAAATGATCCTTCTTGGTGAACCGCTGCTTAGCGCCTTCGAGCTGTATCAATCCCATGAATAAAGACCATATCACGTCAGAAATCATGATCACGTCAACATCTTGGTTAATCAGTCCCTTGCTCTTAGCTGTTTTAAAAATATTATGGGAGAGCAGATAGTTTATTTCCCCCAAATCGTTGACGTGTTTTGTAGTTGCCGCCGACATGCCCTGGACAAGATTCCCCTGCAGGTAAGCTTGCGTAATTTGCAATCCCTCTTTGTCGTAATGATAGAGGTCAATCAGAATCTGGTAAAAAGCCATGATAAACTCAAGACCGCTTTTAAAATCATTATTTAAAAGTCGTCCTTCCAGTTTTTTTAAATTCCCGGCATGCTTTTCCATCACCGGCACCATTAAGGAGATATAGAGATCTTCTTTGCCTCGAAAATACAAATATACTGTACCTTCGCTTATATCGGCCTGCCGGGCGATGTCCGCAATATGAGTATTTTGAAATCCTTTTTTAAAAAAAATCTTCCGCGCCACGGCCATAATTTCTTGTTTGCGGATTTCCTTTTTTTTAAAACGTGGCTTTTTGTTTTTTTTAGCATAAGCTGAATTCATAACTTTTAAGATAAACCTCCATTAAAATAGCAAATGTATACCGGTTATTTGGAATTTGTTGTTAAGCTATGTTTTTATTTGTATCTCAAGTTTAATAAATTTTTTTGTTTTCTGTCGAAGTTCAATATTTTCCGCAATTGATATCTTGCAGATTATGGGGTGCTTTTGGCACCAAAAACAAGCATTCAAAGCCGATTGCTTTCTCTAACACAATTATAAGATATTTCAATATATTCTATTCTCACATGAGTCCCCGGTCTGGTCGGATATTTTTTGAAATAAAACAGATTTATCTTTCAGACAGAGGCGAAATTACTCACGGAGAGCATTGTCGTATCAATTTCCCAAAAAGTTAATGTTCAGGATAAAAGCAATCTCGCTTCATCAGATCCCGAAAAGCTAAACCGACCTTGAATTCCACGATCCGAACGGATCAATATTCGGTTCTTATCGGCTTATAATGTGTCTTTGCTTAATATATTCATATGGCAAAGAAAATACTCCAAATTTTCCCCAGCTTTCTGGTTTATCTTTCATTGACATTCAACATTTTTGAAACTAAAATAAAACATAAGGTAAGTGCTTTTTAAAAAATAAATAGGCACACCGATACTGAAATTTCCCTTTCAACAGGATAATTCGCGTTCCCGATTGCCGCATGCTCACAAGTCGTATTGCCTGCTCACAGCGAAAACCGTCAAATCGATGCTCTTGATAGAGACAAAAGCAGGAGACCATAATTTGAACAAATCATACGTAAATGAGGAGGTTTGCCATGTATAAAAAAATTTTAGTCCCCCTGGACGGATCGGAACTGGCGGAGTGTGCTTTGGCTCATGTCAAAGACCTGGTAAAAAATGGTTCCGGGCAAGAGGTAACCCTTCTCAACATTTTCTGGAGTCATGTCATACCGATCGAATATTGGTATGGGGTGTCCGGCTATGATGAATTTAAGGAAAAAGCCCGAGAAGTATCCGTAAATTATCTTGCCGATGTGGCCTCCAGACTCGGTTTCGAGGGAATTAAAGTAATAACAGAGTCTCTGGAAGGTGGCCGACCTGCTGCTGTTATATCTGATTATGCACAGAAGAACGGGATAGAGATGATTATCATTGCCACACACGGCTATAGCGGTCTAAAAAAAATGATGTTAGGCAGTGTGGCGTTTGAAGTTATTCATAACGCGCACGTTCCGGTGCTGCTCATCAGGCCGGAATCTTGCCGGACATAGGAAATCTTAAAAAAAATGGAACATCAATTAACAGATCACCGGAATAAGGCTAGAAGAATTATTATAACATACACAGGGAGGAATTTTTTATATGCCGATATTTATGATGTTTGGGAAATATAATACGGACTCGTTAAAAGAAGCCTCGGCCCATCGGACGAAGAAAGTCCTCAAAATCATCGAGAAAAATGAAGGAAAGGTAATTTCTATGTATGCCGTGATGGGGGAGCATGATCTTGTCTTTACCCTTAACTTTCCCGATGAGGAAAAAGCGTTATCCGCATCAATGGCATTAAATATGCTGACGGGCATATCCTTTTCTACATCCCCGGTTGTCGAGGTAGAAAAATTTGACCGCCTGATTTCTAATATAGAAAAGATTTAATTAGAGGCCTCAGAATTACCGCGGCAATAGAGGAGGTTTAAATCTAATTGTGTAGATAGTCATATTTATAGTATATCTTTGTTATCCCCGGCGCACAATTTCTGTACACAGACTCTGGAAATCTTCGGCTCCGTGACTTTTCGGAGCATATTCAAAGATGGTCTGGCCGAAACTAGGAGCTTCGGCAATAGCAATGTTTTCCCGGATAACGGTGGAGAATACTTTATCGCCAAAACGTTCACAAATGCTCTCCATAATTGCATTATTCAATTTTTTGCGGGCGTCAAAACGAGTGGCGATAATGCCGGATATTTTCAGTTGTTTATTGTAACTTTCCTGTACTTCTTCAATTCTTCTCATCAACCTGTTCATTCCCTTCAGGGCCAGAAATTCCATTTGCAGAGGAATATAAATTTCCCGGCTACAGGCCAGCGCATTCACTGTCAGCAAACCCGCGGAAGGCGGGCAGTCGATAATAATATACTCTTTGTTTCGAACTTGGGCCAAAACCTCCTTCAAGACAAATGCGGGGTTGGCAAAATCAGTTAGATCACTTTCCATTTGGGCCAGATCAAGGTTGGCCGGCATTATACTTGTGCCATTGTGCTCCCGTATGGCATCCTCCAGGCGTGTCGCGCCCCGAATAACGGAAGAAACGGTATTTTCCAGCTCATGGGCAGCAAGGCCCAGAGAATAAGTTAAGTGAGCCTGGGGATCAAAATCGACAACGAGGACAGTCTTCCCCAGCAGCGTAAGTCCGGCCGCTATATTCAAGGCACAAGTAGTTTTGCCTACTCCTCCTTTTTGATTACAAAGTGCAATAATATTTGTTTTCTTCATTATCTTTCCTTTCCAACTCCGATGATCCGGCTTATAAAGTCTTTTATAATTTCAGCGGTTTCCTTTGGTTTCTGCATAGGTATCAAGTGTCCTGCCCCCGCCACTGACTTATGTACGCCCGACGGCAATAAATTCATTATTTTTTTTATATCCACCAAATGTTTATTTTCGCTTTTCTCTCCTTCGACCACAAGAACAGGACAGGTTATTTTTTTGAGCAGCGGCCAGGGATTATATGTTCTGCCGCCCATAAAAATTGCCGCTTCACTTTCCGGGGTGCAAGTCAGTTTTAAACCGCCCGTTTTTTGTTTCTGCATGCCGTATTTGATGTACAACCGTGCTATCCGTTCATCCCAGTCATTAAATAATGCCCTCGATTTTAAATAGGATATGGCCTCTTCTTCATTCCGCCAAAAATTAGTCCTCTTGATCGCTTTGGACGCCATGTGATGATCCTTCACGGTGATATTTGCGCGATAAAACTCATCCGGCAAAAAAATGGGTTCAATCAGGACCAGCGCACATGGTCTTAATCCGTAGAGAATCGAAGCCATTGTCGCAACAGTACCCCCCATAGAATGTCCGACCAGCAAAGGGGCCTGGATGCTTTGCGATCGGCAAAAACCGGCCAGATCTTCTGCCACAGTTACCCATTCCAAGCCTTCTTCCGGGCTGCATTGACGATAATTACAGATATACGGCGCCCATATGTCACCGGACGAGGCAAATTCTTCAAACACCGGTTGCCAGAGCCAGGGCAGAAAACCTGTGGCATGAATAAATACCATAGGCAGAGCGGCAGGCTCGCCGGCGAAGAAAAGAAAAGGCAATGCGGCACCGCCGACATCCTGCAGCTGCAGGTCAAGCATTTTTATCTGGACATGACTGTTGGGCATAATAAAAGAAGGTGCCGCCGATTGGCGGCAAAAAACCTATTTTTATTTCTGTTTAATTCACATGACAGCTTCCGTTTGCGTGCCGGGGATGAAGTCCATAAGCAGATGTAAACAATATAATCGAATTTGATGGATCAGAAAACAAAAACGGCGGCGGCAATAACCGTGGTATATTTATTGTTTTTACATATTGTGGACTGGGTAGCATTGAGCGTGCGGACGATCTTGCCGCTGATTTTAAATATTTCTTTCTTTTCATCCCAGCTTTCATCAACATTAAAATCGATGCCTAAAGTGGAAGCAAGCATGGCCGCAGCAAGATCCTCCGCATAGTCACCTGATTGTTTTTCCGTTTGGCCGAAAGCATGGTGTTCGCTGATGTAACCATAAGATGATTTATCGGCAGGTATAGCGCAACCGACAGATGCTACCAGCAGCCTTTTCGGCTCATTGCTGCAGCAGCGGCTCAGGACGCAGTAAGTAATAGCACCGGGAACTAATTCCTTCAATCCCTGTGTTCTGGAAATCATCTTGCAGCGCGGCGGAAAGATACTCGATACCTGAACAAGATTGCACTTTTCAATACCGGCATCACGCAGCGCACGTTCAAAGGAATGTAATTCATCCTTATGCGTTCCTACACCTTTGGTAAAAAAAACTTTGCGGGGGACAAAATCAGACACTTTATCAACTCCTTAATGTCGAAATAATTATAACCATATTAACTTATCTTTGGCCATCAATCCTCTTATCCATTTATCCATCGGCTATTTGCCAAAATGTCTTGACCGCAATCCGTATAGGGACAGCCGGCTTTCCCATAGATAATAACTTTTTCTTCCATCGTATATTATCACCAACTTTCTTCGACCCCGCAGCCTTCGGCAAGCACACCCTGTGGGAAGGTTTTCCAGCTAAATAATTGTCAAAATCATACAAGAGATGAAAGCCGTTCAATTAATACTCAGTCAAAACGGACATTCCTCTTTCGCCCACTAAAATAATTCTGGTATGAGTCAACCTGCTGGAGATCACCTTGGCCACAGCCCGCATAATTTTAAAACCGATAATACTGTCTTCTTCCATGAGCTGGCGCAAACGGGCGGCGTCCAAAGCAATCATTTCGGAATCATCAATGCAAAGAGCACCAAGAGTATAAAGGTAAGGTTCGACGACGGCCGACCAACCCATCGATTCCCCTTTGGTAATCATATCGACCGTAACTTGCATCGGCGGCTTGTGCGGCCCCAGATAACTTTCCATAAACAGGACGATCTTGCCTTTTTGGACCAGAAAAAGGCTCCTGGCGATATCACCTTTCTGGTACATTTGCGTGCCCGCGGTATATTTTTCTTCGGTAGCAAGCGCTGCAAGCTTGCTCAATTGTTCATCACTAAAATCCTTCATAATGGTAAACTCTTTTAAAGCACCGCCGGAAACCATAAACTTTCTCCTTAAATTTGGGTTAAGTGGCGTATTTATATATCAGCCTTGCCTCCCTTATGCTACAAAATAATGCATTTTCCAGCTAAAATTTTAACTGATTCTGAATGCAAATCGAAGCTTAAATATCCGCATCCCTTTCCCGGTCGTTTCGGCTTGCCTAAATACTGAAAAAAGATTATAAAATGACAATCTCATTTATAATGGAGCCTGGACAAAGCAAATATTGTCCTGGGCTCAGCGGGATTTTTCATGAAAGTGCGTTTTTTCATTTTTACGCTCGTTGTTTTTTCCCTTGCCGGCTGTCTTAAGGTGCCGGAAAATATTAAAGATGTAAGCGATCTGCGGCAAAATCATCTCGCCTATTTGCCGGCAGAAGCTCGAGATAAAGATTTAATTGCCTCCGAAAAGCAAAATCACCTGGACGAAGACTACAACATCATTTATTTTTCCGTTTGGCACCAAAAAGAGCCCTTTTATGCTTACTCCAGTGCGGTGCATCTTGATTTCAAAAAATTCGGCGGAAAGCCAGGCTACGGGGAAAACAAAAGAAAACATACGAAAGCATGGTTGAAAAAACTCAAAAAAAAAGCAGCCCTGGATAATTATCCGAATGGGTGCTTCCCGGCCATTACAACCCGTAAAACAAATTTGCGCGTGCTGCCTACGCAGCGGCCCCATTTTTCCAGTCCTGAAAGCGACAGTTCGGGTTGGCCTTTTGACAACCTTCAGCGGTCCGCTGTCGCCGTCAATACGCCTATTTTTGTTTGCCATATCGGCGCCGGCAAGAACTGGGCGCTTGTGGAAACCTGTTTTACCTTCGGCTGGATGCCAGTGGAAGATTTCGCCCGCGTCGATAAAAAATTTATGCAAAAATGGGAATCAGGCAGATACGCGGTTATTATTAAAGATCAATCGACGATTGTCGATCGAAACGGCAATTTTGGTATCCAATCATCGCTGGGGCATCTCTTTCCTTTGGTAGGAGAGATGCCGGAAAAAATGGAAGTGCTGATCGCCGTCGCAAATAAAAAAAGAAACTCCGCCGTCATCCAACGTGGTTATGTGGCCCGGGATGAGGCTGCTGTCAAACCCCTGCGGCTTACTTCCATCAACGCTGTAAAAATTGCCAATGAACTGATCGGCGAGCCTTACGGATGGGGCGGACTTTATGGAAACCGTGACTGTTCTTCCATGACCAGAGATTTCTTTGCCGTCTTCGGCATCTGGCTGCCGCGGCACTCTGAAGACCAGGTAAAAGAAGTCGGTTCTTATATCGATCTGAACGGTATCATCGCCGAACGAAAAGAGAAAATAATATTAGAAAAAGGTATCCCTTATTTGACGCTGCTGTGGCGCAAAGGCCATGTCATGCTTTATATCGGCCAACAAAACGGCCGGGCGCTCATTTTCCATAATATCTGGGGCATCCGCACCAAAGATTTAAAAGGCCGGGACGGAAGAAAAATTATCGGGCAGGCAGTCATTACCACGCTGCGTCCCGGACAGGAATTGAGAAATTTTGACCCCGAAGGTGATTTATTGTCCCATATTGCGGGGATGAGTATTTTAGTATCGGAACTCTAGATTTTTCTCTTCTCGTTTTGTGGGTTTTCTGCGGTCGTCTTAAAAACGATCGAGTTGCAGTCATAGATTACTTGTTTTTGACGCTTTTATTTTCAGGCCTGAGACAGAAGCGATCATATTTTCCGGTTTAAATATTTTACGGATTTGCTTTTCATGTACAAATATAAAATCACCCTTGAATACGACGGCACCGGCTACAGCGGATGGCAGGCACAAAAAAATGCAAAAAGCATTCAAGGCACACTGATTAAGGCCGCCCAAAAAATAATGGGTGCATCAATCGACATCCAGGGCGCCGGACGCACCGATGCCGGCGTGCATGCGCTAGCCCAAGTCGCTCATTTGACGTCGGAGAAAAAAATGAATCCCGACCTCTTACAGATGAACCTGAATGATAATCTGCCCAGCGGCATCAACATTCTCAAAGTGGAAAATGCCCCTCCGCGCTTCCATGCCCGCCATCATGCGGTGAGGCGCAGCTATATTTATCTCATCGCCCGGCGCCGCACCGCTTTCGGCAAGCGTTACGTCTGGTGGATTAAAGACAATCTTATCTTCAGGAGGATGCAGCTGGCCGGCAGCGTTTTTCTGGGCTTCCATGATTTCACCTCCTTCGCGGATAAACGAATGGATAAGGATGCTTCCCCCCAAGTCAACATCGAGAATGTGCAGTGCAAAGAGTTTGATGATATTATTGCTCTGCGCTTTGTCGGTTCTCATTTTCTCTGGAAAATGGTGCGTCGGATGGTCGGCGTGATTGTCGAAGCCGGCCGCGGTAAATTTGCAGATGGCGATATTGAACACATGCTTAATTTTCATTCGGAAATCCCTGCGCATTATACGGCTCCGCCATCCGGGCTTTTCCTGGAGTGCGTTCTCTACGGAGATGAAAGAATACCGGAAATGAGAACGCCTTTTTACTTAGGGGAAATAAATCCACGGCGTCCAACACCACCGGTGTCCGGGGGACACCGAAGGATCCTTCGCAACAATCGCAAAGCAGATTAAGCTCGGCAAACACCGACCGGACTGGTTTGGGAGGAAAGGGCAATGGACGAAAAATACCACGGTGGAAATTTTATAGGCATGTTCTTTCTTCAATTGCTTATCCGCGCTGCGCTGTATATAAGGCATTGCAAAAAAACAGTGGCCCGATATCTTAAAATTAAAACCTTTAATTTTTTTTGGCGACAACTTTGTTTGCTGCCAGAGCCCTGCAGAATCAGTAAGGAATTTTTGACAAATGCATTTCATGAAAGAACTGCGCGAAGCAGTTAATAATCAGGCCGCTTATGCCCGAAAGCTCAAGGAAACGAGCGGCAAAAAAGTGATCGGTTATATGTGCAGTTATGCGCCGGAAGAAATTATCCAGGCCGCCGGCGCCCATCCCATGCGGCTTCTTGGTGCACAGGGGAATATTGTTCTGGCTGACGGACATTTGCAGGCTTATTGCTGTTCCCTGGTGCGGGGTGTTCTGGAAGATGCCCTGAAAAGAGATTTAGATTTTG
>Ga0068714_10006012_pt1 | contig 12579 bp, 13 predicted proteins | sample MTBNYHSulfiMetaG_FD_62988 | JGI IMG/M metagenome (GOLD analysis project Ga0068714, IMG submission 62988) | Enrichment culture microbial communities from rom New York Harbor, USA that are MTBE-degrading - MTBE-NYH (New York Harbor Sulfidogenic)... | ecosystem: Environmental > Aquatic > Marine >... | reverse complement strand
TGAGCCTGCCCCGCTTTCGTGGATGTCCCAGGCCTATTATGGTGTAGGTACAGAGGGGGATGTCCACGGTGCAAACGACAAAGCCGCCATATCATCCTGAGTTTCGGACTCAGGCCGTTGAGTTGGTAAAGAGCAGCGGCAAGTCGATCTCACGGGTCGCTGCGGATCTTGGGGTTTCAGCCTGGACCCTAGGCAGATGGGTCCGGCAGGCCCAGGTCGATGCCGGGGAACGGGAAGGGTTGACAACCGAAGAGCGCCAGGAGCTGAAGAGTCTGCGCCGGGAGGTTTGGCTGTTGCGGGAGGAGCGCGAAATCCTAAGAGAGTCCCCCATGCACCGTTCAGGTGCACCACGCAGGATGAAAATCAGGAGTGTCCAACTGTGCCACTGCCATCGGTTGCAGGAGATCGAGCTTGCTTGGTGTCGGTGAGCCCGCAAAAAAGTCTGATCCGGCGATCGCGAGGCACCACACATTGTCGCCCCCAGTTGGGGAGCACGCGAGGGAGAGTCTGAACAGGGCGGTCGCCCGCCGATGAGTCCGACCTTGGGAGTAGACACAGTGGAAGTCATCCACGAACGCTGTGCAGGGCTAGACGTACACAAGAAGCTGGTTGTCGGCTGTACAATCACCCCCGAAGGACGTGAGACGCGAACCTTTGGCACCATGACGGGCGAGCTTCTTGACTTGATGGCGTGGCTTAGGGAACACAGGGTAACGCATGTGGCCATGGAGAGCACCGGTGTGTACTGGAAACCCTTGTACAATCTCTTGGAGGACTCGGGGATAGAGGCCCTGGTAGTCAACGCCCACCACATTAAACAGGTACCCGGCCGGAAGACCGACGTCACGGATGCGGCGTGGATCGGGGATCTGCTGCGTCATGGCCTGCTCAGAGGAAGCTTCATCCCTGACCGCAGCCAACGGGAACTACGTGAATTGGTACGGTATCGCCGCAGTCTGATCGAAGAGCAGGCCCGAGAAACGAACCGGGTTCAGAAGGTGCTTGAGGGGGCCAACATCAAGCTTGGTGACGTGACAAGTGTGGTCCTGGGTGTCTCGGGCCGGCTGATGCTCAAAGCGATTATTGCCGGAGAAACCGATCCCGCCGAGTTGGCAGAGCTGGCACGTGGGCGTCTTCGCAGCAAGCGTACCGCTCTGAAGCGCGCCCTAACCGGGCTGGTGGGACAGCACCAACGTATGATGCTTGACGCCCAACTAGCCCACATTGAGTTCATAGAAGGCCAGATATGCAGGCTCGATCAGGAGATCGCCAAACGAATGGGTTCATTCGAGGGCATCTTGGAGCGCATGGATGAGGTCGATGGCTTGGCTCGGCGAACGAGCGAAGAGATCCTTGCGAGATCGGCGTCGACATGAACCGTTTTCCCACTGACAAGAACCTGGCATCCTGGGCTGGGATCTGTCCCGGAAACAACCAGAGCGCGGGCAGGCGCAAAGGCGGAAAGACACGGCACGGCAATGCACATCTCCAATCGGCGTTGGTCAGAGCAGCTCAGGCTGCCTCACATACTCAAGCCACCTATCTGAGGGCCCAATACGGCCGACTAGCCGCGCGACGGGGGAAGAACCGGGCGAAAGTCGCGGTGGCTCACAGCATCCTTGTCATCGTGTACCACATGATCAAGCACGGTACCAGGTACTTTGACCTCGGAGCGGACCACTTCGATCGGCTGAGGGAGCAGGCTGTCGTAGATCGCGCTTTGGCTCGTCTTCAGGGGCTTGGATACAGGGTGTCATTAGAGAAAGTAACCTCTGCCGCCTGATTTTCGAGGGAGGGAGGGAGGGAGCGGCGGCCTTCTTCGCGCAGGAGAGCAACCGGAGCCGGTAGCGGTGTTTGAGCTCGTGGAGCGGGAGAAGGCCGTTCACCAGGTATCACTGATGTGCAGGTTTCTTGGAGTCTCGACGAGCAGGTACTACGCTTGGCGGGGGCGCGGTCTCTCGAGAAGAGCCGTGGAAGATGCAGAGCTCCTGGGTCTGATCCGGAAGATCCACAAAGGCAGCCGCGGTATCTACGGGGCACCCAGAGTACATGCCGAGCTGGTCTTAGGCCACGGATTACGCTGTTCGCGGAAGCGAGTGGCCCGGCTCATGCGCCTGGCCGGGCTGGTAGGCGTTCACCGCCGGAGACTCCACGGCTGCACTAAGCGGAACGAGGATCGGCAATCGCAGCCCGACCTCGTCGAGCGTCAATTCCAGCGGCCCGGACCAAACCAATTGTGGGTGGCGGATCTGACCCAACACCGCACGGGCGAAGGATCACTGTACCTGGCGACAGTCCTGGATGTATTTTCGCGGCGCGTGGTGGGCCGGGCGACGGATGCCCGGGCGAGTGCTGAACTGGTGGTGAACGCCCTGGACATGGCCGTCTGGAACCGGCGGCCATGTCCAGGAGCGATCCACCACTCCGATCACGGCTCGCAGTACACATCCCTGACTTTCACTGACCGCTTGGAGGCGGTGGGCCTGAGGGGATCGATGGGATCGGTTGGGGATGCCCTGGATAACGCAGCGGCCGAGAGCTTTTTCGCCACCCTCCAGACTGAGATGCTCAATCGAGACCGTTGGGCGACCAGACGGGCGCTGACGACGGCGCTCTTCGACTACATTGAGGTCTTCTACAACCGCGTCCGCCTGCACTCCGCCCTCGGACAACTCAGTCCTGAAGAGTATGAGAGGAAGGTGGTCGCCCCGCCGCAAACCACTCAGCGGACGGACTTGCGGGCAGCCGATAGTTAGGTGTTTCACGTCCGCGAGAGCGGGGCAACTTCAAGGGAGGCCCAGACCTACACCTACCTTCAATTGGTGGAGAGTGTCTGGAAGGGTGGCCGGCCCACGCATCGGGTGGTGGCCAACCTTGGCCGCGAGGACCAGATCGACTCAGGGCAGGTCGACAGGCTGATCGCGGCTTTGGCCCCCTACGGCGGGGAGGAGGTTCTGAGGGCGGAGAGCCTGAGGATTTCCGGGGCCAGGCAGTACGGCAGCCTGCTCGTCTTGCAGGCGATGTGGGACGAGCTCCAGCTGCGGGAGATCATGGGTGATGCGGCCGCTGACCGCCGGCACGGGTTTGACTTCGATGCCGCGGTGCGCGCGATGACTTGGGCCCGGGTGCTGAACCCCGGCTCCGAACAGGGCGTATTGCGTTGGACCAAGACCGTCTACGCCCCCGACCTGGCGAAACTCGAGCTGCAGCACATCTACCGGGCGCTGGACTTGCTGGTCGAGGAGCAGGAACGGATCGAAGCCCGCCTGACGCAGGTGCTGTCCGAACGTCTGGTCACGGACCTCAGCCTTATCTTGTTTGACACCACGAGCATCTACTTTGAGGGTGAAGGACCGAGTGGGCTTGCCCGGCACGGCTATTCCCGTCCCCAGGCGGTGCTCGGCCTGCTGACGACTGGTGACGGCTTTCCCCTGAGCCACGTCGTGCTTCCCGGAGACACCAGCGACCTGGCGGCCATGAGGGAGGCCCTGGATGTGGTCCGCAGGCGCCTGCCGGTGACCGAGGTGGTCATGGTCACTGATCGCGGCATGGTCAGCGAGGCCAACCTGCGGGAGATTGAATCGGTGGGTCTGCGCTACATCGTGGGGGCCAGGTTCCGCCATCTGGCCACCCGGGAGGTGTTGCACCGGGCGGGCCGCTACCGCGAGGTCACCCCGAACCTGCTGGTCAAGGAAGCGCATGGTACCGGCCGCCGCACTGTGATCTGCTACAACCCGGAGGAGGCGGAACGTGATCGCCGGGAGCGTGAGGCGATGGTCGCTTATCTTGAGCAGTCGCTTGAGGATCGCGGGCTGAAGGGACTTCTGAAGAACGATGTGGCCAGGCGCTACCTGAAGGTCAAGGGCGAGACGGTCACCGTCGACCGCCGCCGGATCGCCCAGGATGCCCTCAAGGACGGGAAGTGGGTGCTCTTGACGAACTGCTCCCTCCCGGCCAGTGAGGTGGCCCTGGCGTACAAGGGACTGTGGCGAGTGGAGCGGGCTTTCCGCACTCTCAAAACGCCGTTGGAGATTCGTCCCGTCTACCACTGGACGGACCGCAGGGTGCGGGGGCACATTGCCGTGTGTGTCCTGGCCTACCTGCTGGAACGGGTGTTGGAGCACAAGCTGGAATCCGGCGGTCTGAAGATGTCAGCAGCCGAAGCCTTTCAGGAGTTGTCCGCTGTCCACGCGGTCGAGGCGAAGCTGGGCAAGAAGAAGCTGGTCTACCGCACGGATCTCACTTCGCGGCAGGAGCAGATCCTCAGCGTATGCCAGGTCCAGCTACCACCGCAAATGCAGACTGCCTAGTGGCAAAACTCGATGACGTCACGGTCATCTAGCTGCGGTGTTTGGAACAACTGCCGAAGTCAGGTCAGTGAGACAGGGCAGGGTTCAGGTGGGGTCCCATGAAGGTTTCTGACTTGGGGTTTGACTTGGGCCTCAGAAAAACGCGGTCCTCGGCTCTGGCTATGCCTAGTCATCGGCCCGGTCATTGAGTCGCCGATCCAAAAGCTTCTCTAGCTCAACGGGTATGACTTCCGGGTCAACACCCTCCAACTCGGCTCGGGTCATTGCTCTCAGGACTAGCTTACAGTCCACCATAAAATAGGCCTCTGGTTTGGTCTTCGCGAGGTCAAGAACGAGTGGACCGTGACACCTGCGCATGATCTTGCCAGAACCGCACGGGCAGAGATGATGCCCCTTGTACGATCCCTCAGCAAGTATCTTGAGCAAAGCAAGAAGAGTCCGGCTGTTTGTGATCCCGAAGTAACCCTGATAGTACTCAAGGATGCCACGGAACCCATGGGATAGCTCTCCGTAAGGTAGGGTCCCCCTCTGCTGCAGGTGCGAGTAACCAAAGAGGTACTCCACTACCATCGTCTGGACAAAACCCAGAAGACGCGGGTCACCCCTGAATCGTCTAGAAACCTCGACTGGTGCGCCGAGGCAGAGGCTGCGGTCGCTATACTGATGGAATGTAGCCGGGATTCTGCCCCCAGTCTCCTGAACCGACGGTGGTGAGTTCGGATAGTCCTTGGGTATCCTGATCAATACCTCATAGGCATCTTCGATTGTCGTTCCGCCAAATGTGGCGCGGAAGGAGAGGTTCCCACGAACTACCCACCTGCCGGTTACATCTTCAGACAGAGTCAGCCCAGGAAATACCTGGGCCAACTCCTTATATTGCTCATTTATCAGTTCTGTTTGGGCTATGAAATCCGCCCCCACGGCTTGCTGGGTTTGTTGATGCTGACTCTTGGTACCGCCACGAGTGCCGTCCTGCTGGCATTGTAGTGCCTCGGAAACACCTTGGAAGCTGTCACATTCACCGCTCGGTCGCCGAACCGCGCCTTTAAGTCGTCGGTCATGTTACCGAGACTGGGGGCTCGTAGAGCGGCTTCTATGTCTTCTTGCACCTGCTGGATCCAATCCATGAACTTCTTCTGACGCTGCGGAAACTCAAGCCACTTGTCAGCGAAATTCTCTCTTGGGTCCACCGGGTTGACGATGACTGCATTCCCGCGGTCGTTCTTCTGGATCAGCGCGGGGATCCTGCGGGCCATGTTCTGAAGAGCATCGACTAAGTGTCCTTCGTTCTCATAGGCGAGTGCAGCTAAGGTTGTTATGATGATTGAGATGGGACGGTCCTCTTGGTCTTCTTGAAACATGACATCCCGGTGTCGCTTCAAGAGCTGGATCGAGCGTTGTAGTGTCGTCTTAACCCTGTATTCTGGGACATCGTCAACGCTCGCGCGAATCGATTCAGCCAGCAACTTCCTCCTCGAATTGAACTGCATTCGCATTCGGTCTTTGAACCAGTCTGCATATCCTATCGGATTGCTGGTCTGCCAATGAAGAAGTTTCTTGTCAGTTATCAGAATGGCCCTGGAGTCGAACGTGCCGGTATGTGACCTAACGTCAACATCAGGAATGGCGGGTAGTATGTCAAGATGAAAATGGGTCGAGTCAGCGTATGTAAGAGTCCAACATCTGCTACCCTCCGTCAGCATTTGGGCATATGTCCCATTAGCTTTGAGACGGTCACCAACCAAAGCCTTCAGCCGCTGTTGCGTGGTGCGCGTCTTGTCCAGCTTCTGCACTTCGCACACCAAATCGATGTCATACTCGTCGTTGTCGTTGATGGGCTTGACCATCGTACCCAGTCTGAAGGAACCCTGCGGGTAGACCACAGTCTGGAGCAAGCCGGTCGGCGAGTCTTCCCTGTCAAGCCACTCTCCTACTGCCGTGTAATGCTTCACGGCCGTTTGATATTGGGTATCGGTTAAGTCCAGGGATTCTGCCAACCCTGTGAGAAGCAACCCGAGCTCGACGTAACGCTGAGGCAACACTGTTGAAACCTCCTTCTTCAGGGGAACCTCAAAGTCTCCACGAAGCCCCCTCGTTTGCGGTTTTGGTCGTATACGCAGAGAGTCATATCAGCTTTTGGCATCCAAGTCCGACCGATCTCGACTGCAACCGATACAGGGACCGCGGGAAATACATGCAGGACAGCATCCTGGCCATGAACGGCCTTGGCGCGGTCGAGGAGTAGTCGAAACTGCTGTCTGAAAAGGGTCAACTGCTCGGCGCCCTTGAGGAAATCATTGTTAGGTTTGTCTATTGTGATTTCCCAGGTGGAGACCCCACTTGTCCGCAGTGCTTCATGTATCCTGGCGTCCACTATAGTGGCGCTGAGAGAGAGCTTAAGTGCCACGACGTCGTGTATGTCGTTGGGCTCTCGTTTCACATAGCAGAACCCTTCTGGTGTCTTCTGCCAGACCCAATCCGGCGGCTCGCGGTGAAGCTGATAGATCTCTGCGGCTGGGATATCAGAGAATAGCCGTCCGAGTTCAACCAGCAACGGGATGGGCGCAAGACCGAAGACCGACAAGTGCTCTAGGTCTCCTCGCGACACTAGCCTGGACCGTATCTTGGCTTCAAAGAGGCTCCGAAGGTTACGACGCTCCATCTGCCAGTAGTCATCTTCATGGTCTTCAAGCGCACTGTTAATCAGGCCAAGCTCGATGGCACTTCCCTCGGCAGGATATCGGTGTGGAATCAGGGCTTGCGCGGCCAAGTGCCAGTTGAGTGGGGCACTTATCTCACCGATGTTCGCGCCATACAGGACGATGTGGGTTTTTCGGCCTTCGGGCATGGAGGTGAGAAGCTCCATGCGCTGTTCATGGTGTTTCTTCATCTCGCGAAGTCGTGTCACTGTATGCTCATCGATGTCGATTCTATCAACCAGACGGTGGTGCGCATCGCACAGGAGCATCAGATTGTCTATGTCATTCTTAAGTTGTTCTGACAATACCGGGTCTCCGCGCGGCCCATTCGGCTGCTCTGCAATGATATGAGCCACATAGGACCTGTTGTATTTCTTCTTGGTTAGAGCATCTCTCCAGAGGATCTCGGGGCACCCTTCATATTCGCATCGACCGGCCGCTTTTGCCCATAGCAGCTTCTCTACGGATGTACGAGACAGGGGCACGCTCCCCCCCCTTTCTAACCAGCACTCGTGTTTTGCCCATAACCAAACCCCAGGGACTAATTGGACAAGTCTACCAAAGGCACCTGCATCAAGTGCCAAAGTCCAGACCTTCTTGACTAGAGGCTGCGACCTTGATGCCTTAACGCATGTCGCGCCCGCCTCTTGACCAGGACTTTAGCCAATGTGAATGGACCGCAGCGGGCGCCCACGATCTCGTCCGGCGGGGGTCCTCCAGGTTTGAAACCTGTCCGAAGGGACGCCATGAAATAGGGATAGGACTCATCCATCACGGCCGCCGAACAGGTGGTCCGAACAAGTCAATGTAGTTGGTTAGCCGTCACGGAGTTAGTGGGCTTATAAGCGACTTACCCCGGGCGGTTTTCTGTTTCTTAGAGGGGAGGGAGCAAGTCTGGTGGCCACCATCAACTTGCTAAGACCCACTTTGCGGGTAAGAGAAGCAGCTGTCCTCCTCGAGGTGGTCCACGAAACCGCCTACCAAGCAATAAAGCGGGGTGAGCTTAGGGCTATCAAGCTTGATAGACGACACTGAAAGGCTGTTGACGAGCTCCCGGCTCGAGGACTGAGTCTCGGAGACCGCGGTGAGGGTTCAGTTGCGGACCGGGCCGGGATGCCGCACCAGCAGGCCGCAGTGCTGCCAGCGCAAAGAACAAGCTGGCGGCAACAGAACCGCTACTGCCCACAGAAGCAGGCCAGGACAAGTGACTTTCCGAACGACGATGCCTGACGTCGCCCTTCGCTCACCGAACACGGCCGAACGCGGACGGGTACGCAGAAACCTCTGTCCGGGCCTCCCGGTGCCCTCCATCACCGCGCCATGTATCTACGCTGACCGCGGATACGTTTCTCGGTCCAGTGGTAGAGAGGCCGGAGGTCCAGATTGCTCTTCAGGCCCCGGAAGGCGCGTTCGACCTGCCAGAGCTGCTTGTAGGTCAGGGCGACCTCGGCGGCGGGGAGATCTGTGTTGGTCATCAGGACGTACCGGCCATCGTAGGTCTCTTCTGCCACCACCTTCGCCTCGTCGATCGTCCCGCTTGCGTCTTCCACCCGTAGGTACCTGCGGTAGCCCCGGTGTCCCACCAGACCCTTGAGCCCATCGTCCTTGAGCGTCTCGCTCAACCGGGCGACGGTCTCCTCCCGGACCTTGCGGTCATGCTCCGCTTCCTGGGGATTGTAGCAGACGATGTACCGCTTGCCCCTGCGCGCCACCTCTCTGACCTGAAGCGAGTCGTTGACTGCCTGGTATTGCTCTTGCTCCGCCAGGGCCGTGCGGGCCGCCTTCACCCGGCGCATCCTCATCCCCAGGATGTACTGGTAGCCTTCGTTCCCCAACGCCGCCAGGGTAGTCTTGGCGACCATCCCACGGTCCGCGACCATTACCACCCGGCCAAGCCGGTACCGACAACGGAGGTCCGCCAGTGCAGCTAAGAAGCACTCCACGTCGGCGAAGTTGCCGGGGAAGACCTGGTGCCCGACAGGCGTCCCGTCCCTGGTCATCAGGATCCCGATCACGATCTGCCGCCGGTCGGGCCGGTTGTCGCGGGAGTAGCCGAACTTGACCAGTTCCGACGTAGCTGGTGGTCGTGTCGTAGAAGACAACATCCAGCTCCAGCGTGAAGAGATCCCGCACCCGGGAGAACAGCCGTTCCTCGAGCTCCTCTTTGTGCTCGGCCAGGAAGTCCAGGCTGCGGTAGAACTGCTGAAGCTTGAGCGCCTCGAACTCCGGCCGGTAGACCTTCTTGACCCACCGCGATACCCCGAGCTTACTCTCCGGGGCCATCAGGCGGTTGAGGACCATCGCGAAGACGGCTTCCTCGACATAGCCTGATGGTCTTACCGCCCGCCGGACCCCGATGTACGGTCACCTGGCGGCTCCGCCTTCTACCGAGCGAGTCGGAATCAGACTCTGGCAACCGGCATTTCGATTTCCGTCGCGTAGTCGCCCAGGCAGCACGCTAGTTGCCTGCGTGCGCCACCCAAGCCGTAAGGACTGACCAGACGTCCTGCTCGGTAAGCTTCTTGCCTGCTGCCCACGTCGCGTCGATGCGCCTTTGCAGAGCGGCGACGAGGCCGGGCCAGCCGCTTTCGGCCCAGAACTTCTCCAAGTGCTCCGTCATCACGTCCGTGTGGTGGATCCTATCCAGCACGGCGTCGTAGAGGATGTGGATGATGGCTTCGCGGGTTTCGGCGGCGGTTTCCAGTAGATCGGTATGTTGAGCAAGGGTCGCCAGCACATTCGTCTCCTCCGTGTCGAGGTCAAGGAACCAGTTGGTGTCGACGACGTGCTCGGCCAGGGCGGGGGTCCGCCCGCCCCGGACCACACTGTCGCCGACCATGGCATAGCCAGCGTCAATACGCAGGAAGTAGGTGCTGGTCACATAGGGTGCCGGCATGTAGAAGAGCACATGCGGCTCCGGCAAGGGCGCGTCAAACCACCGGGGAACGAGCACAAACGGATTGTCGGTAAACGGCAACTGGCGATCGAAGGCCGCCAGGTCCAAGACCCGCAGCGCACGCCATTGTCTGGCATCCCAGTCGCGCAGAAACCTGTCCCACGCGAGGCGTATCAGCTTGACACGGTCGGAATCCGAAGCGGCGGCGCCGGCGGGTTCGAGCCACTTGTCGTCGCGCGGGTCGAAGCGGGCCAGCAGGTTGAATACATCCTCCAGCTTCATATCTGCGAATGCGGCCTCAATGCTATCCAGCTCATCGGCCGTTAGGGCTTCCGCTGCCCGGTTGTACAATGCCTCGTAGTAGTACCACCGGTACGCCGCCGATGCCTCGCCCCCCGCGTGCATCCGGCCGATCACCCAGAGAGCTCGCGCTGCGTCATAGCGGGGACTGTTGATGATGAACTCGGAAGGCGGCTGGGCGCAACCGCCGAGACATAGGCAAAGTACCAGCAAAACCAGTGTGCATTGCAGGAAACGTCTTGTGGGGCCATCTGCCGTCACAACAATGCGCCTGGCCATAAGCCCCTCCTCAGTGAATTGTCGATAGAGCTATTACTGACATTATAACCGGTCCGCTGCGGTGTTGCCAGCCGGTACTATGCAGCGGGCATACCTGGATTGTGACCCCGCGGGGTGGCGAGGGCTTGGGGGAGGCCTGAGGTTCCATGCTTCTGTCCCAAGGGTGGCAGGGCTCGACGCCGTACCGCCTTCCTGCCGGGGAGGGCGGCCTTGTCCAGGACCAGGTTGTCTAACTTTGAGGACTACCCGCCGACGGACCCTTGACCGGCTATATTGCACCTCCGTGTCCGCACCCCGTCTACCTCACGCAGTGGGCCAGTGATGCCGACAAGACGACGGGCCCGGACGCGCCGGTGGCGGAGTTGCCCGGCAGCACCTGGATCGTCGATGTTGGCGTAAGCGTCGCCGCCGGCGAGAGGTAGAAGCTGGTTGCCCAAGTCGGAGGCGACGGCAGCGCCTTAAGAAGCTGGTTGCCGAACCCCCCGATGTCAGGAAGGATGACCTCGGCGGTGTAGAGGTCGTAAGGCCCGAGTGTTTGAGGCGGTGGCAGGACTGCAACCACACTGATCCCCTGGCGTCCGTCCGCCGCCGTATGGGCCACCACCGCACCAATCGTATTCGCCGGCATCCCCGCGGGGGGCCGGAGGACGGCGCAGCAGGGAAGGGCGAGCGCGACGGGTACGCAGAGGACGTCCCCGGGGTAGATGAGGTTAGGGTTGGCGATGTGGTAGTTGAAAAGAACAATCGAATCCAGGCTAACGCCCAGGCGTCGCGCAATGCGGTACATCGTGTCCCCCCGGACTACGGTATAGCGCTCATACCCCGATGGGCAAGACTCAGGCACCCTTGGCATCTGTAGCTCGCTCTCTTTGACCGAGATTACCGGGGAGGCCGATTCCAGAGCCCCCGCTGGAACGGTCCACAAGGCTGCTCCCCGGCGCCAGTCCAAGGTATTGTCCTCGTCATCTTTGTGTGCCGCCATTCGCGACGCTCCGTGCCTCGTGCGGATCGTGGACGACGGCAAGCCGGCGGCCTGCTCGAGCGGTTGAAGGGAAAGACCTGTCGGAAGTAGCCATTTTCCGACCACGTCAGAACTGATCGCATGGCTCGAAACAGAAAAAATCGCTGCGAACCAAGGTCGTTGTCGTGCCGAAGGTGGGACTTGAACCCACATGGGGGGTGACCCCACGCGATTTTGAGTCGCGGAGAATGGCTCTAGCGTTGAGGTTTTGGTCCAATATGTGCAGCTAGACGGCCTTCGCAATCAACCCTGGCTTCAGGTTTCCAGCCTGCGGTATGTCGTTTTGTGCCCCGGATGTGCCCCGGCCTGGTACGTGCTTGGCCCAGCCGCCCTGCCTGATGTCCGCTCAAGTCACGGTTCTTCGACCGGTTCCGCGTCGTGGACGATAACATCCACCCCCACCGTCCCCCGAGGCCACCCGTAATCGCCAAGTCCAGTCCCGCACTGGGGCAGCGCATGATTTCGCTATGCTCCGTCCAGATGTCGGAATAGCTACCTTCAAATCGTCACTCACGTCTACATTCGAGCGAATCCCGCATATGAGTTGACCAGATGGATTGTCCATTTCAGAGGAGGTCGGAGTATGTCGGATGCAGAGGTAAGGGCGCTCACGCTCGACGTGCCGGTGGCTGCGGTGCTCACGGGATTGTCGCCGGGAAGTGTCTACAAGCTGGCACGAGGCGGCCGCTTGGGTGCCATCTGGCTGACACCCAAGAGGGTCAAAATCCCGACGCACGCTCTTGAAGCAGTACTGGGCTGCAGACTCACTCAGGCGGATATCGAGGCGGCGATTGAGCAGGTCCGGGCCACACGCGGGGCCCGAGGAGTGCGAGGAGATCGCAAGGCCCCGGGAGGTGGTCCTGGTGGCGGCAAGGTTTCATCGAGCCGGGACGCAGACGCGCATCGCTCACCACTATAGAGGGCCCCTGGCCAGCCTTCGAGCAGCGTGCCGCAGTCAGAGGCTATGGAGGGAGTTTCGTGTGCCACCCTGGTTGGCTGAGGGCACTGTGGGCCGGGAAGTCTGCGGAGCTTTCAGGAACGTGTTTCAGCATCGGCAAACCGGGGCTTTCCTCG
>Ga0068714_10006011_pt1 | contig 12580 bp, 9 predicted proteins | sample MTBNYHSulfiMetaG_FD_62988 | JGI IMG/M metagenome (GOLD analysis project Ga0068714, IMG submission 62988) | Enrichment culture microbial communities from rom New York Harbor, USA that are MTBE-degrading - MTBE-NYH (New York Harbor Sulfidogenic)... | ecosystem: Environmental > Aquatic > Marine >... | reverse complement strand
GCAGCTCGTTGATGTAATAGAGCACATCCTGCGATCGCTCCAGGGCGAAGCTGGGTACGACGATGTTGCCGCCGGCCGCTTTCGCGGTGTTGATGACCTCGGCGATCTCCGCCTTGATGTCTCCGTGCTCGCGATGGACGCGATTGCCGTAGGTGGATTCTACCAGAATGTAGTCGGCCTCGTCCACCTCCGCCGGATCGCGCACGATGGGCTGATTCGGGCGGCCCACGTCACCGGAGAACAGCACGCTGCGAGTCTCCCCATTCTTCTCGATGCACACGTGGATGATCGCCGAGCCCAGAACGTGGCCGGCTTCGCAGAACGTCGCGGTGACGCCGTCGGCGATCTCTACGGGCGTCTTGTACCGGACCTTTCTGAACAGGGGCCCGGTCGCCTCGGCGTCGGCGGTTGTATAGAGCGGGACGACGGGATACGGTCCTTTGCGTCCCTCGCGCTCGTGTCGTTTGCGCTTGAACTCGGCGTCTTCTTCCTGGAGCCGGGCGGAGTCCAGCATGATGATGCGGGCGATCTCGGCGGTGGCGGCGGTGCAATACACCGGTCCGGCGAATCCCTCCTTGACCAGCTTGGGCAACAGGCCGCAATGGTCCAGGTGGGCGTGGGTCAGGAGCACCGCGTCAATGCTGGAGGCGGGGAAGTCGAACGGCTCCCAGTTGCGCTCCTTGAACTGCCGTTCCTGATACAGGCCGCAATCGATCAGCAGCCGCGTTCCGTTGACTTCGAGCATGTGGCGCGATCCCGTGACGTTCTGCGCCGCCCCCAGGAAGCGTAGCTTGATCTGCATGGGCTGTATCCCCTGTACGACAGTCACGACGAAAATATCATTCTAACACCTACCCCGCTGTTTGTCAACGGACTTTGCGATGCGAGTACGGGCCGGCGAGCAGTGGAGGAATGGCTCGTTCATGGCTCCGGCAGGACGATGGACGAGGACCGCGCGTGCGACCGGGATGTATCGCATGGCGTGACGGCTCCTGCGAAGCGGAAGTCAGGGGGCCCTTGCACACAATTCCGCTTGATGACCGCTCGTACGGCTTATACGGCGACCGACTCGTCCGCCGCGTGCCGACGGCTCTTGACGTCTCTGGTGGCCACGAGGCGGCCCGTCGATGACCCTGTGACGCCTCTGGCGGCGCAACGGGACCTCACATGGTCCAGGACGTTCATGAAGTTGATGTAGGAATCGTACGGTGTATCGTACGGGTTGAAGTACTTGTGGACGTCGCCGTCGGCGAAGTATTTCGTGCACATGTAGTAGAAGTGATCGGAGGTCTGGAGCCTCCGCCAATCCCGCAGAAGCTCCGGATCGCCGCTGTCTCTGACGGCCCGCTCCATCCGGTAGAGCTCCGCGATGGCGTTCTGTTGCATGGCGTTGCCCAGCCAGGCGGACAGATCTCGCTCGGTATCGGCCCAACTGACCAGATGGGGCACGTCGACGACATCCGCCGCCTCATACGTATCCGCCACCTCGCCGGGCGTCTTGAAGTTGTTGTCCGGGTGCTTGAGGACCTCAGTCGGCAGGGCGCGGAGGAAATCGAAGATGCCCGTATCCTCCCATTGATGTTCGCCGAAGGTCTCATAGTCGACGAACAGATTGACGACGTATCCATTGCCATTGACGGCGTTGATCCACTGGGCAAACTTGCCGACGTCGAGCGGCCACTCGCTCCAGTACCGGTTGGAGAACCGGAAGGCGATGTCGTCACTGAGGCGGTAGTTCTTCAGGAGCAGCTTGAGACCAGGCGCGTTGGGGGGCCTGTAAACGTAGTTGGGGCTCCGGTAGCCCAGGATGTGGTCGGCCCCTTCCGCCAGAATGGCCTTGAAGCCACCGATTTGGGCAACCGCCTCGGCCAGTTGGTTGTTGTAGATCAGTTCCGTGTTGCGGAACACCTGCGGTGTCTGCCCGAACAGATCGTGGATCAGTTGCCGGTGCGCCACGACCTGGCGGACGAACTCATCCGGCGAGAACAGAAAGCTCAGGCTATGGTAGTATGTTTCGGACAAGAATTCGACGCAGCCCGTGGCCGCCAGGTATTGGAAGCTGGCCAGGACCTCCGGGGCGTATTCGGCAAACTGTTCCAACACCGTTCCGGTGAGGCTGAAGCTGACCTTGAACTGCCAGCCGTGCCGTTCGATGAGCTCCCGAAGAACTCGATTGGTCGGGAGGTAGCATTTGTGTGCGACCTTGCGGCAGATCTCCGCGTTCTTGAAACCGTCGAAGTAGTCACCGGCCGTGTCGAAGATCGTGTAATGCCGCAGGCGATAAGGTTGGTGAACCTGAAAGTAGAAACACACCGAAGCCATAGGGATCTCTCCGCGCCGCTTGCCTACGCGACACCCAGCGTCTCGTGATAAATCTCATTCATCCGAGCGGCGGAATCCTCCCATCGGAATTTCAGCGCCTCTCGATGGCCCTCGGTGCGCAGCATCTGCTGGAGAGGGGGGTGCCGCAACACAGCGATCATCTTGTTGGCCATCTCCTGGACATCCCAGAAGTCCACTTTCAGCGCGTTGCGAAAGGCCTCCGCAATGCCGCTCTGCTTGCTGATCAGAACCGGAACATCGTGCTGGAGCGCCTCGAGAGGGGCGATGCCGAATGGCTCCGAAACGGAGGGCATGACATAGAGATCCGCCATCTGATAGACCTTGCGGACGTCGTCGCCACGCAGAAACCGCGTAAACAGGACCCGGTTGCCGATCCCCAGTTGGGCGGCCAGTTCGATGCTGCGATAGAGCATATCTCCGTCACCGGCCATGATGAACTTGACGTTGTCGATTCTCTCCAGCACTCGTTTGGCAGCATGCAAAAAGTACTCCGGTCCTTTCTGCATGGTGATCCGCCCGAGAAACAGGACGATCTTGTCCGTCTTGGCCGGCCAAGTCTGTCGCGAGGAGGACCATGACCCGTTGTGATGTTCGACCCCGTTGTAGACGACCTCGACTTTTTCCGCCGGGACGCCGTAACGGCTGATGATGATGTTCCGTGTGTAGTTGCTGACCGCGATGATCCTGGTCGCGGCATGCATGGCATGACGTTCAATGTCGTAGACGTACTGATTGACGTGTTCGCCACTGCGGTCGAACTCCGTCGAATGGACCTGAATCACGAGAGGTTTGCCGCTCTGTTGTGCCAGAGCAATACCGGCCGGAAACGTCATCCAATCGTGTGCGTGGATCAGATCGAACTGCTCCGTCAGCCCCAGGGCCAAGACTCTCCGGGTGAAACGAGCCACTTCCGTGTAGATGTCCGGGCCATAGTTGCCTTGACCACCCGATTCGAGATTCTCGTCTGAAAGGCCGGCGTCAGCGAGTTCCTCCGCTGATGCCCCTGCGGCTGCGCGGGAGGCCGTGGAAGCATACGGGTTCAAGAAGGCCGCGACCGGGCGAAACTGGACGTTCTGAAACGTAAGTCCGGTGGCGCCCTCCCCATAGTATTCCGGGTTCAAGCCGCTGGACAAATGCATCGGCTTGGCCTTCGGAAGCACGAAGATGATCGGCATGCCCAGGCGATCCATCGCTCGGGTCAGACCCAGACATGCTGTGCCTAATCCGCCGCTAATAAACGGCGGAAACTCCCAGCCAAGCATGAGCGTCCTTATCTTCATCGTTCGTTCCTTCCTGGGTAACGGCAGCCAGCAAAAAAGAGAAATCCTTCGCTGAGGTTCGCCTAATTCTCTCCCGGGCTTTCTCGCGACGGGAATGTCCATTCTCTGACGTCGCAGAAATTGATCACGCTCAACTTACTAACTATACGTCTGCGGTCAAGAGGAATGTTCTGCAATTTGTCACGCCACGGGGAATTTCCGCCGCCAGTGAGCGGTAAATCCCAAGGGATGCAGGATGGTCGCCGGCCCTGTATGTCACACGCCACCCATCCGGTAGGAAGAGCGTCGCTACGATCGTTGTTTCTTGGAGTGCCCGTGTGACACCCTGCAACGGCACAGTCGTCAGATATGGAGGCGTAGCACTTGCCTCGACGCGAACGCTGAGTGATCTTGCAGCCGGCATTCCACCTGCATGGCGCGACACCGCATCCGTCCGCGAGCTCTTGATCGTGGCTGTAATCGCTGCCGACATTTCCGAAATCCCCATTCTCTCTCCGACGACGAAAGACTGGGGGGCTTGGGCTATCCTTTGATTCTCCCACGAGCGTGAGGCCCAGGCGTATGGCTGGAGCTTCGTTCGCTCGGAATCCAATGTTGTGCTTGTTCTCATCTGAAGACGCTCTATAATTGCAGGTAGACGGTGAACAAACGAGAACAACAAACCGGACAAACCATGAATCGGGAGGATCGCGTAATGTTTGAAACACTGGACAAGCTGATGTTGGCCGGCCTGGGAGCGGTATCCATGACGCGCGAACGCGCCGAGCAGATGTTCGACGAGTACGTCAGCAAAGGAAGGGCCGAGCGCGAGAACCGCAGCGGATTCGTGAAGGAAGTGATGGACAGCGCCGAGCGGACGCGTAGCGAACTGGAGAAGATGATCTCCAAGCAGGTGCAGGAAACGGTCACGGCGCTGCATCTGGCCACGCAGGACGATGTCCGGCGCATTGAACAGAAGCTCGATCAGTTGCTCTCCAAAGGGTAGTCGCCTTGACCCTCTGGCGGCCCCGTTTCAGGAGTCGGCTGCACCGGTTGCGCCGTTACCGGCACATCATGGCCGTGCTGATGAAGTACGGCCTGGAAGAGGTCGCGGAGGCGTTGTGCGCTCGGTTGTTCGTGCGCCTGGGCGAACAAGCGGCGCCGTTACGTGTCAAACGGGCGGCGGTCGGGCAGAGTCGCCCGCATCGGGTGCGCTTGGCGCTGGAAGAACTGGGCCCGACGTTCATCAAATTCGGGCAGTTGCTGAGCACGCGTCCGGACATCGTGCCGGCCGAGTACGTCCACGAATTCGAGCGGTTGCAGGACCAGGTCAAGCCGGAGCCGTTCAAGCGGATCCGCGCCGAGATCGAGTACCAGCTCGACGGGAAGCTCGAAGAGATCTTTGCCGGTCTCGACCCCGAGCCGCTCGCGGCCGGCAGCATTGCCCAAGTCCATCGCGCCACTACGAAAGAAGGCGATTCCGTGGTGGTTAAGGTCCGCCGGCCGGGGATCGTCGAGATTATCCATGCTGAGTGTGATATCCTTGAGGAGCTCACCGCAATTCTCAAGGTTACCCTGTTTGAACACGAGACCATCGATCCGCGGCAGATGGTCAAGGAGTTTGTCGAGGCCGTCGCCGCGGAGACAAACCTCGCCGACGAGCGACGCAATCAACTGCGTTTCGCGGCCAATTTCAGGGACGACCCGACCGTTCATATCCCGAAGGTCTACGAGAAGTACTGCACGAACGGCGTGCTCACCATGGAGTACATCGACGGAATCAAGCCCGCTGATCCGCAAGCGCTAGCCGCGCGGGGGATCGATTGTAGGCTTGTGGCCCAGCACGGAGCGGATTTCGTCCTGCGACAGATCTTCGAACTGGGTTTCTTCCACACCGATCCTCATCCGGGCAACTTCTTCCTGCTGCCGGACAACGTATTGGCCCCCATCGACTTCGGACAGGTCGCACGGATGAGTTCGCAGTATCGCCGCCTGTTTAACGAGATCATCCTGGCGATCGTAGAGAATGAGAGCTCCCGGGTGATTCGCTGTCTGGAACGGGAGGAAATGACGGATGAACGGACGGACCTGAACAAGCTGACCGGCGATATGGAGCAATTGATCGACACATACCGGAATCTGCCTCTGAAGAACATCGCGTTCGGGACGGTGGTGAGCCGGACATTCGATCTGTTTCGCACAAACGCGGTCCGCTCACCCGCACAGTTCACACTGATGCTCAAGACATTGGCAACGGTGGAGTCCTTTGCGCGGTCGCTGGACCCGGATTTCAACATCATGGAGGCGATGAAGCCGTATGCTCGCCGGGCGATGCTGCGCGACCTGGAGCCCAAGCGTCTCGTGCGGCAGATGCGTCAGGTAGTCCAGGATGCCGGCGATCTGGCCATGCGGCTGCCAGAAGACGTCAACGTGATCCTGAGCAAATTCCGGCAGGGCCGCTTCCAGGTCCGAGTCCACCACGAGCACCTGGAGAATCTGGCCAAGACCGTTGACAGGAGTTCGAATCGGATGAGCTTTGCTCTGATCACCGCTGCGCTGCTCGTGGCCTCGAGCATGCTCGTGGCCCAACAGGGCACGGTGTTGGGCCTGTTTCGGTTGCAGACGATGGGCATCGCCGGGTATATTATCGCGGCGGTCATCGGCATCTGGCTGCTGATTTCCATATCTCGCAGCGGCCGTTTGTGACGGTCGCTCGCAATGGGCGGCGCCGGTTCGGGAGTGTTGTCCGGCCGTGGGCCGCTCCGATTCTCCGGTTGGAGCGGATCGAAGTGGAATTGTCGCAATTGTTGGGCACGGCATTTGAGTGCACGTGTGGGAAAACACACCGCCTTCCAGTGCGGAAATTCGTCTACGACCGCGCCGCTCTTGAAGAGCTGCCCGGAATCGTGCGGGACTGTGTGGGAACGGCCCCCTCGTCGCGCGTCGTCGTGGTAGCCGACACTCGCACGTGGGAGGTCTGCGGCCGGCGGGCTTTCGCGACGCTGAAACGAATGCGAGTCGACGTGGCCGAGGCGATCGTCGCCGACGGCGAGCACGGTACGCCGACCTGCGACGATGCGACGTTTCAAGTCCTGCTCACGCGGCTGCGAGATGCCGGGCCCCGGATGGTCGTAGCTGTCGGCAGCGGTGTGGTAAACGATCTGTGCAAATGGACCTCCTTCGAACTGGGGATTCCCTACCTTGTCGTTGCCACAGCGCCGTCGATGAACGGATACGCAGCCGCCAACGTTGCGCCAACGGTCGGCGGGGTGAAGATCCTGATCGAAGCCCGACCGCCCCTGGCGGTGATCGCCGAGCCGCACGTCATCGCGGGCGCGCCGCAGGAAATGATCTCCGCCGGTTTCGGCGACACGATAGCCAAATACCAGAGCAACAGCGACTGGCGGATGAATCACCTGCTGCTCGGTGAGTACTACTGCGATTTCTGCGCCGGCATTGTGGGCGATCTGGAGCCACTCTACTTGGCGCGGCCCGAAGGGATCCGAGAAAGGGATGCGTCGGCCGTGGGAGGGCTCTTCGCGGCTTTGTTCTGGAGCGGCGTAGCCATGACACTCGTGGGGACCAGCGCCCCGGCCAGTGGGGGCGAGCACCTGCTCAGTCATACCCTGGACATGATCGCCATGGCGCGCGGGCATCGGCACGATCTGCACGGCCGGCAGGTCGGCATCGGTACACTTCTATCTGCGGCGCTCTATGAGAAGATTAGCGCGATCGAAACCCCCACGCTGCGGGCGTTGCCGCCGCAGGTCGACAAGCGTTTCTGGGGAACCGACCCGGTGGTCGAAGCGGTCGCCAGGCAGTATGAAGCCAAGAAGGCCGGTCTGGATGCCGTTCGGCGCTGCTTGACGCAGCAAGGTAGCTGGGATCGGCTCAGGAGCCACCTGGCGGACCTGCCGCGCTCGCCTCAGACCATTCGCGACTGGCTCCAGCGAGCCGGAGGCGCTACGTCACCGGAGGCCATCGGGTGTTCGAAGGAGCAGCTTCGAGAGGCGGCTCTGCACATGCATGAGATCCGCAAGCGATTTACCGTGGTCGACCTGGCGTGGATGGTAGGTGTGCTTCCCGACTCACTCGACGAGATCGTGCAGACATGGCTGTCGACATAATGGAGTCTACACGCGCGGCGTCGCGCCGTTGTCACACGCCACCCCGAGAGATTCCAACGCAGCAGTCCGGTCGGCGGCAAATCGAAACAGGCCCTGTAGCCCCACGCACTTGAACACCCTCATGATACTGAGGGGAACGGAGCAGAGAATGAGCTCCTTCTCGAAGGCGCCGAGTTGTCTCTCCAGGACCAGCAGTTTGGAAAGCATGCCCGACGTCAGAACCTGGGTCGCCGAAAAGTCGACGATGACGTGCCGGCTCGGCTTCGTTTCAGCCATGCCTGCGGCGATGTCCAGTTCGTTGCCGCAGCGGGATTCCCGAGACAGAACGATCAGGAGAATCTGCTCAGACACTTGCACGACGGCCATGGTGTGCTCCCTTCATCTGCGTCAACCGCCTTCGGTCTTTTCATCGCTACGTCGAGCCGGAAACCTCAGCGTTGCACGGTCTCCTGAGTAAATTATGTAACGACTTTGGACAAATCCAAATCTGCCGGACGATGTATTCCGGGAATACTCTCAGACTACTGCTGGCTCCGGCGTTGGCATGCGGCGGGCGAAGGTTGTCAAGCGGGGCCGGAACCGTTAGACTCGCCGCGCTGTTTGGGTCCCCAGGGACCCTGTGGACGCAAAGGCCATGCTCAGATTCGTTACGGACAGGCAGATTTACGAAGAGGTCATAGGTACGGCTGTTATCGGAGCCAGACGCCAGCTCTGGCTGGCCACCGCCGACCTGAAGGACTTGTATGTCGACAAGTGCGGGCGGATGGTGCCCTTTCTGGAGGTGCTTTCGGACCTGATCGCGCGAAACGTCGAGATCCGCCTGCTCCACGCGAAGGAGCCGGGACCTCGGTTTCGCCGAGACTTCGACCGCTATCCCAATCTGATCGGCGGGCTGGAACGAATGCTCTGCCCGAGGGTCCACCTCAAATGTGCCGTTGTCGACGGGCAGTTCGCCTACGTAGGCAGCGCCAACCTTACCGGCGCCGGTCTTGGCGCCAAGAGCCCGCGCCGACGGAATTTCGAATCGGGCATCGTGACCACGGACGCCGGCATCGTCGAACAGGTGCTGGAGCAGTTCGATCGGATCTGGCGGGGAGATCATTGTGTGAAATGTGACAGGAAGGAGTTCTGTGACGAGTATATCGATATCTTGTCCGGCGGGACGAAGCCGGTCTCCTGAAGCCGCCTGCATCCGTCCGAAGTGCTACGCTTACCTGGATATCGAGACCACGGGGCTGAGCTGGGACAACTGCGATCTGACCGTTGTCGGCGTCGCTATGGTCAGGGGTACGGACTGCCGCGTCGGGCAGCTCGTGGGCGAACGCATCGTCACCGAGGGTGTTCTTGCGCTGCTGCAAGGGGCTGACGAGGTCTACACGTACAACGGAAGCCGCTTTGATCTGCCATTCATCAAGCGCAAGCTGGGCCTGGACCTCAGAACCTGCCTGCGGCACACCGACCTGATGTACGCCTGCTGGCGTCAGAACCTCAAAGGCGGGCTCAAGGTGGTGGAGACGCGGCTGGGCATCCAACGACGACTGGTCGATATGAACGGATTCATGGCGGTGCGGCTGTGGTGGGACTATGTCAACAACGCCGATGCGCAGGCCTTGCGCACGCTCCTGGAGTACAATCGGGAAGATGTCGTCAACCTCCACGTCCTGCGGGACAAGCTCGGCGTGGCTTAGCGGGGAGAATGGCACAGGAATGGCTCGCAAACAGATCGATGAACACAGCCTCGGCGTCCTGGAGTTCGACGCCGTGCGGGGAATTCTGGGTACGTTTGCGGCCAGCGACCTGGGCAGAGACGCCGCCGCAGGGCTGTATCCGTCTGTGGACTTGCGATGGGCGCGGATGCGGATGGCCGAGACCTCTGAGCTCCGCGCCGTCCTGGATCGGGGCGAACGGGTCCCCATGGCCGGGCTTCGCGATATCCGGGCGGTTCTGAAGCAGTTCGGCAAGAAGGAGACCGTCTTCGAGCCGGAGCAACTGCTGGAGATTGCCGACACACTGGCCGCCAGCGGACGACTGAGGCTCTTCCTGACCAACCTGGAGCCATCCCAGAGCCGGCATCTGTGTGCGATGGGCGAGAAGCTCGGCGATTTCACAGCGCTGGTCGAGGAGATCAGCCGATGCGTCGGCGGCGACAAACGTGTCCGCGACAATGCCTCCGAGAAGCTCAAAGAGATCCGACGGACCATCGGGCTGTTGAGCGAGAAGATCCACCAGCGATTCGCGGACATCGTTGCCTCGCCGCAGTTGCGAAGGGCAATCGAGAACGACAAGTTCCTCATGCGGCACGGCCGCCCGGTCGTTGCGGTCAAGGCCAACTATCGTCATGCCTTGCGAGGCACCGTGCTCGACCGCTCCAACACCGGCGCCACGCTCTATGTCGAGCCCGATGAGCTGGTCGAGATGAGCAACGAGTTGGAGGATGCCCTCTTCGAGGAGAAGAAGGAGGTCGGGCGCATCCTCTGGCACCTGACCAAGCTCGTCCTCGACCAGCAGGAGGCGATTCTGGACAGCGTCCGGATGTTGGCCCTGGTGGACCTGACCTATGCCAAGGCGCGGTTTAGCGTCACATACGACATGACGGCGCCCGAAATCCGCTCCGACGGCGTGCTGCACGTGCGTCAAGCCCGCCACCCGCTGCTGCTTCAGTGGGCGGCCCGGCAGAAGGGCTGCGGAATCGGGGAGCTGACCGACGAGGTTGTGCCGATCGACGTCCGCCTGGGCGACGACTTCGATCTGCTGTTGGTCACCGGCCCCAACACAGGCGGCAAGACCGTCGTGCTCAAGACCATCGGCCTGCTGGCCCTGATGGCGCAGAGCGGGATGCACATTCCGGCCCGCGCCGGGTCAAGTTTGTCGGTCTTCCGACAGGTTTACGCCGACATCGGCGACGAGCAGAGCATCCAGCAGAGCTTGAGCACCTTCTCCGCCCACATGCGTCAAGTCGTCAAGATCCTCACCGGGACCAACGAAGGCACGCTGGTGCTGCTGGACGAGCTTGGCGCAGGCACCGACCCGATCGAAGGGGCGGTCCTGGCGACGAGCGTGCTGGACGGCCTGATGAAGAAGGGTGGCAAGGTCGTGGCGACCTCCCACCTCGGCCAGCTCAAGACCTATGCTTACACGACGCCCCGCGCGGAGAATGCCTCGGTGCAGTTCGACACCGAGACGCTGCGGCCGACGTATCACCTGCTGATCGGCACGCCCGGCAGCAGCAACGCCTTGGTCATCGCCAAGCGCCTCGGGATGCCCAGGACGGTGCTCGAACAGGCCGAGACGCTGCTCGATCAGGAATCCGATGGGACCTCCGAGCTGATCAACCAGGTCCAGGCAACCCGCGAGGATGCCGAGCGGAAGCGGGCCGAGGCCCAGGGTGTGCTCGATGAGACCCATGAGGCCCGCAAACGCGTGCGAGAGAGGCTCAACAGGATTCGCGAGCAGGAGCGACGGCTTCGACAGCAGGCGGATCACGAGATCGAGCGCTCGATGCGGGCCGTCCGCGACCTCGTCGACCGTTTCACGGCCGAGATGCAGAATGCGCCCCAAGCCTGGAGTGGAAAGGCCTCCGAGCTGGCTGTGCGTATCGCGGAAGTGGCGGCCGGGACACCGTTGGCCGTCCGACAGGCCCAGTTCATCGAAACGTTGCGGCGAGGCGACAGTGTCTTCGTCTTGCCCTTCAGACGCGAGGGCGTCGTCGATCGCATACACCGCAACCGCAAGACGCTCGTCGTGTTCGTGGGGAGCAAGCAGATCGAGGTCCCGTTCGAGGATGTGGGCCGCCCGGAACCCCAGGCGGGCAAGTACTGAGGTCGTCAGCCTATCGCGGCCGCCAGGATGGCGGTCAGTTCATCGTCCTGCAACTCGATGGGGTTACCTTTCATGCTGCTGGCCTTTCGAGCTTGGGCGACGGCCGCTGGAAAGGCTGCCTCGGTGAGGCCATAGCGCCGCAGGCCGGGCAGAGCCAGGGCATGGCAGAGGTTTTCCACCCACGCGACGCCATCTGCTGGATGGGCAGACTCGTCACCCGTCACGATCCGTGCGATTTCGTCAAAGCGGGCCAAGGCAGGCGAACCAGAGGCTCGATTCCGCAGGGCTTGCACGTTGGCGGCGACAACGTGGGGCAGGAGCTTGCCGCAGATGATGCCGTGAGACGCATCGATCATGCCTCCGAGCGGTCCGGCGAAACCGTGCACGGCTCCCAGAGCCGCGTTGGCCAGGGCCAGCCCGCTGAAAAGCCCGGCCAACGCCATGTCCTCGCGAGCGGACAAATCTTCACCGTTCTCAAACGCGCGACGCAACGAACGGGCGGCGCGGCGCAGTCCCTCGCGGCAGATCCCGTCAGTCATTGGATTCGCTTTCCCGGAGACGAACGCTTCGATCAGTTGGGTCAGTGCATCCAGGCCCGTGCCAGCGGTGAGTTGCGGAGGCATCGAGTGCGTCAGCAGGGGGTCGACCAACGCCAAGTGGGGCAGCATGAACGGGCTTCTCATACTTACCTTGACCCGATGCTGCGGGACCAGGAGCACCGCGTTCCGCGTGACCTCGGCGCCGGTGCCGGCGGTGGTGGGAACTGCAACATACGGAGCCGAGCGGTTCCGTAGAGCCTTTCCCAGGCCGACCACCTCCAGATAGTCCTCAATGCTCCCCTCGTTGGTGAGCATGGCCGCGACGACCTTGCCCGTGTCGATGACACTGCCTCCGCCGACTCCGATAACGACGTCGGCTTGTGCCTGTCGAGCAGCCGCAACCGCCGCGGAGGCGGTCTGAGTCGTCGGTTCGCCCGTAACGCCAAAGGTCGTCGGTTCCAGGCCGGTTTCGATCAGCGAGGTCAGGATGCTC
>Ga0068714_10006010_pt1 | contig 12583 bp, 10 predicted proteins | sample MTBNYHSulfiMetaG_FD_62988 | JGI IMG/M metagenome (GOLD analysis project Ga0068714, IMG submission 62988) | Enrichment culture microbial communities from rom New York Harbor, USA that are MTBE-degrading - MTBE-NYH (New York Harbor Sulfidogenic)... | ecosystem: Environmental > Aquatic > Marine >... | reverse complement strand
GATAAAGAGAGCCACCTCGTCCACGTCAGCGGGCAAGGCGTCCACCTCACCCCCTCCGAGTTCGACCTGCTGGCCGTCTTCATGGCCGCCCCCGGCCGCGTCTACTCCCGCTCCGACCTGCTCTTCCACCTCCAGGGCACCGTCTTCGAAGGCGCCGAGCGCACCATTGACGTGCACGTCCGCAACCTGCGGGCCAAGATCGAGCCTGACCCCAGCAACCCCACCCACATCGAGACCGTCTTCGGCGTCGGCTACCGTTTCCGTAGCGAGGCGGGCGAGCCTGCCTGACAATCCCTGATGATCCCATGAGACGCAGCCTCACCTGGAAACTGCTCCTGGCCTTCTTGGCCGTCAGCCTCGCCGGCGCTGCCCTGGCCGCCGTCTTCTCGCGCTACGCCACCCTGCGGGCCTTCGACCGCCTCGTTGACGAGCAAACCCTCAATACTTTCGTCGTCGACGCCACCACCTACTACGAGATCAACGGCGATTGGAATGGCGTAGCCGATTTTCTCCGGCGCCGGTCGCAGCGCTTTCCCACCTTCCCTGGGCAGATCGGCCCACAGCAAGCCATGCAGCCCTTCAGGCACGTGCTCGCCGATCAGGACGGCGTGGTCATCGTCGCCGCCTCGGGATACCAGGTTGGTCAGCAACTCTCCGAAAACGTATTGGAGGAGGGCATCCCCATCGAAATCGACGGGCAGACCGTGGGCACGGTGGTTCCCTCCGAAGTCACCGCCACCCTCAACCCCTTCGAGCAGCAGTACCTCGAGCGCATCAACCGCGCCTTGCTGCTCGCCGGGGTGGGCGCTACCCTCTTCGCTCTGCTGCTCGGCATCTATCTCGCCCGCGCCCTCACCCACCCACTGCGTGACCTAACCAACGCCATCCGCGCCATGGCCGACGGCAACCTCGCCCAGAAGGTCGCCGTCCCCTCCCAGGATGAGCTTGGCGAGCTGGCCGATGCCTTCAACCAGATGAGCGTCGATCTGGCTCACGCCAATCAGCTGCGCCAGCAGATGACTGCCGACATCGCCCACGACCTGCGCACCCCCCTCACCGTCATCACCGGCTACGTGGAGGCCTTGCGCGATGGCGTGCTCGAAGCCACCCCCGAGCGCTTCGAGGCCATCGAGAACGAGACCCACCACCTCCAGCGCCTCATCGAAGACCTGCGCACCCTCTCCCTGGCCGATGCCGGTCAGCTTTCCCTCAACCTGCAATCTGTCTCCCCCCGCGCCCTGCTCGAGAGGCTGGTCGCCGCCTACACCATCCAGGCCGACCGGCAGGGCGTTGCCCTGCATCTCGAAGCCTCCTCGCCCGAGACCCCGGACATCCACGTCGACCCCGATCGGGTCATGCAGGTGCTCGAGAACCTCATCACCAACGCCCTGCGCCACACCCACAAGGGGGGTGAGATCGTCGTCTCCACCGCCCAAGGGGACGGGCACGTTACCTTGGCCATCCGCGATAACGGCGAGGGCATCCCCCCCGAGGCCCTCACCCGCATCTTCGATCGCTTCTACCGCGTCGACGAGTCCCGCCACCAGCCCAACGACGAGTCCGGGCTGGGGCTGGCCATCGCCAAGTCGCTCGTCGAGGCCCACGGCGGCCACATCTCGGTTGAGAGCACCATCGGTTCCGGCACCATCTTCCAGATCGAATTCCCCCTGCCCGAATAAAGTGGATTAATAAGTGAAAGCCCCACTTCCTGCGTGGGGCTTTCAAGACGGGGTGTGCATGCGCTAGCTGTTTTCTCGCCTTATTCTCTCCTAACCGCCGCACACCTACAGGACCGTCACATTTCTCCCTCATTCTAGGGGATGGTTGTTAGAAAGCTTTATGAAAAGTGTGAATGTCCTGTGTAACCCCGTGCTTCTCCCCATTAGAAATAGTTAAGCACGCCCCGATTTCCCATCTCTGTCCCCCTTTTGGCGATTACAATCATCCCACCGGGCGCTTTTTCCCGCCCCGCGGAGGGAGTCACCATGAGACCCACTCGACCGAAGGCCCGTTTCGCCATCTGCCTGCTGCTCCTCGCCTTGTTGCTCCCCGCCTGTGGGAGCCAAGCAGCCCAGCCCACTCTCCTTGAAACCCAAAGCTATTCCATCGAAAAGGTCGACGATCACCCCCTGTACCTCATGCACTATTACGAAGATTACGCCGCCGACACCGCCCAGGTGCCCGTCTACACCGCCCCCGACTGGGCCTGCTCGCTCTTCGCCGCCCTCGGCGACCCCGAGAACTTGATCTACGGCCGAAACTTCGACTGGCAGCCCAGTCCCGCCCTGCTGCTCTACACCGCGCCCCCTGATGGCTACGCCTCCATCTCGATGGTCAATCTCGGCTTCCTGGGCTTCGACGACGCTCAGGCCGATGACCTGCTGGCGCTCAGCGAAGCCGACCGCCAGCCGCTGCTCTACGCCCCCTTCCTGCCCATCGACGGCATGAACGCCGCCGGTCTGGTCGTCGGCATGGCCGCCGTGCCCTCCAGCCAAGACCTCACCGACCCCCAGCGCCCGGTCATCGGCTCGCTGGGTATCATCCGCCAGATGCTCGATCACGCCGACAGCGTAGACGAGGCCGTCGCCATCATGGAGCAGTACACCATCGAATTCACCGGCGGGCCGCCCGTCCACTACCTGATCGCCGATGCCGATGGGAACGCCGTGCTGGTCGAGTACGGCACCAATCAGATCAGCCTGCTCCCCAACGACCAGCCTTGGCACCTCGCCACCAATTTCCTGCTCGAATCCGTCCAAGGCGACCCCAGAGCCGCCTGCTGGCGCTACCGAACCATCGCCGAGGGCCTGGAAGCCGCCCAGGGCCGCCTTTCCCCTGACGATGCCATGGCCTTGCTGCAAGCCGTTTCCCAGGGGAGCGCTTCGGGTACTGGCACCCAGTGGTCGGCCGTCTATCAGGTCAACGCCGGAGCCCTCAGCCTGGCCCTGGGCGGCCGCTACGACGCCGTCCACACCTTTTACCTCGAGCCGTAGGCCATTCCCCCTAAAGCCAAAGGGCCTACTGAGTAGGCCCTTCCTTTCTATTGCTCTCTGCCTTGAGTCGTGAAAACGAGGGAGGTTAGACGGCTATCTGCCGCTATATAACCTCCCTGCATCAAGGCAACAACGCACCCTTCCGGGTGCTTGGATCCCGATAATGCCGAGAAACTCGCTAGCCTTTCTTCTTGAGGACAGGCAGCCCTGTCTTGGTCTCGGCTACCTCGTACCCCATGGGCACGGCGTCCAGCGCGCCCTCCTTCTGCTCCTTCGCGAAGAAGTACAAGGTCTGTGTCTTGCCAGTCGACGTGATCTTGGAACGGGAATGCAGGATGTAGGTGACGCCTTTAGAGTTACGATAGGTGAAGGCCATTACCACTCCTCCTTTCTGGTTTGGATGACCCATTATATATCAAATTCCCCCCTACGTGCAATCTTTGTAGCCTAGAAACCGGCTAATTTTAGAACACTAGTTCTCCGGGCTGTGCACGCCGGTAACCACTCGCTTTGGCCTGAGGGGCGCCTTAATCACTCGCTCACCGAGACGAAGGGGGCCTCGCACACATCGCAGACGATGCCGCCATCCTCCAACACCAGCCGTTTCGCCTGAATCCTGCGCGGTGGCGAGCACTTGCATTCCGCTATCACCACTGGCTCGTCTCTAGGTGACTTTCGATTCAGCTCGTCCACCAGCAGCATCACCTCGATCATGCCGCCTTTCTCCTCGATCGTCGCTGCCAGCGTCTTGAGTACCCCTTGCCATTTCTGCACCGCCTCTGGGGCTAACGTCCAGCGGGTGCCTTTGGTTTTGGGGTCGCGGAAAGAGGTCAGCCCGAACGATCTCGCCGGCAGCTTGTACCATGGGGAAAAACGCCCCACGTACTCGATGGCCTCCGAGAGCATATTCACCACCACTCGCTCGGCCGCCTGATCGGCGTCGTGCAGGTTGGCCCCCTCAAAGACCGTTTCCCGCTCGGGAAGCTCCCCACTCACCTCATATGTATCGCCGATTACTTGCCAGGCATCCTCCAGGACCCCGCGCACCTCCGCGATGGGATCGTAAGTTGTTTCTGGCCTGCCTACAGGGATCATCCTCCACCTCCTCTGTAGCGCTGCCACGATGCTTGCCTCTATAACGCGCTTCCGGCTCTCTCCTTAGTGCTACTCTCTGCTTCCATTGGTCGGTCTCTCCTCAGTCAATCAATCCCTTGCTCCGCAACAGCGGCCTCGGATCCACCAGGTTCTTTTTCAGCGCCGCCGCCTTCTCCGGCAGCCCCATGGCGACGGCCATCAATTGGGTGAAATAAAGGATCGGCAGTGGCTCGTCCAGCCCCATCTGGAATTGGCGGGCGTCCAGGTTGGCGTGGCACATGGGGCAAGCCAAGGCGATGGCTTCTGCCCCTGCTTCTCGGGCGTGCTTGATGATTTTGCTGCTCAAATCCAGCACGATGTCCGGGCGGGTTAGCGAGTGCGATGCGCCGCAGCAGGTCGTCTTGTAGGACCAATCCAGCACCTCCGCCCCCAGCGCCGCCACCAGCTCATCCATATCCATCGGATACTCGGGGTGCTCCGCCTCAGTCACCTGCGGAGGACGGGTCAGCAGGCAACCGTAATAGCACACCACCTTCAGCCCCTCCAGGGGCTTCACCACCTTCTCGGCAATCTTCTCCGTCCCGGCGTGCGCCATGACCGTCTCAATCAAGGTGTTGACTTGCACCCTGTCTTGATAATCGTAGCCAATCGCCTTCACGGCTTCGTCGCGATGCTGCGGGTTGTGACGTATCTCATATTGGGCCACCTTGTGCCGGTTAAAACACGCCGCACAGGGCATGGTCACTTCCTGGAAGCCGCTCTGCTCGAACAGGCTCAGGTTTTCCATCGGCAGGCGCAGCGCCTCAGCCGGGTTCACCCGGTGCGCCGCGCTGCTCCCACAGCACAACCAGCCCTCTGGCTCGATCAGTTCGATCCCCAGCGCCTCGCACACCGCCTGCGATGAGATGTCAAACTCCGGCGCCGTGGAGTGCAGCGAGCAGCCGGGGTAATAAGCCACCGACTTAGCCGCTTCCGGTAGCGCCTTAACCTTGCGCCGCGGCCGTGTCGGGTGGGGCAGCAGGGCCATCTTGCCCTTCAGGAACAGCTTGCCCCCCATATCCAGATCGCTCATAAAGTCGAGCGTGCGCAGCTTCATCTCGGCAAACATACCTAGTTCGTAGCCTCGCCCCCACAGCTTCACCTCGCGCATGAACGCCTTGGTGAAGTGCTCAACCTCCGGCACTTCCGGCTTGTAGCCCCGTTCGCTCGCTTCGCGGGTCAGGAAATCCATGATCGCCGGGATATCCAGCTCTTGCGGGCAGCGCGTCACGCAGGTCTGGCAGGAAGCGCACAGCCATGGCGTCTGCGAGCCCAGGGCGATGTCCTCCTGCCCAAACTGGAGCGCCCGCATCACCTGGTTGGGCTGCCAGTCGAAGTATTCGGCGATCGGGCAGCCGCTGGTGCACTTCACGCACTGGTAGCACAGATACACGTTCTGCCCCAGCTCCTCCTGGATGCGCTGCGCCAGATCGGTCTTGATCCCCACCAGGGTTTCGGGAGTCTGCTTCTCATCCATGGCCATCACCTACGCTGCGGCGGCTTCCACCGCCGGCCGGGGGTGCAAGCCCGCACCCTCCACGATGGGTTTCACCGCCTCCTCCCACTCGATCGCCATGATGTGCACCCCGGCGACCCCCTCGATCTTCTTCAATTGCTGGATCAGCTCCACGCAGATCTGGATTCCTTCCTCCTGCCAGGCTTTCGAGCGCGCCTGCTTGTCCTCCTTGGTCAGTTCATCCTTCTTTTTATCCTTCCAAGGCGCCCCCGCCTCCGTCATGCGCTCGATCAGCTCGTCGGGCACCAATATGCCTGGGACATTGTTCTTCATGTAGCGCGCCATCCCAGGGCTTTTGATCGGCCCCACCCCCGCCAGGATGTAGACCTGCTCGTGCAGTCCCAGTTCGCGCACCTTCTCCATGTACTTGGCGAAGGCCTCCACATCGTAGACCAATTGGGTCTGGATGAAATTCGCCCCCGCCTTCACCTTCTTGGCCAGGCGATAGGGGCGGAAGCCCTTGGGATCGGCAAAGGGTGCCGCCGCCGCCCCGACGAAGAAGCGCGGTTCCTGCCCTGCAAAGGCGTCCCCGCACTGGAATACACCCTCATCACGCATGTTGCTCACGATCTGCACCAGTTGCAACGAATCGATATCGAACACATTCTTGGCAGTTGGGTGATTGCCAAAATTCTGGTGATCGCCGGTCAGGCACAGCAGGTTGCGCATCCCCAGCGCGTAGGCTCCCAACAGATCGCTCTGGATCGCCAGGCGGTTGCGGTCCCGGCAGGTCATCTGGATCACCGGTTCCATGCCCTCCTGCACCACGATCGTCCCCGCCCCGATGCTCGACATGCGCACGATGGCCGTCTGGTTGTCCGTGATGTTGACCGCATCGCAGTAATCCTTCAACAGCTTCGCCTTGGCGCGGATCACCTCCCCATCAGCGCTCTGCGGCGGGCCGAGTTCGCCCGTCACGGCGAAATGCCCAGCCTTCAATACTCGCTCGAGATTCGAGCCTGATAGATAGCCGTTATCGCTCGATGTTGCGCTCATGCTTCCTCCTCGGCCCTCAGCAGCAGGTCTTCGCGCACGATCTTGCGCGGCCCCCCATCGCGGGAAGTCTGCCAATTCTTGGGAGGTTGTAGTTCGGAAAGCACATCTAGTTTGTCCTTGGCTTTCAACCGGTCGTAGATCAGTTGCCAGGCGCACGGGACCTCGGGATCGATCTCGCAGTGCCCATCCTCAGAGCCGCCGCACGGCCCGTTCAGCAGCGATTTCGAGCAACGTGCGATCGGGCAGATGCCGCCGGTCAGCCCCAGCAGGCAATCCCCGCAAGCCGCGCAGCGCTCCGCCCACACCCCCTGCTCGGTCGGCAGGCCCAGGAAGCTGGTATTCAGCCCTGGCACCACCCAGGCATCCGGGAAATGCTCGACGATGGCCTGCACCCCGACCCCGCAGCCCAGGGAGAGCACCACATCCGCCTCCCCCACTTGCTCAGCGATCGGGTCCAGGTACTCCCACTCACACTGCCGCTGCACGGTCAGGTGGGTGACTTCCTTTTCCTTGCCGCCCAGCTTGGAGGCCATCCGCAAAGACGCCGCCGTGATGGCCGCTTCCCGTTCTCCCCCTGCAAAGCACACCGTCACGCACGTGCCGCAGCCCACCACCAGCACCTTTTCGGCATCCCCCACCAGGCTCTTGATCTCATCCAGCGGTTTTTGTTCGGCAACAATCATGTCTCACGCTCCTTGTTCTCAGCCTTACGCTGGCCCTCCGCGCTTCGCAGCGGGTTGGGTCCCAGCGCCTCCACCTGAGCGGTCATCTTCTCCGTCGCCTCCACGAATTCCCCCGCCATGGCGGCCGACATGTTGAACATCTCGACCCGCTCCGGTTCCAGGCCGATTTGCGTCAGTATTTCTTTCAGTCGCTTTACTCGCCGCTTGGCGTTTAGATTACCTTCCAGGTAATGACAGTCGCCGGGCAGTCAACCCGCCACCATCACGCCGTCTGCGCCGTTCTCCACCGCCCGCAAGGCCAGCAATATGTCCAGCTTGCCGGTGCACGGCAGTTGCACCACTTTCACCGTTGGGGGGTACTGCATCCGCAGCCCTCCCGCCAGATCGGCGGCAGCGTAGGCACAGTACTCGCAGCAGTAAGCCACGATTTGCAACCCGTTTTCCTTCTCGCTCAAAGCCTTTCCTTTGTCATCACCAGCACACCCAACAATCGCTCACCTCTCCACAACCGAAATCTCTTCCAGTGATACGAAACCAGCCTCCGGTTTTAATAACGCCTGCACCTTGGCGTTTAGCTGAACGTCGGTGTAGTACATCAATTGGATGGCTTGCGCCGGGCACTCCGCTGCGCAGCTGCCGCATCCCTGACAGATCGCCGGCTCGATGTACGCCGCCCCCATGATCTCTCCCACCCCGCTCAGGTCCGGCTTGACCAGCGGCACGTGGAACGGGCATATCCGCACGCAAGTCAGGCAGCCCGTGCACTTGGCCTCATCCACCACCGCCACCCTTCCTCCGGCGGTCAGGGTTTCCCGGCTCAGCACGCGCGCCGCCCGCCCCGCCGCCGCCTGCGCCTGGATCATGGTCTCGTCCAGCAGCTTGGGATAATGTGCCATCCCAGCCATGAACACCCCGTCGGTGGAGAAATCCACCGGCCGCAGCTTGACATGTGCCTCCAGGAAGAAGCCGTTGCTATCCAGCGAGACCTTGTACAGATTAGCCAGCTTTCCCACGTCCGGGCGCGGCACCACCGGCATCGATAGCACCAGCAAACCGGGCCGCAGGGACAGCCGCCTCTTCAGGATCGGGTCCCAGGCCAACACCTCCATGTCCTCGCTCTCCCCCTCCCCAAACAGCACCTCCGGGCGCCACTCGTCCTCGTAGCGAACAAATAGCACACCCCGTTCACGTGCCTCCGTGTAAATGCGCTCCTTGAACCCGTAGGCGCGGATGTCCTTATACAGGATCGTGACCTGGGTCTCTGGGCTGCGCTCCTTCAAGGCAATGGCGTTCTTCAACGCCACCGTGCAGCAAATGCGGCTGCAGAACTGTTCTGCCGGGCCAACACATTGGATCATCACCACCGACTTGAGCGCCTCAGCGCTCGAAGGCTCGTTAGCCAGCAGGTTCTCGAATTCCTGCTGCGTGACGACCCTGGGATGGCTGCCGTAGCCGTATTCCGGCCCGCGGTATTCCTCCCCGCCGATTGCCAGAATCGTGACCCCATGCTTGATCTCGCTACGCCCCCCATCGGCATACTGCACCGTGCTGCTGAAATTGCCCGTGAAACCCGACGCTGCCACCACCTCGCAGGCCAGATGCACCTGGATGGCCTCGCTGGTCTCCACCTGCTCGATAAGTTCTCGCAGTAGCGCCTGCGGATTTGTCCCGTTTCGTGAAGTGTACACCCCGCGCAGGTTGCCGCCTAATTGAGCATCTTTCTCCACCAGGTGAACCGGGAAGCCCTGCTCGGCCAGCGAGAGCGCCGCCGTCATCCCTGCTGCCCCCCCGCCGATCACCAGCGCCTCACGCTGCACCGGCACATCGATCACGTGTTGAGCCTGCAAATGGGGCGCCTTGGCCACCGCCATGCGCACCAGCTCCTTGGCCTTGGTCGTGGCCGCCTGGTGGTCGTGGGAATGCACCCACGAGCACTGGTTGCGAATGTTCGCCATCTCGAATAAATAGGGATTCAACCCCGCCGCCCGGATGCTGTCCTGGAAGAGCGGCTGATGGGTCAATGGCGTGCAGCTCGCCACCACCACCCGGTTGAGCCCCAATTCCTTGACCTGCTCGGTGATGTGCTGGATGCTATCCTGTGAGCAGGTATATAAGTTCGACTCAGCGTGCACCACGCTGGGCAATGTGCTGGCATATTCGGTTACCGCCGGGACATCCAGGAAGCCAGCAATATTGGAGCCGCAGTGGCACACAAACACACCGACGCGCGGCTGCTCCTCGCTTACATCGCGCTCAGGCGGGTATTCCACCTTGGTCGTCAGCGTGAAGCGCGCCGTATCCAATTCGCCTGCCGCGGCTGCGGCCGCCCCGCTGGCCTCGATCACCGACTCGGAGATGTCCTTCGGCTCCCGGAATGGCCCTGCTGCATAGATACCCTTGCGGCTGGTCTCCAGTGGGTTGAACTGCACCGTGTGGCAGAAGCCGTACTCATCCAATTCCACGCCCAGCCTGCGGCCCAGTTCCTTCACCGGTTCCGAGATCTCCATCCCCACCGAAAGCACCACCATATCGAAGCGCTCCCGTCGGCGGTCGCCGTCCTCCTCCTGATAATCCAGGATCAATTCGTAACTGTTGGGGTCCTCTTGCAGGGCGCTGATGCGGCAGCGGGTGTATTTAATGCCGTATTGTTCCTTGGAGCGCTTGAAGTAGCCCCAATAGCCCTTCGAGAAGGCCCGCACATCCATCATGAACACGTGTATATCCAGCTCGGGGTAGTGCTCTTTGGCAAGCACCGCTTCTTTGGTGGCATACATGCAGCACACCGCCGAGCAGTAATCGTGGTTTTGGTCGCGCGAGCCCACACACTGCAGGAAGGCGATTCGCTTGGGCGTTTCGCCGTCCGAGGGCCGCTGCACGTGCCCCATCGTCGGCCCCGAAGCCGAGAGCATGCGTTCGAACTGCAGCGAGGTCACCACGTTAGCGTAGCGCCCCAATCCATACTCCTGGGAAAGCTCTGCTCGATAGACCTGGTAGCCCGGTGCCAGGATCACCGCCCCCACCTCGACCTCTTGCTCCCACCCCACCATATCGTGGTCGATCGCATCACGCCCACAGGCGAACACGCACGACATGCACTCCGAGCAAATTCCGCAGGCCAGGCAGCGCGCCGCCTCCGCCCGCGCCGATTCCTCATCGTAGCCCCGCTCCACCTCGGCGAAATTATCGATCCGCTCCTCCAGCGATAACTCCGGCATCGGCACCCGCCCCTGCCGCACGATCTGTCCACGTGCGATGCGCTCCTCGATCTCCTCCTGCGTCAAATGCACCACCGGCAGCTCCGGTTTAGCCGGTGGCTCCAAGGCCTCCCCCTGCAAATAGCGGATGATCGAATCCGCCGCCGTGTGCCCGCTGTCTACCGCTTCGATCACGAAGGCCGTGCCCGAAACGCTGTCCCCGGCCGCGAACACGCCAGGTCGGGTGGCCGCCATCGTGTTGGGGTTGATTGCGATGGTCTGCTGACCGGTCACCCCCACGCCAGCATCCTCCGGGATGAACGCCAAACCCGCTCGCTGCCCCACCGAGAAGATCACCGTGTCGCACTCCAGCATGTGCCGGCTTTCGGGCACTTTCTCGATCTGCAAGCGGCCGCTCTCGTCGAATTGGAAGGAAGCCACCCGCATGCACTCTACACCCAGCACCTGCCCGTCCTCGTCCCCCAGGATGGCCTCGAAGCTCCGGCTGGTGTGCACCACCACCCCCTCCTCCTCAGCTGCCTCCACCTCCCAGGAATGCGCCGGCATCTCTTCCCGGCTCTCCACGCAGGCCATGTGCACTTCCCGCCCCAGGCGCACTGCCGAACGAGCGCAGTCCACCGCCACGTTCCCCCCGCCCAGCACCAGCACGCGTGGGCCGAAGGGTTGTCCATCCGGCGTGCCCACCGTTCCGTCTGCCCCCACCTCGTAGCGCCCCAGCCGTACGTCCCGCAGGAAGTGGGTGTTCACCAGCACCCCATCGAGGTCGGCGCCCGGGATCGGCAGCCGCACGCCCTCGTGCGCCCCCACCGCGATCAGCACCGCCTCAAAGCCCTCCTCGAATAGGTCATCCAGGTTGTCCACCCGGTGGTTCAGCCGCAGGTCGATCCCCAAATCAATGATGTCCTGCACTTCCCGCTCGATGATCTCCACTGGCAGCCGGTATTCCGGCACGCCCAGCCTCAGCATCCCCCCCGCCATCGGCATGGCCTCGAAGATCGTCACCGCGTAGCCAGCGTTGGCCAGGTCCTGGGCCGCCGTCAGGCCGCACGGCCCGGCGCCAATGATCGCCACCCGCTCCTCTTGCGTCACCGGGACTGCCTCGACCGGCTGCCGCGGCTTTTCATATACCTTATCGGTCACGAAGCGCTTCAGCGCCCGGATGTTGATCGGCTCGTCCACCAGGCCGCGGTTGCAGGCCGTCTCGCAGCGGTGATTGCAGATGCGCCCGCAGATCCCCGGGAAGGGGTTGTCCATCTTGATTACCCGCAAGGCATCATCCCAACGGCCTTCGCGGATCAAGGCGATGTACCCCTGGGCGCGCTGCCCTGCTGGGCATGCGTCCCGGCAGGGGGCGATCCCTGCCTTGTCGATGGCATAGGCGTTCGGCACTGCCTGGGGATACAGCTTGTAGATCGCTCGGCGGGGTGCCAAGCCCTCGTTGAAATCGTCGTACACCTGAACCGGGCAGACTTCCACACAATCGTTGCAGGCCACGCATCGCTCGATATCCACGTAGCGCGGCTTATGCCGCACCTGCGCTCGAAAGTCCCCCACCCGCCCCTTGACCGCCACCACCTCGGCGTTGGTCATGATCTCGATGTTGGGGTGTCGGCCGGTCTCCACTAATTTGGGCGAGATCGTGCACATGGCGCAGTCGTTGGTCGGGAAGGTCTTATCCAGCTGGGCCATCTTGCCCCCGATGGCCGACTTGGCCTCCACCAGGTACACCTTGAATCCCTGGTCGGCCAAATCCAGCGAGGCCTGCATCCCGGCGATGCCCCCACCCACCACCATCACCGCGCCGGTGGGTGCCCCGTTCTTCCCATTCGTTCGCCTGGCCGAACCGTTCCCTTTCAAACCTACTCGCCCTTTCCTACATCATGCCTCACTCGAGGCCGCTTTGGCTTTGCGGCCGCGGAAATCAGCTCGCTGCTCTTCTCCTGACTTCCCCATCCCATTCACCGCCTTCAGCGGGTTAGGCCCCAATTGGCGGATGCGCTCAGTCATCTCCTGGGCCGCCATGGCGAAGGCATGCCCCTGACTGCC
>Ga0068714_10006008_pt1 | contig 12587 bp, 8 predicted proteins | sample MTBNYHSulfiMetaG_FD_62988 | JGI IMG/M metagenome (GOLD analysis project Ga0068714, IMG submission 62988) | Enrichment culture microbial communities from rom New York Harbor, USA that are MTBE-degrading - MTBE-NYH (New York Harbor Sulfidogenic)... | ecosystem: Environmental > Aquatic > Marine >... | reverse complement strand
CAATGCCCTGAACAAGCCTCAGCCGAGGTCGGGCAGTCGTCTCGCCCAACGTCAGGCGCTCATCCCGCCCAACGTCGGGGATGCCCCCCGACGCTACAGATGCCACGCCGGGTGCCCCGGTCGATTGCGGCCTCCACCGTTCTTCTCGGTTGCCCGAGGGACTGTTCTCCCGGGCGCACACAAGGTGCGCCCCTACGCAACAACGGAGCTTGCGTAGGGGTGGAGCTCGCCTCCACCCGGTTTCGATCGTCCCCTCGCCTCCCCTTGGAGCCCTTCGTCACCGCCGACCGACTGACGTCCGTCTGCTCGGCCGATGGCTCACAACTCGTGACTCCCGACACGAGACCGTCCGCGACGTCGGACACCTGCTCCGCCCAACGTCGGGGATGAACCCCGACGCTACGAGTCCCATCGACTACAACGTCGGGGATGGCCCCCGACGCCACCGGGAGCCGTTGCCCTCACATGCCGAGGAGTTCGAGCGGCGAACGGCCTTTGCCGCCCCGTCGCTTGCTCATCAGCTTGATCGCCTTCTTCGACTCGTTGTAGCGAGCGAGAAGGCGGTTGACGTCGCGCACCCTGGTGCCGCTTCCCCGGGCAATGCGCTTCTTGCGGCTTCCGCCGATTATAGACGGGTTCAACCGCTCTTCCAAGGTCATCGAACGGAGAATCGCCAGGGCGTAGGTGATCTCGGTCTCATCGACGGCGCCCTTGAGCTTTCCCGCGCCCGGCAGCCGGTCCAGTAGGCCGGACAAGGGACCCATCTTGCGCATCTCCTCGAGCTGATCGAGGAAGTCCTGGAGGGTGAACTGGCTCTTTCGGATATGCTCGGCGAAGTCCTCGGCCTTCTTCTTGTCGAGGGTCTCCTCAGCCTGCTCGATCAGCGTGAGGACGTCGCCCATCCCGAGGATGCGTTCGGCCATGCGACTGGGATGGAACGGCTCGAGCTCGCCGGTCTTTTCGCCAACGCCGATGAACTTGATCGGGCGGCCGGTGACATGATGGATGGACAACGCCGCGCCGCCGCGCGCGTCTCCGTCGAGCTTGGTGAGGATCACGCCCGTCAGCGAGAGCTCCTCATCGAAGGTGGTCGCGATGTTCACCGCTTCCTGCCCGGTCATCGCGTCGGCGATGAGGAGGGTCTCGTCGGGATCGACGGCCCTGGAGATCGCGCGGATCTCCTCCATCATGGCCTCGTCGATCTGCAGGCGGCCGGCCGTATCGACGAGCACCACGTCGTGAAGGGTGTCTTGGGCGTGTTCGATTGCGCCGGAGACGATCGCCACCGGATCGCTCCCCCGGGCGGCGAACACGGGCAAGTCCAGGCTCCGCCCGAGGTGCTCGAGCTGCTCGATCGCCGCAGGGCGGTGGACGTCGGCGGAGACCAGCAAGGGCTTGCGGCCCTCCTTTCTCAGCCGGACCGCCAGCTTCGCCGCGGTGGTCGTCTTCCCCGAGCCCTGGAGGCCGACGAGGAGCAACACGCTCGGACGGTGGTCGAGGGACAGAGCGACCCGCTCCTCGCCCATGAGCTGAGTCAGCTCGTCGCGGACGATCCTGATGACCTGCTGGCCGGGCGTGAGGCTCTCGAGCACCTCTTCCCCGACGGCGCGCTCACGAACCCGGGACATCAGATCCTTGACCACGCGATAGTTGACGTCGGCTTCGAGCAGGGCGAGGCGGATCTCGCGCAGGCCCGCGGTGACATCGGCTTCGGAGAGCTTTCCTTTGCCGCGCAGGCGAGCGAAGACGTCGTTCAGTCGCGTCGTCAGTGAATCAAACATCCAGCGCTCCTTCTGGTCTGCTTGCTGTCTCGCGGCGCAAGGCGCCCCAACACTGCCTTTGGCCTTTGTAGGGGCGGAGCTTGCCTCCGCCCGGCGGCCCTGCGACGCTGCGGGGGGCTCCAACGTCGGGGATGAACCCCGACGCTACTTAAGATCTGGGCTTCCGCCGGTCGAAAGCTGGCCTCCATCTTGGCCCCTAGTCCTGGCTCCTGGCTCTCGACTCTCGACTCTCGACTCTCGACTCTCGACTCTCGACTCTCGACTCGCATTGTAAGGGTAAACCCCATGCCTGGGTCCGTCAATCGTTCAGGATCTGATCGAGGAACGCGGTCCCGAGCTGCTCCTCCCGAAAGGCGGGGTGCGAGATGATCTCCTGGGCCAGGGATCGCGTTGTGGCGACGCCGCGGATCCGGAAACGCTCGAGCGCGGTGTACATGCGGATACGGACCTCTTCTCGAGTGGCGCCCCAGGCGATGACCTTGGCGAGCAGCGAGTCGTAGTAGGGCAGGATCTCCATCCCGTTGTAGAGATGGGTGTCCAAGCGGATGCCGTTCCCGGTCGGCAGCTCGTCGATCGTGACGCGCCCGCAGGAGGGCAGGAAGTTGCGGGCCGTGTCTTCGGCGTTGATCCGGCACTCGATGGCGTGGCCGCGCAGCGTGATGTCGTCCTGGGACCAATCGAGCGGCTCGCCCTGGGCGATCCGGATCTGCTCCTTGATCAGGTTGACCCCCGCGATGACCTCGCTCACCGGGTGTTCGACCTGGATGCGGGCGTTCATCTCGATGAAATAGAAGCGCTCTCCGTTCTCCAGCACGAACTCCACGGTGCCCGCGTTGCGGTATCCGACGGCCTTCGTGGCGCGGATCGCCGCCTCGTGGAGCGCGGCGCGGATGGCAGGAGCCAGGTTGGGTGCGGGGGACTCTTCGACGAGCTTTTGGTGGCGGCGCTGGACCGAGCACTCGCGCTCCCCGAAGTGGACGACGTGTCCGTCATGGTCCGCGAGCACCTGAACCTCGATGTGCCTGGGATTCGGGACCGCTCTCTCCAGGTATGCCGCACCGTTTCCGAAGGCGATCTTCGCTTCGGCCTGGGCGGCCTGAACCGCTGGGACGAGCGCGTCGGGTGACGGCACGAGGCGCATCCCGCGGCCGCCGCCGCCGTAGACGGCCTTGACGAACAAGGGATAGCCGATCCGGTTCCCAGCGGCAATCAGCTCGCTTTCGTCCTTGGGGACCGGCTCGCCGGGCAAGACCGGCACCCCAGCCGCTGCGACGGCATCGCGGGCGGCGACCTTGTTTCCCAGGAGCTCCATCGTCTCGCGAGTCGGTCCGATGAAGCAGAGGCCGTACTCCTCGCACAGCTCGACGAACTCCGGATCCTCGGCGAGGAAGCCGTAGCCCGGATGAACGGCCTCAGCCCCGGTCAACTGTGCGGCGCTGAGCAGCGTGGGAATCGAGAGATAGCTCTTGGCGGGATTGGGTGGACCGATGCACAGGGCCTCCCCAGCCAGCCGCAGGTAGGTCATCGCGGCGTCGGCCTGGGAGAAGACAACCACGGAGTCGAGCGACAGTTCGCGGCAGGCCTCGATGACCCGCAGCGCGATCTCGCCGCGGTTGGCGACGAGGACCTTGTGAAAGCTCATTCCTTCTCGAACTGGAAGAGGGGCGTGCCGTACTCCACGCTCTCCCCGTCTTCGACGAGCACCCGCTTGAGGCGGCCGGGGGACTCGGCCTTGATCTCATTGAGGACCTTCATCGCCTCGATCGCACACAGCGTGTCGCCGGGCGCCACCTCCGCGCCGGGCTCGACGTAAGGCGCTGCATCTGGCGCGGGGCGAGCGTAGAAGGTGCCGATGAGCGGCGCGGTGACCATGAACGTCCCATCGTCCTCGGCCGACGGCTGCGCGGTGCCTCCCCCCGGTTGCGGCGAGGCCGCCCCGACGACGGCGACCTCCCGGCGGACGGTGACTCGGGTGTCCCCTTCCGCCACGGTGATCTCAGTCAGGTCTTCTTCCTTGAGCAGGCGGATGATCCGCTTCAGTTCCTCGAGGTCCACCGCTACCGCCTCCTTGGTCGTCGATTGTATCGAAAGTGCGGCGGAGCTGGCAATAGGACTCGGTATGCCTCTTGCAATGGTTGGATTCCGCTTCCATAATAGGGGGTGAGGTGAACTTCTCATCGTGGCGATCGGCGCACAGATTGCGCTTTTGATCTTTCTCATCGCGTGCTCAGCGTTCTTCTCCAGCGCCGAGACGGCGATCACGTCGCTCGGTCAGGGCCGCCTGCGCTATCTCATCAACACCTACCAGAAGAAGCGCCGTGGCCTCGCGCACCTCTTGAGGGAACCCAACGACCTGATCACCGCCGTCCTCATCATGAACAACCTCGTCAACGTGGCGGCGAGTTCCCTCATGACCCTGCTTGCCGTGCGGATGCTGGGCAGCGGCTTGGCGGACTACCAGGCGGGGCTCCTCGCCACGGGCGTGATGACCATTTCGCTGCTCATCTTCGGGGAGATCACACCGAAGAACTTCGCCAAGAAGAACGCCGAGCGCTACACGCTCTTGACGATCAACCCGCTCTACGCGATCTCCTGGGTCCTGAAGCCGGTGATCGCCCTGTTCCGGATGATCGCCTTCGGCGTCATGCGGGTGTTCGGCGAGGACCTTCGTCAGGAGGAGCCGCATCACGTCAGCGACGAGCAGATCGAGACCCTGATCGACGCGAGCCAGGAGAGCGGCCTGATCAACGTGCAGGACGGTGAGATGATCCGCCGGATCCTCGACTTCGACGAGATGACCGCCGAGCAGGTGATGATCCCCCGCACGGATGTCCGGGGGATCGAGGTCAATACGCCGCTCGAGCGGGCGCGAGACATCGTCTCCGCCGATGGCCACTCGCGCTTCCCGGTGTACGAGCGGGTCCCCGACAACGTGGTCGGGACGCTCTACGCCAAGGACCTGCTCAACCGGAAGGATCCCGCGCCGACCACGCTCCAGCGGCTGCTCCGACCGGTCTACTACACCCCGACGACCAAGCCGATCAACATCCTGTTGCGTGAGTTCCAACGCGAGCGGGTCCACCTCGCGGTGGTCATCGACGAGTTCGGCGGCATGGCGGGGATCGTGACGCTCGAGGACATCCTCGAGGAGATCGTCGGAGAGATCGAAGATGAGTACGATCGTCCGAGCTCGCTCATCAAGCGGATCTCCACCGACGAGGCGCTCGTGGACGGGGACACCTCCGTGCGCGAGCTGAGCCGAGCGATGCTCGTGGACCTGCCCGAGGACGAGGGGGTCACCGTGAGCGGTCTCATCCTGCATCGCCTGGAGGCGATGCCGCGGGTCGGTGATGCCGTCTCCGTCGGTCCGGCCTGTCTCACGGTCGAGGGAGCAACCGAGCGCGAGATCACCTCGGTCCGCGTGAAGATCGATCGCGCGGCTGCAGAGGAAGACAAAGAACCGTAGAATCCCGCCACGGACGGGCGGCATCCGCTCGCACCGCATCGTTAGGAGGCATCATGGGAAAGACACTGTGGATGGGGATTATTCTCGCTGCGCTGGTGGGGATCGTGGGGCTCGCCGGGTCGGCAACGACGGTGTCGCTGTCCGCGACGCTCGATCTGAAGGCGCGGACGCTCATCGGGACCGAGGACGTCACGGTACCCGCCGGCGCGACTCAGGCCACCTTCTTGTTGATCGGGAACCTCGACCGTGAGGCCAACCCGAACCTCGGCGGCCGCGAGATCGATGCCGCCTACCCGTTCGGCTTTCAGACCACGTCGACCACCGTCAGCAGCGTCGAGGCGGTGCAGAGCGAAGGGACGACCGCGCTTTCCTTCCACATGATCGCGCTGCCTCCTGACTTCCAGACCTACTCGCTTGCGGACACCGTTCTCGTGGTCGAGCTTCCGCAGACCTCCGGGGCCGTCCGGCTGCGCCTGCACTTCACCACGCGGTTCCCGCAGCGGCGGAGCGGGGACCAGGAGATCGATGACGGCACCTTCATCTGGCGGTTCGGGTGGGCACCGGTGTTGATGGCAAACCAGGAGGGGTTGCGCGAAGTGGACGGCGTCCTCGCGACGGCGTCCGGCGACCCTCTCCCGCTCGAATTCCCGGCGGCCGACTACAGCGCGCGGATCACGGTCGCCAAGGGCGTCGTCCTGGCGAGCGGCGCCGATCGCGTCGAGGAGAGCGCCACGACGGACGCTCCCGATCGTACGTACACCCTGACCTTCGACGGCCCGGCGCGCGCGGTGGCCCTGGCGGCCGGTCCGGACCTGCAGACCTACTCGTTGAGCGCCCTATCCACGCCCATCACGGTCTACTTCCTGCCGGGCCATGAGGAGACGGCGCGCCTGCTCGCCACCTACGCCTGGGACATCCTCGAGCGCTTCGAGCAGCGCTTCGGTCCGTACCCGCGGAAGCGCTTGACGATCGTCGAGGATCCTAGCCCGAACGGTGTCTCCATGGCGGCCGACGGCGTCGTCTTCATGTCGAGCCTGTTCTTCACGCACCGCAACGTCACGCTCCCGGGCATCCTGAACCGGCTCTGCGAGTTCGTGCTCTCTCACGAGATCGCCCACCAGTGGTGGGGGATCGGGGTCGGTGTCGATCTGGCCGCGCAGGACTGGCTATCGGAGGGCCTGGCGCAGTACGCGGCGGTCAGCGACTTCGAGGCCCGGTACGGCGGGAGCGGGCCGAACCTCTTCCCGATCGAGCAGGCCGGGATCCTGCAGAACCTCGTCGAGTCGCAGTTCGGCTTCATGAACCTGCGGGAGCACCAGATCGAGCTGCCGTATCTCATGGCCGTTGAGCGGGGGTTCGACGAGGCGCTCGTGAAACCGCTGTCGCAGGTACAGTACGAGAACGCGACCCAGGAGCGGCTCTATGACAAGGGGTACCTCGTCGCCCGAACGCTGGCCTCGGCGATCGGACAGCAGACCTTCGATGTTGGTCTGAAGGACGCGGCGTCGACCTACATGCACGGCACGATGACCGCGGCGCAGCTCGAGGCGGCGCTCGAAAACGCTTCCGGCAGCTCGCTTGAGACCTTGTTCGACACCTGGGTCTACAGCTCGGCGACCGTCGACTACGGGATCGAGATCATCTCTCAGAAACGGACCGGCGCCGCGTACGAGACCTCGGTGGAGGTCACCCGCAGCGGCGGCTGTCCGCAGCCGGTCGTTGTCCAGGTGACGCTCGAGAGCGGGGAGACGCTGCGCGAGGACTGGGACGGCGCGACATCGAGTGCGACGCTCACGTTCGATACGACGGAGCCCGTGGTCTCGGCCACGATCGACCCGGACCAGCAGACGCTCGACCGCGACCGGCTGAACAACCACACGCCGGTGAAATTCGTGGCGGCGACCAACGGCAACGCGTATCCCCTCGACGCCTATCTCGTCCGCCCGGACTTCGCCTCGCAAGGCATGAGCATCTCCTACCTCGACCGGATTCGACTGTCCCTGGGACAGGGGGCTGCGTCGGTCGAGATCTACGACGGTCGAAGCCAGCATGTGTATCTTTCCGGGACGCGCAAGGGCGGTGGGATGACCCTGTCGTTCGCCTATGATTACACCGTCTACCAGGCCGGGAAGATCGGTCTGCCGGGGACCTACTTCGAACCGCGGGCGACCTTCAGCCTCGCGGGATACCATACGGTGACCGGCGCCGGCGCGCTCGACTACCTTCGCTTGGGAGTGACCGAGCTGCCGACCGTGTCCTCGAGCCGGACGAGCACGGTGTCGCTCGATCTCGTCCCCAATGGCTCGGGGCGCGTGAGCCTCTCCGCCTTCGATGAGGTCCGGCTGTTCCCCCAGGTGTACCTGCAGGGCCGGGCGACCGTGGGCACGAGCTTCGGCGCCCTCCCGTCGGCCCTCCGGTTTGACCTTCCCGAGCTCATGAGCTTCGGGTTCTATCAGAACGGCAAGTGGGTGGCGACGCACTTCTATGGCGATCAGAAGCTCTACGGGCAACTCGCCCTCGATGTGACGCTCCCGGGGATGACGTCGTACGATCTCCTGGGCGTGGCGATGGTCGACGGCCTCTCCGCGAGGGTCTACGTGTCCTGCGGAATGACCTGGACAACGCTTGGCGGATTCGGTACAACTGCCCCCAACGTTGAGGCGGGAATAGAAGGGGATTTCGACGTCTCGGCGCTCGGCGGGCTCCTGCCGTTCCAGGCGCGGGTTGGCTACGCGATGCCGATCATGGGGAACGGGACCGGGGTCGTGTACTTCGGGTTCTCGCTCTAGTAGGGAGGGGCGGTCCCGGAGCCGAGGGATGGGTGGCCTTGGAGGCTGCGCGGCGTGAAACGAGGTGACGAATGAAGGTTCCCTGCCGATGGCTCTCTGAGTATGTCGACATCCCGCTCGATGAGGCGGGCGTGGCGCGGCTCGCCGAGCGGTTGACCCTCGCCGGGTTGGAGGTCGAGGCGATCACGGCGACCGGTGGCCTCAGCGGCACGGTGGTCGGCCGGGTCCTCGAGCACCAGCCGCACCCCGACTCCGATCACCTCACCCTCTGCCACCTCGACCTCGGCGCGCAGGAGGTCGACGTGGTCTGCGGCGCCGACAACGTGGCGCAGGGATCGCTGGTCCCGGTGATCACCGTCGGGGGACAGCTTCCCGGTGGCCTTCGGGTGTCGCGGCGGAAGCTCCGCGGCGTCGTCTCCGAGGGGATGATCTGCTCGAAGGCCGAGCTCGGCCTGGAAGACCACTCCCCCGGCATCTGGAACCTGGATCCTTCGCTCGATGTGCCGCTCGGGACGGACATCGCGGATCTGCTCGAGTACGATGACTTCATTCTCGATATCAAGGTGACGTCGAACCGGCCGGACTGCCTGGGGATCTATGGGATCGCTCGTGAGGTCGCCGCGCTTCTGGGACGCGAGCTGCGTCCGCCGTCACTCGGCGCCGTCGCGTCGCCGCCGCCGGTCGGCGAGGCGTTCGCCGTGGCCGTCGAGGACCCCGAGGACACCCCGCGCTATGCCGCGACCTTGATGAGTGGCCTCACCGTGGCGGCCTCGCCGCTTCGGATGCAGCACCGCCTCGTGAAGGCCGGGATGCGTCCGCGCTCGAACATTGTTGACGTGACGAACTACGTGATGCTCGAGCTCGGGCAACCGCTGCACCCGTTCGATGCCGATCGCGTGCGGGAGAAGATCATCGTGCGCCGCGCGCGGGCCGGCGAGACGTTCCGCACGCTCGACGGCGTCGATCGGGTGCTCGACGCGGATGTCCTGATGATCACCGATCTCGACGGGGGGCTCGCGGTCGCTGGGGTGATGGGTGGAGAGCGAAGTGAGATCGGTCCGTCGACGACGCGAGTGCTGCTCGAGTCCGCGGCGTTCTCACCGCTCGCCGTGCGCCGATCCTCGCGCGCGTTGGGGTTGCGCAGCGAAGCGTCCCACCGCTTCGAGCACCGCGTGGATCCCCAAGGTGTGGTGACCGCGGCGCGGCGGACGGCCCACCTGCTCCAGGAGATCTCCGGCTGCCGGGTGCACGAGGGGATCCTCGACACCGCACCCGAGCCGACTGCGCCGCAGACCGTCCGTCTGCGGCCGGAGCGCGCTCGCACGCTTCTTGGCATCCCGGTTCCCTTCGACGAGATGGAGGAGAGCCTGTCAAGACTGGGCATCGAAGCGGCGCGCGATGGCGACGATCTCGTGGCGAGTGTGCCGAGCTTCCGCCCGGACCTCGAGCGCGAGGAAGACCTGATCGAGGAGATCGGCCGAGTGCACGGCTACGAGCGGTTCACCTCCGCCGCTCCGCGAGCGATGCTGCGGGTCGGCCGGAAGGATCCTCGCGAAGTCTACAAGGATCGCGTGCGAGACCTCCTGACCGGGCTTGGCTTGGACGAGGTCATCGGTGACGGGTTCGATCGCGCGGGCTGGCGCCGCACGCTCGGGCTCGCAGACGATGATCTGGTGGCGGTGCGCAATCCGATGGCCTCGAGCCAGGCCGCGCTGCGGGGGAGTCTCCTGCCCGGTATCCTCGCGGTGGTCGAGTCGAACCTCAACCACCGCGTCGATGGCGGCATGCTCTTCGAACTTGGCCGGATCTTCTCGCGCGCGAAGGGGGAGCGTGAAGCCTTGGCCGGTGCGCTGTTCGGCCGCACCGGCATCCCGCTTCAGGGAAAGCAAGAGGTCGATCTGCGGCGCGCCAAGGGGATTCTCGACGACCTGCTCGCCGGTCTGCGCGTGAAGGACGTGCGCTTCGTCCCCGGCGAGCTTCCCGAGTACCTGCACCCCGGCCGGTCGGCGCGGATCCTCCGCGGCGACGAGCCACTCGGGCTTCTCGGCGAACTCGCCCCGACGCTGCACGAAATGCTTCCGGCACCGACGCGGGTGATCCTCTTCGACCTGGATCTGGATCCCTTGTGCGCGAGGGGCATTCCGCAGGCGCAATTCAGGGCGCTGCCGCGGTTCCCTTCGAGCGTGCGCGACCTCTCGCTGCTCGTCCCCGCAGACCAGCCGGAAGCGGAGGTCCGAGCGGCCCTTACCTCGGAGGAGCTGGTCGAGCGGGTCTTCCTCTACGATGTCTACGAGGGCGAGCAGGTTGCCGAGGGGCGCAAGGGCCTCACCTACGAAGTCATTCTGCGCTCACCGGAGCGAACCCTCACCGATGGAGAGGTCGACGCGGCGATCGCCCGCATCGAGAAACGGCTCGATGCGCTCGGTGTGTCGCTGCGCGGCTAGGATCGACCGATGGACCGCACGATCATCGCCCGCACCGCGGAGGAGATGGAGGAGATCGGCGTCGCTCTCGCCGATTCCCTGCGTGACGGGATGCTCGTGAGTCTCGTCGGCGAACTCGGATCGGGCAAGACCACGCTCGTCAAGGGGATCGCGAAGGGCCTTCTCGTTCGGGACGTGGTCGTCTCGCCGAGCTACCTCCTCGCCCGCGAGTACGAGGGCCGGCTTGCCGTGCACCACCTCGATGCGTACCGGGTCGGTTCCCTCGAGCAGCTGGCGGAGGTCGGTCTCGATCAGCTGCTCCCGCCGGAGACTGGGGTGACGGTGATCGAGTGGCCGACCCGTGTCGAGGGGATCGTGGAGTCGAGCGACCTGCTCGTGCGGATCGATCTGCTCGAAGATGGATCGCGCCGGGTCCGGATCACCGGCTAGCCCCACACTCCATCGAGCCCCGTACCGCACGCCGGACAGCGCCCCTCTTGGAGCCGATTCTCCCACACGAGGAAGCCTCGTCGGCGGACGACGAGTTCTCCGCACGTTGGGCAGAGGGTGTCCTCCCCGTCTCCGGGGACGTTTCCCATGTACACATAGTGCAGGCCGACCTCGTGCCCGATGCGCTGCCCCTCGCGGAGGGACGCGATGGGAGTGGGGCGGTGGTCGAGCATCCGGTAGGCGGGATAGAAGCGGCTCAAGTGCCAGGGGATGGCCGGCGAGATGCCCGCAATCGCCTCAGCGGTCCAGCGCAGCGACTCCGGGCTGTCGTTCAGATCCGGAACGACGAGTGTGGTGACCTCCACCCAGACCCCGGCGCGGGAGAGGCGTTCGATGGCGTGGAGAACCGGGCGCAGGTTCCCGCCGATCACTTCACGGTAGAAGGCCTCCGAAATCCCTTTGAGATCCACATTGATCCCATCGAGGTGGGGGATGATCTCATCGAGGGCTTCCCCGGTCATGTAACCGTTCGAAACGAATACGTTGCGCAGGCCCTCTGCGTGCGCCAGCCGCGCGATGTCGAGGGCGTACTCCAGGAAAACGGTCGGCTCGGTGTAGGTGTAGGCGATCGTCTCACACCCGCTCTCGACGGCGGCCGCGACGATCTCGTGAGGCGGCACGTCCTCGCCCAAGATCCGGCCGGCGTGCTCGCGCGGGTACTGGGCGATCGTGTGGTTCTGGCAGTACAGGCACGTGAAGTTGCAGCCGACCGTGGCGATGGAATACGCGCGCGATCCCGGCAGGAAATGGAACAGCGGCTTCTTCTCGATCGGATCGACGCTTCGCGAGACGGCCCGCTCGTAGACCGACGTGTACAGCGTTCCGCCACGGTTCACACGAACACCGCACTGGCCGCGTCCGTTGTCGGGGATCGTGCAGCGGTGGGCGCACAGGGCGCAGCGAACCCGGCCGCCAGCGAGCCGATCGTAGAGCATCGCCTCTCTCATCGCGGGTCACCGGACCATCCTAGCACGTCGGACCCCGCGGGGACAACGGGACCGGCCGGCTACCGATCCGCGTTTCTTTCCCGTACCATCCCTCCCATCATGTCGCTCGTTCAGGTGGTCGATCTCAGCAAGTCGTTCGGCGCGCAGATGCTCTTCTCCCCGTTCTCGACGGCGATCGCCCGCGGGGATCGGATCGCTCTGGTCGGGGACAACGGCGTCGGCAAGTCGACGCTTCTCTCGATGCTCGCCGGCCGGGAGGTCCCGAGCACCGGGGCGATCCACCTGGCCGCCGGTGCCAGAGTCGGCTACCTGCCGCAGGTGGCGCGGCTCGAAGGCGAGGAGCCCCTATTCCAGGCGATGCACGAGCCGTTTCGCGATCTCCTGGAGATGGAACGGACGCTGCGTCGGCTGGAGCGGGAGATGGCCGAGATGAGCGACTCGGGAACGCTCCACCGCTACGACGATCTGCTCCACGCCTTCGAGCGGCGCGGCGGGTACGAGATCGACGCCAAGGTCCGGTCGGTGCTCGCGGGGGTCGGATTCACACCGGACGAGTTCGACAAGCCCGTCTCGCTCCTTTCCGGAGGGCAGGAGGCGCGCGCGGCTCTTGGACGGGTGCTGCTCGAGGAACCCGACCTGCTCTTGCTCGACGAGCCGACGAACCACCTCGA
>Ga0068714_10006005_pt1 | contig 12588 bp, 12 predicted proteins | sample MTBNYHSulfiMetaG_FD_62988 | JGI IMG/M metagenome (GOLD analysis project Ga0068714, IMG submission 62988) | Enrichment culture microbial communities from rom New York Harbor, USA that are MTBE-degrading - MTBE-NYH (New York Harbor Sulfidogenic)... | ecosystem: Environmental > Aquatic > Marine >... | reverse complement strand
AATCCATTGGGAGAGCCATCGTGCTTCGATCACTACCAAACCAGAAAACAATCGTCAATTCAGCTTGTTAGCGGATAAAAACAAGATATAGGGGGTACCCACACAAATGTGCGATGCGGCTAAAAAAGGATTTGCGACGGGTGGGTTTTCGATGTTATGGAAGGGCGGGTTCTTTTGACATATCCCTCCGGACGGGTGCGGGGAGAAAAGGATGATTACCGCGGGAATCGATATCGGACACAAGAGCGTCAGCGCGCTGATTCTGGATGAGGACAGGATCATCACCCACGCCGCGCTGGTTTTTTCCGGCGGCGTGGAGGATGCTGCCAAGATTGCGTTTGACCGCGTCCTTGAGCAGTCAGGGCTGAAAAGGAGTGAGATCGATCGCGTTTTCGCCACAGGAGTGGGCAGGGAAAAAGTCACTTTCGCCGATGGACATCCGACCCAGATGCTGAGTCATGTGAAGGCTGCTCACCGACTTTTTCCGGGAGCGAGGACGGTCATTGACATGGGCGCGGAGGGAAGCCGAATTCTTCGCTGTGACGCCGAAGGAAACCTGGCCGAATTCGTGATGAACGATAAGTGTGCGTCCGGGGCAGGCGTCTTTTTGGAGACGGTCGCCGGGATGATGCGCATGCCCATCTCGGAGATCGGTCCGCTTTCCCTCAACTCCTCAAACCAGGTGACCCTGACAACCACCTGTGCCGTTTTCGCCGAATCCGAGATTGTGGCGGAGATCCACCGGGGCTCGCCAAAAGCGGATATCCTCTGGGCGGTGCACGACGCCATCGCCGCCAAGGTCGTTTCCGCCAGTAAACGGATCAAAGTGGAACCGGAGATCGTTTTTACGGGAGGCGTTGCCCGGAACAGAGGCGTGGCCGAGGCGCTCAAAAAGCATCTTGGCTTTCCCATTCGGATACCGGAAAATCCCGATATCGTCGGTGCAATGGGTGCCGCAATTCTAGCGAGGAACGCAGCCTAATCCCTTCCTTCATCATGAAACTGAGAGGAACAGATGGTTACATGCGGAATCGACGTGGGTTCTCTTTCTGCTGAGGCGGTCATTTTTGTGGACAGCGAACTCAAAGCTTACAGCCTCATACGGACAGGGCCTGACAGTGCCGAGACGGCGACGGAGGCGCTGGAGGAAGCGCTCAGGGGGACGGACGTTCGCCGCGAGGATATTGAATATACCGTTGCAACCGGCTACGGACGCGTGATTGTGCCTTTCGCGGACAGAAACATCACGGAGATCGCGTGCCACGCGAAAGGTGCCCATTATTTTTTCCCCTCGGTCCGTACGATCCTGGACATGGGAGGGCAGGACTGCAAGGCGATCCGATGTGACGGAACGGGAAAGGTCACAAAATTTCTCATGAACGATAAATGCGCGGCGGGAACCGGGCGAGCCATGGAGGTCATGGCGGGCCTCCTGCAAGTTCCCCTCGAGGAGATCGGCCCTCGATCCCTGGAATTCCAGGGGGAACCGGTCAAAATCAGCAACATCTGCGTGGTTTTTGCCAAGTCGGAAGTGCTCTCCTTGATGCGCGAGGGAGTGCCGCAGAGCGAGATCCTTGCGGGGCTATGCGAAGGGGTTGCCGACAGGGTGAGAGGGCTTATCCTGCGCGTTGGGCTGGAAAATGACTTTGCGATCAGCGGGGGAATCTCCAAGAACGTGGGAGTGGTCAAAAGGCTGGAGCAAAAGCTCGGGGTCAAAGCCCTGATCGCCTTTGAGCCCCAAATCGTGGGGGCAGTGGGCGCGGCGCTTTTCGCAAAGGAGCTGCTTCATAAGAAGAGGGGAGAGCCAAATCCTCGATCTTGATCCCCTCGGCACGCCGATCTCATCCCTTAGCCGTTCTCTTCATTTAATGGGGAGATCGCTTTTGACATTTGGAATTTGCGGCTTCCGACGACCGGTGGTCCCCGAATCTTCGTCGAAGGTGCTGGCCGCTCCTTGCGCCCTGCTCTTTGCCCTTTGCTTTCTGCTCTCTGCTCTATCCTCTAAGCTCTACGCTCTCTGCTCCAGGCTCCCTGCTTTTGCCGGCACGGGCAACCGGATCACGCACCGCGTTCCTCTGTCGGGCACAGGCTCGAGATACAGATCACCCAGGTTTTTTCTTGCGGCAAGGAGGGCGATGGGCAGACCAAGGCCTGTTCCGTATGGTTTCGAGGAGAAGAAGGGAACAAAGATGTTCTCCTGGTCCCCCGGGCTTGGGCTGTGACCGGTATTGGAGATCGCCACCTCCATGAAAGCCACGTCGGATTCCAACGGCTTTGACGAGATCCCGATGAGAGGATCTGCAGGATCCACCCCTTCCAGGCTGTTCTGGAGGAGATAGTAGAACAAGATCTCGAGGTCCACACGATCGGCTCGGACCAGCAGCACGCCGGGATCGAGGGCCATTTCCACCCGGACCGTCCTCATCTGTTCCATCTTCTCCAGCCTTTTCAAGGCCTTCTTCACGATTGTTTCCAGGTCATAGTCGGCGATAAGCGGTTCCTTCTGAAACAGGTCGGAATAGACCTTCGTGTCCCTTACCATGGCCTCAAGGCGCCTGTTTTCCTTCAAAATAGTTTCATACGTTTTGTAGAGCGGGCTGTCCGGTTCGAGGTTCCTTTGAAGCCTGAGAATGTTCCCCCCGATGACGGTGAGAGGGTTTCTAACCTGGTGGGAGATGCCTTTCACGACTTCCATGTCGCACTGGGAAGAGGCAGTGATGTAAGCGTGCGTTTCGATGAGCACGCAAAAGTCGACCATCTTGTCCAACGAAATCAGCAGGACTCCTCTGTCGTCGGGGGCGAGTCTCAGGGCGATCTGATGCAAGAACTGCCGAGCGAAAGCGTAGCCCAGGTTGATGTACCGCTTGTCCACGTTGACTTCCACGTGGCGCAACCCGCTCCTCCAGATGTAGTTGAGGGCTTTTCGACCGAGGGGGTCCTCGAAAAGAAGGGCGTACCATTGCGTCCACAGTTTCTTGAGATGAAGGCTGCGCCCTTCATGGCCAAGGATGACCCTTGTTTCAGGAATTTCACGGAAAAACCGGTGGATGCGTTCGGCGAATTCTTTCGCGCTCCCGATAAATGCGTCGCTCGAGTCGACGATTCGCTGCCGGTCGTCTTCCTTCAATCCCAGTCTTTCCTGGAACCAGGTGAGTTTTTCGAAAGGAAAAGGGATATCCACCTTCATGATAGAAAGCCTTTTTAGAGATTACCGGCTCCGGCAGGTATTTTCCAGAGATTTCTCCAGGCCGTCTCTGTATCGCTCAACACCGGATACCCGTATATTGAAAACTGAACACTCAATTACAGAAGAGGTGTTCAGAAGTCAAGTTGCCTCATGAAGGCTCAGCCTGGGCGGGGGGCCAGCCACGAATCCATACCCCAGAGAAATGAGATTAAAGCGAGGGCGTCGATCGATGTGGAACGAGCACCTACCGCCGCGATGCCGCCTAGCGTTGAAAGCAGTCCTCCATAAGGGCGCGGAGGACTCTCCGGAGGCTTAAAGAAGTGAGGTATTCTGAGGCCATATTAGCCCGAGCATCGGGCATGACCTCCGTGCTCACCGAGAGGACGGCTACAGTGGCGAAGTCCGGAAGCAGGGACAGGGCAAGAGAAGCCCGAAAGCAGAGCGGTTCTTGCTGGAGGAGATTCTCCTCCTCCAGCACCCATACAAGGCCTTTGACACGGTAAGCAGGGTTTTTGCCCGGGGCGAAGTATCGGTTGAGCCGACTTAGGAGTAGCAGGTCATCGTTACGTTATCATCTCAGCCTCAGGCCCTTTTCGGAACTATCCTATTTTTCGCCATCCATATTTGGTAGCAAGCCATTCCAAGCAAAAGAATTAACCCGAAGACATCAGTTGAGGTTCCGGGGAGGAGCAGTAAAAAAGCCCCTCCTAAAAATATCAATCTCTTAATTATGTTAATATCTCCCCTAAAATACCCCATAGTTCCGGCACCTATGAAGATCACACCGATAGTCGCTGTTATGAAAGCCAAAAGAACAGAATGTATTGGGCCTGCAAAAACGAGTTCAGGATTATAAATGAATATAAAAGGTATGATGTACTTAACCAGAGCTAATCGGATTGAAATCCATGCCGTCTTGATCCAGCTTGAGCCGGCAATACCGGCTGCCACATAAACCCCCGCACATACAGGAGGAGTCAAAGCAGAAAGCACGGCGTAATAAAAAACAAAAAGGTGAGCGGCAATCGGAAGAGCCCCAAGTTTGATCAACGCAGGGACTACCACCGCGGCTGACAGGAGATAAGCACCGGTTGTTGGAATCCCCATCCCCAGGATTAGAGAAACCATGGCTGCTAATATCAAAGCCATAAATTCCGAATTTCCACTGACACTCATAATAGCATCAGACATCTTAATCCCCAGACCGGTGAGGTTAATCAGGGCGATAATCATGTTTGCGCAAACAAGCAATGCCACTACCTGGACAAGAGACCTGCCTGCAGCTTCCGCTCCTTTGATCACAATTTTCAGGCGGCTTATAATTTCTTTTGTCTTGATATTCGTAAAGACGAACAGGACCAATGCTGCAGAGCAAGCCCAAAAAGCTGCTGCAGTTGGCGAGTAACCCCTGAAAAGGTAAATAAAAAGGACGACAAGGGGAACAATTAGGGGCAAACTCCTTGACGGTCTAAGGGTTTGTTTTACACTAGGAATTCGATCTTCTGGTACCTTCCCGAGGTTCTTTTTTTCGGATTCAAAATGAATGGAACTAAAGATCCCTATATAGAAAAGAAAAGCTGGTAAGGCTGCTGCAAGTGCAATTTTTAGGTAAGGAATTTCCAAGATTTCAGCCATTAGAAAGGCGCCGGCACCCATTATAGGAGGAGTCAGTTGTCCGGCTGAAGATGCTGTGGCTTCAACAGCCGCGGCAAAATCCCTTCCGTACTTCAGGCGTTTCATCATCGGGATTGTAAAATTTCCAGTTGTGGCCGTATTGGCAACAGCGCTGCCAGATACCATACCGAACAAAGCGCTTGCAACTGTTGAAACCTTAGCCGCGCCTCCATAATACTTCCCTGTAAGCCAGAGAGATAGGTCGATAAAGGTCTCCCCTCCACCGGTGAAAAGAAGAAAGCTTCCAAAAATAATGAATATGGCAACAATGTTGGCTGAAATTCCGGTTACGAAACCCCACATTCCCATATCGGACAGGTAAAGGACTTGGACAATGCCGTCGATCGGATAAGTGGGGTGTTTCCAGGGGTCAGGAAATATCATGCCGAAATAGGTATAGAAAAGGAAAAAAGACGTCAAAATCGGAAAAAGAATTCCTACAGCCCGTCTTCCAGCCTCTAAGACAAGAAGTATCATTATTATTCCAAGAAAAAAATCGATGGGGCGAGATTCGGCAGGATGTTCCATTATCCAATTATAATCCTTCACGATGTGGATAACTCCCCATACTGCCAGACCGATAAAAATGATATCAACGATAGGGATTTTTTTGCTTCCGGCGTTCTTTTTCCTGAAGGGCAACAACATAAAAGTGAGTATCAAAGCAAAACCAGTATGCATGGCTCTCTGCTGTAGGTTTGGAAAAGGACCAGCACCTGCTGTATAAATATGGAAAACAACAAAACATACAGCAATTACTTGGCTAATGCGGAGAACGATGCCCGTTAAATCTCGAAAACCCCCCTTTGATTTGCTTTTGTCATCTTTTGCTATTTGTTTGTCGTTTTCCGATTCCATACGTATTTTCTCCTACGTTTGAATGACTGAAAAGAGATCAAGGGTCGTATCATGAAATAAAGAGGGTTCATTTCAGTTTCTAAGAGCCAAAGTATCGAGGTATCGAACACATGCCCGGTGAAACAGCTACTATTTTAGAATTCTGTGCGCACTACAACACACCATAAGGCCACTTCTTCACGTGGAAATGGCAGTACCAAGGGGACGCGAGACTCCGTACCCACCACACCGCCACATAATCTGAATTGGCCTCGACGGTACAAGAGCCGGGGCGCCCGGCTGGAAACCTCACCCTTGACAATGGTATTTCAGCAAAAACCCGCACAGAAGGGCCTGAACCAGGCAGAGGAGAAGCGAGGTTTCATCAATGAAAATGCCCCTGTCAAAGGCACTAAAATCCTCTGTCGAACTTATCCCGGAGAGCGTATCAGTATGTCTCAAAGCATACAGTCCCTTACGACTTGCATGGCCGTCTATGCCCGAAGCTACCGAAGGGTTATCAAATCAGCTCGTCGGTCGGGGTTGGAACGAGCAACACGAGAAGGCCGCCAGGATCATGTGGGGTGAACCGATGCTCATGCCGGCCGGGAAAGAAGTAACCGATTAGTACAATCCACCGCAACTATAGTCCACCCATCCATCCAAACCTAGTGTCAAATTGCAAAAATAATGCACCGAATTTTGGAACCGTTCTCAGTCATTCCGGCGAAAGCCGGAATCCAATATTTTCAGCAGGTCCTGGATCCCGGCGTGCGCCGGGATGACGGTGTTTGGAAATATCGATGACTTTTGTAATCACGCACTAGTTACAGAGCTGGCCATACGGAAAAATCAGGTCCGGGTGACCGATATCGTTTCCTTTCTCACGCTGGCCGCCGTTTTGAAGGTGTCGCAACCTTGTGAGTTTGAAGCTACGGTAAAGTCAACCCCTGCCTCTTTGGACGTGCTCTAATCTCGGCACCCTGACCTGTGCGGTGCACGAGGGTCAGTCCGGATAAAGAAATATTTTGGTATTTTTAAAAATCGGTTTTTTTGAACCTTTTTTTTAGATCATTCGATCCCGTTCGCAATGTCATAAAGAAAATCTTTTCTGGATTTTCCTTACGACATCCTCATCATCGTCCTATTTTTTCATTTCTGGTGGTATTAATTCATCGGGGATGGTTAGTCCACGCTCACGGTAATATCTAACCGCGCCTGGATGAAGTGGTGTCTTCATTAACTTAAGGCCTGTTTTCGGGATATCATCAAAGCAGCCGGGGTAACCAGCCTTCTGGAATTCCATACCTTGGTCGATAGCCTTTACTATCTTATAGGCATCTTCTTCGGCAAAATCCTTCGGTGCCGCATAGCCGATGCCCATTCCCCAACTCGTATAGGCGCCCATTTGTTCCATGCCCTTAACGATACCTGCCGGCACATGCACAATCATAACCCAGGGCATGTTTTCTTTTACTAGCCTCACCTGCTCCTCAGTAAAAGGTAATATTCGGATTGGAGTAAGCGTCATGATATCTTTTGTAGAGGCATCCAGTTGGAGTCCTGCTCCAGTCTTCAAGTATCCTACAATTCTATTGTCTTTAATGGCTTGCACTGCGTCTGCAACCCCACCTCGATAATAAATGGGTTTGATTTTAAAGAGATCAAAAATTTCCTCACACGTGGCCTCTGTAGCGGAGCCCCTAAAACCTGGATTGAATTTTTTTCCCGTAAGCTCTTTGAGGCTCGTAACGCCACTATCTTTTCGAACCACATAATTGTCCACACCACGCATATAAATCCATAACATCCTAATCCATGGTTTTGCGTTATTTTTCCATTTTTCCCCAATACCGTTGTAGGCCTGATATGTTACACCTGGCGTAACCAAACCGAAATGAATTTGTTTATTTTCCATACGTTTAATGTTATCAACTGTTGCACCAGTTTCCACAACAGTTATATTAAGACCCTCGGCATATTTATTAAGAGCCTTAGCCATTCCTACTGCATATCCAAATTGGCTTGATGACGGACGGCACGTTCCCACAGAAAGGTACTTCGTTTCGGCCATTGCATTTAATGAAAAGATCATGGAGCATGCAATAAAAGCAGTGAATGATAGATATAATCTTTTTTTCATTTGGTTTCTCCTTTCTTGATAAGTCTCATAACCATTTAGCAACCTTAGCCCTATGAAACATTGAAGTTTTTTCACCTCCCATCTTTGTTCATTGATTTCCAAAATATCTGGAACTTGTTTTGCAATATATTCTATTGAAATGCAGCCAATCCGTCATGGCGGTTTTGGGCACTGACTATAGCGGACTTGGCCTTGGGTTTCAAGGAGAAAGGGGACGCATGATGTGGTCGTCCTTCAATTTGGCTGGAAGTGGTGGCTCAAATCATTCCGGCTTGGTGTAATGATACGGATATCGACCGCCCGATTTGAAGACCACCTCCGATTGCAGGGTGCGGAGCAACAAGACCTGCATATCTGCGCGCATGTCGTCGGAGAATTTGCAGAGGAAGGGGCGGGCGGGGGCAAAGGCCCGATCTGGTCTAAGGCGAAATCTTTTGCAGCCAAGGGGATGGAAGGGTCAAGGCCTTACGGGCGGGGAAGCGTTATCAGTACTCAATTGAATTCAAAAAGCAATGAAAAGATGTACGCTCCCCATCCGGTCCAGCAGGCGCTCAGAGATTCCGTATTGAATCTCCAGCCGGTATATCGTCCTCCAAGGCTTCCCGTTCCTCCCGGGCATCGGCAAATTCGCGGGCGATATTCCGGAACTGTTCATTGATCTCAAGAAACGCATCCACCATGTCAGGATCAAAGTGAGTCCCCCTGCCTTCCTTGATGATCTCCACAGCCGCGGAATGCGAACAAGGTACCTTGTAGACCCTCTTGCTGATCAAGGCGTCATAGACGTCGGCCAGCGCCATAAGTCTGCCGCTGATGGGAATTGCATTTCCTTTGAGGCCCTGGGGATATCCTGAACCATTCCATTTTTCGTGGTGGGAGTGTGCTATTTCTGCGGCAATGGTCAAAAACGATTTTTTGCCGAGTTTGCGGACGGAGGATTCGATCACGTCCCGGCCCACAAAGGTATGGGACATCATCACTTGAAACTCTCCCCGGGTCAACGGGGCAGGCTTAAGCAGGATATGATCGGGCATGCCAACCTTGCCGATATCGTGCAGCGGGGCTGATTTATAAAGCATGTCGATGTTTGCATCAGTGAGGAAGTTTTTGTATTTGTCGTTGTGCCTGATGTGCTCGGCCAGCAGTCTGACATACCTCCTGGTTCGTTTGATATGTCCGCCGGTTTGCGGATCGCGGTATTCAGCAAGGTTGGCCAGGCTTTCGATGGTTATGTCCTGGGTGAGGAGAAGTTCCCTCATGCCGGAGACAAGTCTTTTTTCTTCCAAGCGGTATTTGAGGACGGTCAGAAATATGTAAATGCAGACAAGGGATGCAATCGGAAACGCCGGACCGACAAACAACCCCGCTCGAAAAAAAAGCTGTTGCGCCGCCAGCCATACTCCGCCGATGAAAAACAGCATGACACCCAGGCTGAAGGAGGCATTGCTGAAGGCAAGAAGCAGACTCAAGGACAGACCCGGGAAGAAAACAAGCAGCAGGATCAGGCCGGTTGACCAGCTCGGAACGGCGATGAAATCACCTGTAAGCAGATTATCAACAACGGTGGTATGTACTTCCACCCCCGGAAATATCCGATCAAAGGGCGTCGTCACCGAGTCTTTCAGTCCTGCCGCAGAAGCTCCGACAAAAGCTATTCGCCCGCGCAGCCGTTCTGCCGAAACACCGCCACCCATGATATCCGCCGCCGATATGGAGTCATAGCTCGGGCGCGAGCCCCGGAATTTGATCAGCATCTGGCCGTGGAGGTCGACAGGTACGGAGGTTCCTTTGAAATTGATTGTTTGAAGAGCGTCTCCGTCCTTTTTGAGGAGAAGATTTTCGACCGCCTTATATTTCAGCACAACGGCGAGAGCCAGGCTGGGATAAACCTCGCCGTTGTGCTGAATGAGGAGGGGCAGGCGTCTTAGCATGCCGTCCTGGTCCGGACTGGAATTAAAAAACCCGGAAGCGCTCACCTTCTCTGAGAGGATCGTTAAATTGCAGAGAGCACCGGTGCTTTCCGGAACCCCCGGATTACTGTCGCGCTCCCCCGCCTTTTGCAAAACGGAAACCTTGACGGGGTGAAGAATGCACCTTTCCGAATGTTTTTCAAACCGGCTGAAGTGGAATTTATAAGCCAGGACGAAGGGCCCCTTGGTCAGTGCTTCAGCAAGGATCCGATCGTTATCGGTCAGTTCTTCGGGAAGCCGGTCAACGGTGAGGTTAATATGATAGGCCTCCCCGAGATGTTTCAGCAGACTCCCCGCAGAGGTTCTGTCGGGTTCGGCGAAAACCATGTCGAGGGCGATGACGGCGGGCTTCAGGGCCGCGATCTTTTCAAGCAACGCGGCAACCTGGTAACGGGGCCAGGGCCATTGGCCGTATTCCCCCAGGCTTTTTTCATCAATCTCAACAATCACCGGCCAATCGCCGGCGTGATTGTGCGGAAGCCTTTCGAGAAGCAGGTCGTAGTTCTTAAAATCCAGCGTTTGCAAAAGGGTCGGCTTGAGGGCAAAAAGGGCGGCAAAAAGCAAGGTTGACAGGATCCCCGCGAAAAGGATACGGCGGTTCCCCCGCTTGCCGGTTACCACAAAATTGTTGAAATCCGTGGTTGAAGGTCTTCCCTGGTCGGTTTCCATGAATAACCGTGCGGCGCCGACGGCGAAGTCATTTTATCACGACTTCCACCCTTCGGTTTCTTGGTTCCGCAACATTATCGGCGGTTTTAATGAGGGGGTTTCCTTCTCCGTGCGAGGTGACGGTGATATTGGCAGGATCTGCCCCGCTATCCGCCAGGATGCGGCATATCACCTGTGCCCGCTCAAGGGACAGCTTGTAGTTGTATTCCATCGAGCCGACCCTGTCGGTATGCCCCGAGATGACAATGTCGGTGGAACGTCTCTCTCGGATGGTTTGAATAATTTTCGGGAGAACGGCTTTGGACTCACCGGTCAATTCATCCGAGTCCCGCTGAAAATAGAGGATGAACTTTGCCGGGGGCGGTGGCTGTGCAGCCAAAGCTTCGGAAAAAGTGGCCCGAATCTCTTCGGTGCTGAGCGTGGTTACATCACTTGGAGCTTTATTCCGACCTGTTGCCTCCACCGATTGATTAGCCTCGGTCAAGACCTGTTTCCCGCCTTCGTTCGCCACTACCACCTGCCCGACATTGCCGTCGGGGTCCGGGATTAAGACGACCATGCTCCTAGTCCCACAACACGCTAAAACGGAAACAAAACCCAAACCGATCATTATGGTGATAATTTTTTTCATCTTCGCCTCATTGATCTGAGATTCCCGGGTAAATCAACAGACCGGTGAATGCACCGGATTGAAAGGCGGCAAGGCCCGGATCATTTGCCTTCCACCTTGACGAGAAATTGTGTTCCCCGCATACCGATTGTTGCGTCAGGAGTCTGGAACTTGACCGATTCCGGTGATTGCCGGCCGATGATGCCTGAAAGATAGGATGCAGTGCCTTTCAGCATCCTGACAAACATGGACAGCTTCCCTTTCTCGGGGGAAAAAACGTATTCATCGATCACAATTTCGCTTTTAGGCCCCAGGGACAAAATCGTGTTGTCCTCGAAAATAATCCCCACCGAGCTCTTTGGCCCCGTGCGTATGATGTCGTTCTGGTAAAGTTCGTCCCCGGCATTCACGGCTATCTTCTCGCCGCTGCGTACGACGACCACATCGCCCGTGTGCGTTTTGATTTCTCCTATTGGCGACCCCTCGCCCCTGGCGAGACATGGCAGCAGAAATGTCATCATGAAACAGAGAATAAACAGTTTTTTCATTGGTCGTTTCCCTTCACAATGTTGCGGGGTGCCCGTATCCCCGAAATTTACCCAATAGCCACATAGAAGATAGACATCTTGCACTGTAAAAAGCTTCGGGAGCCGGAGGGAGAAAAACTATGAGGCCCCCGGCAAAGAAATCCACGCCCCATCGGGGAGCTCACCGCAAATGAATTCCAGTAAAGCAGAAATTGAGGCAAAATACCATAAGATTCCCATGATCCGTTTCGAACGATCAGAAAGCGACCTCCTTTTCCGGCCTGCCATCCTGGATTCCCATGGATCCTTGTTTGGCTCGTGCGGAATCAACTTCCTTTCTGATCTGGCAACCCTCAGGGGTGGATGCATATTCAGAACTCCTGACATAGGCGCACGGTTACATCGTCATAGCTGTAGCGGATGGAATTGAGCAGCGGGCCGCTTACACCAAGACGATCGGTCGGCCCGAGCTGCTGAGGGACGAAAGGTTCGGGGATGGAACATCCCGGACGATTCCCCACGAGGTCCTCGAGCCTGTCCTCGCCGAAGCGCGTTCATCACCATATCGGCATCGAACATATGGTTCCCCGGGAGCTTATGGAAGCGAAGGTCCGGGAGTCCGTCGCCGCTCTGCGCAATGAGGGTTTTCTCATCATCGCCCGGACAAACGGCGTCCGATCCAGCAACATGGACGATGCCTTGCGGTGACCCCGGCGCTTTTTAGAAAGGAGCTGCTTCATAGGAAAAGGGGGGAGTGAGGCTGAAGGGTGGAAGGAGTTGCGGCGCCCCACGGGGTCAAGTGTGGTTCAAGGTCAGATGGAAGGGTGGCTTATTGACCCGGTATCCTAGGCGATGACCCCGCTATCCTTCAATTTCGTGATGTCCTCCCAGGTGTACCCCATTTCCAGGAGAATTTCTTCGTTGTGTTGCCCGATTTCCGGTGCGAGCCTTCGTATGGGTGGGGCCTTCTT